>Ga0068856_100006569_pt1 | contig 11405 bp, 10 predicted proteins | sample KBSCornC62_FD_66595 | JGI IMG/M metagenome (GOLD analysis project Ga0068856, IMG submission 66595) | Corn rhizosphere microbial communities from Kellogg Biological Station, Michigan, USA - KBS Corn C6-2 | ecosystem: Host-associated > Plants > Roots > Rhizosphere > Soil ... | reverse complement strand
GTGTTCATGAAGCCGACCGGGCTGGCGGCGAAGGTGACCGGTCGCGGCGTCTCCGTCGCCCTCGGCGTCTTCAAGAAACTCGTCGGCTTCGACTTGCTCGCCGACCTGGCCGAGTTCTTTAACGCCTTCAGCAGCATGGTCGACGGCTTCCAGGCCCGGGCCAAGCGCGTCAACAAACTGCTCGCCGACCCCGAGACCTGTTTCCTCGTCGTCTGCGGGCCCCAGGGCGAGCCGATCGACGAGGCCGTCTACTTCCACCGCAAACTGGTCGAGGCGAAACTGCCCTTCGGCGGCGTCGTTGTCAACAAGGTGCACTACGCCGCCGACGAGCCGGTCGCCGAGGTCGACGACCTCCCCACCGCCCTCGCCGAGAAACTGGACGACCCCGCCCTCGCCAAACGAGTCGCCGACAACTTCGCCGACTACCAAGCCCTGGCCGAGCGCGACGCCCGCAACATCGACCACCTCGCGGGCGAGCTCCGCACCAGCTGCGTGATCCGCATCCCCTACCTAGACGAGGACGTCCACGACCTAGCCGGCCTCTCCGAGATCGACCGCTACCTCTTCGCCACCGCCGAGGAGCGGGTCGAGATGGCGGCCGGACGGGCTTAACACGCGCTCGTCAAGCCGACTTCTTGATCCGCAGGAGCGGGATGGCCTGCTCGATCCGATCGATAGTCACAAGGCCTCAGCCTAGTGCTCATTTATTTTTGCGCAGTGTTCGAATCGTGTCTGCGTCTGTCCCCCCACATAGTGGTTGACGCTCTACGCTCGAAACCTCACTGATTACCGGGGAACGAGCGAGGAGGCGCCGTGGCCAAGGGGAAGGTCCGCCAAGCCAAGAAGGAGATCGAGGAGGTCGTCGAGTATGCCCTCGGCAACAAGACCCGGATTAAGGTCCTGGTCGCCCTGAACGAAGGCAGCTACACCGCGGCGCAGATCTCCGAGAAGATCGATGAGCCTAAGGAGAAGGTGCAGAACCACCTACGGTGGATGCTGGAAGACGGCGCGATCGAGATCGACGAAGAACGGCCAATCGGTAATCGGGATCAGTACGCGTACCGATCCGTCGTCGTCAATACCTATTCGGCTGAGGAGTTCGAACGCCTACCCTTCCGCTTCCGGCAGAACATCGCCGGCGCGATTCTGAGTTCGGGCATCGCTGAGATCCTCGCGAGCTTTCATGCTGGGAAGCTGGCGGAGCCGCGCGCCCACGAGTATTGGGACTGGTACAACCTGGACGCGAAAGGGCAGGATGACGTAGACGCCCTCACGCATCGCTTCCTGCGGGACATACGGGCGATCGAAGACGAATCGTTCGCCCGCGCCGCGAAGAGCGGCGAGGAGATCACCTCTATGGTTCTCGAGCTTTTCTTCTTCGAGCGTTCGCGCAGAGGAGGGGATCGACCGCATCGGTTCGTCGCCGATCGGGCTTCTGCGATCCCCCGGCCTTCTTTTTCGACCAAGCCACAGGTCGTGCCCCGCAACTTCGGTTGGGGCGCTCGCCTCCCCTCGATATAAGGAAAGTGCGCTCTAGCCGGCGCGGTTGCGCGAGTACTCGAACTCGAGGTGCGAGACCTCCCAGTCCGCGTCCGGCACCGGGAAGAGGTGGCGCACGCGGGGGGTGTCGACCCGCTCGCGGTGCTGGATGTCGCGGTCGGCGTCGGCCGGCCACTGGATCGTGTCGCCGCCGCGGGGGTCGGAGACCTCCTCGAGCCACGGCGTCGCCGTGATCGTGATCTCGTCTTCGGCCGGGACCGGCTCCATGATGCGGGTCTCCTGCTCCTGCTCCACGTACTCGTCCTCCTCCGGTAGTTCGTCGACGGGTAGCTGAAGTTCGGCTGATGGCTCGGGCTCGATCGCTTCGATCGAGATCTCCTCGTACTCGGGCTCGGGGACGAAGTCAGACTCGGGCGTCGGCTCTTTCTCGACGGAGGCCTCGGACGGGACCGAGACGGTGATCTCGGCGTCGCCGCCTTCGAGCCCGTTGACGATCAGGGTCTCGTCGGCGACCGTGCTGAGGTCGCTGCCGAGCTCGCCGAGGGCAGCCTGACGCAGCAGCTTGCGGGTTCCCTCCTCCATCCAGGTCGCCAACTCGACGGCGCGCTCGGTCGGCAGGCCGTTCATCATCGCCCGCTCCAGCTCGAGCACGTCCTCGACCCGCTCGCGGGCCTGCAGGCGGTCCATCTGCTCGTCCTCGATCAGGGCGGCGGCGCGCAGCGGCAGCGAGGCGCCGACCGGCCCGTGACCCTCCAGCACCGCGCGCATCGCCAGCAGGTGGTCGCTCAGCCCCTCGAGCGCGGTCGGCCGCTCGCAACCCATCTCGAAGCGGCCGACCGCCCAGCTGAGGGCGCTGTCGGGATCGGGGCGCGCCTCCAGCGCGGCGGCGAAGTCGTTCAGCTCGGCGGCCTCGTCCTCGCTGAGGCGGTAGCCGCCGGGGCGGGTCGAGGGAGCGCCGGTGGCGATCCGCCGCCAGCAGCCCTCGCCGGTGGGGGCGAAGGCGTAGGGACCGAGACCGATGCCGCCGCCCTTGAACATCCTCATCACGCTCACCAGCTCGCGCAGCTGCATCAGGGCTGCCTCGGCACCGCCGTCGGCGTCCTGCTCGGCGACGGCGAGGTACTGCGGCTCCCAGGCGGCGCGGCCCATGCCCTCGCTGCGCATCGCGTCGACCGGCGCCTCGATCGATTCGGCGCGGACGATGCGGACGTTGTGCGGCAGCTGCAGGCGCGGCATCGACATCCGCAGCCCGACCAGGGGGACGATCAGGACGTCGGCTTCGTCGGCGTCGCGGGATTCGGCGTCGAGGGTGGCGAGAGCGCCCTCGAGGCGCTCGCGGTCGAGCGCGAATCCGGCAGATCCCTCCCAAAGGGATGCGAAGAAGGTGACCAACATCAGCTCGGCGCGGGCGGCCGGCTCGGCGGGCACAGCCTCGCCCCGCGCCTCCAGGTAAGGCGCGGCGACGCCGGCTTCGACCGCGGCCTCGCGGGCGGCCGGGAAGCTCGGCAGCGAGCGCAGCTCCTCGGCGTGGTCGAGCAGGTAGCGCCCGGTCATCGGAACGTAGCTGTAGAAAGCGCCCTCGTCAGCCGAGTCGGCGGCGACGTCGAAGGGGATCTCGTCCCCCATCGCGACCAGCGAGCTGAAGCGCCCAGCCGCCTCGGTGGCGAGCCGCTTGATCGATTCGTTCAGGAGGAAGTCACGCACACCGCAGGCTTCCGCCCCGTGCCTGGGCCTCCTGCGTTTGCACGATGCCTTGCAGAACCGCAACCGGTTTTTGCCACACCAGGGTGTGTAGAAAGTCGGATGCGGCTAGACGACGGCGGGCTGACGGTCGGCGGCGTCGCCCAACAGCCAGCGCATCCCGTAGGAGCGCATGTCCTCAACCAGCGGGACAAGCGCCTTGCCCTTGTCGGTCAGCGCATACTCGACCCGCGGCGGCACCTCGGGATACGTATGACGCTCGACGATCCCCTCCTCCTCCAGCGCCCGCAGCCGCAACGAAAGCGTGCGCGGGCTGATCCCCTCCAGCGACCGCTCGAGCTCGCAGAACCGGGCACTCCCCTCGGCAAGATCCCGAATCAGCAGCAGCGTCCACTTCCCGCAAACGACTTCAGCGGTCTTACAGACAGGGCAGGTGGAGTTGCTCTCGGCGCTCATGATCCGCAGCGAGACCTAGTGGCATTTGCCTCGCTTCAACAAGTGTAGCGCCATAGCTTCACAAACTGAAGTTTTGGTCAAACGGCGCTGTGCTCAGGAATGGCCGAGGACGACCGGTTCGACTTTGAGGACATTGATCTTGTAGCGGATTTTATTTTCCCCGTAGACGAAGGTCTCCGGGAAGGACGGTTCGACTTCCAACAGCTGGCAGACATCGGTGCCCGAAGCGCACTTTCCGTCGCCGAAGATCGCGGTGACGTCGGTGGAGACCAAGAGCAGCGGCTTGCGGGTCTTCGGGCTCAGCCCCATGTAGGTGACTACCTGCTGCTTCGGCGAAGGGAGCACGGTCGACGGCAGGACGCGATCGCGTTCTTCCGGCTCGCCGACGATCCTCTTCCCCGCCTCGGTCGTTTCGGTCTTGACGATCTTCACCGTCGCCGCGTAGGTGAAGGCAACGAGCTTGCCCGATCCCGAGCCCGAGCCTCCTGGGGAAGCCTCGGGGGTGCCGGTGGGCTGGCTCTGAGGGGCGCCGCCCCCGGACATCGATTCGCTCGGCGCGGGCGCGGTCGCCACTCCAGTCGAACTCGAGGAGCCGCTGCTGCTTCCACCCGTTTCGGTGGCACCGGGCACGACCGTTTCCGAGCTGACGGCCGAGCCGACGAAATGCTGCTTGAACGGATCCTTGGCGCGGCGGTCGGAGAGGCGCTTGCTCGGTTCGCGCAACCCCGGAGTCGCTTTCACCACTTCGAGCGAGGAAGCTCCCGCCGGCACCTGGGGAGCAACGGACGCGAGCGGCACTTCTTCGGCTTCCGAGCCGCCGTCGGACAGCAGGAACGGAACCGCGAGGATCGCGATCAGGATCAGGCCGACGAGCGGCAGCAGGCGACGGTCGCGCAGATCCTGGTAGAGGTCGCGCAGGACCGGCGGGACTTTTACCTTGTCCAGGTCGAGCTTCGGGCCTTTGAGCTTGCTCATGGCGCCGCTCCCGTCACTTCAGCGGCCGGGACCGCGGTTTCGAGGGTGGATCCCGCGGCGGGAAGTTCGCTGCCCGTGCCCTGGCCCGGCGGCGTAATGAAGGTCGTGATCGAAAACGTGCCTTCCAGCTGCGGGAAGCTGCCGCCGCTCAGCGGCCCCAGGGTGAAGCCGTTGATCGTGATCAGACGACCGCTGACGTCCACTCCGGCGTTGGTGGACTTGACGAAGGAGTCAAGGCCCCCGATGAAGCTCGAGATGCGGGAGAAGTCGCCGCTGAACTTCAGCGTGTAGGGCATTACTCCCAGGCCGGCCGGGCCGACGGTTGCCCCCAGCGGCAGCAGCGAAGCGGCGACCTCGGTGGGCGGCGCCGGTTCTTCCGGGTTGACGGAGGTGGTCGGAGCGGGAGCAGCTTCGCCTTCTCCTTCGCTGCTGAGTTCGACTTCCTGGAAGCGGACGCCGGCGCGATCGGCGATCGAGTTCAGCTGCACGAGCAGCGAGGCGGTTTCGTCGTCCTGCGGCACCGCCTTGCCGAGCACTACGGTCTCACGGTAGTTGGCGGCGAAGGTCTTCTTCGCCGCTAGCGCCAGGTCAACTTCCTGCTGGTGCTGGGCGAGGCTGCTCCGGGCATCTTCGACTTCGCCTTCGAGCTTGCTTGCTTCCTCCCGCTTCGGGCTAAGCACCAGCGTCCAGAAGCCGAAGGCGACAGCCACGGTGACAAGCATCACGACGACGATCTGGTTCGTGCGCGACATCAGCCTTCGCTCGCTTCCGCCGCCGGTTCTTCTTCGCTGCCTTCGGCCGCTTCGGGTTCGGCGGTCGCAACCGCCACTTCGCCTTCGGTCGTCGGGACCGGTGCCGCGTCGAAGGCGATCACGAGGCTGAACTGTGCGATGAAGTTGCGCGTACGGCAATCAGTGGCGCCGCCGCCTTCGCCCGTGCCGGCCGCGGTGCCGACCGGCGGCAGCGCCGAGGATTCCACCCCGACTCGGGTGACGCCGTCCATGTCCTTCAAGGCGCCGATGAAGCCGGCGACGCCTTTCTGCCCGGTCGCGCAGCCGCTGATTTCAAGCGCGGGCCCGGCCACCGACCCGCGGAGGCCCCCGCCCCCGCTTTCCCCTCCAGCCGAAGTGCCGGGCGAGGCGCTTGCGTTGAGCGAGGTGAGCCAGACGTCATCCGGCAGCACCAGCGAAAGTTCCCTCATCACCCGCTCCCAGTCGAAGCGGCTGTCGGCGAGGCTTTTCACCGTGGTCGCGCGCTGTTCGCTCAGCAGCTGGTAATCAGTGTAAGCCGAGAGCTGCTGCGCCTTGGCAGCGGTCGCGGCGTCTTCCCGCTTCACCTGCGCCAGTTCGACCTTGCGGTCGGCGATCTGGTTGTTGGTGAGGACGACCAGGGTCACCGCGGCGAGCAGGGCGACGAGCGCCCCAAGGACGATATAGGCGATCGGCCCGGTGCGCAGAGGCGCGTTCTGGCCACGCCGCTCCTCAGCCGGGATCAGGTTGACGGGACGCATCTACAACTCCAGGGCGATGCCGTAGGGAAGGGTCAGTCGGGCCGCGACGGCGGGGTCCAGGCCGCCGAGAGCGGGTGGTGCGGCCTGAATGATCGGCAGGCTGATGCCGGATTCGATGCGTGCGCCGATGCCCTGGATAACGCTGCCAGGTCCGCAGAGCACAACGTTCTCGATCGGGACAGCACCTTCCTGTGCCCCGTAGTAATCCAGGGAGAGCCGCAGCTCATCCACCATGGCGGTGATCCCTGACTCAAGCGCCGCGCGGGCCTCGGCAACGGCACCGGGATCTCCCTCGATCTGCTCGAGCGGCGCCTCGAGGCCGACGTGGGACAGCCACATCGTCGCGTGTTCGGCGGTGAAGCCACGAGCCCCGGCGAGGCGATCCACGATCGTCCCCAGTCCGGCGTGCGAGGCGCGGGTGAAAAGGCATGAGTGGCCGAGCGCGACGGCGAGGTTCATCACGTCGCCGACGCTGCAGTACAGGGTGGCGCTCGTCGGCCGGGGCAGCTCGCCCTCCGGCACCTGCACCTTGGGGGCGAGGTCGGCGAGCGCGCGGATCATCCCGAAAGCGGAGAGGTCGACTCCGACCGGTTCGACTCCGGCGCGCCGGAGGGGCTGGAGGAAGGCGGCGATCATGTCGCGGCGGGCGGCGATCAAGACGACATCGATCTGGGGAGGTTGCCCCTCCTCGGCCGGCACGCCGCCGACAACCTGATGCTCGAGCACGGCGTGCTCCAGCGGCATCGGCATCTGCTCCTGCGCCTGGAAGCGGACCGCCGCCTCGAGCTCCTTCGGATCCTCGATCGCAGGCAGCCGCACGGTGCGGACGACCACCGCCTGGTTGCCGATTCCGAGCCGAACCTGCTTGGCCAGCTTGTGCTCGGAGAAGAACGAGCGCAACGACTGCCCAAGCTCGTCGCCGTTCACCACCTCGCCCTCGTGGAATATCGCGGGGGGCAGGGGGGCGATGGCGGTGCCGCTGATCTGAGCGGTGCCGCTGCCCCGCAGTTCGACCGCGCCGACGCTGCCGGACTCGATCTCGAGCCCGACCACGGTCGCAGCTTGGCTCTTACGAGTCAGCGAGAAGTTGCGCGGCAACTGCATTCCGCGAAGCTGGAGCTTTGGAAGCTGGATGTCCTTGGTCAATTGCATTGTCGTCAAAGGGCCTGGTGCCCACGCTCCATTCCCATCGACAAAAGGCGAAAAAAACTTTTGCCCTGCAGCACGGCGACCTAGCTGAAGGTCTGGAGGTACCAGTCAACGAGCTGGTCGCCAGCCAGCAGACCCACGAGGCTGCCGAGCACCAGGAAGGGCCCGAAGGGGATCGCGCGCTTGCGGGCGGCGGCGCCGTGGCGGGCGATGATCGCTAAGCCGACGAGCGATCCCGCCAGGAGCGCGACGAGGAGCGCCGGGGCGACGTTGCGCCCGAGGAAGAGGCCCATCACCGCTGCCAGCTTGACGTCACCCAGGCCCATCCCCTTCGGGTAGGCGAGGGCGGCGGCGAACAGGAGCCCGCCGGCACCGGCGGCGGCCGCCAGGCGCTCAGGCAGGCTGGCCGGGTCGCCGATCGCGACGATCGCGAGCCCTGCTGCCGAGGCCACCAGCAGCACCTTGTTGGGGATGATCCTGCGCTCGAGATCGGTGACGGTCACCACCACCAGGGCGCTGACGAAGACGATTCCGAGCGCGACCTCGGTCCAGTCCCCCCACAGGACCGCGACGGTGAGAACGTACAGCAGCGCCAGGGCGATCTCGGTCAGCGGGTAGCGGGCCGAGATGCGGCTGTCGCAGCAGCGGCTGCGGCCGCGCAGCAGGACCCAGGAGAAGACGGGGACATTGTCGTAGGCGGCGATGCCGGTCCCGCACCCCGGACAGCGCGAGCGCGGGGTGACGACCGATTCGCCGCGGGGAACGCGGTGGGCGACGACGGTGAGGAAGCTGCCGAAAGCGAGCCCCCAAACGAAGACGACGAGCAGAGCGGGGGTCATCTCAGCCACTGGCGATCGGAGTCGGGGTTTCGACCTCGAGCCGGGCCCGGAAGCTCGGGTGGTCGTACATCAACGAGACCGCGTCGCCACCGGTTTTGCCGTTGACGCTCAGCGCCAGACCGAGCCGGTGGTTGGCTTTGAGCGAGTAGGGACCGTTGAACAGCATCGGCACCTGGATCTCGAACCATTCCCGCGGCCACTGGCTCGAGCTGGGGCTCCAGCTCCAGCCTTTCGTCCCGGTCTGCTTGTTGAGGAAGTAGGAGTCTTCGGGTTTGCCGTTAGTTTCAAGGCGGTCGAAGAGGTAGATGCAGAGCGACCCGGTGTAGCCGGTTTCATTGATCGCCCGCGTCTTGATCACGAGCGTCACCCGTTCGCTCATCTTCAGTTCGCTCGCCATCGGGTCGGTCACCCAGCGGTGGACCTGCCACTGTGGGACCGCGGTGCCGGTGGGGGTTTCATGGCAGCCGGAGCTGTCGTCCCGGCGCAGCTGTATACCCTTCGCCGCGGCGCTGATCACTCCCAGGGGGTAGTCAGTCGAATAGTTATATTCGAGCGGTTGGGTGGGATCCGCAGGGTAGGGGTCCGGAGGGGCCCCGAGGACGAGGGCGTCGGGGGCGGTGCCGTCGGTCGAAGCGCAGCTCCCCAGCGTGTTGTGCAGGGTGTGGCTTTCGAGGACTTCCTGCCGCACGGTCGACCCCGAGGGGCTGCAGCGGGTGTCGGAGAGGAAGAACTGCTGGGCGGTGGTGACGCCGTTGCCGCCGGGAATCGGGTCGTTTTTCGCGTTGTCTTTTGGGTTGATGAAGGTCGACTGCACTTCGACGTAGCCCTGTTCGGACGCCTGGTTAGCCACCTTGTCCAGCTGAACCGCGACCACGACCTGTTTGTAGTCCTGGGTCCCGGGGCAGGTGGATTCCGGGCAGCCGGTGTCGTTGCGCCAGACGATGTAGCGGTAGACCTTGCCCTTGACGTTGCCGCTGGTGAAGGGCGTGGGACCGGGATCGACGGAGCCGGTGGTGATGAAGCCGCCGCCGTAAAGGCTGCCGTTTTTGGCCACCAGTTCGGGGTGTTCCCCGGTCCGCTTGCGGTTCAGGTAGAAGGTGCCGCTGACGACCCGGTAGTCGGGGTTCTTGGGGTTGCTCGAGGGCGGTGGCGGTTCGGTCAGCGCCAGCTGGTCGTCGGGGATACCGCGCAGCACCTCCAGCTCCTGCTGAGCGCGGTCGAGAGCCACCTGCGTCGCCTTCGCCCGCTGGTTGTTGATGGTCGCCGCCCGCAGCAGGCCGAACGCCGCGAAGGAGCCGATGACGAGGATCAACGCCGCGATCAGCACCTCGATCAGGGTGAAGCCGTCCTCTCTGTCCGCTCGCGCTTTCATCAGTAGGCGAGGGTCGCGTTTCGCAGGCTGGCGCCGTCGGAGATCGTGGTCGAGTCAGAGCCGCCGCCCGAGCTGGGGATTACCAACGTGACCTTGACATAGGTCGCCGAGGGATAATTGAAGCCGGTGCCGGCGCCGAGGCCTTTGACCACGGTCACCGGGGTGCCGCCGCTGAGCACGCCGGCGTTGGTCTCGATCCGTACGCAGCTTCCGCTTTCGCAGGTGTAGCGCACTTGGCATCTGATCGACGGCTGGGTCGGCCCCCGCAGGGTGTTGGAGCCGCAGGTGCTGTGGCGAACGTAGGTTTCGAAGGAGACCGTGTTCGGTTTCGCTTCGCCGACGGAGAAGCCGTTGCGTAGCTCGCGCGTCATGCGCTCAAGGGCGAAGCGCGCGGTTTGGATATTGGCGGCGCCCTTGCTCAGCTTCGGCTGGGCGCGCAAGGCGCCCACCATCACCGTCACCACCCCCGCCATCAGGACCACGCCCATCGCCGCGGCAACGAGGAGCTCGATCAAGGTGAGCCCGGCCTCGTCGTCTCCCAGCCGCCGGCGGACTGCCCCCCACATCACTTCACCACCTTGAACTTGCGCGAGACCGACTGCGTCTCGCGGAGGCCCGAGTTGATGCCCTTGACGCTGAAGGCGTGCCTGCCGAGACCGAGCTGCTTGGCCTTGTAAGGAGAGGAACAGCCCTTCCAGCGCCCGGAGTCGATGCGGCAGCGGAATTCGGTTCCGCTCTGGCCAGTCGCATCGGTGAAGCGAAAGACCGGCCGGCGGGCGCGCGTCTTGCTGGCGGGTCCGAAGGTGATCCGGGTCTGCGGCACGACCGGCTGGGCGTTGCCGATGGAACCACCGCCACCGCTGCGCGGCTTCGAGCCGATGGTGGTGCCGGTCCCGGTGGGCGCAGTGGAGCCAGAACCGCTTCCGGCCGAGGTGCCGCCGCCGGTCTCCCCGGAGCTGCCTTCACCGCCGGGTGGAGGCGTCAGCGGCACTTCGGCCTGCTGGTACTGGAGGCCAGCGGCGGAGCAGTTCGAGGTGTCGCCGTTGCTGTCGGTTGCCGTGGCGCGGAAGACGGTCGTCGAGCCGGGTGGAACTATCACCCGGATCCCACCAGCCGCCAGTTCAGCAGCGGTTCCCGTTCCTTCCTTGACCGGCGCTCCCGAGCAGTCGGGGGTCGAATAGATCTTGATCGAGGTCCCGGCATCGCTCTGCCCGATCACCCTGGGTTCGAGCGACGGGTTCGGGGAGACCGGCGAGGTCGCGGTGAGGATCGGGGTCGACGGGCCCAGGTTGACCGAGTTCCCGATCGAGATCAGGCGCGTGCTCGCACCCACGCGTTCGTACGCGTCGACCTCGGAATCGACGTCCTCGCTGGTGAGCCGCTCGGCGCTGGAGAAGAACAGGTGGCTGCCGTTTTCTGAGACGCCCTCGAAGCTGGCGCCGCACTGCCCACCCGCCAGCGGGCAGACCCCGCTCGGCGTGGCGATCGACGTACTGGGAGTCCCGCCGAGGTCGCGCAGGTAGACGTCGTCGGCGCCGTCTTCGTCGCCGGGGGTCAGCTGCTCGGAGGTCGAGAAGAAAACCTTCGTCGCGTCGGCGGCAAGGGCCGCGAATTTCGCGTCGACGTCTCCCTGGCCGCAGCCTCCGCAGGTAGCAGCCGGTGCCGATATCAGGGCGGTGGTTTTTGCCTCGAAGTCCCGCGCGAAGAGGTCGACGGCGTCGTCGGTATCCGTCGGATCGAGACGCGCAGCGGTTTGGAAGAAGACGAGGTTGCCGTCCGCCGAGACAGCGCGGTATTGCGCGTTGCAGGCCGAGAGCGGACAGGTTCCGCTCGGCGAGACCAGGGTCGTCGTTTCGCTGACCAGGTCGCGCTCGTATACGTCAGTCGAGGTGTTGCCGTCCCC
>Ga0068856_100006567_pt1 | contig 11405 bp, 7 predicted proteins | sample KBSCornC62_FD_66595 | JGI IMG/M metagenome (GOLD analysis project Ga0068856, IMG submission 66595) | Corn rhizosphere microbial communities from Kellogg Biological Station, Michigan, USA - KBS Corn C6-2 | ecosystem: Host-associated > Plants > Roots > Rhizosphere > Soil ... | reverse complement strand
AAGTTAAACTAAACGCTCGCGAGGAACAGATCGCCGGAGGGATATTACGCGAAATCAAAAACCGCTTAAGTTTCCTACGTACTGTGGGGCTCGGCTATTTAACACTCGATCGCACTTCGTCAACGTTGTCAGGAGGCGAAGGTCAACGCATTCGACTGGCAACACAGATCGGTTCACAACTCCGCGGTGTCCTTTACGTACTCGATGAGCCATCGATCGGACTTCATCCACGCGACAATCAAAAGCTTCTCGATACACTTTCGGCGTTGCGTGATTTAGGGAACACGGTGTTGGTAGTTGAACACGACGAGGAGACAATTCGGCGCGCAGACTATGTTGTCGATCTCGGTCCCGGAGCTGGAGCTCACGGCGGTGAACTGGTGGCGTGTGGTACGGCTGAGGACGTCGCGGGCAATCCAAAGTCGATAACTGGTCTATACATTCGAGGGGCGAAAAAGATCGAAGTGCCGTCAGAGCGACGTTCACCCAACGGAAAATACCTAACCATCCAGGGTGCACACGCAAACAATCTCAAGGACATCGACGCGAAATTCCCTTTGGGGCTTCTGACCGTCGTCACTGGCGTTTCGGGTTCAGGCAAATCCACGTTGGTTGAAGACATTCTTTATCACGCCCTGGCTCGACATCTCTACGGGTCGCTTGCGGAACCAGGTCCTTATCACGCGCTTGAAGGGCTCGAACACGTCGACAAAGTAATCGAGATCGATCAATCACCTATCGGGCGTACTCCTCGATCGAACCCCGCAACTTATACCGGGCTATTCACGCCGCTGCGCGAACTGTATGCAATGCTTCCCGAGTCTCGCGAGCGTGGATACAAACCTGGGCGATTTTCATTCAATGTTAAGGGTGGTCGTTGTGAGGCGTGCGAGGGCGACGGCATGAAGCGCATTGAGATGAACTTCCTGCCAGACGTCTATGTGCTTTGTGATGTTTGTCGGGGAGCGCGTTATAACCGCGAGACGCTTGCCGTTAAGTACAAGGGCAAATCGATCGCTGACTTGCTGGATACGACCGTCGAGGAAGCACTCCCGCTTCTAGAGAACCTGCCTCAGATAAATCAGAAGTTGCAGACGCTGCTTGATGTCGGTCTTGGTTACATAAAGTTAGGACAATCGGCGACAACGCTTTCGGGAGGCGAGGCACAGCGAATCAAGCTCGCGAAGGAATTATCGAAACGAGCAACCGGTCGAACAATCTACATTCTGGATGAACCGACAACAGGTCTTCATTTTGCGGACGTCCACAAGCTGCTCGATGTGCTGCAGCGTTTGGTTTCTCTGGGAAACACAGTGATCGTCATCGAGCACAACCTGGACGTGATCAAATCGGCGGATTACATCGTGGATCTCGGACCCGAAGGCGGTGAACACGGCGGGCGCGTGGTTGCAGTTGGCACACCTGAGGAAGTTGCCAGATCAAGACGCTCGCATACGGGCCACGCACTGCGGCCGTTACTGAATGGACGTTTGACCCGAAACGGGGTCGGGTCCTGATCCTCTGTACGACAGCCTGTCAGCCTGTCGGGGTTTCCTTTTAGTAACCATCTTCCGTAGAACGTAGCGAACAGGCTGCCAGCCTGTCGTACATAAACCGCGTGATATACTCGCGCCCCTGAAATGTCTCAGTACGACGACAATTTTCGACCCCTGGATCTAGCAAACGTAAAAACCTATCCGCTCGCCGGTCGTCATAGCAAAGTCGCTCTCGAAGATTTTGCCAAACCTATTCCTGAAAATGCATCGACCAAAGACTTTCTTGCGAGCCTACCCAACATTCTTGCTGTGCGCCGGATGCGTGAACTCGTTGATCGTATGCATCGCGCACGAGAGTTACAGAAACCAATCATCTGGGGTATCGGTGGTCACGTCGTAAAGACAGGCCTCGCGCCCATTCTTATTGATCTGATGAATCGCGGATTCTTGTCTGCAGTCGCTGCAAATGGATCGGTACTGGTTCATGATGCTGAGATCGCAATGGTTGGTTCGACATCAGAGGATGTTGATAGCACTTTGAGCGAAGGAGTATTCGGAGGTGCAGATGAAACCAGCAAACTCATCAATGGCGCAGCAACAAACGCTGCGAAAGAGAAGATCGGCTTAGGGGAAGCAGCGGGACGATCGTTGCTGTCCTTGAATCCGAAGCACGCGGACTATTCACTTCTTTGCGCAACTTATCGAGCTCGAGTTCCCTTCACCGTCCACGTAACAATCGGAGGTGATATCGCGCATTTTCATCCGCAAGTGGATGGCGCATCGTTAGGCGCCGCGACTCACACAGACTTTCGGCTACTTGCTGATATCGTCAGACACCTGAATGGCGGCGGAGTTTACCTGAACATCGGGTCTGCTGTTGTGTTGCCTGAAGTGTTTCTCAAGTGTGTAAGTCTTGTAAGAAACCTGGGGTTTCCCCTCACTGACATCACCACCGCTAATTTCGATTTCATCCAGTCATATCGCCCGCAAACAAATGTGGTGCGGCGGCCCACCGAGAACGGAGCAGGTCACGGATACTCGATTACTGGTCACCACGAATTAACCATCCCGCTGCTCGCTGCAATGCTCGTGTCGAGTTAGTGCCAACCGAACAGTCAACGGAAGGCACATATTTCTCATCCGTCCAGGTCTCTCTGCGCATCCTCGGCGTTCTCTGCGTCTCTGCGGTAGCTTCGAGTACTAAAGTCACACGGGGAAGAGATCGAAGCCACCGCAGAGACGCAGAGAACGCCGAGGATGCGCAGAGAGAGCCCACTAGACGTAGCACCCTGGAAGCGTGTTCTCAAATCACCAATTGACGATCGGAAACATCTCCGCTATTCTTGGCCCTCTGAAATTGAAATCGGATTTCAATTTCGCAGCTAAAAACTCGAAAATCCCTTTAGGCGTGCAGTGCCTCCAACTGCTGAAAAAGGACTTAAGTCAATGTTCTCCAGACAGATCTTCAGTTTATTGGTGCTCGCACTGCTCTTTTCTGCAACTGTTTTTTACTGTCAAGGTCAAACGAAACCCACTCTGACCGGAAAAGTCCTGGATCAGAATCGCGAAGCAATTCAAGGGGCCCAGGTCATCGTCGCGCGCGATGATTCCAAGTTCCCTGCTTCAACTATCACGAACGCACATGGCGAGTTCTCGATCGAAGTAACTACGCAGAATTGCCGCCTTACAGTCAGTGCCGACGGATTTGCAACCCGGATTGAGACTCTCAAGTTAAACAAACTTTCAGATCCAATTGAGATCACGCTACAAGTCGCGGACGCGAGTGCCGTCGTAACCATTACAGATAGCTCCGCATATCTTACGGAAGCGGTTAGTAGCGCGATGCGGCATCCAACAGCTCTTCGTGATATCCCGCAATCAATCAGTGTTGTCTCACAAAAACAGATCAAGGACCAATCTCTTCAAAGCATCTCCGACGTTGTCGCATATATCCCCGGCGTGACATCGCATCAGGGTGAAAACAATCGCGACCAGTTAATTTTTCGCGGGAACAGCAGTAGCGCAGATTTTTTCGTGAATGGTGTTCGGGATGATGTTCAGTATTACCGTGACTTGTACAACATCGATCGTGTCGAAGCTATTAAGGGACCAAACTCGATGGTCTTCGGACGCGGTGGTGGTGGCGGCGTTATCAACAGAGTTACAAAGGAACCTTCTTTCTCTTCCTCTCGCGAGTTGACGGCTCAACTTGGTTCGTTTGGCAATCGCAGATTCACGACTGATATCAACCAAAGACTGACTCGGACGCTGGCTCTTCGTCTCAACGGTCTCTACGAAAACTCAGATAGTTTCCGTCAATTTGTTGGACTTGAACGATACGCCGTGAATCCAACCCTGACGTGGGCTCCAGATAGCAATACTCGGATAACCGGATCATACGAATTCTTTCGCGACCGGCGCGTTGCCGATCGAGGCATTCCGTCCTTTCATCTGAGGCCGATCGATGTTCCCATCGATACTTACTTTGGTAACCCAAATGACAGCCGTGTAAGAGCTGACGTCAATCTCGCGTCAGTCGTAGTCGATCACAGTAAAGGCCGTTTTAATGTTCGCAATCGAACGTTGTTTGGCGACTATGATCGTTTTTATCAGAACTACGTTCCGGGGGCTGTGACTGCCGATAAGTCCAAGGTCACTCTTACCAGCTATAACAACGCAACTCAGCGCCGAAATATCTTTAATCAGACTGACGTTACTTTCGATACATCAACTTCGCGAATCAAGCACAGCCTGCTGGCAGGCACTGAAATCGGACGCCAACTCACAGATAACTTCCGTAACACCGGCTTCTTCAACAACAGTTCAACGTCCATCTTAGTACCGCTTGATCAGACGACCATTTCCACCCCGCTTATCTTTCGACAAAGCGCGACTGATGCAAACAACCACTTAAAAACTAATCTCGCCGCTGCTTATGTCCAGGATCAGATTGAAATCAATCGATATCTTCAATTCGTAACGGGCGTGCGTTTTGACTACTTTGATCTCAACTTCCATAACAACCGAACCGGTGACAATCTGCATCGCATTGACAGACTTGTATCTCCGCGCGCAGGAGTAATCATCAAACCGGTTGAGGCAGTTTCACTTTATGCGAATTACTCGGTTGCTTACCTGCCAAGTTCAGGCGACCAGTTTTCGTCGCTGACCTCGATTACTCAACAAGTGAAACCAGAGAAGTTCAATAACTACGAGGTGGGCGCTAAATGGGATGTGCGGCGAGGCCTCTCCCTTACGACCGCTGTTTACAGGCAAGATCGCACCAACACTCGGGCGACGGATCCAAACGATCCCACACGGATCCTGCAGACAGGTAGCCAGCGCACAAATGGTTTCGAATTGAGTTTGAATGGGAGCGTGATGAACCGATGGAATATCGTTGGCGGCTACGCATTTCAGGATGCGTTTATTACCAACGACACTACCGCCGCAAAAGCCGGCGCGCAGGTCGCACAGGTGCCGCACCACACGTTGTCATTGTGGAACAATTATCGACTGTGGCAGCGGTTGAGTATTGGTCTTGGAATCATTCGTCGTTCGGATATGTTCGCGGCAATCGACAACACGGTTGTGCTGCCCGGATATACGCGTGCAGATGCCGGCATCTTTTACTCGGTTAACGAACATTGGCGGCTGCAGGCTAATATTCAGAACCTCTTCAACACACGTTATTACCTGAACGCAGACAACAACAATAACATCTCGCCGGGCAGCGCAAGAGGCCTGCGCGTCGGCCTCACGACTCGTTTCTAATTCTGATTTGGTCTTGAGTTTTCGGCCTGACCTAATTTGAAATTCTTCTCTGTGCAACAAACCGCCAACTTCTTTTTGTGGCCAAGAATTCGAATCAGAACAGGAGCGAAGCGACTGTACGCAAGAGAGCAAACCGTGGGATCTCCGATTAACCTGAATTCCGCTCTCTTGCGTACAGTCGCTTCGCTCCTGTTCTGATTCGCTGTCTATCGCTTCTTAATTTTACCGCCTGGGCCGCGTTACACAGATGTGCACAAAGTAAGTCGAAATTAGGGCACTTTCCGAGACCAAAGTCCAAAAGCCAAAGACCGTTCCACGTGCTATACTCCGACGCTCGATAATCAACCGAACCCTTGGGAGTTTAACGCGTGAACGCAGAGAGACTGGAACACTTTCGTCAAATCCTTCAGGAACAACTGCGAGAGCATGTCGCAAAAGTAAGCACCGAACAGGCTGCTGCTCTGGAGTCCGACGACGATGGCGTAAAAGACAGTGTTGACATGTCTCTGGTTGACGTTACAAAAGAGATTGCCTTTCGACTCACCGAACGCGAATCACAAATCGTCGCCGATATCGACCAGGCACTATTGAGAATTCGTGAAGGCTCGTACGGAAGATGTGCACGCTGCGGTAAACCTATCGATGAGCGTCGCCTCGAAGCTGTCCCCACCGCGCGTTACGATGCAGCTTGTCAGGCGATCATTGAGAGCGCAAACGGCGACGACGATCTGCCGACCCTGTAACAATCATTTTCAGTTGGCGGGAGAATAGGTCCAATAGGTCCAATAGGTCCTATAAACTGGCCCTGGAAAATGGTCACGCTTTCGGATGTGCCTTGTCGTAAACCTCAACCAGCTTCTCCATTGAAACATGAGTGTAAACTTGAGTTGTTGAGAGTCTCGCGTGACCTAGAAGCTCCTGGATATCACGAAGGTCTGCGCCGCTATCCAACAAGTGTGTAGCAAAGGAGTGTCGCAATGCGTGAGGACTGATTCGGTGTATACCGGCGCAAATCTTGATGTACTTCTCCACCATCCTGCCCACTGAGCGCGTTGTAATTCGCGTCCCCTGATAGTTGAGGAAGAGAGCTTCATCATCCCTTTCTGAAATAGGCGAATTCAACAGAAACTTGTCCCGAACCTTCAAGTAGTCCCGAATTGCACTTGCGGCGGGATCACCAAAAGGCACGATACGCTGCTTTCGACGCTTTCCAGTTACGCGAACCAGTTGGTTGCGAAAATCGATATCGGCGAGATTCAAAGTTGTCAACTCAGCGACTCGGACTCCCGTTGCATACATCAACTCCAACATCGCACGGTCGCGTTTTCCAAGATCTGTCTGAATGTCCGGCGTCTCGATGAACTTGATTGCTTCCTCGATCGAGAGATGTTTTGGAAGTTTCTTTTCCTGACGAGGTGTTGAGACCAGTTTCGCGGGATTACTTTCGAGTAAGCCTTCTCGAACCAGAAACTGAAAGAACGTTCGCAAGGCGGCAAGCTTCCTGGCAATCGAAGCTTTCTTTTTCTGCGCAGAGTGAAGTTCCGCCAGCCATTCGCGGATGGTGAGATGGTCTACATTCTTTAGGTCGGGAAACTTTCTTGCACCCGATTTCGGATCGGCCGGCGCCAGATGATCGACAAACTGTTCAAGATCACTGGCGTAGTTACGAAGGGTATGCGCACTAACGTTGCGTTCGTAACGCAAGTGCTCGAGGAATTGCTCGATGAGTTGCTCCATACATGAAGCATTTTATCCACAGATTACACAGATTACGCAGATTTTTCTGATCCATAAGAGCGCATACAGCATCTCTCTTCAAAATCTGTGTAATCTGTGTAACAAACCAACAAGTTCTTGTCTTTCTAGCAGATTCTGGTCCCGAAGGGACCGAAGTTAATAGCCGTGGGCGAGCGGCTTTGCGCGACGCCCACGGGAGTGATGAAGCAAAGGTTAAAGACCCTGAAAGGGTCAAACAATCAGCCCAGTTCGACCCTTCCAGGGTCGGACGATGTAGCCGCTTAGTTCCGTGGGCTTCGCTCAAGGCCGCTCGCCCACGGCTATTAACTGTCATCCTTTCAGGATGGTTTGGTTGCGGCCTAAGCCGCGCTGTGTAATCTGTGGATAGAACGCTTTACCAATCGGCTTCTGACATTGCCTTCGGAGCATAGTAGCCTTTTCGCGAACGCAGTCGCACATCATTTCGCGTTTTGATCTTCAAATCGATCACGTGCAGTCGTCCGTCGCGATGTTCTGGTAGCGGGTAATAACTGAGAACGTACTGCTGCGAGAGATCCGCGGCGATCTGATCGAATGCAACGTCGAGCTCCGATACAGTCTTCGGGAGATAGACAGCGCCGCCCGTCTGTTCCGTAAGTTGCTCCATACGTCTTTCAGCCGCGAGAGCCCGCAGGTTCGCTCCTTCGTAGAGACCGGTCTGAACAACGTAGACTTGAACATCATCCGCCAGAACGTGTTGAATCACCGCCTCAAATTCATTGATTCGACTCGTCGTTTCGATTCCATCTGAAACGATAACAATCACTTTTCGACCCGAGTAAGGTCGCAAGTAACCCCCGGCAAGCACGATCGCATCGAACAAGGAAGTTCCACCTTCGGGTCTACCAAAGCCGGCTATCGTCTGTTCGAGCTTCGTTACATCCCTTGTCAATGGCTGCGCTAAATAGCTTTCAGTTTCAATCGAAAACACTGCGGCTTCGTCGCTGGCTCTCATCACTTTGCGGAAGAAACGGATTGCCGCATGTTTTTCAAACTCGCGCGCAAAATCCAAACTACCGCTGTTATCAAAGAGCATCGCGAGCTGAACACTAGTTTCTGATCGACTGAGGTCACTAAGAGGACGCAATTGACCATCAACGCGCAACTCAAAGTCATCCAGCTTCAGGTTGACTAGAGCGTTGCCTCGCGCATCAACTACCGAAACAGGTATAGGCACCAGGTTCGACGAGATCCGCACCACATCATCAGGATCTATCTCATCCTTTTTGGCTGTAGCAATCTTGGTCGAGCCGCTGGGTCGTGAGGGATCCACGTGTGGACCCGGAGTTGGTTTCGGAGTCTTGCCGGGCTCCTGACGTCTTCCAGACTGGCCGACAGTGGATCCAGAAAGCAAAAGACTGAGAAAGAGGGCGCAGACGAGCGGCAGCTGAGCTGTCACGTGCTTACAGTTTGCGCCGCTCGACTGTTGAAGTTGAGTTTGAGCCACTCGTCCCATTCTTTCAAAGCAATATCGATTTGAAGTTCACGTCTTTGACGCTTCTTACGCCCTCGGCGCTGCTCTGGTTCAGGCAAAGGCGGCAAGAGCGCAAATGTAATGTTAACCGGTTGGAAGTTCTTTGTTTCAGTCTGAGAAACATAGCGCGCCAGAGCTCCAATAGCGCTGCTGACTGGTGCTTGAATCAACTCCTCGCCGTGAGCCAATCGCGCCGCGTTTAGTCCGGCGAGCCAGCCAATGGCTACGGACTCCACGTAACCTTCAACTCCGGTAATTTGTCCAGCAAAAAAGACATGCGGACGCTCACGCATCTGCATGGTTGGCAACAAAACACGAGGGGAACAGATATACGTGTTGCGATGAATCTGGCCGTACTGTAGAAACTCAGCATTTTCCAAACCTGGTATCAATCGCAAGACGCGGGCTTGTTCACCGTATCGTAGATGATTCTGAAAGCCCACCAGGCTGTACGCGTCCGCCATTAAATTTTCCTGCCGCAGTTGTACAGCGGCGTACGCCTCGCGCCCCGTCCTGGGATCACGTAAACCAACCGGCTTCATCGGACCGAAACGAAGCGTATCCACTCCCCTTCGTGCCAACTCCTCAATCGGCAAACAGGCTTCGAACCAGCGCGTTTCCTCAAATCTCTGGAGCGGGACACTGTTGGCATCAATCAATGCCGCATAGAATTTCAGGTACTGGTCCTCGTCAAACGGACAGTTCAAATAATCATCGCCGCCTTTGTCGTAACGCGCCGCGCGGAAGGCAATTGAAGTGTCGATGGAGTCGGCGGAAACAATCGGCGCGATCGCGTCATAGAAGTAGAGTTGATCGCTACCTGTTATCCTCATGACTTCGGTCGTCAGAGCTTCAGACGTGAGCGGGCCGGTGGCGACTATTGAGATCGACTCAGGCACCGTCGTTACTTCATCTCGTACCAGCTCGATTAGCGGGTGCTCTTCAATTTTCTGTGTAATCAACTCTGCAAATCTGAGACGGTCGACAGCGAGGGCGGCGCCAGCGGGCACGCGGGTCTTCGCTGCAACCTCCATAACCAGCGATGCGCCGCGTCTCAATTCCTCTTTCAGCAAATAGGAAGCGGTGCCCGGCTCGTCGGACTTCAAAGAGTTGGAACAAACAATTTCCGCGAGCCTGTCGGTGCGATGCGCCGGGGTCTGGTGAACAGGGCGCATTTCGAAGAGCCTCACTTTCACTCCCGCGCTTGCCGCCTGCCACGCAGCTTCGACGCCCGCCAAACCTCCGCCAATAACAGTGATCTCTTTCATGCGCGCCAATTATAGGTCCTATTCATCATATAGGTCCTATTTCCTCCTCTAAAACAAAACACGCAGATCAACGAGATGATCTGCGTGCCTGGTTCTTGAATAGCAATTAATTCTTTAGCGCTTACGAGCTGTCTTGCGGCTCTTGCCGCCTGTTCTCTTTTTCGACCCTGAGCTCTTCTTTGCAGCGCGCTTCTTAGTTGCTCCGCCTTTCTTCGCGGCTTTCTTAGTTGACGCCTTCGTGGTAAGCAGTCTTTTAACTCCTATTCTGGCGGTCTTCTTGGCTGCCTTCCTGGTTGATTTCTTAGCTGCGGGGCGCTTTTTGGTCGCTTTCTTTGCTGCTTTTTTGCTCGTCTTCTTAGCAGCTTTTTTAGTGCTTCGCTTTCGGGGTGCGCGTCGTGGCGGTGCGGCAGTTTCTGAAGGAATAACAGCCGCTGATTCTTCAACTTCCTGGGCTGCGTTCTGTTCGGGCGGCGTACCGGGAATTAATTGAACCTCGTCTGAGCTGGGCTGATCGGCGAGCGCTTCCTGGTTCTCTCGATATTCTTCTGGGTTAATGTCTCCACCGGCCATTTGATATCGACCGATGTTCTTGTATGCATCCTTTGGCATTCTTCCCTCCTGCGTTCAATTGGAAAAATCTCTCATTGTTGACTTTACTGGATCTGAGCGGGCGCTCATCACGAGCGCCCTCCAGTTGACACCCGAAAGTGCACGTTCGTATAGTGCAACGGCGCTTCGATATTTCCCATCTTCGGCCGGCTTAGCTCAGTTGGTAGAGCGTCTGATTCGTAATTAGAAGGTCGCCGGTTCAATTCCGGCAGCCGGCTCCAAAAAAATTTCCTGAACAGTATAGTGCGGTGGCGTCCGAGTAAAAAGCTGCTTCGACGATTGTCCGACGAACTTCAGTTTGTCGTGGTTCGGATTGAAGCCAGCTAGTTTCCTCGAGCGGGTTAGGAGGCACGCACGACAAACTAAAGTTCGTCGGACATTTGAATGATGGCACTCACGAACCTGCAACTCACCAACTATCAAAACGAAGGTTTTCTCGTTATCAACGACTTCGTTGAGCCAACCCCGTGCGACGAGCTTCGCGACCGGGTCATCGAGATGATTCGCGAATTCGAGCCAGCCGAAGTTGCTTCAATTTTTTCCACTCGCGAACAGAACCGCATCGCAGACGAATACTTTTTAAACTCCGCGAACAACATCAGCTTCTTCTTTGAAGAGAATGCGTTCAATTCAGATGGCGCCCTCAAACAAGACAAAGAATTATCGATCAACAAAATCGGACACGCTCTTCACGATTTAGATCCAGTGTTCGATCGCTTCTCGCGCGCCGGCAACATCGAGCAACTTGCCAGAGACTTAGGTGTTATTCATCCGCTGCTGTTGCAGTCGATGTACATCTTCAAGCAACCGCACATCGGCGGCGAAGTGAACTGTCATCAGGACTGTACGTTTCTGTACACTGAACCTCAGGACATTCTTGGTCTGTGGTTCGCGCTCGAAGATGCCACTCTTGAAAACGGCTGTCTCTGGGTGTTGCCTGGTGGACACCAACGCGGACTCAAGTCACGTTGGGTGAGAACTGAGAACGGAATGCAGTTCGAAACGTTC
>Ga0068856_100006562_pt1 | contig 11409 bp, 11 predicted proteins | sample KBSCornC62_FD_66595 | JGI IMG/M metagenome (GOLD analysis project Ga0068856, IMG submission 66595) | Corn rhizosphere microbial communities from Kellogg Biological Station, Michigan, USA - KBS Corn C6-2 | ecosystem: Host-associated > Plants > Roots > Rhizosphere > Soil ... | reverse complement strand
GCGGATTTTTGATCGCGCTGCCATTACTGCTTATTGTTTTGCCGAGCCTGATACGGATATTTTATAAATCGGGAAAGTTCCCTGAGAATTCTCATCCTGTTACCAATAATGTTCAATAAACCAGTTTTTATTCAGAATCAGGTCGGATATTTATCAAAAAATAAACCATCAATCATCATGAAAAAGATTCTTTTAGCCGTTTTAGCCACTGGCTTAATTTCATTGGCCGCGCATGCGCAAACTTATGTAATGGATAAAACCATTCCGTTAACCGGCGATGCGGGATATGATTACGTTTCGATAGATGCTGCAAATAATCACTTATTTGTTTCGCATGGAACCATGGTAAACGTTGTTGATCTTGCCACAGACAAGCAAATAGCCGTTATAAACGATATGAAAGGTGTGCACGGTATTGCTGTTGTGAACAAAAGCAACCGGGGTTTTATCAGCGATGGCCGCGCAAATGCCGTTGTTGTATTTGATCTTACAACCTTTAAAACGCTGGCGACCATCCCGGTTACCGCAAATGGTCCTGACGGCATTATTTACGATCCATATTCCGACAGAGTATTTTGCTTCAATGGTGAGAGCAATAACTCGTCGGTAATTGATCCTAATACGCTAAAACAAGTCGGTACCGTTGACCTGGGCGGCGGCCCTGAGTTTGCCGTTTCCGACGGCAAAGGCAAAATATATAACAACCTGGAGGATAAAAACACCTTGGATGTTATCGACACCAAAACCCTTACGGTAATTACGAAATATCCCCTTGCTCCCTGCGGCGGCCCAACAGGTATCGCTATGGATGGTGCAAATAACCGTCTTTTTACGGCCTGCCGCCAAAACAAAGGTATGAGTGTAGTCGACGCAAGTTCGGGAAAAGTGATTACCACCCTGCCGATAGGCGGCGGCGTTGATGCAGTAGCTTATGATCCTGTCACCAAACTGATATTTTGTTCATGTGGCGATGGCACGACCACCATCATCAAACAACAGTCGGCCGACGAATATAGCGTCATCCAAACATTAAAAACACCTGTGAGGGCAAAAACGATGGCTTTGGATCTCAGCACCCACAAAATATATTTAAGCGTTGCAGATTTTGAGCCCGGTACCCGCAAAGCATTGCCTAACACTTTTAAGGTACTAGTGTTTAAATTGCAATAATAAAAATTGAAAAATAATAAAAAGGCGTCAGGGGAGTTTTATATTCAGTTAATATTTTTAACTCTATTTTAAATATAAAATTTACAATGGAGTAATATTGTGATTACATATTACTATATTTACCCCCTGATGCCCAATTATACTGATGATTAAAAGAACCGATTTTATATACTCCGAGGAGTCGGAGCCGCACCGTATCAGGACAAAGAAGATTTTAAAAGAGTTTCCCCACTTACGAAACCTGATAGGAAAGAACCCATTTACAATGTTTGCTATCGTTGGCCTCGTAGGCTCCATGATTGCATTAGCGTGGCTTCTCCGCGACCAATCGTGGTGGATCGTTTTCGCTGCGGCGTATTTTTATGGGGCTTTTGCCAATCATGCGCTTTTCGTAATGATACATGAATGTACTCACCAGCTATTGTTCAAAAGCCGCTCAGCCAACCGTTGGGCATCTATGTTTGCAAACCTTCCACATGTTATGCCGGGTGCAATGTCGTTTGAGAAATACCACCTCAAACATCACTCTTTCCAGGGCATACATGAACTTGATGCCGACCTTCCGAATAAGTGGGAGGCAAAGCTGATCAACAACTCCTTTTTGGGCAAAACATTATGGTTGTTACTTTTCCCTTTGTTCCAGGGTACGCGGGTATCAAGGTTAAAAGAGATTAATTTTCTGGATGGGTGGACACTAACAAATATTTTAGTTCAGGCGGCGTTTAACGTTGCTGTTTGGTATTTTTTTGGCTGGCACGCCCTGGGATTTTTGTTTATAAGTTTTTGGTTCTCCATCGGCCTGCACCCCTTAGGCGCCCGCTGGGTGCAGGAGCATTATTTAACCTACCAAAGCGAACAGGAAACATACAGCTATTATGGGCCACTGAATACTGTGGCCTTTAATGTTGGTTTCCATAATGAGCATCATGATTTTCCTTCCATACCATGGAACCGGCTTCCGCAGATAAAGAAAACCGCCCCCGAATATTATGATACCCTTTATTATCATAAATCATGGACCATCCTGTTCTTCAGGTTTCTTTTCGAACAGGAAATATCTCTTTTCAACAGGATACTAAGAAAGGAACGTGGCAAAGTTCCGCTTACGGACATCTCTAAACCTGATGTGGAGTTACAAGAAGCAGGTGTTTTGATGGACAGTGAGCTGTAGGGGCCGATAAGCCCGCAATGTGCTGAGTGTCTCCAATTTCTTTTAATAAGATACTTTTCCTATTTTTGTTTAGCTGCTTTGTAATGCAGGCAAAAATAATGGCTATTTAGTGCTTAAAATATGGAAACAGTGCTTGTTCAAATAAATAACAATAAGGCGTATAAGCTTTTGGAAGATTTGGAGGATTTGCATATTATTAAAGTCCTGAAAAAAAGCACGCAGCTCCCGCAGAAGCTTTCAGAAAAATATGCCGGCAAATTGCCTCCTGATATTGCAGATGAACTTCAGGATTATGTAACAAAAAGCCGGGATGAATGGAACGACCGCAGTATTTAATCGATACAAATGTTGTAATTGATTATCTAGGCAAAAAACTTCCTCCTTCTGGAATGGAGTTTATGAATAACGTGATTGATTCCATTCCTAATGTATCAGTAATCACCAAAATTGAAGTACTCGGATATAATTCTGCAGGTGAATATTACGAACTTCTTACCAGTTTCATGGAAGATGCAACGATATTTGATTTGTCAAATAAAGTTGTAGAAATAAGCATCGACATACGAAAAAACCGTAAAACTAAATTACCTGACGTTATTATTGCAGCTACTGCGCTTGCTGATGGATTGATTTTGATTTCTCGTAATATCGCGGACTTTAAAAACCTTCAAGGTTTAACAGTTATTGATCCGCATAATCTGGGAGAGAACAAAACTACTGTTTAGGTGTTGTTGATATCTTTTTTATTTCTATCAGGCTAAAAAATCACTCTTCAATTCTAAATCTTTCTTAATCTAATCTTCACACTAAAAGTGCTTCTTTGCGTTATTGATATAAAACCAACAACGTATAAGGAACATGAGCCGCGCAGGAAAAATAAAATTATTGGTGCCGATAGTGTTTGTGCTATTTTTGTGCGCCTACGCGCGACATAGACAAACGAATCAACAAAGTAATATTGCCGGGCGGTTGCAGGTTAAAGCAATGGATGAAATTTCGGGCATTGCGGCATCAACTATCAATCCTGATTTGTATTACGTGCATAACGATAGCGGTGATACCAGCCGCTTTTTTGCCATACTTCCTACAGGCGAAGTTAGGTCAACCATCTATTTTAAGGGTGATCCCAAAGAAAAAGAATATGGGGTGCATGATTGCGAAGATATTGCCGTCGGTCCCGGTCCGGTAAAGGGCAAAAGCTACGTTTACCTGGGTGATATTGGTGATAACTATTCCAATAGAAAATACCTCACCGTTTATCGGATGGAAGAACAAATGGACTGGATGAAGGACACCATCGCGCAAACCAACACATCTCCAATACATTTGAAATACCCTGATGGCCCAAAAGATGCGGAAACGTTAATGGTTGACCCTATCGGCAGGCTCATGTATATCGTATCAAAACGGCAGGATTCCGTAACTGTTTACAGCGCGCCCTTAAAATATAAAACGAATGACACGTTGGTATTAACCAAACGGTGTAAGTTGTTTTTTCCGGGATATAAATTATTTAAATGGATAACCGCCGGCGATATATCAAAAGACGGGCAGCAGGTGCTTTTAAAAAGCTATACCAAAGTATATTACTGGAAACGCCAGGACAACGAACCAATTTGGAAAACGATGCAGAAAAAGCCGCAACTGCTGCCCTACATTGAGGAAAAGCAAGGCGAAGGAATTGGCTTTACACCGGACGGAAAAGGCTACTATACCTGTAGTGAGGGCGTGTTTACGCCTATTTATTATTATACGGTACCGGAAAAGTAGCGTGATTTGAGAACCCGGAATCAAGACCGGTATAAAAATGATATTCGTGATTATGCACCTCCGTCGGTTGTGGCTCCAGGCCCTTGATTCCTGGTTCTTGATTCCTGGCTTTTGACCCCCGTTTCTAACTTGCTGTAGCCGTTTATATACCCCCTTGGCGATACGCCGGTAATGCTTTTAAAAACGTAGTTAAAATTAGTAATGCTGTTAAACCCGCAGCTGTAAGCAATCGAGGCAATATTGTTCTGCAATCCATTAACCAGCAGCTTACAGGCCTCATTCACCCTTATCTTGTTTACAAAATGTACAAAGGTATGTCGGGTATGTTTTTTAAAATACCTGCAAAAGGCAGTTGGGGTTAAATGCGCCTGCATAGCAACATCCTCTAATGTTAAGGAATTGCCATAGTTGTGCATGATGTAGTTATAAACAGATGCGATACGCATCCCTTCAGGGTCGGTCATGGAATAAGTATAGCTGCCGGGCGATAAGGATTTTAGATCGGAAATTGCGCTAAGCATTTGCAGCAAACTGATGAACAGGGCAAGCTGTTCCGCCCCGTTTGCGTGTTGTATCGCTCTGATCCTGTCGGCAATCTCTGTGTAACGGTCATCCGGAACTTTAAATCCATTCCGGGATTGTTCCACGAAACTATTGACTGCATTCATTTCAGGCAGATTGAACAACGCGGCCAGCTTCCCTAGTGGATTAAAAAATATGGTGATGGCGCTTACTTCTTTATCACTCTCGGCCAAAAAATAGGCGGGGTCGCTTTTAAAAAGATGGGGGAGGTTGGCTCCCAGGAAATAGATTTCGCCGCCATTAAAAGTATGCATGCTGTTACCCGCCAGCAGCGTGCCTTCGCCTTTTTTTATCCAGGTGATCTGCGCTTCTGCATGCCGGTGCAAATAGGTATAAAAGTGGGGCAGCACTTCCTCCTGCACGATGATGGTGTGATCGTGCGGTACTGGAATGGTAAAGGGTAATACTTTCATTGGACAATTATTGAATATCGGGAGCCAACTTTGAAATATCGGTCAGTCTTGAGTCGCAAGTCTTAAGTTACAAGTCAAAAAGATAACAAGACTTTTGACTTGCGACTTAGTGCTATCGACTTGACTACCGGTACCGTCCCGGAGCAAATATACCGGCATCCATCAGCGGTTTCTCCCCGTTAAATGCATCTGCCATCAATTTCCCGGTGATTGTTGCCATGGAGAGTCCGATCATAGCGTGGCCGGTAGCAACGCCTAGATTTTTATATTTATTGGAAAGCCCAATATAAGGCAACCCGTCCGGCGAAACTGGCCGAAAGCCGAACCAAACGTCTTTCGGGTGGGGCACAGCCAGTTTAAAGTCAGGGAAATATTTGGGTACGGCTTCAACAATACCTTCCACCCGGTTCATACTTACATTGTTGTTGATCTTGCGCACTTCCATGGTGCCCCCAAAACGAATACTGCCGTTCATGGGGGTGATGGCAACTTTTGCCTCGGCCAGGATGGCGGGAATGGTCATCTTTTTGATGGGTTGATGGACCATGAACGAGTAACCTTTACCTGGCATAAGGGGGATATTGATCCCGGCAAGTTTGGCTATAGCGGGCGACCACGAACCGCCTGCAACCAGGTATGTATCGCCGGTATATTCTTTATCACCGGCAACCACGTTCAACACTTTGTCATTCTCGCGACGGATCTGCGTTACCGCGGTGTTTCGCTGGAACTTTACACCAAGATCTTCGAGGTGTTTGATTAGACCTGTCATGAGCATATTGGGGTACATGTGCGAGTCGCAGCGATAAAGAACCGATCCCAGGATGTCGAGATCGATTTCAGGTTGCATAGCCCGGGTTTCTTCGGCATTAAGGTACTGCGCATCAAGACCCAGGTTAATTGCTTTTTCAACCAAATGCCTTTCATGATCGGCAACTTTTTCGGTCTTGAACATTACAAATACACCCTTATCTTCCAGGCAAAAATCAATACCCGACTCTTTTTCAAACTCATGATACAACTGGTTACTGAGCACCATGGCATCCCTCAGCGTACCCGCCGAGCGGTCGACGTGTTTTTGAGTGCAGCTGCGGGCAAATTTTAGCCCCCAACTGATCAGCTCGGGATTAAGTGAAGGCTTAATATAAAACGGGCTTTTGTTGTTGAACATCCATTTGATTCCCTTGCCAACCATTCCCGGTGATGCCAGCGGCACAAAATGGCTTGGCGAAATATAACCCGCATTGCCCCATGAGCAATTGTCGGTCAGGTCGCCTTTGTCCAATACTTCAACTTCCCAGCCCGATCTGTGCAGGTAGTATGCAGAGAATAAGCCGATAACGCCTCCTCCTATTATAATTGCTTTACTCATACGCCCTTCTAAATCTCCCCCGTCAGTTGACGGAGAGACTTTTTTTAATTGTTTATTTTTTCTTAAACCTCCCTACCAGGGAGGGTTGGGGTGGGACCTATATCACCTGGAAACCATACGCATACGGATCCTCCTCATCAATTTTGATGGTATTATAGCCGTAAACCTTTGCCCAGCCTTCAATGCCAGGTACAATTGCCGGTTTATTCCCTATCATTACTTCATCTTCGACTGTGCCGGTGAATGTACTTCCGATGATACTTTCATGGATAAACTTATCGCCTTTTTTCAGTTTGCCTTTTGCATGCCATTGGGCCATCCGCGCCGATGTCCCAGTACCGCAGGGAGAACGGTCGATCGCCTTATCGCCATAAAAAACGGCGTTGCGGGCGGTAGCTTTGGGCGAAATGGTTTTTCCCGTCCATAAGATATGTGAGCAACCGTTAATGGTCGGGTTTTCAGGATGAACGAAGGTGTATTTTTCGTTTATCCTGTCCCTCATTACCCGGCTCCATGAAATCAATTGATCGGCAGTATGATTTTCCAGTCCGCTAAAGTTCTCCTGCGGATCAACTATCGCGTAAAAGTTGCCTCCATAGCTTACATCAACCGTTAATCTACCAAGGTCAGGGCATTCCACTGTCAAATTCTCAGCGGCAAGGTAAGCGGGCACATTGGTGAGCTTTACTGATTTAACCTTAGCCCGCTCCTGCCTGTATTCAATCAATACCAGCCCGGCCGGCGCTTCCATGCGCACAATACCGGGAGTTTTTGGGGTGATGAGCCCTTCTTCAATGGCAATGGTGATGGTACCAATGGTACCATGACCGCACATGGGCAAACAGCCGCTGGTTTCAATAAACAATACCGCTACATCATTTTGCGGGTCGTGTGGCGGATATAGGATACTGCCCGACATCATATCATGGCCCCGCGGTTCAAACATCAGCCCTTTACGTATCCAGTCATATTCCTTTAAAAAATGCTGCCTTTTTTCGCTTATGTTATTCCCCTGCAAATTTGGGCCGCCCCCGGCTACCAGCCTCACGGGATTACCGCAGGTGTGTGCGTCGATGCAGAAAAAAGTTTTTGTCATTTATTGTTTGTCATTGGGTCATTGATTCATTAGGTCATTTTGGATTAGCGGCGACCAAATTTATCCACCAGCCAGTGACTTAATGACCTAATGATAATATGACTATTTGGTCCATTCATTGTTAAACAACCGCCATATTTTTAACGGGTTGCTGGTTTTTAATTCGTCAGGCAATAAATCCTCGCTCCAGTTTTGCCAGCATACTGGTCGCACAAAACGTTTGATAGAAGATGTGCCAACCGAAGTAAACCTGCTATCGGAAGTTGCCGGGAAAGGCCCGCCATGAACAATTGCGTTGCCCACCTCGACGCCGGTTGGCGGACCATTCAGGATAACCCTGCCGGCCAGGTTTGCCAGTTTATCGGTGAGCTGTTTATAAGCCGGAAGTTCTTCATTTTCAGCCATTATAGAGGCCGTTAGCTGTCCGTGCAGTGAGTCGATGACCGCCTCGAGCTGTGCCATATCATCCGCAACCACGAACATAGAGAAGGGGCCGAAAACCTCTTCTTTATATTTTTCATCAGCCAAAAAAGCTGAAGCTGTTATCTCAGTTAACACCGCGCCACCCTGGTTTGCCTTGACCGGATCGATCTTGCCCGATTTAGCTACTACCGCTACGGCATCATCTGCCAATAAATTGTCCGATAGCTTTTTAAAGTTCGAGCATATTCCCGGCGTAAGCATTGTAGCCGAATCGATATCGCGTATTTCAGACGCAAGGGCCGTTTTAAAACGGTCCAGTCCCGGCGACCTGACGGCGATCAGTAAGCCGGGTTGTGTGCAAAACTGGCCGGCATTGGTAGTGATTGAAGCCGACAACTTCGCCAGCTCTTCTGCACGGTTCTCCAGCGCCTGCGGCAAAAACACAATAGGATTTATGCTGCCCATTTCCGCGAAAACGGGTATGGGCTCATCGCGTTCGCGGGCCATTTTCATCAGGGCAGTTCCGCCTTTAAGAGAGCCGGTGAAGGTAACTATTTTTGTTTTGGGGTGTTTTACCAATGCTTCGCCAATGGAATAGCCGTTATCATACAAGATCGAGAAAACGCCCTCGGGCATTTGATGCTGATCGGCGGCTTTTTTGATGGCGCCTGCAACCAGCGCACTTGTACCCGGGTGTGCGGGGTGCGCCTTAACTACAACCGGGCACCCCGAAGCCAGAGCGGCAGCGGTATCGCCTCCCGCGACTGAATAGGCCAGCGGGAAATTACTGGCGCCAAAAACAACCGCAGGTCCAATTGGCACCATCATTTTACGAAGATCGACGCGGGGCAGAGGCTTACGATCCGGAATGGCGGTATCAATGACGGCCTCGACCCAGGAGCCTTCTTCCAGCAAGGCGGCAAACATTAGCATCTGGTTGGTTGTGCGTGCCCGTTCCCCCTGCAGGCGTGCGGCCGGAAGCCCGGTCTCGGCCATCGCCCGTTCAATCAGTTCATCGCCCAATGCTGTAATTTCATCGGCGATACTGCGCAAAAAGGCCGCTTTTTTATTCCGGTCGATGTACCGATATTCCGCAAATGCCTTGTCGGCAAGGTTCATCGCTTCATCAACTTCTGATAAGCTGGCAGCGAAGAAATCCCCCGGAAGGTCAACGCCTAAAGCAGGATCGAAAGCCTTGAATTTGTTGCCGGTTTGGGGTTGATAATCGTACCCTATTAAATTCCTGGTATCCATAGATAATAATGTTATTTATTCAAATATCCGCTTTTGTCATTGCGATCCGTCAGCTGACGGAGAAGCAACCGCGTCGCCAGGTGGCGGTAATGTATATCGACGAGGTTGCTTCTTCGCTGCACTCCTCGCAATGACAAAATGGAAAGGTTAACTAACTCCCGTTACATTCACTTCCGGTTCAACTCCCCAGCTGCCGACAGGCAGTTCGGGGCGATGGGCAATCGCTTTGTGGATGATAGCTAATATCCGCTTGCGTTCCTCTCCTTCTAGGGGCAAACGCGGCGCCCTTACTGTTTCGGTACCTAAACCAGTCTCCGATTCGGCTAATTTAATATATTGAACCAGCTTTGGATGTATATCCAGCTCCAGTACCGGCAAAAACCACCGGTAAATAGCCAGCGCTTCCTGTTGGCGGCCTTGCTTAGCCAGGTTAAATATGGCAACCGTTTCCCGGGGAAATGCATCTACCAAACCTGCCACCCAGCCATCGGTGCCCATAAATAAACTTTCAAGCGCTAAGGTATCAACGCCGCACAGTATTTTATACCTGTCGCCAAAACGGTTGATCATCCGGGTTACATTGCTTATATCCCTTGTCGATTCTTTGACTGCCTGTATGTTCTCATATTGAGCTAATTCCTCAAACATATCCAGCGTAACCTCTATCTTATAATCATACGGATTATTATAGATCATGATAGGCAGCGGTGTGCTTTTGGCAACGGCGGCAAAATATTGAACTGTTTCATTATCATCAGCTTTATAACGCAGCGGTGGCAGCATCATCAGGCCGTCTGCACCGTATTTTAGTGCGTTTTCGGCACATAATAAAGCAGCCTTTGTGGTTTGCTCCGCGATGTTTAATATCACATAGGCGCGTTTGTCTACAACCTCAACCGTGTGTTTTAATAATTCTATCTTCTCCTCATCGGTCAGCACGCTAGCTTCGCCCAGCGAGCCGCCAATAATAATGCCTTTTACGCCGGCCTCCAGTTGCGCTTCGATATTTTTATCAAAGGCGTCAAAATCCATTTCATCGTTATCATTGAATTTTGTTGTTACCGCGGGAAACACCCCTTTCCAGATTATACTCATAAACTCCCTCTAAATCTCCTCCGTTAGTTGGCGGAGAGAATTCCTATTTTAATGGTTATCTAATTCTGTTATTTAACGCTTGTTATTTTTTAAAAACCTCCTTGTCGGGGCAGGTTGCCTGAATGTGGGCTACTTACTCACCTTCACCAGCAGCACCCCGTGAGGCGGTACCTTCGCTATAAAATCGGGGCCGCTTACCAAAAGATATTTTTGCTGCCATACGTCCCTTATTTTGGTGCAGCCTTTTAATATCTCGTCGGTCTTGCTTAAAGTAATAGTTTGATAACTGTCTGACGTGTTAAAAATACCCATCGCTTTACCGCCGTCTTCCAGCTGCTTCACCCAAATTTGATAATTGTCTTTTTTTACGGCCTGCCTTGCTTCCTTACCCAGGGCATCCTGGTCTATCGCTATCACTTCATCGTTGGTGAGCAGGTTCAGCGTAAATTCATCCAACTTGCCCATATCGCAGCCGATGAGCAGCGGCGATGATAACAAGCTCCACAAACTGATGTGGGTATATTGCTCATCCGGGCTCAGGCGGCTATTGCGCTGGTTATCGCCCCAGCCAACCTTACCAACCACCAGCATATCCGGATCGTTAAAATGGCCGGGCTGCGCATAAGGTGCATCGGCAATCTGGTTAAAGCCAATGGTCGACATACTTTTCCAGGTATCTTCAATATCACCGGTCGAACGCCAGCTGTTGCCGCCAACTTCGGCGCCCCATTTCCATACGTCGCCCATGCCGTACTGGCAAAAGCTGAACATAATATCACGCGGTATTTTATCAAGCGACGCCCGCATTACCTGGTATGGCCTTTTAAAATCGGCCAGTGTAGGGTTTTTTGCGGTAACCTCCGAATAAGAGCACCAGTCGTATTTTAAATAGTCAATTCCCCAGTCGCCGTAAGTTTTGGCATCCTGATCTTCGTGCTGCCAGCTGCCCAGGTAACCGCCGCAGGTGCGTGGGCCGGGCGACGAATAGATGCCCATTTTTAACCCAAGGCTATGCACATAGTCGGTTAAGCCCTTCATGTCAGGAAATTTTTGATTTGGGGTG
>Ga0068856_100006561_pt1 | contig 11409 bp, 11 predicted proteins | sample KBSCornC62_FD_66595 | JGI IMG/M metagenome (GOLD analysis project Ga0068856, IMG submission 66595) | Corn rhizosphere microbial communities from Kellogg Biological Station, Michigan, USA - KBS Corn C6-2 | ecosystem: Host-associated > Plants > Roots > Rhizosphere > Soil ... | reverse complement strand
GTCCCCGCTACAAGCCCCTCATGCACTAAGTAGGGTCAGCGACGACGTTCCTGAACGGTCAGCACGGGTGTGGCGAGCCTGCGTCGGGAAAGTCGTCTCTGACCCCAGGTAGGCTCGGGAACCGCCGCGCGATCGGGCGGTCGGTGCAAGGCGGACAACAAGAATCAAGGAGGTCGGCATGATCAAGTGGGCCATCATCTTCTTCATCATCTCGGTCGTCGCCGGCTTCTTCGGCTTTACCGGCGTGGCGTCGGGAGCGAGGACGATCGCCAAGGTGCTGTTCTTCATCGCACTGGTGATCTTCCTGATCGTGCTGATCTTCGGCGTGATTCTCGGCACGCTCGTGATCTAGCGTCGGTCGCCGCTCGCGGCGACACAAGGCAGGCGGTCAACCCGCCGAATCGTCGTCCGGCAATGCGACGACGCGAATCGTCGCCTCGATGACGCCCTTGTCGGCGAAGCCCAGGCGCTCGGACGCGGCGTGGGACAGGTCGGCGACCCGTCCCTCGCAATAGGGCCCGCGGTCGTTGACGCGCAACCGCACGCGCTTGCCGTTCGCGTCGTTCGTCACCTCGACGATCGAGCCAAGCGGCAACGTCCGATGTGCCATCGTCAGCGCGCTCGGATCGAACCGCTCGCCGCTCGCGGTCTTGCGTCCCGCGAACGCGCGCCCGTACCAGGACACCTTTCCGCGCTGAACCGCCTTGCGCGCCGTCGCATGAGAGCGCTTCGCGATCGAGGCATCGACGCGTCCGTCAGGATTAGCTGGAGATTGCGCGATCGCGGCGTGGGCGCAAAGGCAAAGGCTCGTCAGCAATACGATCGATCGTCGAGCGGGCATCCGCGTGCAGGGCAGGAACCGGGATTCCCTTCTGAATCAATCGGGACCGCGGGGTTCCCTCCTGCATTTCTCAAGATCGCGTCAGACGATCACGCAAAATGGCGTTGACCTCGGCGGGATTGGCCTTGCCCTTCGACGCCTTCATCACCTGGCCGACGAGCGCGTTGAACGCCTTTTGCTTCCCCGCGCGGAACTCGGCGACGACGCCGGCATTCTCCGCAAGTACGCGATCGACGAGCGCTTCGATCGCGCTCGTGTCCGAGATCTGGCGCAGGCCGCGACGCTCGATGATCGCGTCCGCGTCGCCTTCGCCGATCCACATCGCATCGAAGACATCCTTCGCGAGCTTGCCCGACACGGTGGAATCGGCGATCCGTCGCAGCAGGGCGGCGAGTTTCTCGGGCGTCACGGGGACCGCGCGAACCGGCATGTCGGCCCGATTGCGGACGGCGCTGAATTCACCGAGCAGGAAATTCGCGACGAGCTTATGCCGCGCCGGATCGGTCGCGGGGAGCGCATTGCACACGGCGTCGTAATAGTCGACGAGATCGCGCGACGCGGTGAGCTGCTGCGCGTCGTAATCGGTGATGCCGTGCTCCGCGACCAGGCGTGCGCGGAACGCGTCCGGCAGCTCGGGCATCGCGCGGCGGATGCGCTCGATCCACGCTTCGTCGATTGCAAGCGGCGGCAGGTCGGGATCGGGAAAGTAGCGATAGTCCTGCGCGTCTTCCTTGCTGCGCATCGGTCGCGTCTCGCCGCGTTCGGGATCGAAGAGCCGCGTCTGCTGGACGACGCGCCCGCCGTCCTCGATCACCGCGATCTGGCGCCGCGCCTCGTAGTCGATCGCCTGCGCGAGGAAGCGGAAGCTGTTCAGGTTCTTGATCTCGCAGCGCGTGCCGAGCGCCTCGCCGGGGCGGCGTACCGAAACGTTCGCGTCGCAGCGGAAATTGCCTTCCTGCATGTCACCGTCGCAGATGCCGATCCACGTGACGAGTCCGTGCAATGCCTTCGCATAGGCGACCGCTTCCGCGGCGCTTCGCATGTCGGGTTCGGACACGATCTCGAGCAGCGGCGTGCCGGCGCGATTCAGGTCGATGCCGGAGACGTCGCCGAACTCCGCCGGCAATCCTTCGTGCAGCGACTTGCCCGCGTCCTCCTCGAGATGCGCGCGCGTGAGCCGCACGCGCCTTTCGCCCGCCTCGGTCGCGATCGCGATGCCGCCGCCCTCCACGACCGGCATCTCGTATTGCGAGATCTGGTAGCCCTTCGGGAGGTCCGGGTAAAAGTAGTTCTTCCGCGCGAAGACGCTGCGGCGGTTGATCGTGCCGCCCACCGCGAGCCCGAAGCGGATCGCACGCTCGACAGCGCCGCGATTCAGCACCGGCAGCACGCCGGGCAGCGCGATGTCGACCGCCGACGCATGCGTGTTCGGCGGTGCGCCGAACGCCGTCGATGCGCCGGAAAAGATCTTCGACGCGGTCGAGAGCTGCGCGTGCGTCTCGATGCCGATGACGATTTGCCAGCTCATCGGGCTGTCCCCTCACCCGCCTCGCTCCGCTCGGCACCGTCTCCCCGCGCGCGGGGTGGGGGTGAGGGGATCCGCAAATGCCAATCCGTCACCTGCTGATAGCGATGCGCGACGTTCAGAATGCGCGTCTCGTCGAAGGAGTTCCCCTGAAGCTGCAATCCGATCGGCAGACGACGGGACGTGAACCCGCACGGAATCGACATCGCCGGCATGCCGGTCAGGTTTGCCGCGATCGTGAAGATGTCGTTCAGGTACATCTGCACCGGATCGCCGGTCTTGGCGCCGATCGCGAACGCGCAGGTCGGCGCGGTCGGTCCGGCGATCACGTCGCAGCGCGCGAATGCCTGCGCGAAATCGCGGGCGATCAGCCGCCGCACCTTCTGCGCCTTCAGGTAATACGCGTCGTAGTAGCCGTGCGACAGCACGTAGGTGCCGACGAGGACGCGCCGCTTGACCTCGGCGCCGAACGCTTCGGCGCGCGTGCGGCAATACATGTCGTCGAGATCGCGATACGCCGCTGCGCGATGGCCGTAGCGGACGCCGTCGAAGCGCGACAGGTTCGACGACGCTTCGGCCGGCGCGATCACGTAATAGACCGGCACCGCATGCCGAACCATCGGCAGTTCGACGTCGACGGTCGTTGCGCCGAGCGCCCGCAATTCGCGAAGCGCGCCTTCGATCGCCGTGGTGACCTCCGCTTCGACGCCGCCCGCCGCGAAATACTCGCGCGGCAGGCCGATGCGCAAGCCGGCGAGCGGGCGCGCGGCCGCGGGTTGCGCGAGCAACCGAACGTAATCCTCGCCGGGGCGCGAAAGCGACGTCGCGTCGCGCGCGTCGTGCCCGGCCATCGCGGTCAGCAGCAAGCCGCAATCCTCGGCCGTACGTGCGAACGCGCCCGGCGTGTCGAGGCTCGACGCGAACGCGACGAGCCCGTAGCGCGAGCAGATGCCGTAAGTCGGCTTCAACCCGCAGACGCCGGTCAGTGCGGCCGGCTGGCGAATCGAGCCGCCGGTGTCGGTGCCGGTCGTCGCCGGCAACAGTGCCGCTGCAACCGCCGCCGCCGATCCGCCGGAGCTTCCGCCGGGCACGCATGCGGCGTCCCAGGGATTGCGGACCGGGCCGAAAAACGACGTCTCGCTCGACGAGCCCATCGCGAACTCGTCCATGTTCGTCTTGCCCACGAGCACCGTTCCGGCCTTGCGCAGCCTCGCGACGACATGCGCGTCGTACGGCGCGACGAAATGCTCGAGCATTCGGGAGCCGCACGTCGTGCGCAGCCCGGCCGTCATCAGCACGTCCTTGTGCGCGATCGGGATGCCGGCGAGCGGTGCCGCATCGCCGCGCGCGATCGCGACATCGGCGGCATGCGCCTGCGCGAGCGCGCCTTCCGGGTCGACCGTTATGAACGCGTTGAGCGCCGGCTGCGACGCCGCGATGCGCGCGAGCGTCTGCCGGACGAGTTCGACGCTCGACACCTCGCGTGCGCGAAGCGCGCGCGCAAGGCCGGCGATCGTCGTCGCGGCTTCGCTCATTCGATGACCTTCGGCACGATGTAGAGACCGTTGGCGACGGCCGGCGCCTGCGCCTGATACCGATCGCGTCGATTCTCGTCCGTCACGGCATCGTCGCGCAGCGGCATCGACACGTCCTGCGCGTGCGCCATCGGCTCGACGTCCGTCGTGTCGATCGCCTGCAGCGCGTCGATCAGGCCGAAGATCGCGTCGAGCTTCGCGCGCACGTCGCGTGCCTCGTCGTCGGCGAGGTCGATGCGGGCGAGATGCGCAAGCCGCGTCACGTCGTCAGAAGAGAAGCTCATACAGGGACGATTCGGCGGCGCCGGTCGAAAGGCGCGGTCGGCAACCGCGACGAAGGGGTCGGGCACGTCGTGCGGCAGGCGCCGCCGCTTTCCGAAAGCGACTCGAAAAACTCGCCTGCTCGCTTTGCAAAATCGCGCCGATTGCGTGCATGAACGCGAGACGGCTTAGGTTATCATATCGGCCATTTTCGAGCGGTACCCGCCGGCGTGCCGCGCCACGAAGGCAGCAACCGCCACCTCCACACGTTCATGTTCGATTCCTTCAAAGGCTATTTCTCGAGCGACCTCGCGATCGACCTCGGCACCGCCAACACGCTGATCTACGTGCGCGGCAAGGGCATCGTGCTCGACGAACCTTCCGTCGTCGCGATTCGCCAGGAAGGCGGACCAAACGGCAAGAAAGTGATCCAGGAAGTCGGGCTCGCGGCGAAGCAGATGCTCGGCCGCACGCCGGGCAACATCACCGCGATCCGGCCGATGAAAGACGGCGTCATCGCCGATTTCACCGTGACCGAGCAGATGCTGAAGCAGTTCATCAAGAAGGTGCTCGACTCGCGGCTGTTCTCGCCGTCGCCGCGGATCATCATTTGCGTGCCGTGCGGCTCGACACAGGTCGAGCGCCGCGCGATCCGCGAATCGGCGCTCGGCGCCGGCGCGTCGAAAGTGTTCCTGATCGAGGAGCCGATGGCCGCTGCGATCGGCGCCGACCTTCCCGTCGGCGACGCGACCGGATCGATGGTCGTCGACATCGGCGGCGGCACGACCGAGGTCGGCGTGATCTCGCTCGGCGGCATGGTCTACGCGGGGTCGGTCCGCGTCGGCGGCGACAAGTTCGACGAGGCCGTCGTCAACTACATCCGCCGCAATTACGGGATGCTGATCGGCGAGACGACGGCCGAGATCATCAAGAAGACGATCGGGTCGGCGTTCCCCGGTTCCGAAGTCAAGGAAATGGAAGTGAAGGGCCGCAACCTCGCGGAGGGCATCCCGCGCAGCTTCACCGTGTCGTCGAACGAGATTCTCGAAGCGCTCACCGATCCGCTGAACAGCATCGTGTCGTCGGTGAAAAGCGCGCTCGAGCGCACGCCGCCCGAACTCGGCGCGGATATTGCCGAGCGCGGCATGGTGCTGACGGGCGGCGGCGCGCTGCTTCGCGACGTCGACCGCCTGCTGATGGAGGAGACGGGGCTGCCCGTCGTCGTCGCCGAGGACCCGCTGACGTGCGTGGTGCGCGGATGCGGCAAGGCGCTCGAGAACATGGAGAAGCTGTCGACCATCTTCACCAGCGACTAGATGAAACGTCCCCCCACGCTCGCTTTGCTCGCTGCCCCCAAGGGGGCTGGTCAGTCGCTCGGGGCGGCCCTTCGCGACTGAAGCCCGCCGTGTGACGCGGCGCGTCCGGGCGCATGGCGCAAAGCGTCGCGGAGCGAAGTTGATGCCGAAGCAAAGTGGCGGAGGATTTCGACTTTCTTCGGCGGGATGCGGCCGCAGATCGGATCAAAAGTCGTCTCTGACCCTACGCTCGCCGAACGCGGCGCATGATAGCGGGCGAAAGTCGTAATCCGACGCCACCTTCTGGAAATGCGCCCGATCCCCGTCGATACGCCGGCGTTCTTCAACCGGGGTCCGAGCCCGCTCGCGAGGCTCGCGTTCTTCGGCATCCTGTCGGTCGCGCTGCTGTTCGCCGACACGCGCTACCGCTATCTCGAAAACGTGCGGCAGGCGGTGGCGATCGTCCTCTATCCGGTCGAGCGGGCGCTCGAGCTGCCCGGCGCGGCTTTTGCGTTCATCGCCGACTACTTCGGCTCGAAGCGCCGCCTGGCAGACGAAAATGCGATGCTCCGGCAGGAACTGGTGGCGCGAGCGCCGGCAACGCAGGGTTACGCGCGCGTGCAGGAGGAGAACGCGCGGCTGCGCGCGTTGCTCGACGTCCGCGCGCAATACGCCGCCACGGCGATCGCCGTGCAGGTGCTCTACACGAGCCGCGATCCGTTCACCCAGAAGGTCTTCGTCGACAAGGGCGCGAGCGCCGGCGTGCAGGCGGGCGCGGGCGTGATCGACGCGACCGGCGTCGTCGGTCAGGTGACGCGCGTGCTCCCGTACATGTCGGAGGTGACGCTCATCACCGACCGTGACCAGGCGGTGCCGGTGCAGGTCGAGCGCAGCGGCGCGCGCAGCGTCCTGTTCGGCAACGGCACCGGACGCTCGCCCGAGTTGCGCTTCACGTCGCCGACGGCGGACATCCGCGTCGGCGACCGGCTCGTCACCTCCGGTCTCGATCGCACGTACCCGGCGGGGCTGGCCGTCGCCGAGATCGTCGACGTGATCCGCGATACCGGGCAAATGTTCGCGCGGATCGTTTGCAAGCCGCTTGCCGGCATCGACCACAGCGAGTTCCTGCTCGTGCTGTCGCAATCGTCGGCGATGCCGCCGCGACCGGAGGAAGCGAACGACACCGACGCGGCCAAGAAGAGCACGCGCAGGGCGAGGCGCGTCATTCCGTAAATGCGCGTCCTTCCGCACATGGGCTCGTTCGCGCCGGCGGCGCCCGAGGAAATCCTGCGGCCGGCGAAGCCATGGTTCGTGCTGCTGTCGATCGCCGTCGGTTTGCTGCTGAACCTCGTGCCCGTCGGCGAGCCGATCCTCTCCTACCGGCCCGATTTCCTGGCGATCGTGCTGCTGTACTGGTGCATCCAGGAGCCGCGCTTCGTCGGCGTCGGCACCGCGTGGATGGTCGGACTCGTGATGGATGTCGGCGACGCGACGGTTTTCGGCCAGCACGCGCTCGCCTACGCGGTGCTCGCCTACGGCGCCGAGTTCTTCCGCCGGCGCGTGTTGCGCTTCCCGCTGTGGCAGCAGGCAGTGCAGGTTGCCGTGCTGCTCGTCTTCTGCGCGCTGCTCGTGCTGCTCGTACGCTTCGTCGGCGGCGCGGCGCTGCCGAAGTGGAGCTACCTGCTCTCCCCGCTCGTCGGCGCGCTGCTGTGGCCGCTCGCCTCGGTGCTGCTGCAGACGCCGCAGCGGCCTTCCCGCTCGCGCTGAATCGTCAAAGCGATGGCGCGGCGACTGCTTTTCACGCGGCGGCGGGACGCGAGCAGCTTCGGCTCGTCGGAGCTGCGCAATCCCGAGCGCGACCTCTACCTGTTCCGCCGGCGGCTGTCGCTCGTCGCGGCGCTCGTGTTCGTCGCGTTCTGCGGGCTCTTCGCGCGCTTCTTCCATCTGCAGGTCGTCCAGCACGCGCATTTCGAGACGCTCGCCGAATCGAACCGGATCGCGATTGTCCCGGTCGCGCCGAACCGCGGCGTCATCACCGACCGCAACGGCATCGTCCTCGCGCAAAGCTATTCGGCGTACACGCTGGAGATCACGCCGTCGCGGGTCCGCAACCTGGACGAGACGATCGACCGCTTGGGCGAAATCGTCGACGTCGAGCCGCGCGACCGCAAGCGCTTCAAGAAGATGCTCGAGGAATCGAAGGACTTCGAGAGCCTGCCGATCCGCACCAAGCTGACCGACGAGGAGGTCGCGCGCTTCGCGGTCAACCGCTATCGCTTTCCCGGGGTCGACATCAAGGCGCGGCTGTTTCGCCAGTATCCGTTCGGCGACGTCGCGTCGCACGTGATCGGCTACATCGGCCGCATCAACGACAAGGACAACGAGCGCATCGCGTCCTGGGACGAGACGGCGAACTACAAAGGGTCCGATTACATCGGCAAGGTCGGCGTCGAGCTCTCGTACGAGCGCGAGCTCCACGGAACGACGGGCGTCGAGGACGTCGAGGTCGACGCCGGCGGGCGTGCCGTGCGGACGCTGAAGCGCACGCCGCCGATCGCCGGCAACAACGTTGAGCTCTCGCTCGACATCCGGCTCCAGCAGGTGGCCGAAACGGCGTTCGGCGATCGCCGCGGCGCGCTCGTCGCGATCGACCCGACGTCCGGTGAAGTGCTCGCGTTCGTGTCGAAGCCGGGATTCGATCCGAACCTGTTCGTCGACGGCATCGATCCCGCGAACTGGCAGGAGTTGAACGACTCCCCCGACAAGCCGCTTCTGAACCGGCCGCTGCGCGGCGCGTACCCGCCAGGCTCGACGATCAAGCCGTACCTCGCGCTCGCGGCGCTCACCTCGGGCAAGCGGACGCCGAACCAGACGATCTACGATCCGGGCTTCTTCCAGATTCCCGGCCAGGCGCATCGCTTCCGCGACGACAAGCCCGGCGGCCACGGCACCGTCGACATGTACAAGTCGATCGTCCAGTCGTGCGACACGTACTACTACATGCTCGCGAACGACACCGACATCGATGATACCGCCCATTTCCTGTCGAAGTTCGGGTTCGGGCAGAAGACCGGCATCGACATCGAAGGCGAGCTGACCGGCGTCCTGCCGTCGCGCGACTGGAAGCGCCAGCGCTTCGCGGGCAGGAACTATCGCGACGAGCATCGCAAGTGGTACCTCGGCGACTCGATCTCGGCGGGCATCGGACAGGGCTACAACGCGTTCACGCCGCTGCAGCTCGCGCACGCGATCGCGATGATCGCGAACGACGGCGTCGGCTATACGCCGCATCTCGTGAAGACGATCACGAACGTGAAGTCGGGCGAGGTGCGCGAGATCGCACGCGAGCCGACATCGCGCCTGAACGTGCGGCCGGCGGACCTCGCCGTCATCCAGCACGCGCTTGCCGGCGTGCCGAAGGAGGGGACGAGCGCCGCCGCATTCAAGGATGCCAAGTACGCGAGTGCCGGCAAGACCGGCACCGCGCAGGTGTTCTCGCTCAAGGGCGAGAAGTATTCCGAGCATCACATCGACGAGCGAATGCGCGACCACGCGTGGTACGAGGCATATGCGCCGGTCGATCATCCGAAGATCGCCGTCGCCGTGCTGATCGAGAACGGTGGCTTCGGTGCGCAAGCCGCCGCGCCGATCGCGCGCAAGGTCTTCGACTACTGGCTGCTCGGCGAATCCGAGCCCGGCGCGGCGAAGGATATGCCGGGCGCCAGCGACGACGAAGGCGACTAGGCGCAGATCCGAGGACTGGACGACGCTCATGTTCCAGGTCATCGCGCGCGTCTGGGAGGTGCTGACGCGGCGCATCGATTCGATGCTTTTCGCCGCTGCGCTCACGATCGTCGGCGTGGGCCTGGTGACGCTCTTCTCGGCGGCCGACCAGAGCATCGCGCGCGAGACGAGCCAGGTAATGAGCCTGTCGTTCGCGATCGTCCTCATGTGGATATTCGCGAACATCGCACCGCAGACCCTCGCGCGGGCGGCGGTCCCGCTCTACGTCGTGGCGGTCGCGATGCTGATCGGCGTCGCGATGTTCGGCGTCGTCGTCAACGGCTCGCGCCGCTGGCTCAATCTCGGTGTCGCGCGCTTCCAGCCGTCGGAGCTCATGAAGATCGCGCTGCCGCTGATGCTCGCATGGTATTTCCAGAAGTTCGAGGGGCGCATCGGCTGGCGCGACTTCGCGTTCGCGGCGCTTCTGATCGTCGTTCCCGTCTACCTGATCAAGCGCCAGCCCGACCTCGGCACCGCGCTGCTGATTGCCGCGTCGGGCTTCTACGTGCTCTTTCTCGCCGGTCTGTCGTGGAAGGTGATCGTGGGCTTGTTCGCGCTCGGCGCCGCGGTCGGGCCGACCGTCTGGTCGCACATGCACGACTACCAGCGCGAGCGGATCCTGACGTTTCTCGACCCGTCGCGCGACCCGCTCGGTACCGGTTACCACTCGACGCAGGCGTCGATCGCGCTCGGATCGGGCGGCATCGTCGGCAAAGGCTGGCTCAACGGCACGCAGACGCACCTCGACTTCCTGCCCGAGCGGCACACCGACTTCATCTTCGCCGTGTTCGGCGAGGAGTTCGGCCTGATCGGCAACGCGGTCCTGCTGATCCTCTACCTGCTGCTGATCGCGCGCGCGATGATGATCACCGCGAACGCGTCGACGCTGTTCGCCCGCCTCCTGTCGGGCGCGATCACGCTGATGTTCTTCACCTACGCGTTCGTGAACATGGCGATGGTGAGCGGCCTTCTGCCCGTGGTCGGCGTGCCGCTGCCGCTCGTGTCGTACGGCGGCACCGCGCTGATCTCGCTCTTCATCGGCCTCGGGATCCTGATGAGCGTGCAGGCCCACCGGAAGCTGGTGGCGACGTAGCGAACCCGTATTGACGCGGCCGCCTTCGACCACGTACGTCGTGACGTTCGCCACCGTGGGTGACCGGGTCGCCGCCCACCGACAACCTGTTGACAAGGCCTGCAGGCTTCGCGCTGAAAACCTCCGCGGGCAGCCGCGTGTTGACGCCCTTGACGAGCCGTGATGCCTGACACCCGGTTGTCGGCGGTCAGTCCGATGCCGTCCCCATTGCAAGACTCGGGACGATCGGACTGCCGCTCGACCGGATCGTCATGCCTCGATCCTGATGTCCGTCCGTACCGAGTTCGCGATGAAGCACTCGTGATGCGCCTCGTCGTGGATCGCGGCGATGTCGCCGCTCGCCGGCACGCGTTCGCCGCTCCATGCGATTCGAGGGCGCAGGTTGACCCGCGTCACCGACATCCGGCCGCTCGCGTCGCGCTCGAGAAAGCCTTCGGCCTCGTCGACGTAATCGTCGACCGTGAAGCCACGCTTCGCGGCAATCGACAGAAACCACAGCATGTGGCAGCTCGAGATCGAGGCGACGAACGCCTCCTCGGGATCGACCGCGTCGCCCCGCGAATACGGCAGCGGCACCGAATGCGGTGACGACGAGCCCGGCACTTCGACGCCTCCGTCGAAGCGCCAGACATGGCGGCGGCTGTAGCGGTTGTCGGTGAAGCGCGCGCCGTCGCGCGTCCACGAGACGGTTGCGACGTGGCGCGACATCAGCCGGGATTGCGCGCAGTGATCGTCCACGAGCTCGACTGCATCCAGACGCCGTCGCTCTTCGCGTGGCGTGCGAGCTCGTCGCGCAGCGCCGCCGTGACAACGTCGCGGCATTCGTCGGCGCGCGCGCCCGCCTCGCGGACGATCTCGCCCGCGGGACCGAGCGTCAACTGCACGTCGAGCGCCTGCTCGACGTCGCGGCCGATCATCACCGGTCCGTCGAGGCGCTCGAACGCGACGTCGGTGAAGCCCGCCGCCGCAAGCTGCGCGCGGACGACGTCGGGATTCGCCATCGAGAACGGCCCGGGCCCGCACGTCTGCGCGTTCTCGCCGGGCGGCGGCAGGTAGCGCAGCACGACCGCCTTCGG
>Ga0068856_100006560_pt1 | contig 11409 bp, 8 predicted proteins | sample KBSCornC62_FD_66595 | JGI IMG/M metagenome (GOLD analysis project Ga0068856, IMG submission 66595) | Corn rhizosphere microbial communities from Kellogg Biological Station, Michigan, USA - KBS Corn C6-2 | ecosystem: Host-associated > Plants > Roots > Rhizosphere > Soil ... | reverse complement strand
GAATCAGCGGCTTTTCGGACCCGGGCGCGGATTGCCGGATCCACGTTGACTTGCCCTTTGGCGACCCTGGAAACGGTCGCGGGGCTAACGTTTGCAACTTTGGCAAGATGCCTAAATGACTTCGTCTTCACTCGGGTATTGTCCTTACCAGCATAGCTACGCGTGCTCCACAACGCGCACCTCCCGCGCCCGGGGAATCCAGATGACAACACTCAATGTCGCGATAACAGGAGTAATGGCGGCCGCAACGAAAGCGGGGAAATAGGAGAAATGATCCACCAGCGTTCCGACCAGCAAAGTAAATAGTGTCCCGGCGAGTCCGGCGGCAAGTCCGCTCAGCCCCGTTACCGACGCGACCACTTCCGAAGGGAACAGGTCGGAAGGAAACGTCAGGCCCATGGTGGACCAGCTCGCGTACCCGAACAGAGCAATGCAGATGAACGCCAGGGACGAAAACGGATTGCCGATTAGAACGGCGGGAATTCCGGCCAGCATGGGGATGCAGCTCACCACGCAAATCCATTTTCGGGCGCGGAGAACGGGCATTCCGCGCCGGATCAACGCTCCCGAAGTGAGTCCTCCCGCGAAATTGCCGAGATCGGCCGCCACGAAGGGTATCCAGGCGAAGGCGGCAATTTGCTTAAGGCTGAAACCGCGCGTATCGCTCAAATATTGCGGCAGCCAAAAGACGTAAAACCACCAGACCGGATCGGTGAGCGAGCGCCCGATCACGATGGCCCAAGTCGCGCGTTGCCGCAGAATGCGCAGCCAGGCGCCCATTGTAGGCCGCGTGGGCGACAACTGCTGTCGCTCTCCGGCAGCGGAAGAACGCCGCGGATAGACAACCAGCCATAACGCCAACCATAGAAAACCAAGCAGTCCGGAAAACGCAAACGCGGCGCGCCAGCCCAGCTTCCATGCGATCCAGGGAATCGCTACTGCGGCGATCGCCCCGCCCACGCTCGATCCGCTGTCGAAAATTGCGACCGCGGTTCCGCGTTCCTGTTCGGGAAAGAATTCCGCGACGGCTTTACTTGCGCCTGGCCAGTTGAAACCTTCGCCGATTCCGAGCAGAAACCGCAATGCGCCGAAGGCGAAAGGCGAATTCGCAAAGCTGGTGATACAACTGACGATCGACCACCATACAACAGCGACGGTGAGGCCCAGGCGTGTTCCAACGATGTCCAGGAAGATGCCACCGAGCAGCCAGGTTCCGGCATACGCAAATTGAAACGCGCCGAAGATATTCGACAGCTCGCTGTGACTGAGATGAAACTCCTTCGAGATCACCGGGGCCAGAACAGAGAGCGTTTGGCGATTGATGTAATTGATCGCAGTGGAAAAGAAGAGTGTCCAAACGATCCACCAGCGCCGCCGGTCGTTCACTGTTGAGCCGCGTACTTGTTGTAAGCCGCGCTAATGGCAGCAGGCCCGAATTCGCCTTCATGGATGAGTACGCGGTAGCGGAACGTCACCGATTTTCCCTCCGGAACGGTCCAGCTTCCATCTTTGGCGGGATCGCGGGTGAATTCCCGGATACCAAACGGGTTGGCGGCGAAAAGACCATATGCGCGCGCGTGCCAGGTTGTCGGGTGACGAAAGCTGGACGGCGAATCGAAAACCGCGATTCCGACAGGCTTGCCAGAAATGACTCCTTCATAGTCGACCCAGTCTGCCGGCTTGCCCCAAATCGCTTTCTCCCCTTCCGCACCTTTCGAATTGATCATGCGGCCATGTGGCGCACTCAACTCAGGAGCCAGCCGAATGCCGAACGTACCTTCTTTTGTATCGCCGATGTCGAGCGGACCGTTCGTCGCATACAGGATAAATTCGCAGTCGATGGTGCGCGTCCGGCTGTCTCCGCGGAAGGTGAAGGATTGCGCTTCCTCGGCGATCACGCGATTATTCGGATCGTTCAAAGTAAATCGGGCCCGAACGGTCGCGGCGTCTCCCTGGCTAGGTGCTTCTTCGATGTTTTTCAAAACCATGTGGCCGTAGGCTTGGTGGCCATGATCGGAGTAATAGCGATCGAAAACCGGCTCTTGCCAAAAGTCGATTCCATCGAAATCGCCATGGCCGAAATACAGCGGCCGCTGGTGCGGTTCGAAAGAAGGCGCTTTCGGATCGCCTTTCGAAACATCGTTTCGCACCGGAAAACCGCGTGTCACGATTGCCCCGGAAGCGGTTCGCAGCGGCATCAGATACGGTTTCGCAATATCCGGATCGAAATAGTAAGTCGTGAAAGGCTTGCCATCGATGCTGACCTCGATCTGGCGGGGAGAACGCTTCAATTGTACGTCCGCGCCCGTTAACAGGGACACGCAGAAAACCGTCATGCCCGTTAGTTGGGCTAGCCTCATACCCGCCCCCTTGTCGACAGCCGGGATGCGGAATCGGAGTCAAGAAAAACAAAAGCGGCCGGATGCCGTCGGACCAAGGACGCCGGGCACGCCTCCGAAATGGGTCCTTCCAGGGCGTTTCGTACCGCTTCTGCTTTGCGCTGCTCCGGTACGCAGCAGATCCAGGACTTCGCTCGAAACAGACCTGTGCAGGTGATAGTCGCCGCTTGTTCCGGCACCGAGGCCACGTCGTGAAAATGTCCTTCGCCGGCTTGTTGTCTGCGGCATGCCTCGTCGAGAGTGATTCGCTTGACCATGGCGGGATCGTTAAAGTCTGCCACTGGTGGATCGTTGAACGCGATGTGACCGTTTTCCCCAAAGCCCACGAAGGCGAGGTCGATCGGCGCTGCTTTCAGCAATTCGGAATAGCGATTCATCTCCGAGTCCAGATCCGCCGCATCGCCCTCCAGGTAATACGCTACGCGAGGGTGTGTCTTTTCTTCAAGCCGCGTTCTGATCCAGTATCGGAAGCTGGACGGATGATCCGGCTTGATTCCGGCATATTCGTCCATATGAAAAAGCTCGACTGCCTGCCAATCGAGGTCCTGCTCGATCAGCGCGTTCGCCACCGGAATTTGCGAGTTGCCGGTGGCGGCGATCACGCGCGCCCGTCCCTGCTCAGCGATCGCACGCCGGATGAGGCGGGCAGCTTGTATGGCGGCCGCCCGGCCCGCCATAGCGGCGGAGTCGTAGACACCGACATGAGCATTTTCATTCCGAAACTGCGCCAAAGGTTCAATAGAATCTGTTGTCATATGTTAAAGAAACGTTTCTTTCTATTAAGAAATATTACCTGTTCGCGCTACTCTTCATATATTGCATGCGCGCGAACGTATCTTTGGCCTTGTGAGGCTGGCCCAGCTTTTCGTAGAGCCTGCCTAGCTGATAGTAAGGGGACGGGTCCATCGGCCCGAGCTCGATGGCGCGCCGCAGAGCGGCCATCGCATCGTCAGTGCGGTTTGTCGCCAGGTAAACTTTTCCTCGCAAATAAAAGATTTCGGCATCGGGCGTCGATGCTTGTTCGGCGTGCGCCAATTCATCGAGCGTTCTGGCATAGTCGGCCGGTTCGAAATTGAGCAGCGCGCGGGCAAGCAACAAATGAATTTGCGGATAGTCGGGCTTTCGACCTTCCAGATCCCCAAGGATTTTGATTTCCTTATCGCCGGCGCCGGTTTTCCGAAAGGCATCCGCCAGTTTTAGATAGGCATCGTACTCGTTCGGACTTTTCTGGAGCAGCTCTTGCAAGACACTGATTCCCTCCGCGTATTTTTCGGCAAGGACCAAATTGGAACCTAACGGCAGCAGAAGCGCTGTGGACTGCGGAAGCCTAGCGCGGCCTTGCTCCAAAATTGCAGTAGCTTCCGCATACCGCTGCGCTTTCTCCAGGAGAAAGGACAGCGCCAGATAGGAATTCTCATGTAATGGATCGAGCTGAATGGCCGTTTGCAAATGTGCGATGGCCGGCTCGCGCTGGCCGGAGCTTTCATAACTCAAGCCTGCTATGCCCGCCGCGGAGGCACGTATGGCCGCCGGCAACCCAGCCTGGCTCTCGATGGCAACGGCGTTTCGAATCGCATCATCATAGGCGCCCACCATGTTCTCCACAACCGCCAGATCCAGCATGGATTGCGGACTCGTCGAGCCGGCTTTTTGTGAACGCAGCGATTCGGCGAGCGCCAAATCCGAAAATTTATTTTGCAGCAGAAATTGAGCGAGGGCTGCATGCAGCTCACCATTGGCGGCGAAGCGGGCGGCCAACTGCGATAGGGCGGCCTTCAAGCTATCGACGTCGCCCATGGAAGCATTCACCCGAACAAGCATCGCCAGAGAAAGCGGACTGCCGGGTTGCAACCGGTCGGCGGTGGCAAGCGCCTTGCGCGCCGCTAGAAAGTTGCCGGATGCCGCTTCCATGGATCCCAGACCGTAAAAGATTTTGGCGTCGCGCGGATCTAGGCAGGCCGCTTCTCTCAGATCGTGTGCCGCTTCTTGAAACCTATGCTGCGCCATTTCCGTTTGTGCGCTCTTGGCCAGCTCGCTTAGCCGGTGCTGCGTTTCCTCAGGCGTCAGCGCCTTCTGGGCGCAATCTTGCCCATAAAGCGACGCACAGAAGATAAGCGCCAGCCAGCTAGCGCACGCTACAACTGAGCGGCGCACACCAATTGAGCTCATATCCATCCTTCCGTGCTGCATCGCGTTCGAGCGGTTGCCGATTGCCTTGGGAATCGGTGGCCTGGCTCATCAGGGAATAGTCGCCGGGAGAGGCGGTCCATTGGTATTTCCAGCGAACCCAGCCATAGGGACCAGGCGAAGGCTGCGGGTTCGCCAGCTGCCACGCGTGGCCGCCATCCAGCGAAACGGCCACTTCGCGTACGCTTCCATTGCCGGTCCAGGCGAATCCCCACACCTCGTAGGAACCAGCCGCCAACCGCATCTTATCGGGCGGCCAAGCGATCGCCGATTTGACCTGGATCGCTGAGAGCCGCCGTGTTTCCATGCCGTTTGCGCCGGCCGTGGCGCGATTATAAAGACGATCCATGCCGCTATCGACAAAAGAAGAGTGACGATCGGCAGGCCCCAGGACCACCATGCGCCGCAGCCATTTCACCGAATCCATCGCATACCATCCCGGAAAGAGAGCGCGCGCCGGAAAGCCGTTTCGCCGCGGGAGAAACAGATCATTCATTTTGAATGCGATCAGGCTGGCCGAATCGAGGCATTTTTCAAGCGGCACGATTTGCGTGTAAGGAAGAGAGGACGAATTCTGCCCCAGGCGGCCCGTATCGGCGCCTTCGAGCGCAACGAATGTCGCATCGCGGCTGAGGCCAACCGGCTCGAACAGAAACGAAATGGGTACGCCTTCCCATTTGGCGTTGCTCGCGGCAGAGCCATGAGTCCCGTTCCCGGAACACTCGAGTACGGCTTCGATTTTCTTGGTTGGTAATTCGAGCAAATCGCTGAAGCTCATCTGCCGCGGATGACTGACGCGGCCTTCTATACGTAGCTGCCAGGTTTCGAGCGAGAGCTCGGGCTCAGGGAAATGATCGCGAACGAAAAAAAGTTCGGGCGGCGTCAGCGAACCTTGAATCTCACGAAGCGGGTATGAGAGATTCTGAGGGCCTGTTGCGGCAGCGACTGGGCTGAGAATCGCCGCCGCCCCGGAGCGCAGTAGATCGCGGCGTGTCACCTAAAAGATTAGTTTAAGGGCCATCTGTGTAATGCGTGGATCACGCGCCGTTGTAATTTGGCCAAACGTGCTATCGATCACCGTGGTATCCGGATTGTTCAATTGCGTGTGGTTCAGGAAATTAAAAAACTCAGCCCGATATTGCAGTCGAAAGTGCTCGGAGAAGAGAAAATCTTTATGGACGGAAAAATCGATATTAAACGTTCCCGGCCCGATCAGGATGTTTCGCCCCGCATTGCCGAACGTGTTCAATTCCGGCGTTGTAAAAGAACTCGCCGTGAACCATTGATTGATTCTGTCGTTGCGGCTCCCGGAGGTGTAGCGGGGCGCCGAAATCAGCTGAGCTTGATCGTTGGACACCTCGGGAAGGCTGAAGGAATAATCGCCGCCGGAAGTAATATTCAGCGGGAAACCACTCTGCAAATTCAAAATGGCAGATGTTTCCCAGCCGCCGAGAAGGGCCTTTGCTATGCCTTCTTTGGGCGAAGGAAGCTGCCACAAGTAATTCAACACAAACCGGTGCGGGACGTTGAAGTCCGAAACTCCGCGATAGGCGTTCAGGTTATATGGATTAATGATGTTGATTCCGCAGAGGTCGGTCTGGTAGGAAACCTGATCGATGGTTCTGCTCCAGGTGTAGTTTGCACTCACGGTAACGCCTTTCGAAAACCGCTTTTCTACCGCGACCTGCAAGGCATTGTAGCTGGAATTTGCGCCTGCGGTATCTTGTGTGACTTGCCGAAAGTCCTGATAGGGACGCCGATCGTCTTCGTTATCGGCAGTCGCCGTAGGGCTAGGCAGCGGAGCATTCACATCCGTGTTATAGGCCAGATGCCGGCCGACCGATCCAACGTATCCGGCTTTGACCAAGACGTTGTTGACCAATTGGTGCTCGACGGTCAGATTCCAATTCATGACTTGGGACGGCGTCCAGTTTTGTTCATAGGAAACAGCAAGACTCAAGGGAATATCGAACGGCACTGAAGATGGCGGAATCTGCGGTCCGAATTGAGCCGGGAAAGGATTTGTCATCCCGGCGTAAGGATTCATAAAGGGCACTCGGAACAGGCTGTATTGCGGGCTGAACGGCGCGCTATCGGACATGTTGTTGAATGCTTCAACGAAGGGCGGCTGATAAAAGAGTCCCCATCCACCGCGAATCGTGGTACGGGAGTTTCCGCCGGGATTGTAGGCGAAACCTACACGTGGGCCTAACTGAACCCAACTGGATTTAAAGCCGCCCTCCGGGCAGCTCGGATCGCCGGCATACAGATAACCGATAGGCGCATTCGGAAAGCGAGTAGATTTGAGGCCCGGAATGAAGCATTCGTTACGGCCTCCATCGTCGGTATACGGAATAAACGGATCCCAGCGCAATCCGAGGTTCAGCACCAGGCTGCGATTGACTCGATAAGTATCTTGGAAGAAAAGGCTTCCCAGATTGCCGGTACGAAGGAAATATTCGCCGCCCCCCTGAACAAACTGGTTCACATCGCCAATCAGGAAGTCTGCAAACGGGCTGCCCGAATTCCCGGTGCCGCGGAATGTGTATTGGCCATTCTGGCGAAACGTATTGATCAGTCGCACTTGCATGCGCATGAAATCGCCTCCGATGGCGAGATCGTGCGTGCCATGCACCCAATGCACGCTGTCGGTGAAGTGAAAATTGCTGCGGTTGAAATTTCCCGGATGGCCGGAGGCGATAGTAAAAAAACCGTTTACTGTTAGCTGTAATTCCGGCGGATCGGTGCCGGCAATATTGATGCCCAAGCTCTTGAAATCGAATGGAGCGCCGCTGACAATCGTTCCGTTGTTGCGGTTATAGGAGAAGATCGCACTATTGAGCAAAGTGGGGCTGAAGGTGTATGTATCGCTGACCGAAACGCCCTGATCGAAAAGTCCCACGCCTCGGGTGGAAGTGATCAGGTTTGTGCTGCCGACAACGGGATCCTTGTTGTAGTTATTGTAAAAGTAACGGCCATAGATCCGCTGTTTGTTCAAGTTGTAATCGACCCTGGTCATGAACTGGTTTTCATGCTGATTGACCGGAAGATCGTAGTGAACGATGCCGCTCGCGTCAGTCGCCTGTGGGATCAGACTGAGGATCTTCACACTAGCCGGAGTGAACTGGCTGGACGGAATCTGATTGCCCGCGTAGGGCGCGCCGGTGGAGGGATTCACAAGCTGTCTGGATAGAGCTGAAAAATCCCCTGCTCGCTGTGCCGCGGTCGGGACGGTGGTGGTGTGGCCGCCCGAGATGTCGCGGGACTGCGTGCCTTGGTAGGTTCCGAAGAAGAAGAGCTTGTCCTTGATAATCGGCCCGCCCAAACTTCCTCCAAACTGATTCCGCTTTAGCTGATCGTGATTGGCGGCGAAAAAATTGCGAGCGTTCAGGTCTCCATTACGAAGAAAATCGAAAGCCGAACCATGAAACTGATTGGTACCCGACTTGGTCACGACATTGACAACCGCGCCGGAGCCGCGGCCGAACTCGGCGCTATAGCTGTTGGATTGAACGCTGAATTCTTCGACCGCATCGGGATTGGGAAACGGATTGTTGACGTTGGTGTAATGGTCCTGGTTGCTGCCTCCATCGAGGTTGTAGTTGACCGTATCGGCGCGAGCTCCGTTTGTCGAGATAGACATCGCGTTAGGCGAAGTCACGGTCTGAACCGTATCTCCCGATCCGCCGGCGTTATCGGCCCTGAGATCCTGGGTACCCGGCGTGAGTAGGATGAGCGCCGCCGCGTTGCGCCCGTTTAGAGGCAGATCGATGATCTTATCCTGAGTGATCACCTGGCTAAGCGATCCCGAGCGCGTTTCGATCATCTGCGCATTGGCTTCGACCGTTACCGATTGAGTCGAGCTCCCGATCTTAAGCGTGAACGAGACGGTGGAGTTCTGGTCCGTTTTGACATCGATTCCGCGCTGCTCGTATCGTTCGAAGCCAGCCGCTTCGGCCATAATGCTATAGGAACCGGCCGGCAGAAGCGGAATCACAAAGGCTCCGGTATTGGAGCTTAACGTTTCCCGAGTCAGCCCGGTAGCGGTAGCGGTTGCCGTCACACGCGCATTCGCTACCGCGGCGCCGCTCGGATCCAGAATGGTGCCGGCGATCGTTCCTGTAGGATCCGCGGCACGAAGAAGCGCGCAGCAGACAATCAGAGGGGCGAGGTACTTCAGAAGCATTAGTTTCTCCACTGAGCAAAATTATGCTCAGTTTGCCCGCAACGCGAGAGATTGTCAAGCCTTTTGGGAGACGTTTCTGAACAATTGCTATTTTCCCCTTCGACGGGAGGTGTGCCACGACCCCTAACCTACAGTTTTATCAGCCTTTGTAGGAAACCAGACGTTCTGAAACGTTTCTTTAACTCAATCAAAAACTGCTGGGGTTAGTTGGCTATACTCTCGGCCAAGCCGAGCATCGTGTGAGGAACGGCCTCTTCGGCAACATTTAAACCATGGGCGCGCACCGCAGACGAGGTAACCGGACCTATGCTCGCGATTTTCACCCTGGCCAAGTTCTGAGTGCCAGTCAGTCGGACCAGATTCTCGACCGCCGACGTGCTCGCGACCGTTACCCAATCGGGAAACGGCTCGCGAAAGATTTCCGCGGCCCGAGCTCCGGCGCCGTCCGGAATCACATTGCGGTACGCTTCGACCACTTCCACAATCGCGCCGCGCGCACGTAATGCCGGTGCGACCACATCGCGCGTGACGGCGGCCGAGGGAATCAAAATCCGCCGCCCCGCGAGATCTTCGCTTCCGAAGCTTTCGACCAGCGCTTCGGCCACATACCGCTCGGGTGTGAGGCTCACCTGCAATCCGGCACGTTCTGCAATCGCCCGAGTCGCTGAACCAACGGTGGCAATGCGCGGTCCGATGCCCGACCACTTGAGCGGGAGCGCTCCGATAAAGGCATGGATCGCATTAGCGCTGGTAAAGACAATCCAATCGTATTGATGGGCCTGCTCAGCCGCCAGTTCCAGAGCGCGCGGATCCGCGGGCGGAGCGATGCCGATAACAGGTAATAACAGAACTTCGGCTCCGCGTTCCTCTAATATACTGGCCAGTTCATCGGCTTGATGAGCAGCCCGCGTCACCACCACGCGGAGGCCGTCGAGCTTTTTCATGTTGTCAGGCGCTCTGGGCCAAGAGGCGGCCTGCACCACGACGAAGAAGATCTTCGGCTACGGAACGGCCGAGTTCTTCCGCGTCGTGCCCGGCCGCTTCGGCTCGGACGCATTGCTCACCGCCAGGCGAAACAACTATTGCTTGAATACTCAGACCGTTGTCGGTCTTTTCCGCGAATGCCCCGAGCGGTAATTGACAGCCGCCGCCAAGGCCGGCGAGCACCGCCCGCTCGCAGTGTACTGCTTCGCTTGTAGGTGCATGATTCAGCCGGTTACAAATTTCATACGGGTCGCCCGAGGTGCGCGTTTCAATTGCCAACGCGCCCTGCCCGGGAGCTGGACAAATCTCACGGGGAGAAAACACGTGGGCAATCTGGTCTTCGAAGCCCAGCCGCTTCAGGCCGGCGACGGCGAGCAGAATGGCATCGAATTGACCTCCATTCAATTTGCGCAGCCGGGTATCCACGTTGCCGCGAATCGGCTGGATGTCCAGATCGCTCTGCAGCCGGCGCAACTGCGCGGCACGCCTGCCAGAACTGGTCCCCACACGAGCGCCGGCACAAAGATCTTGGAGCTTCGCCCCAAGCAGCGCATCGAACGGGTTTTCGCGCTCGGGAATTGCCGCAATCCGAAGCCCCGCCGGCAGCTCCACTGGAAGATCCTTCAGGCTATGTACAGCCAAATCGATGGCGCCCGCCAACAGCGCGTCTTCAATCTCTTTTGTGAAGAGTCCCTTGCCGCCAACCTGCGTGAGAGAGGCGGTCTGGAGGTGATCGCCGGTCGTCTTGATAATTTCGATACGCGTGGAAAATCCGGATTCATCGAGCAGCGACGCTATGAAACGCGCTTGCCACAAAGCCAGCGCCGAGCCGCGCGAACCGATGATCAAAGTCTTCGCCGCCGCTACCGTCATTGCCCGTTATCGCTCCCGCAGGCGGAACATGCGCCGGACCACGCTCGCCAGTTCCGCCTCTCGCGGCGTTTCACCGCCGCCCTGCTCCGCCGCTTCGCGCCGCATCTCGGAAATCGGCGCGTGCGCGATTTTATTTACGATCGCCCGTGTCATCGCATCCACCGCATTCTGCTGCTCTTCAGTCAAGTTGCCGAGCCGCCCTCGATACTTGATCAGCGCTTCCTGCCGGATCGTCTCCAGTTGTTCCTGCAGGCTGACGATCACCGGCCCTACCGCGCGTTCGCGCAGCTTCGCCTCCAGCCGTTCCACCTCCTCGGCCACGATCGCCTCGGCTTGCTGGGCGACGCCTTGCCGGACCTGCAGGTTGCGGTCCGCCACACGTTTCAGGTCGTCGATGTCATAGAGGAAAGCGTGCTCAAGACTTTGTACCGCTGGATCGATATTCCTGGGGACAGCGATGTCGATTAGAAAAATGGGTTGGTGCTTGCGGGCTTCCAGAGCCCGCCGCACGATTTCGCGGGTGAGTATGTGCTCGGGCGCCGCTGAGGAAGTAATCACCACATCCAGTTCCGCCAAGCGCTGCGGAAACACTTCGTAGCGCATCGTCTCGCCGCGAAACACCTTCGCCATTTCCACAGCGCGTTCCGGAGTGCGGTTCGTCACGAAGATTTCGGCACCGGCATTCATCAAGTGGCGGGCCGCTCCCTCCGACATCTTGCCGGCGCCTACAATCAGCACGCGCCGTTTGTGCAAGGAGTCGAAAATTTCGCGCGCCAGCTC
>Ga0068856_100006558_pt1 | contig 11410 bp, 10 predicted proteins | sample KBSCornC62_FD_66595 | JGI IMG/M metagenome (GOLD analysis project Ga0068856, IMG submission 66595) | Corn rhizosphere microbial communities from Kellogg Biological Station, Michigan, USA - KBS Corn C6-2 | ecosystem: Host-associated > Plants > Roots > Rhizosphere > Soil ... | reverse complement strand
CTCGGCGCGACGACCGTCACGGGGAAGCCGGCGGGCCCGGGCAAGCTCCACGTCGGCGTGCTGCTCCCGATCGGCGGCACCTGGCGCCTGTTCCTCCAGTTCCGCGACCGCGGCCGCATCATCACGAGTCCCTTTACCCTCCAGGTCAGATGAGACGTCTGCCCCTCTGGGCGGGAACCGTCGCGCTGCTGGTTCTGGTGGCGCGCCAGCTCGCGTACGCGCTGGCGCCGAGCCCGCTCGCCCGCGTACTCGAGCACCGGGCCGGCGGCCCGAGCCTCGTCACCGTGACGCTCGTCTCCCTCGGCGTCGCCGCGCTCGGCTCGACGGTCGTCGTCTGGCTCGCGGCCCTCGGCGTGCGCGAGCGCGCGCGCCTGCGGCCGGAGCGCGTCGCGCCGAGTCTCCGCCTGCGACGCATGGGCTTCCGCGCGGCCGGCCTCTACGTCGCGAGCTGCCTCGCCTTCGCGATGTTCGAGTCGTACCTGCACTGGCGCGCCGGGCTCGGCTTCCACGGCCTCTCGTGCCTCGTCGGGCCCGTGCATCGGAACGCGCTGCCGCTGCTAGCCGCGCTGGCGCTCCTGGCGGCGGCGCTCGCCGAGGCCGCCGGCCACCTGCTCGCCTGGGCCCGCGCCGTCGCCCGCGAGCTGCGCCGGCGGCGGCTCGCGCAGGTCGCGTTCGTCCGCTTCGCTCCGCTCCTCTCGCCCGCTCCGGCTTCCGTGTCGGTGCGGCCGCGGTCCCGCGGGCCGCCGCTCCCGGCCTGACCGGGACCTCGAAGCGAAAGGAGAACCATGAAGCTCGTTCCCGCGGCCGCAGCGGCGGCCGCGACCATGCTCGTCTTCGCGAGCGCCGCCTCGGCGCACGCAGTTCTCAGCCCACCCGTCGCGAAGAGCAAGGAGCTGCAGGTGTTCACGCTCTCGGTGCCGACCGAGGAGGCGGGCGCGACCACGACCGAGGTCGAGCTGACCGTCCCGCAAGGGCTCTCGATCGACTCGTTCGCGCCGGCGCCCGGCTGGAAGCGGACCGAGCAGGCGACCGGCTCCGGCGAGGAACAGGTGATCCAGAAGGTGACGTGGAGCGGCGGCAAGGTGCCGACGGGCGACAGCGCTGTCTTCCAGTTCGACGGCAGCCTCTCCTCGGACACGACGATCGTCGTTCCGGTGCGCCAGACGTACTCGAGCGGCAAGGTCGTCGACTGGACCGGCCCCGAGAGCTCGGACACGCCGGCGCCGCGGATCGAGGGCGTCTCGTCGCTCGGCGGCAGCTCGACCTCGACGCTGACGATCGTGGCGCTGGTCGTCGGCGCGATCGGCGTGGTGCTCGGGATCGTCGGCCTCGCGACGAGAGGGCGGCCGCTGACGTGAGGCGGGCGTGGCTCGTCGCGGCGGTCGCGGCGGCGGCGCTCGCGCTGCCGGCCTCGGCCTGGGCGCACGCGGCGCTGCTGCGGACGGAGCCGGTCGCGAGCCGGGCGGTCAACGCCGCGCCGCCCGAGGTGCGACTCACCTACAGCGAGCCGATCGAGCCGCGGTTCGCGATCGTCTCGGTCACCGACGCGGCCGGCCGGCAGGTGACGAGCGGCGCGCCGGCCTCCGCTCCCGGCGCGCCGCAGACGCTGGTCACGCCGCTCCGTCGCGTGCCCGAAGGCTGGTACCTCGTCTTCTGGCGCGTGATCTCGGCCGACGGGCACCCCGTTCGCGGGGCGTTCACGTTCGCGGTCGGCCCGAACCCGGGGCCCCCGCCGCAATTCCGCGTGCCGTCCCTGAGCGAGACGGCCACGACCACGCAGCTTCTGATCGGCCGCTGGGTCGTCTTCCTCTCGCTGCTGACCGCGCTCGGGCTGTTCGCGTTGCGAACGCTGATCGCGAGGCCGGTGGTGCGGATCGTCCGCGGTTGCTCGCTGAGGTCGCTGAACGTCGCCTTCTTCGTCGCGGTCGGGCTCGCGCTCGCGGCGATTCCCGTCTACGTCGTGCTCGCGACGGCGCAGTTCACGCTGCGCTCCGTGTGGGAGCTCGGCGCGATCGTCCCGGTCGCGCGCGACTCCGGCTTCGGGCGCGATTTCGTCGACCTCGAGGTCGTGCTCGCGCTCTTCGCGGTCGCCGCCGGGATCGCGCTGTGGCTCGACCGCCCCGAGCGTGAGCAGCGCTCGGTCGTCGAGGTGCTCGCGCTGCCCTCGGCGCTCGCGGCCGGGATCGGCGCGCTGTTCCTGCCGGCCCTCGCCGGCCACGCCGGGCAGAAGTCGCCGCGCGGGCTGTCGCTGCCGCTCGACGTCGCGCACCTCGTGGCGGTCTCGATCTGGCTCGGCGGCCTGGTCGGCCTCGTCGTCTTCTGGCTCTCGGTCGGCGCCCGGGGCCGCTCGGCCGCGCTCGCATACGTCGTCCCTCGTTTCTCGACGGTCGCCTTCTGCTCGGTGCTGCTGCTGATCGGAACCGGGATCGGCCAGGCGCTGCTGGAGCTGCCGACGCTCGCGACCCTCTGGAACACCTCGTACGGGCAGGCGCTGCTCTGGAAGATCGGCCTGCTGAGCGCCGCGCTCCTGCTCGCGGCGGTGAACCTTGCGCGGACGAAGCCGAGGCTGCAAGCGAACGACGCCTCCGCCCCGCTCCTCCTGCGGCGGCTCGTCCAGGGCGAGATCGTCTTCGCCGCCGCGGCGCTGTTCGCGGCCGGCGTCCTCGCGAGCCTGCCGCCGCCCTCGAGCGCGCTCGCGAAGGTGCAGGACATCGCGGCGCGCGTGGGGCCTGGCCCCGTGGCGACGGTCGTGACGAAGCACCCCTACAAGGTGCGGGTGCACGTGACCCCGAACCGCGCCGCGGTCCCGAACACGTTCCAGCTCGCGCTCACCCGCGACGGCAAGCCCGTGTCAGGTGCCGAGGTGGTCACCAAGTTCGACATGCTCGACATGGAGATGGGCGAGCAGAGCTACAAGTTCAGGGAGCTGCGGCCCGGCGTCTTCGCGAAGTCGGCGCCCGCGCTCGTGATGGTCGGGCACTGGGGCCTCGTCTTCGAGGTGACGCCGCCGCAGGGGAAGCCGTTCGTCGTCACGCTGCTCGACAAGGCGGGCGGATGACCGCCCGGCTGCTGCTCGCGCTCGTGGCGCTCGCGGCGGCGGCGGTCGCGTGGGTGATCGTGCTCGAGGCGATCCGGCGGACGGTCTAGCGCGCTCCGCCGTCGAGCCGGATCGTCCACGGGTCGACCGAGTCGACCACGAGGTGGCTCCCGCTCCACGGGTCGTCGGCGAGGCGCTCGCGGACTTCCGCCTCCGACGCCGCCTCCACGGCGTGCGCCGTCCGCACCTCGTCGCCGAGCACGCCGCCGAGGACGATGAAGCCGTCGTCGACGAGCCCGTCCATGAAGGCCGCGTGGTCGAGCCAGCCGGACTGCTCCTCGAGCGGCTTCGAGTGGTCGTAGTCCGGGCCGGAGCGACGGAGAATGACGAGGAACATCACTTCGGCGGCGAGATCGTCAGCGGCTGATCGAACGCCAGGTAGCGGTGGAGCATGAAGTGCGCAGCGGCCGTCATGCGCACCTGCAGCGGGCGGTAGGTCCGCTTGTCGATCCAGGCCGTGAACCACGCCGGGATGGTCGGGTTCGCGAAGGAGACGATCCAGACCGGCCTGCCGCGCACCGCGCCCTCGCGGAGAACGTGCGCGTTCGTCGCCACGGCGCCCCAGGCGGGCTGCGGCACCTTCAGCGCGGGCAGCTGCTCGGAGCGCCGCCACGGCGCGCCGGCGTGGGTGCGGTCCCAGCGGCGTGTGCCGAGGACGACCGCGTCGGCGCCGCCCTTGATCCGGTACTCGACCTGGTTCGGCGCCTTCAGGCTCCAGGTCGTGAGCAGCCCAGCGCTCGGCCCGGAGCGCAGCGACTCGAGGTAGACCAGGCTGCGCAGCGCGCGCGTGACCTTTGCCGCCCGGGCGACGATCGCCGCGGCGGGCCGCGGCCGCTTCGGCAGCGAGAACGCGACCGGCGCGCTGCCGCTCGGCCGCACCACCACCCGCCGCGCCGCGGGGGCCGCGGCCGAGTAGCATCCGAGCCCGCACGGCTTCGCCGGGATCACGCGTGAGCCCATCGCGAACGAGACCTTCAGCCCCGACAGCGGCCCACCGTCCGGCGAGAGCACCGTCGCCGTCAGCTTGCCGTTCCCGACGGCGAGCGCGACCGCGCGCGTGCCGGACTCGCCGCCGAGCACGACCGCCCCGCGCGGAGGCGGCGGCGGGTTCTGCACCGTCACCTGCAGCGAGCGCTGCGAGACCGCGGGCCCGTTCGAGCAGCCGGCGGCGAGAACCCCGAGTGACAGGAGCGGCCAGGACTTCACGCCGAGAACGCTAGCCCGGCGACCGCGTGATCGAGCGAGGAGCACTCCATCACGCGGTCGTACGGGCTCCGGGCGCCGTCAGATCGTGGCGCGGCGTCGCCTCAGCGCCAGGACTCGAACATCGCCCAGCGCGGGTCGAAAGTCGCGCCGGCGACGTCACCGCCGGTGCACCAGTCGACGTCACTTCCGGGAGGCGAGCAGGCCCCCTCGGCCGATGCCCCGCCTTCGCGATACGCGTAGTGGATCGCGCTCGCGATGCGGGCGGCGATCGCCTGCCTCGCAGCGAGCCATTCGGCCGGCGGCAGATTGAAGTTGTTCGTCGGCTGCCACGAGAAGCCGAGACGGCCGGCAGGCGCCCCTTGTGGATGACTAGCTGCGTATTGCCGCACGGCGTAGACCTGCTCGGAGACGAAGTGGAGCATCTCCTCGAGCGGAATCATCGTCCACCCGTGCCCACAGCAGAACGGCGGCGTGAACGGGTCCGGACCGAGCGCCGGCCACGTCGCGTTGCCGAGCGGCATGAAGGTGCTCCGCATGAACGTCTGCAGGTCTGAAAGTGACCGCGGGCCGCTCTCGACGAGATTGTTCAGGTGCTCCATGTACTGGGTCAGGTGCTCGGTGCGGTCGTGTCGCGAGCTCCCGGCGACGCCCCAGAATCGCGCATCCGGATATGTCTCTTTCGTCAGGATCTTGATCTTCCCGGCGACGTCGTCCCAGAAGTCTGCGTCCTCGAGCCAGCTCTTCATCTCCTCCTTGTAGCCGGCGACGTCAGGGATGTTCTGGTGGGTGTAGGCGATCCCGATCTCGACGATTCCCTGCAAGGGCAGGAGCGTGCCGCCGCCGTCATAGAGGCCGCGGAGCAGCTCGCGCATCGCCTCGCGAGTGTAGGGCGGCTCGTCGCGGCGCGTCGAGCGGTCGAATTCGTTCAGCAGCCACGTCTCGCCGAGGTCGAACCGGTAGCCCGCAGCTGCCATGCGCCGGCGAAACTCGACGCCCGCGCCGAACCACGTGCGCCCCGGCACAGCGTGAACCCAATGGTCCCACCCGACGAGCGTTCCAAGCGTCATCTCGGCGACCGGGTGGATGTGCGGCCCGAGCGCGCGGACGAGGTCGTCTTGCGCGCCCCGCAGCAGGGTCTTGTCACCGGACTGCGGCGGGATCGAGACGTAGTAGTCCGCACAGGGCGAGGGGTCCGCTGCGAGGGCCTGCGACAGGAGGAGCCAGTCGTTGGCGGTCCAGAAGACGGCCTCTGCGTGCAGGCGGCAGGACGGGGGCAGAACGTCGGCGAGGGCGGGCGCCGCGGCCTGCGCCTGGGAGAGCGCCGCTGCTGCCTCCGGCGCGACCGCCGCGTCCGGACAGCCGGCGTCGATCGCCGCGAATGGATCGGACGGGCACCCGGCGTCGTCCGCGGGCGGCGGATCGGCGGTCGCCGGCACGGCGGCGAAGCAAAACGCGGCGAGGAGTGTGGCGATGAGGACGAACATGCGCATGGCGCACCTCCGAGGTCGAAGTGCGCCTAGGCTCGCGCGGGCCGGTAATGCCGCGCTAATGCGACGCCGAGATCGCCTGGAGCCTCCGGTCGGCGGCGGCGACGAGCCCGTCGAGGTGGGCGCAGACCTCGCAGGTGTAGACGCGCACGTCTCCGTCGGCGCTCGAGGTGAGGATCAGTCCGCCCCGCGGCGCGAACGTGGCCGCGGTCAGCGGCTTCCGGTGGCCCCTCAGGTACGTGACCAGACGCCCCGTCGCCGTCTGCCAGAGCGCCGCGTTCTTCGGCCCGGCGGTCACGATCCAGCGGCCGTCGGCGCTGAAGCGCGCGTCGCTCACCGGCGCGTTGTGGCCGCCGAGGACGCGGACCGTCCTGCCGCTCGCGGCGCTCCAGAGGCGCGCGTCGTTATCCCGGCTCGAGGTGAGGACGAGCGAGCCGCCGGGGCTGAACGAGGCGGAGGTCAGCGCGCGCCGGTGACCCTCGAGCACGTGGAGCAGGCGCCCGCTGCGAACGTCCCACAACTTCGCAGTCCTGTCCGCGCCCGCCGTCACGACCGTCGTCCCGTCGCGGCTGAAGGCGGCAGCAGTCACGCCACCCCGGTGAGCGTGGAGCTCATGGACGAGCGTGCCGCGGGCCGCGTCCCAGAGCCGCGCAGATCCGTCGGCCGAGCCCGTCAGGACCAGCGAGCCGTCTGGGCTGAACGACGCCGTCCTCACGGCGGCGCGGTCCCGAAGAAGATGGAGCCGCCTACCGTCGGCGGCGCGCCAGATCCACGCGGTGCCGTCGGCGCCCGCAGTGACGACGCGCTTTCCGGACGGATCGAACGACCCGCCCAAGACGGGCGCGCCTTGTCGGAGGACGATCCCGGCCGCGCCGTGCTGCGAGAAGGGCGAGAGTCGCGCCGTGCCATCGAGGCTCGTCGTCAGTAGCGCCGAGTCGTCCGGGGCAAACGAGGCGCTCGTCACTGCGCGCCGGTGGCGAACGACGCCGGCGCTTCTTCCGTCGCGTAGCCGCCAGACACGCGCCGTCGCGTCCTCGCCGGCGCTGACGGCAAAGCGGCCGCTGTGCGCGAGCGAGACCGAAAGCACGGCGCCTCGGTCGTGCGAGCCGAGCAACCTCAGCTGCGGCTCCGTGCCAGGGTCCCAGACGCGCGCGGTGCCGTCGTCGCTCGCGGTGACGACAGCATCGCCGGTCGGCGCATACTCGGCCGTGCGGACGGCGGCGGTGTGGCCGATGAGAGCGGTGACGAAGCGGCCGGTGGCCGCATCGAAGATGCGCGCCGTCCGATCCCGGCTAGCCGTGGCGACCCACAGGCCGTCGGGGCTGAAGCCGACGTCGTAGACGTAGTTGGTGTGCCCGCCGAGCACGGCCTCCCTCACCCCGGTTGCCACGTCCCAGACTCTCCCGGCCTCGTCCGTGCTGCTCGTCGCGACCCACTTCCCGCCCGGACTGAACGCGGCGCTCGTGACCTGCCCGAGGTGCCCCGCGAGCTTGCCGACGAGCGCGCCGGTGCGGGCGCTCCAGAGCAGGGCTGTGCGCCCCTGGCTCGTCGTCACGACAAGGCGGCCCGTCGGGTCGAAGGAGGCGCTGGTCTCCAGCGGATGACGCGGTCCTGCGGGAAGCCGCTTCAAGAGGCGTCCGGAGGCGTCGAACAGCCAGGCGTCGGTGCCGGTCATCGTGACCAGGCGCCGACCGTCGGCGCTCAGCGAGGCTCGCAGGACGGGCTGGCCCTGCCGGACGATGCGAACCGTGCCCGCCCCACTCCTGACCCGCCAGAGCCGAGTCGCGCCGTCGCCGCCCGCGGCCACCAGCACGGTCGAGTCCTCGCCGAACGAGACCTGCCCCACGTTTCCGCCTGTGCGCCACGAGCGGAGCCGCCGACCGGTACGCGCGCTCCAGAGCCGCACGTGCCCGGTGTCCGTGCCCGTGGCCACGAGCCGGCCGTTTGCTCCAAACGCCGTCGTCGTGACGGGGCCGCCCGCGAGCAGCACGTGGAGCAACCTTCCCGACGCCGCGTCGTACACCCGGGCCGTGCCGTCGCGACTGCCGGTGAGGACCCGGCGGCCCGCACCGTCGAAGGACGCGTTCGTCACGGGGCCGCCCGAACGGAGCACGAGCCGCTCGTGCCACGCGAGCAACGCCTGCCGGAGCGCCGTCTCGACCGCCGCCGAAGAGTCGCGCGAGGCGGCGTCGACGGCGAGACGGAGACTTCGCTCCGGGTCCGTCTCGAGCGTCGCGAATGACGTGGCCGCAAGCTCCCTGGCATGGGCGCGGCGGCTTTCGATGCGCGCGTGGCTACGCTCGCGCACCGCGAGCACGGTGATCGCGGCCATCACGACGAGCGCGACGAGCGAACTGGCCGCGATCGCGACCGCCCATCGGCGCCGCCGGTCGGCCTCGGCTCTCGCCTTCGCGATAGCGTGGTGCTCCTCGTGGACGCTGCGCCAGGCGGAGACGGCGTCGGCCAGGACGTCGTGGAAGATCTCGTACCGCGGGCCCTCGCCGTTGGCTGCACCGCCGGCCGGACGCAGGATCCTCTCCGCGCTGAGGCGCCTGACGATCTGCTTCAACTCGCCGTCGGGAACGCGGGCGTACGCTTGGAGGTCCGAGAGCCCATGGGCGACCTTGGCACCGGAGGGCGTGACGAGATGATTGAAGATCGCGGCGGCGCCGTCGAGCTGGGACGGCGTCAATGTCGCGAGCGCCCGCTCGAGGTGGCTCTCGACGATGCGCTGCGCACCGCCCAGCTCGTTCAGCGTCTCGAGCGTCAGGCTGGGCGACCCCTTGCTCCGCTCCGCCTCCCAAACTCGCTGCATCACCAGCTGGAGATACGGCGCCTCGATCCGCCGTCCTCGCGGTGTCGCGCCGCGTCCCCGCCCTCGCGATGCCCTCGGGTGCTCGACCACCCCCGCCTCGACCTGGTCGAGCACGGCCTCGGCGAGTGCCGGCTCGATGTCCATCCGCCGCTCCGGCGGTGCGATGGCCCGGTAAGCGCCGACGGGGCCGACGATCGCGGAGCGGCCGGCTTCCCGATCGAGGTGTTCCAGGCGCAACCGATTCGCCAGCAGGTTGGGCAGCCGCGCCTTGAAGTGGTCGACGGTCGCGAGCGCGTCCTCGCGCAGCGAGAGAAGCGTGTTCACCCGCAGCCCGGGTTGCGCGACGATCTCCGCCAGTTCCCGACCAAACGGCTCCTCCGCGCCCGTTCCGTGGTAGACCGCGTACTCCTCGAACTGGTCGAGGATGAGGTACAGGTCGAGCTCCAAATCGTCCGTCCAGGCGCGCAGCTCCTCGGCGAGGGATGCTCCTGAGGGCTGTAGCTCATCTGCGAAGAGATCAGCCCTCACGGCAGCCCGCAGACCGCTGAGCGGATCGCCGCTCCAGGTGCCGTAGACGACGACGGCGAGCTCGCGGCTCCGCCCCGCGCGAACGCTCTCCTCGCCCAGCTTGCGCAGCTCGTGCGCGACACCCGCACGCAGCACCGACGTCTTGCCGACTCCGCTCGCGCCGTAGAGTACGGTCAGCCGCGTCCCTAGGAGATTCGCGGTGACGACTTCCCGCTCCGGTCCGCGGCCGAAGAAGAGAAGCGAGTCGAGTGACGAGTCCTCGAACGCGGCAAGCCCTTTGAACGGCGAGGCAGGCAGGGCGGTCGCGTTCGCGGCGGGGGCGAACGCGCCTGTCATCGGACATGTGCGCCCGCGGGCTGCGGCGCGGGCAGGTGGGACGCGAGGAGCGTGACGTACTCCTCGAGCTCCAGCTCGACTACGTCGACCTCGCGCCGGCTCCAGAACTCCCGCTCCAGCGGCGTCGGGTACGGCTCGACGGCCCACGACCGATAGCTCAACGGCTGGTCACCGCGAAGCCGGTGCATCAGGAGGCGGAGGTTCCAGTCCGACATCGAGTAGCCGAGGAAGAGGAAGTGACTGCGGCGGAGCTTTGCGGTCAAGCCGACCGGGACGACGTTCGCGACCCCTGTCTGCGCCAGGTAGTCGATGTAGTCGTCCTCCATCACGACGAAGCTCTCCCCCTCGCGCTCCGGCGTTGGGTCGACCTGGCCGTGGAGGCGGAGGACGATCGTGCGCCGCTCAGGCGCGAGCTCGCTCGCGTACTGATTCGGCAACTCGATGACGATCCGCGTCCCGTCCGGCCGGACGTGGCTGAACCTCCCGCGGTTCGGCCCTGTTGCGACGTACGAGACGATGTCGAGCTCCTCACCCGCCTCGAGGAAGGCCCGCTCGAGCGCAAGGTCGTAGTCGGTGGTCACGATCACCTGGTGCGGCGCTCCGCGCGAGCGCAGGAGTGGAGGGAGCCGTGCGAGGAATCGGTGCACCGCGTTCGGCTCGCTCTCGGCCTCGACGAGGGCGTGCAGCTCGTCGTACAGCGGGCCAGACCCTTTCATCGTCGCGACGTATTGGGCGACGAGAGGAAGGGTCGCGTCGGCGGCTGGATACGCGAACCGCTCCGCGAGCCGGCTGGCCAGGCCAGCCGCGTCGGCGCCGAGAACCGGGATCACGCGTCCAGCGAGCATCGCCGCCACAACCTCGTCGAAGCGATGCCCGGGGTTTGCGGGCCGGCGGCCGACCTGTAAAGCGGGATCCTGCCGCAGGATCGCGGTCTGAAGCTCCTGCAGCGGCGCGCCCGGCTCGATCCCGACCTCGTCGACGAGCAGGCGCCGTCCGTCGAGGTATGCCTGAAGGGCCTCCGCTTGACGCCCGCTGCGGTAGAGGGCGAGCATCAGGAGCGCCCGCAGCCGCTCGCGTAGCGGGTTCGCCGAGACGAGGCGATCGAGCTCCACAACGAGCTCTGCCTCTCTGCCGCTCTCGAGTTCTGCCTCCAACCGCTCCTCGAGCGCGGCAAGCCGCAGCTCCTCGAGCCGCGCGATCTCAGGCTGCGCAAACGGCTCGAACGTGAACTCCGCCAGCGGTGGGCCGCGCCACATCGACAGGGCCTCCCGCAGCGTCGCGGCACGCTCGGCGCCGGTCAGCGGCCGTGCCTTCTCGACAAGCGCAGCGAAGCGCCCAAGGTCGAGCTGCTCGGGCTCGACATCGATCTCGTACCCGGACGGGCGCGTCACGACTACGCCTGGGCCGATGAGCTTGCGCAGCTGGGAGACGAAGTTCTGCAACGAGGTCAAGGCCGTTCGCGGCGGGCTCTCGCCCCAGAGCGCGTCCACCAGTCGGTCTTGCGACACGGCCCGGCCGCGGTCGAGCAGCAGCAGCGCGAGCGTCGCGCGCTGCTTGCGGCCACCGAGGTCGACGCGCTCTCCGTCCCGCCAAACCTCGACCGGGCCGAGAACGCGAAAGTCGATCATGAAGCGGTTGTAGACCCTCGGCGCCCTGCGCGCAAGCGGCGTTACGGGCTTCCGTGGGCGGCCCGTTAGCCGTTGCGTAGCGCATCGTGAGCCGCGCCTCCGAGCCTCGTCCGCGATGGACGAGAAAGGAGGTGACCAGATGCTCAGCAGGATCAGCATCCGCCGGCTCGTGGCGGGGGCGCTCCTCTTCGGCGTACTCACCGCGGCTTCGCCCGCCGCCGGCCTCGCCGCCAACGGCGGAGGCGGCCCGCGCCCCCAGGCCGGTCAGGCCCGTTGACGCGCAGCTCGCAATCGCGGGAGGCCCCGAATCGGG
>Ga0068856_100006556_pt1 | contig 11412 bp, 9 predicted proteins | sample KBSCornC62_FD_66595 | JGI IMG/M metagenome (GOLD analysis project Ga0068856, IMG submission 66595) | Corn rhizosphere microbial communities from Kellogg Biological Station, Michigan, USA - KBS Corn C6-2 | ecosystem: Host-associated > Plants > Roots > Rhizosphere > Soil ... | reverse complement strand
CAGACCGGCTCTCCTTCGGCAATACAATAAAGAAGGAGCGCGACATCGCTTTCGCCTATGAGCGGGGCATCCGGCTGTTCGCCTTCGACAGCGAGGCGGAGCTCGACAAGCTCGCGCGCCAGGCTCCGGGCGCCCGGGTGTTTTGCCGGATCCTGGTCTCCTGCGAGGGGGCCGATTGGCCCTTGTCGCGGAAATTCGGCTGCACGCCGGAGATGGCGGTCACGCTGCTGCGCCAGGCCCGCGAGCGCGGCCTCGATCCCTACGGCGTCTCGTTTCATGTCGGCTCGCAGCAGACGGATCTGTCGCAATGGGATGGCGCGATCGGCACGGCGGCACAGATGTTCAACCTGCTCGCCGAAGCCGACATCAATCTGCGCATGGTGAATATCGGCGGCGGCTTCCCGGCGCGTTACCGCGGCCGGGTGTCGAATGTGGCGGAATATGCCCGCGCCGTGACGGCGGCGCTGACCCATCATTTCGGCAACCATCTGCCCGAGATCATCATCGAGCCGGGTCGCTCACTGGTTGGCGACGCCGGGCTGATCCAGAGCGAGGTCGTGCTGATCGCCGATAAGGGCGATGGCGGCAAGCGCTGGGTCTATCTCGATGTCGGCAAGTTCAACGGCCTCGCCGAGACGATCGGCGAGAGCATCAAATACCGCATCCAGACGCCGGGGCGGAGCGGGCCCACCGGGCCGGTCATCCTCGCCGGGCCGACTTGCGACAGCGCCGACATCCTGTACGAGCAGACCGAATACAAACTGCCGCTCGGGCTTGAAGTCGGCGACAAGGTCGAGATCCTGGCAGCCGGCGCCTACACCGCGAGCTACGCATCAGTCGGGTTCAACGGCTTCCCGCCGTTGCGCACCTACTGCATCTAGCGAGCGCGGCGGCATCCGAGCTGGGCGGGGCGCCCGCTACCTCCTGCACGAGCTTGCGCAGGATCGCGTCGGCAAAGCTGTCATAGCCCTTGGCCACCGCCACAAAGGCAGAGGGGCCGCCGATGACGTTGCTGCGGTAATACTCGTCGAGCCACGGCTCTTCGCTGAGGATGGCGAGCCCGTTGATCGTGATCCCTTTGCCGACGAGGGTGTCGCGCGCGGTCGAGGGCGGCACCCCGAAATTGGCCATCCCGTCGCCGGACACATCGATGACGCGGTGCCCGGCCGGGTCCGGCAGATGATCGAAGGCCGCCGCGGCGGCCAGCAACGCCGAGCCGATCGCGGTCAGCCCATTCGAGCTTCGCTTTGTCGCGCGCACCGACGAGGCGAACGCCGCGGCCGTGGCGCGGCTGCCGATGCGAGTCCAGCCGACGGTGATCGCGATCTTGTCCGGATCCGACCATTCGAGGACCAAGGCCTCGATGCCGCCGGGCACCGCGGCTATCGCATCGAGCAGCAACGGGGATTCGAAGGCTCGCGCGATCCCCTCATGCTGCAGCAGATAGCGCTCCGACGAGACGCTCTCGGAGACATCGACCGCCAACACCAATGCCAAGGCAGCCGCCCGGGCGGGGCTCGGCATCGCCATGAGCAGAAAGAGGGCAGCGATCGCCCCGAATCGATGGCGCCGCGATCCTCTGCGGCCGCGGCATCGGGGCCAATCTCGCGCGTGAGCCGTATCGGTCACAATGGCGCAAATCCTGACCGCGCCGCCGACGGCGCCGCGGCACTCCGGCCACCTTAGCGCCGGCACCCGGCCGGAGCTATAAGCGGCGCGTGCGCTTGCGGCTTGTCGGGGGGATTATGAGGCTCATTATCGCTACTGCCGCTTGTTTTGCTGTCGCTTTCGGGCTCGGGATATCGCCGGTCTGCGCTGCCGCCACACAGGGCCACGCTGCTGCTGGAAAGGCGGCGCCCTCCTGCGCCGCTCTCGCCTTTCGCCCGCTGCCGGCCGGCGCCTCGGATGGCGAACAAACCGCCGGCACGTACCGCTCGCGTTTTGCGCGGCTCGAACTGCGCGCGACCCTGCAGAACGGCGCGGCGGCCAATTACTACATCGTTTCCGGCGGCACCCGCCTCGCGGCCGCGCCGGCTGTGCCGCCCGCGGTCGGAAATTGTGCGAATGCCAAGAAAATGCCCAACCCCCAGGGCTGATGCGGCTTCCGGCGCGGAGTCCTGCACAGGCGACCGGTTCACGCTCGTCGTTTCGCATGCCGACGACAAACGCTACGCGCTCCTCTACGCGGCGAACGGCGGCAGCTGGAAATTCTGCAGCGCCGGCACGTTCTGATGCGCAACAGGCGGCGCTGGTCCGGGAGCGAGGTCCGGAAGCGATCCGGCAGTCCCGGCCCGGATCGGCACCCGCCTGGTTGCGGACGCCCGGACCTGGACAGTTACTAACAAGAAGCGTGCCAAATATTTGCGGGTCGAAAACCGGCGGGTAACTCTGTTGCGACGGCGTTGACACTGCCGGCCGCATCCGGGAAAACCGTGCTCGGCGTTCGGCATTCGTCGGCAGTACGGCCCGTTCGATTTAGCTACTCGATCCGGGCGGCTCCGGCGGTGGCGCGAGGACGTCCCGAGCGCTGTTTTGAAGCATAATAGCGGGATCGCGTGGCCCGGCAGGGCGCTGAAACCCTGTGGATCACGGCAACAGGAATTTTTGCGAATGAGGACACCAGCCGAGCGAGGAAAGCCGGCAGCCTCGCGGCGGGTTGGCCGTGCCGCCGCCTCCGGCAAGGGCTCCAGCAAGACCGCGCGCCGCCAGCCAGACACGAAAACCCGGACCGCTGCCGCAGCGCACGCGGCCGATATTCAGCCCGTCGCGGTGACCGCGGTACGCATGCTCACGGTCGATGAAGGCTTATACGCGCTGCGGATCGGCGAAATCGGCGGCGCGTCGGGGACGATATCGGGCGTCGAATTTCCCGTCGCGCAGGTCTCGGCGCCCTTCGCCGAGGATGGCGAGAGCCTCGAGATCGTCGCCTCCTTCCCGCGGCGCGGGTCGTGGCTCGGACGCGAAGGCGGGACGGTGATCATCCGCTCGCCGGCGGGCGGCGGACAAATCATCGTGACCGCGTATGGCCATGCCGAACAGCCTGCCGTGCCCCTGACGCTGGAGTTGCGCCGTCTTGACGGTTCTGCGACTGGCGAAGCGGTGGAGCGGGGCGGGGCCGCTCCGGCTCTTGCCGCGAGCGAGCCGGCGGCGGAAGGCGACGCCCGTGAGGTGCCGACCGAGATCCTGCTGCATATCGAGCGCGCCGGCGACCGGCTGTTTCCGGGGCGCGGATGGGTTGGGGCGTTGGGCCGCAAGCTGCGGATCGAGGCCTTCAGCATCCGCCCGCTCGAGGCGATCGGGCCCGGTGATATCGAATTCAAGGGTTTTCTGCCGCGCGGCGGCGAAACCCAGTGGGTTCAGGGCGGGCTGTTATGCGGCACGCGCGGCCGCCGGCTGCCCTTGACCGGTTTCGCGGTACGACTCGCGCCGCGTCTCGCGAGCCGGTTCGACGTCGTTTATCAGGGCTCATTCTTTTCGGAAGGGATATCGGCGCCGGAACGTAACGGGCAGCCTTGCCGTGGCGCCGCTTCCGCCGATGACCCGCTGGAGGCGATGAACATCCGCATCCTCGAAAAGGCGCCTGAGCTGCAAGACGAGGACGAGAAGACGCCGGCGGCGGATTAACCCGATGGCCACCCGCATCGCCGTAACAATCACCTCCGCCTTTCGCTGTTCCTTCGGCAAATGAATTTTCTGTTCGTCCATCAATATTTTCCGGGCCAATACCTGCATTTGGCGCGGCATCTCCAAGCCGCCGGCCACAATGTCGTATTCTTGACCCAGCGCCGCGGCCGCGAGCTGCCCGGCATCCGCATTCTCGAATATCTGCCGCTGCCGGCGTCCGGCGCGATCCCGCCCCACCTGCAGGAAGTCGAGATGGGGGTCATGAACGGCCTCGCCGTCGCGCGTATCTGCGAAGGGCTGAAGCGCGAGGGGTTCACCCCCGATATCATGATCGGCCATTGCGGCTGGGGCGAGGTGCTGTTCGTCAAGGATGTGTGGCCGAACGTGCCATTGCTCGGCTATTTCGAGTTCTTCTATCGCGTTTCGGGCTCCGATCTCGATTTCGATCCCGAGTTCCCGGCAACAACCATCGAGCCGACGCGCATCCGGACCCGCAACACGATCAACCTGTTGAGCCTCGATGCGGCGAATTGGGGCCAGACCCCGACCCAATGGCAACGTGCGCAATACCCGGAGATCCACCAATCGCGCATCAGCGTCATTCACGAGGGGATCGACACCGATCTCGTGCATCCCGAGCCGAGCGCCCGGTTGTGGCTGCGCGGCGGGGCGTCGTTTGCGCCGGGCGATGAAATCGTCACCTACAGCGCACGCAATCTCGAACCCTATCGCGGCTTTCACACCTTTATGCGGGCGCTGGCGAAGGTGCTGGAGCGGCGGCCGAACGCGCGCGCGATCATTGTCGGCGGCGACGGCGTCAGCTATGGCCGCTTGCCCGAGCGGGCGGCGAATTGGCGCGAATACATGCTGAACGAGCTGGAAGGCCGCCTCGATTTGCGCCGCGTGCACTTTGTCGGCTGGCTGCCCTACCAACAATATCTGGCGGTGTTGCAGCTCTCCTCGGCGCATGTCTATCTGACCTACCCTTTCGTGCTCTCGTGGTCGCTGTTGGAGGCGATGGCGGCGGGGTGTTTAGTGATCGGCTCGCGCACGCCACCGGTGGAAGAAGCCATCGAAGGCAAGAGCAACGGCTACCTCGTCGACTTTTTTGATGCTGATGCGCTGGCGGAGAGGATCTGCTCGGTATTGCACGACCCCGCCGCCACCTCGCCGATCCGGGCGCAAGCGCGCCAGCACGTGATCGCGAATTACGATCTGAAGACGGTGTGCTTGCCGGCGCATCTGGAGCTGATCCGGCAATTGACCGGGAAACCGGCAGCGCCACGCCGGGCAGCGCCGCGCCGCCGCCGCAACACCACCGCGCGCCAACCCGTCTCGGTCTGACGATGCGCGGGCGAGCTGCCCCGGATGCAGATGTCGCGGCCAGCGCCGGTGAGGCGAATGTCGTTGCCCGGCTCGTCCATCTCGATCCCGGCCTTTTTGCGTTCAGCATCGCCGGTGCTGCGCGCTGGCGGGCGATTGCGGCGGGGCTCGGGGTCCCGGCGGTTCATGTCGCTTCCGTTCACGCCGTCGAAGACGCGGCGCTGGAAATTACGACCGCAACCGGACAACCGGGCATGTGGCTCGGTGGGCCATCGACGACATTGCTGGTGCGCGCGCCGGCGCGTGGCGGGTCGGCTCTGGTCACCGCCTATCTCGGGCGGGATCCAGCGACCTTGCCGCTCACGCTGACGATCCAGCGGGTCGACGCGGCCACCGAGCCGCCTGTGCGCACCGTCTCATTCGCACCGTCATTGGCGCCCCAAACCGAAGGCGCGCCTCGACCGGAAATCGGCCTCGAGATCGTGCTCCACATTCGCGGCCGCGGCGACGTCTATTTCTTCGGCTCGGAGTGGGCCGGCCGGGTCGGGCCGGGATCGTGGGTGGAGGCTTTTACGATCCTGCCGCGCCACGAGCGCGCCGCCGCAGCGATTGAATACAAGGGGCTGAGCGCCAACGGTGTCGAGACGGCGTGGCTGCCGGCAGGATCGGTGTGCGGCACGACGGGCCGCAACACACCGCTCCTCGGCTTCGCCGTGCGCCAGAAGGCGGGTGTCGCCGGCGCCCGTTTCGATTGCGAATATTCCGGCGCTTTCGAATCCGGCGCGGTGTCGGGGCCGGCGCGCAACGGCGCGCCTTGCCGCTCGGCGAGCGAAAACGACCCGCTCGAAGGTCTGCAATTGCGGATCATCGACCGCTCGACCGGAACCTCACCGTGAGCGCATAAAACGCGGCTTGGGTGGACAGCCGTCTAGAAGGCCGACGCGCAATGCACGAAAAGCACCCTTAAAAGCGCACGCGCAGACGGGTGCCGAGGACGAGGGCGGTATCGACATGCGCTAATCTTCCGTCCTCGTTGAGCGCTCGTGTCAGAGCCGGTTTAACGATCTGGAGGTCGGCGGTGAGGTTTAGCCAGCCGGTGATCGCGGCGTTGTAATACATCTCGACTGCGTCCTCGTGGCGCAAGCCGAGATCGAGCCGCTGGCGCAAAAGCGGCAGAAGGGCGTCGCTGAACTCGGTCCGCGCGAGGCCGATCCCGAAGGTGTCATCGGGGCGGCCCGGCACAACGCCCTTGCCGCCGATCCCGGTCAGGAACGAGTACTGGATCGGGTTCGGATTGCCGTCGGAGGCGCCGAAGGCGAAGAACAGGCCGACGCCCTGCTTCGGGTCGCCGTCGGGCTGCCAGAAATACTGGTCGAAGGCGTAGGTGACCGCCCAGCTGCTGGTCTCCCGATTGGCGGGCTGCACCGGGACGAGCAGGTTTGGGAAGAATCGCGCGATGATCTGCGTCAGCACCGGTCCGGGACTGGCCAGCCGCGGAAATCGCTCTTGCAGCAGCAGGGTCGCGAGGTTGGACGGGTCCTGGTTCAGAGAGAACCGCTTTTTGTCGTTCCACTCAATATTCACGGCGTGATGGCCGGCGAGCCCCCACGGCTTCACCTTCAGTTCGCCCGTGCCGAGGACCATGACCCCGTTGAACGCCTCGCCGGGATCGTTGCTGTCCGGTTTGCCATTTGCGCCGAGCACGGTGGCCGACAGCAGGATGTCCTCTTGCGGGATGGCGATGAGACCCCCGCCAAAGGTGGAAATCGGCACCTGTTCCAAGGACATCGGGAAATTGAACGCGGCGTTTTGAAATTGGGTGCGGTAATCGCCGTAGAATTCAGTTGCGCTCGAATCGATCGTATTGATCTTGCCCAGGAACGCGCCGAATTGCGGGCTGAGGAACTGCGTCAGGCTCGCGTTCATCAGCGCCGTCGTCCGATTGTTGGGGCCGGGTATCAGCGCGGCGGCGTTGATCGGGATGATCCCGCCGGAATCGCGATAGGCATTGCTGCCGAACCCGGTATCGGCCTGAAGCTTCAAAAATCCGCCGGGCCAGAGACCCGCCTTCTGGGTATCGATGTTCAGCGTGTAGTCGAGATTGCCCCAGAAATTGCCGCCGGTGTTGCGGCCGCCGCTCAGCACTGTTTGGGGGGTCAGCAGCGCGTCGATGTCGAGCACGATGCCTTTTCTGCCGAGGTCGTCGCGCAATCCGCCCCAATCGCCCAGCAGCCGCGGCCGATCCAGAATATCCCCACCCCAGGTCGGCGGGACGGGATAGGGCTGCGCCCGCGCCCCGCCGGAGCTGCATAGCACAACCGCTGCGATCAGGGCGGCGCACAGCAGGCGTAGGCCAGAGTAGCGATACAGCGAGACCACCCCCCGCGAGGGTGCCTCAGGGATGGCCGTAGCGCGCGTCATTTGAAGCGCGACCGCGCCGAGCAGACCCCATCGACTAATCCTTTGTCGGCGAGAGCTTGGCCATGACCGCCTCGAGGTTGAAGGAAGCCGGCTTCTGCCGCATCGGGAATTCCTTGAAGCTGCTTAGCCACTGCGCCGCGAGCACCTGCGCCGGAACCAATACGAAGACGCGGTCGAACTTCCATTTCTCGTAGATGAACGACGTGTCGCCGCGCTCGAACGGGTCGGAGCGCAGGTTGAACAACTTGGGCACCCGCAGATCGGTGAATTCCCTTTCCCAGATTTGCCAACCCGTGTTGCTCTGCTCCTTGAAGACGGCCTTCCATTCGCCGTGCCGCAGCGCAACCAACTCGCCATCGTCGTTCCAGTAGAGGAATTCGATCCGCGGCGCCTCCTTCGCCTCGCCCTTGAAGAACGGCATTAAATTGTAGCCGTCGAGATGAATCTTGAAGTCCTTTACGCCGATCTTCGATCCCTTGGCGCATTGCGCCACGATATCGGGATTGCCGCCCGCCGCCGCGAAGGTCGGCAGCAGGTCGTAATGCGAGAACATCTCGTTGTAGATCGTGCCTGGCTTAACGACGCCGGGCCAGCGGATCACCGTCGGCACGCGGAAGCCGCCTTCCCAGTTGGTCGCCTTCTCGCCGCGGAACGGTGTGTTGCCGCCGTCCGGCCAGCTCATGACCTCGGCGCCGTTGTCGCTGGTGAAGACGACGATCGTGTTGTCGGCGACGCCGAGATCCTCGACCTTCTTCAACAGCTGGCCGACATAGCCGTCCAGCTCGACCATCGCATCCGGGTAGATGCCGAGCCCGGTCTTGCCTTGCGACGCCGGCTTAAGATGCGTCCATACATGCGTGCGCGTCGAATTGAAGTAGCAGAACCAGGGCTTGCCGGCCTGCTGGTTGCGGTCGATGAAATCGAGCGCGGCACCGAGAAACTCTTCGTCAACCGTCTCCATGCGCTTGGTGTCGAGCGGGCCGGTGTTCTCGATCGTCTGTTTCCCGACCTTGCCCCAGGTCGGATCGACGGTGGAATCGTCGCGATCGGTGGCCTTGCATCTGAGCACGCCGCGTGGCCCAAATCGTCCCCGAAACTGCGGGTTCTTCGGGTAATCGGGGTTTTGCGGCTCCTCCTCCGCATTGAGGTGGTAGAGGTTGCCGAAGAACTCGTCGAACCCATGCACCGTCGGCAGGAACTCGTTGCGGTCGCCGAGATGGTTCTTGCCGAACTGCCCGGTCGCATAGCCGAGCGGCTTCAGCGCCTCGGCGACCGTCATGTCCTCGGCTTGCAGCCCCACGGGGGCGGCCGGCAGTCCGACCTTGGTCAGCCCGGTGCGGATGGGCGATTGCCCGGTAATGAATGCAGAGCGGCCGGCGGTACAGCTCTGCTCGGAATACCAGTCGGTGAACAGCGCACCCTCTTTGGCGATACGGTCGATGTTGGGCGTCCGGTATTGCATCATCCCCATGTTGTAGGCGCTGACATTGAACCAGCCGATGTCGTCGCCCATGATCATCAGGATATTCGGCTTTCCGCCGCCCGGCGCGGCGGTAGCCGCCGGCCGTTGCTGCTGGGCCTGGGCGACCCGCACTGGCGCGCCCGACCCGAGTGCGACCGCAGTGGCCAGGCTGGTGCCGCCGAGGAGGATTCTGCGGCGGTTCAGCGTGGTGTTGTCACTCATCACATTCCCCTTTCGCGGATGACGCAGCGGAAGCCGACATGGCTGGTTGATGTATCGACCGGCTCGGCATGGCGCGCGGCCGGGCGGTAGCGGCGGCAGTAATTCGGCGCGCACAGATGCGAGCCGCCCTTCAGCACTTTGCGCGGGATGCGGATCTCGGGCTGGCAGGGGTCGTAGCTCTGCTCCTCGCGCCCGCCGCGCGGGTTCTGCGGAATGCAGCACGCCTTGGCGGAGTCGGCATGGTGGCGCGGCTCGTACCAGTCCGTCGTCCACTCCCAGACATTCCCGATCATGTCGTAGAGGCCATAGCCGTTCGGCGGGAACGCCCTGACTGGCGAGGTGCGCTCGTAGCCGTCGGTCTTCAGGTTCTGGTGCGGGAAGGCCCCCTGCCAGGTATTGGCCATCTGCCGGCCGCCGGGGATGAATTCATCGCCCCAGGCGAATTCGGCGCCGTCGCGGCCGCCGCGCGCGGCGAACTCCCACTCCGCTTCGGTCGGTAATTCCTTGCCGGCCCACTTCGCATAGGCCGCGGCGTCGCGATAGGCGACATGAACGACCGGATGCTCGTGCAGCCCCGCGATCGAGCTGCGCGGACCATAGGGCCGCCGCCAGTTGGCGCCGAACTTGAACTTCCACCATCGGCTCCAATCGCGCAGATCGACCGTTTGCTGGGCGGCGTGAAGACGAGCGATCCGGCTCGCAGCATGTGCGGCAGCGCGCCGGGATAGTCGTCCGCCTCCGGCTTCAGCTCAGCGAAGGTGACATAGCCGGTCGCCGTGACAAATCTGAGAAAATCGCGATTGGTGACCGGGGTCGGGTCAATCCAGAAGCCGTCGACAGTGACCTCGTGCGCGGGAGCTTCCTCCGAATAGTGACGATCCGATCCCATTCGGAAGGTGTTGCCCTGAATCCACACCATGCTATCGGTGGCTGCGCTGTCGTGCGACAACGCTTCCGGTGCAACCTGCATCGCTCCTCCCCAGTCCGATGCTCGCAAGCCGCTTCCGCAGAGCGCATGCTGTCACCGGGCTGGTCCCGGCTGTTCCGCTTCAGCCGCGGGCGTAATTTTGACTATTTTAGAATGGCGGAGAGGCGGCGCGGCGTTGATTTAGATCAACACTTGGCGACTAACCTGCTCTCCGAATGTAGATAACTTGCTTGCGGGTCGCATCGGCGACGGTGTGCCCAGCGTCACCCGAGCAGTAGCGCAGCTTTGCCGCGTTCCAACAATCTTGAACGGCTGAATTCCGCACTGCACCCCCTTCCTAGCCCTCAAGCCAGCATCCGCAATGGGGCATAAGGGGCAAACTCACCCGCTGCCGCAGTGACCGCTTTTCGTTGGAACTCGGCCGGGATCGTCTGTTGATGAGGTTAGGCCCGAGGCGGCGCTCCCGAGCTTTGCATCACAGCAGGATTTGGCGCTGCCGCAATTCTTCGATGAGCCTGTCCGACAGCGCTTCGGCGTCGGCATCGACCGTCAGCAAGCGAACTTCCGGCGCATCGGGCGCCTCATAGGGCGAGTCGATGCCGGTGAAGTTTGGGATCGCCCCCGAGCGCGCCTTGGCATAGAGGCCCTTCGGATCGCGCCGCATGCATTCTTCGATCGGCGTGTCGACAAACACCTCGATAAAGGGGTGCGGCGCGGCGATGTCGCGCGCCATCTGACGATCGGCGCGAAACGGCGAGATAAAGGCGCAGATGGCGACGAGGCCGGCTTCCGCCATCAGCCGCGCGGCTTCGGCGACGCGGCGGATATTCTCGACGCGGTCGGCGTCGGTAAAGCCGAGATCGCGGTTGAGCCCGTGCCGCACATTGTCGCCGTCGAGGAGCATCGTGTGGCAGCCCAGCGCCGCCAGCTTCTGCTCGACCCGGTTGGCGATCGTCGATTTGCCGGCGCCCGACAACCCGGTGAACCACAAAACCGCCGCCTGCTGCCCCTTCAGCTGTGCTCGCTGTCCCGGTGTTACCGTCGAATCCTGCCAGTGGATGTTGCTGGCGCGCCGCAGCGCGAAGGCGACCATCCCGGCCGCGGCCGTTTCCTGCGTAAAGCGGTCGATCAGAATAAAGCCGCCGGTCTCGCGATTGGCGTCGTAGGGATCGAACGCCACCGGCGTCGCGGTCGAGATATTGCAGAAGCCGATCTCGTTGCTGCCGAGGGTATGGGCCGCCAGATGCGCCCCCGTATCGACATCGATGCGGTGTTTGATCGTCGTTACGGTTGCCGCCACCGTGCGCGTCCCGAGTTTCAGCCAATAGGACCGGCCCGGGATGAGGCTCTCTTCCTTCATCCAGACCAAGGTCGCGGCGAACTGGTCGGCGAATTCAGCGCGCGTTTGCGGCGCGACGAGAAGATCGCCGCG
>Ga0068856_100006551_pt1 | contig 11417 bp, 6 predicted proteins | sample KBSCornC62_FD_66595 | JGI IMG/M metagenome (GOLD analysis project Ga0068856, IMG submission 66595) | Corn rhizosphere microbial communities from Kellogg Biological Station, Michigan, USA - KBS Corn C6-2 | ecosystem: Host-associated > Plants > Roots > Rhizosphere > Soil ... | reverse complement strand
GAAGGGAGGTAAATGTAGGCACTACGCGACCCACTGATTATTCCACCCAGTAGCGGTAACAAGTTCCGAAAGTAAATACCAAACAGCAGGCGCAGAACTGAATTCGATGGCCGCGAAAACTCGAGCACTGCCACCCGACCTTTCGGCTTCAATATCCGTCTCAGTTCTTTGAGACCACTGCTGATATCCGACAGATTTCGTAACCCAAACGCGATCGTAACGACGTCAAAGGTGCCTTCCTTGAAGGGCAGTGATAATGCATCTCCTTCGACAAGAGTTATCTGATGCGGTAGTTTGCCAGCCGCAAGGCTCAGCATGGGTCGGCAAAAATCTGTCCCAACAACCCGCGCTCCCGTGCTTTCAAATAGCGACAGCGATAAATCCCCAGTGCCGCAAGCCACATCGAGTATCAAAGCTTCGCCGGACATCCCTTCCCGAACTCTCTTCGCAACCACCTGCCGCCAGCGTTTGTCGACATTGCCTGACAAAAGGTGATTCAAGAGATCGTAGCGTCCCGCGATCCTGCCAAACATCTCGCGAACACGATTAGCGTGCTCTTGTGGGGCACTTCTGTTCTCAAGCACAGTTAAGCCAAATTTGATGGAGGTTTGGTTGCAAGTCGCTTGCAAACAATTTGTGATTAACTGGGACTGGTTTTGTTCCCAGGTTTGGTTGGCGTTTTCGCTGGCCTCGGCGATGGTGGAGTCTCACCTAAAACTTCAAACGTAAGTTTACCCTGAATGGCAGTTTTTACTTGCGCTGAGTCACCCACGATCACAGTTGCAATCGGTGCGTCTTTAAAGAGTCGATTCGCTATCTTCTGAATGTCAGCCGCTGAAACTGCCTGAACCAATGTGCCCCGATCTTCTATTGTGGCAAGTCGATACGTATCGGCATCCAGCCATGCCTCTGGGCCCATTTCGAGATTGGAAATCTTTGAACTCAGATCGGCCAGTGTTTCACGTTTGGCGCGATCGAGTTCCGCAGCGGTTGGCGGCGATGCTATTAACGAATCAAGTACTTTCTTCGCACTTAAAACACAGCCAAGCGCATCAGCAGAGCTAACTGAAGTACTCATCAGGAAATAACCAGGCAGAGTATAACTCTCGCTTCTGACAGAAATCGGTTTGGAAGCAAGTGTGGGTGTAGTCTCCTGCCAGCGATACTGGGCAATTCGGGCAAGCACAAGCGCGGCGTAGAACTGTTGATCTGATCGCGAAACACCTCGCACTGCAAGTCGAACTTCGCTGGTTGGCGAGGGCAAGTTCACAATCAAGACACGTGTGTCAACAGGCTTTGGCGCTGTGAACGTGGACGGGACGATTTGTTCACTGCGCCGCCACGGTCCGAACAGCTGCTTCAGCGTTCGCATCGCTCGACTTTGAGTGACGCCCCCAACGATGGCCAATGTGGCGTTATTGGAATTGATGAAACGTTCGTGCGCCATCATTAAATCAGCACGATCGACTTTTGAAAGTTCTTCAGGGCTTCCACCAGATGGGCGGCCATAGGGGAATGTGCCAAACAAGCGAGATGTAATGGCACGGTCAGCGACAACTGCAGGGGATACAGTTGAGTCTTTTACCATCTTGATTCGTGCTTCGCGTACTTTCGCTACGACTTCCGGAGTGAGTTGCGTTGAGAGAATCGCATTGCGAAGCACTTCGAGGATGTTGTTTAGCTGCTCGGCCTTACCAAGCATCGTGATTGTTATAGAGTCGTAGTTGACCGAAACCGTGAGTTTGCCGCCCATTTGCTCCGAGAAGAACTCGAGAGTTTCCGGGTTGGGAAACAGAATGTCGCCCAGAAGTGCCATCTCACCAGCTTTCCCGGATAAATCGAAGGCACTTCCGCTATGAATTCGTAGTTTTACCAAAACCTCGGGGCTTCCTGGTTGAGGCCAGAAGAGAATTTTCAGGCCGTTCAGTAGTTCCTGAGTCTCAGGTACGGGCGTCGGCTGAGCATTAATTGGCTGGAGCGCAACCAGGACGCAGATAGCCGCGCCGATCCGGCTGATCAGGTGTTTGGGTAATTTTGAACGCATTTAAGTCTATTGGTCGGAAACGGCTTTATTCGAGCCAGATTTCTGGGGTTCAGGAGTCGAAAACATCTTAGATGCGAGGTCTTTGCCCGTCAACCGTTTGGCTTTTCAGTGCATCAAACGCGTTGACCGGTAAGCGGGTTATGGGCAATCAGCCCTTTGGTAAGCTGGAACTTATGTTGATATGAGGCCCGGGTGAAGACGTGCGCACCCCAGGACTTTCCGAGAGCGAGCGTAACCTTTCTCTTGTTCGCGGTAACAACAGTAGGAAGCGATTCCTGCAGGATCGAGTGCTTGATTGCCAGACAGAATCAAAGACGAGCTTTTGCTTCAAAGAGCAAGCGAGGGTGACCAGGCGGCGTTTCGAGAGTTATATGAACGGCACAGGCTGCCGGTGTTTCGTTTTGCTTACCGTCTGCTTGGCTCGATTGAAACGGCCGAAGACGTTACGCATGATTGCTTTTTGAGTCTGATTCGTCGCGCCGACAGCTTCGATCCCGAACGAGCTTCTTTGAGAACGTACCTGTTCGCAGCGGCGAGAAACCTCGCGATGAAGCATTTCCGACGTCTTGGTCGTGAGGGAAGTCTCGACGAGTTAGCCGAAGGACAAGTCGCATCGTCGAAGCACGAACCACTCCGACGTGTGCTAAGGGAAGAGTTGGCGAACCAAGTGCGGGATGCCGTATTTGCCTTGCCTCCGCTTCAGAGAGAAGCAGTGGTTCTTTTTGAATATGAAGATCTGAGTTTGAGTGAGATTGCTGCGATCACTCAATCTGACGTTGGCGCAGTTAAGGCCCGACTCCATAGGGCCAGGGAAGGGCTGAGGAGGATGCTAAGGCCCTATTTGAACGTGAATTCGGAATTGAATAGTAGTCGGGAAATTGTTACTTTGAGGGAGGCGCGAAATGGGCGTTCGGCCTGAAGAAGAGTTTGTTCCAGATGATGAGCTGAGATCGTTGCTCGAAACCTGGAATGCGCCGGAACCTTCGAGAGTTCTCGACAAGCGAATCATAACCAGCTTTCAAAGAGAATTTTCAGGCGCAGACGGGCTGTCCAAGTCGGTGCTGCTCCCCCAGAGGCGAGAAGAGGTAGTATTGATGAAGTTCTGCACCAGATGCGAAGAAGAGTTCGCCGAGAAATTTAGCTTCTGTCCCGTAGATGGCACTCCCTTAACTACGGTTGATGCGAAAGCCAAAGCCGACGAACCAAGCTTAACTGCTAGCCCGATCGCGAGCTATCAAGAACCGAGTCTAACGGTTAGCAAAGAACAACCGGAAGCTTGGGTCAAGAGTGAAGACTCTTATTCCTCTTATTCAACGCCACCGCCGATCGAGGAAACACATTCGCCAGCGGCAGCCGCTTACGCAGGTAGTACGGCCATGGTGCTGCGTGATGAATACCATCTGACAATAATGGATGATGCCGGGCTTGTTGCTCGTCTGGCTCATGAGGTTCGAGATACAGCTCATGAGTACGAGTTGACCTGGCCAGAGTTCAAACGTGATCCATTCGGATTTACGAAGCGAACATTCATCGGCTACGGTCAGATGCTGCGCAAGTTCCTTGGCAAACCAAATGTTTTGGTCGCAATGGGTGTCGCGTTTTTGGCGATGTTATCGCTCGTCGGCGCTGTAGTACTGATGGATCGCACACAGGGGGCGAGGTCCTCGCGATTTGGTTTGATCGGCTTCGCCATTGTCGCCGGAGCCTTGCTGGTCGGTTTGTTTTCGACATGGATGGGTAAGGAACGCGGTGCCGCAGTTATGGGTGCTGAAGCGAGCGACTCGCAAAGCGTCGTCATTGCGATGGTGGCCTCATTTGTCTTTCTTCTTACAGTACTCGGCGTTGTTTACCTGGCCGATCGCAGACATCGACAACAGGAATTGCTCGCGCAAAACGAACAACTTCAAGTTGAGCAGATGTTCGACATCCCGAACGAACAGCCAACACCTGATCCTGGTACCGCAGGTCTGAACAAGGGCAGCGGTGGTGGAAGCAAGCCGAAACCTGAAAGGGCACAGGGTGGTGGCGGCGGTGGTCGTGAGGAACAGAAGCCGGCATCGTTTGGTAAAGTGCCGCAAGCTTCTCTGGAAGTTCCACAAGTGGTTGCTCCGGATCCAAAGCCGGTTCTGCCGAAGAACCCAGCGTTGCCAGTGGCCGCGACCGTTGTAGCCGATCCAATGTTAGTGCCACCTGATGCGCGCGTACTGCCGTACGGCGATTACAAATCGAAGAGCACCGACCCATCGTCTGGACCTGGAACTGGAAACGGCATCGGCACCGGACAAGGTGGCGGTATCGGGCCCGGTGAGGGTGGCGGTTTGGGACCAGGCCGCGGCGGCAACATCGGTGGTGGTGATTTCAACGCCGGCGGCGGTGGCCCAGGTGGCGGTGGTGGTGGCGATTACTCGCGAATCTTCACGGGCAAAGAAGTTACCGCGAAGGCTCGTTTGATATCGAAACCCGAACCGCAATACACGGAAGACGCTCGTAAGAATCAGATCACCGGCACGGTTGTCTTGAAGGTAGTTTTCGCCTCAAACGGTTCGGTTACGAACATCAGAACTGTTTCGGGCCTGCCTTATGGATTGACCGAAAGAGCGATCGCTGCAGCACGACTAATCAAGTTTGTTCCAGCAACCAAGGATGGACATCAGGTTTCGATGTGGATGCAGCTGGAGTACAACTTCAATCTGTACTGAGCTCGATCCGAAACCTAACAAACAGAATGGCGCTGGATAAATCCAGCGCCATTTTTCTTCTTAGGCCGATTCCGCCGAACAGAAGTCCGAACCCCTAACACACGAACGCTCTTCAGTCGGAGCGCGTCCGTCCTCGGCCGCCCCCGTCGAACAGAACGCATCAGGAAGTTGGAACGGAGCAACGACGACCACAAGGCATAACCGTTTAATGGATATGCGTAGTTACTGAAGGGTTCTGTTCGACGGGGGCGGCCGAGGACGGACGCGCTCCGACTGAAGAGCTTTCGTGTGTTAGGGGTTGGGGACTTCTGTTCGACGGTGGGTTTGACGGATCCAGCACTTGAAGCCTATGGCGTCGAGGGATATTACGCATACTTCTCAGCGAATCTTTTAATTCTCTTCGCCCCTTCCTGTATCTGGGCCATTGAGGTTGCGTAAGAGATTCGAACATAACCTGGTGCCCCGAAACCTGTTCCGTCGGTCACAACGGTTTGCTCTTCTTCAAGCAGATGCTGCGCGAACTCCGCCGAGCTCTTAAGTTGTTTTTTTAAGCACCCGCGAACATCTGGAAATGCATAGAACGCACCTTCGGGTGTGTTGCAGTTGATACCGGGCATTTCAGCCAGAGCTCCGAGCAGCCATTCTCTTCGTTTTGTGTACTCAGCCAGCATGATACCGACTGACTTTTGAGGTCCGTTGAATGCCTCAACGGCCGCCCACTGCGCGATGGAGTTTGGGTTCGAGGTGCAATGACCCTGGACCTTCAACATCGCCTTGATCCACTCTGCTGGGCCCAACGAATAACCAAGTCGCCAGCCAGTCATTGCATATGTCTTCGAAAATGATCCAGCGATGCACAAGCGCGTTCGCAGTTCTGAAGGCAAGACAGCGGCGCTAAATACTTCGCCTGGTGAGTAAACAAAACGAAGATAGCATTCGTCGGAAACAACATAGATGCCTCGCTCGTGTGTTAACTCAACGATTCGACGGAACTCAGCAGGTGGCAACACGCGACCCGAAGGATTCGACGGTGAATTCAGAATCAGCAACTTCGTTCGCGGGGTAATGGCTTTCGCTACTTGCTCGGCATTCAAAATAAAGTCGGTCTCTTCCGTTTCAATAAAAACCGGCGTACCACCAGCGAAGACAGCGATTTCAGGGAACGTCACCCAGTAAGGCTTCGGGATCAATACTTCATCACCAGGGTTTACCAGCGTCACAACGGCATTGAAGATCGCATGCTTGCCACCAGAGGTCGCCATAACTTCCGATGGCTGGTACTCAGTCTGGAATTGACGTTGATAGAAACCGATGATCGCCTTCTGGAGTTCACGTGTACCGCCGGTCGAGGTGTATTTGGTCTGGCCCTTCCGCATCGCCTCGGCTGCAGCCTGTTTGATGTTATCTGGAGTGTCGAAATCGGGTTCGCCGGCGCCAAAGTCGACAACATCTGCGCCTGCGGCGCGTAAAGCTTCAGCAGCTTGCATGGCAGCAAGAGTCGATGAGGATTGCATTTTGGAGACGTTGTCGGACTGGGAAAACGGGGACATAACAGGCCAGGTCTTCATTTATTTTCAGAGGGTCGATGAGCTTTTGCTCAACCTAGCTCTTTCACAATCCTTTCTTTGAAGTTTCAATTGTTTGAAACAAGCGAAAGTATAGCACGCGGTTTAATAAGCCCGACCGTCATGGCTCATTCATTTTTTCTTTCATCCGCTTTTCGATGAGCGGCGGGACGAGACCACCAATTTCTCCTCCAAGTTGGAAAACCTCTTTGACGAGACGAGAGCTTACATATGAGTAAGTTTCAGCAGGCATCATGAAAACAGTTTCGATGGTTGGTTCCAGACGACGGTTCATCAAAGCCATTTGCATCTCATACTCATAATCAGATATGGCTCGGATACCACGAACGATCGCGTCAGCTCTTTGCGCCACGGCATAGTTCACCAGCAGGCCGCGAAAAGAATCAACTCGAACCGCACAGTTACCCTGACTGATCTCTTTGAGCACTTCAACCAACATCTCATGCCGTTCTTCGATTGTGAAAAAGGGTTGCTTCTCTGGGTTAACAAGGATGCCGATGATGATCTCATCAAAGAGTTTGCAACCACGTTCTATGATGTCGAGGTGGCCGTTGGTGACGGGGTCGAACGAACCGGGGTAGATGGCGCGTCGCATGGGGTGAATGGTAAATGGGGGAAAAGGTAAAGGCAACGAGTTATTGCCGATTTCCGATTGCCAATTGCCGATTTGGTCAGTGGTCAGTAGTCAGTGGTCAGTGGTATGGGTCCAATCGGTCACATAGGTCCTATACAGTTGACCACTGACCAAATCGGCAATTGGCAATCGGAAATCGGCAATGACTTGACACCCCGAAACCCCGATGCTTCAATACGACTTGACACTGACGTGGTGAGTTAAGGCGACTTGCGGCCACGTAAAATAATCCGCTAAACAGCTCGGCGACTCGAATCGCAGCACGTTTTTGAGAGGCTCCGCGTTGTTAGGCGCGGGGCCTTTAACTATTTCCGATTGCCAATTTCCGATTGCCAATTGTGTTCGGTATTCGAAAAGCTCTGATACTCTAAAATCGGCAATTGGAAATCGAAAATCGGCAATTACCTATGTCCACCTTTCTCGAAACTCTAAACGAACGCATCGTCGTCTTTGATGGCGCGATGGGTACTAATCTTCAGGTGCAGAATCTGACCCTGGATGATTTCGGTGGACTTCGTTTTGAAGGGTGTAACGAAAACTTGTTGGTTACTAGGCCCGACGCTGTAGAAAAAGTGCATGCAGGGTTTCTCGAAGTCGGTTGCGATGTAATTGAAACCAACTCCTTCAACGGAACTCCGGTTGATTTTGCCGAATACGATATCGCTGACAAAGCCTACGACATGAACGTGCTGGCAGCGCGATTGGCCAAACGCGTCGCGGCAGATTTCCGAACGCCCGCAAAACCACGCTGGGTCGCAGGCTCCATGGGCCCGGGCCGAAAACTTCCGACTCTCGGTCATATATCGTTCCAGGAGCTACGCGACGCCTACCGCGTACAGGTAGCAGGCTTGCTCGACGGCGGTGTTGATCTCCTAATCGTCGAGACCTGTCAAGACGTACTTCAAACCAAAGCAGCGCTCTCCGCGATCTTCTCGCACTTTGCAGAGACTCATCGACGCGTGCCTGTTATTGCACAAGTCACTATCGAAGTGTTCGGGACTATGCTGAACGGCACCGAAATCTCGGCTGCGTTAACCGCACTCGCTCCATTCCCAATCGACATCATCGGCATGAACTGCGGCACAGGTCCCCGACACATGACCGAGAGTATTCGCTATCTTTGTGAGAACGCGCCGTTGCCGGTTTCAGTTCTTCCTAATGCAGGTCTGCCTTCGGTTGTCGAAGGCAAGATGCATTACGACGAAACGCCCGAGAGCTTTACGGCTCAGCTCCTCCACTTTGCGAAAGACTTTGGCGTAAACATTGTCGGAGGTTGTTGTGGCACGACTCCGGCGCACCTGAAGCTGGCAGTCGAAGCTATGCAGGCGGTCACTCCAAAAGAGCGGCACGCGAAGCTCATCCCGGCAGCATCGTCGATCTACATCCAGCAGCCTTATGTTCAGGACACTTCGTTCTTGATTATTGGCGAGCGCGTAAATGCCAGCGGCTCGAAAAAGATGCGCGACCTGCTAAACGCGGAAGATTGGGATGGCCTGGTTGCTCTCGGAAAGGAACAGGAACGCGAAGGCGCTCATGTTCTCGACGTCAATGTGGATTTCGTCGGACGTGACGGCGAACGCGACATGCATGAACTCGCGTCGCGTCTGGTAACCAATGTCAAGATACCACTCATGTTTGATTCAACTGAGTGGCAGAAAATGGAAGCGGGACTCCAACACGCCGGCGGCAAATGCATTCTTAATTCGACAAATTATGAAGATGGCGTTCCGCGTTTTTTAAAGGTCATCGATCTGGCGAAAGAATATGGCGCAAGTGTCGTCATAGGAACGATCGACGAGGATGGAATGGCGCGCACCGCGGACAAGAAGTTTGATATCGCGAGGCGCGCTTATGAGCAGGCGACTAAAGAAGCGGGCCTCTCGGCTTCTGATATTTTCTTTGATCCTCTCGCACTGCCCATTTCAACTGGCATCGAGGAAGATCGACGAAATGCACTCGAGACAATCGAAGCCATTCGTCGCATCAAGAAAGAACTGCCAGGCTGTTTTACCATCCTGGGTGTTTCAAACGTCTCGTTCGGACTCAGTCCTGCTTCCCGAGTCGTTTTGAATTCGGTTTTTCTTCACGACGCTGTAGAGGCTGGTTTGGATTCAGCGATTGTGAATGCGAGCAAGATTGAACCGCTGAATCGCATAGGCGACCAGGAATTAAAAGTAGCGCGCGAGTTGATCTACGACCAGAGAAAATTTGACGGCGACGTCTGCACATACGACCCGCTGACCGAATTCACCAGGCTCTTCGAAGGTGTGAAGACAAAGAGCGCTAAGAAGGCTACAAAAGGTGAGACTGTCGAAGAGCGTTTGAAGAATCACATCATTGATGGTGAAAAGATCGGACTTGAAGACGAGCTTAAGACCGCGCTCGAGCGCTATTCAGCACTCGATATAATCAACAACATCCTGCTCGATGGAATGAAAGTCGTCGGCGATCTTTTTGGCAGCGGTCAGATGCAGTTGCCGTTTGTCCTGCAGTCCGCGGAAGCGATGAAATCTGCCGTTCGCTTCCTTGAACCCTTTATGGAGAAGAAAGGCGGTGCGACTGCCAAAGGCAAGATGGTTCTCGCCACAGTGAAGGGAGACGTGCACGACATTGGCAAGAACCTTGTCGATATCATTCTGACGAACAACGGTTACAAAGTATTCAATCTCGGTATCAAGCAAACAATCGACAACATCCTCGCAGCGTATGAAGAGCATGAGGCAGATGCCATTGGCATGAGCGGCCTGTTAGTTAAGTCGACACTGATTATGAAAGAGAACCTGGAGCTGATGAATGAACGGGGGATTAAAGTTCCAGTTGTTCTCGGAGGGGCGGCACTAACCCGTCGTTACGTTGAAGACGATCTGAAGTCGCTTTACCACGGTCAACTGTTTTATGCGCGTGATGCATTTGCCGGCTTGCATACGATGGACAAGCTGGTTGGCATCGACGGCAACGGGCAGGCTGTTGACGCACGTGAAAGTGCTAAGACTGGTTCCGAGGAAGATCCTGAAGATCTGATCGGCGAGGAAGCAAAGCTCGGCATTCGTAAACCTGCGCGACCGCGAGGAGTCACTCGTATCGCGGCAAACACGACTCACACAACTCGTTCGGATGTAAGCACAGACGTCACGATTCCAGCTCCACCGTTTATTGGTTCACGCGTAGTTGAAGATATTTCACTCGATGATGTCTTCTCCTTCGTTAATGAAACGGCATTGTTCAAGGGACAGTGGCAGTTCAAACAGGGAAGGACTTCTGCCGAAGATTATCGAGCGCTGGTGGAAAACAAGGTTCGCCCGATTTATGAAGAATTGAAGAAACGTATCAAGCGCGAAGAGTTACTGGTTCCAAAGGTTGTCTACGGTTACTTCCATTGCCAATCTGAAGGCAACGAGCTCATCGTTCTTGATGACAGAGACAATGAGCGTTTGCGATTCACCTTTCCGCGGCAACCAGCAGGACGACATCTGTGTCTCGCCGATTTCTTCGCCTCGCGTCAATCAGGTAAAAAGGACGTGGTTGCTTTTCATCTGGTTACCGTTGGGCGGCGTGCGAGCGAATACGCGCACGAGCTATTCAAGGCGGATAACTATTCGGATTATCTCTACTTTCACGGATTGAGTGTAGAGGCAGCCGAAGCATTGGCGGAACTTTGGCATAAGCGTATTCGTGCAGAATTAGGAATCGCAGGTGCCGATGCGAAGATTCTAACCAAGTTATTTCATCAGGAGTATCAGGGATCGCGCTACAGTTTTGGTTATCCGGCGTGTCCAAACCTTGAAGACCAGGAGAAACTGTTTGCGTTGCTCGATCCTTCCAGAATTGATGTGACGCTGACTGAGGAGTTTCAATTGGAGCCGGAACAATCGACTTCAGCTATCATCGTTCATCACGCTCAGGCAAAATACTTTTCAATCGAATAATCAGGACCAACTGCGAATGTCCGATGTTCAAAGTCCCAAGTCAGAGCTAGTGACAGGAGACTACGAACAACTAGACGCGTCCACTGAACCGGCCCACCATCTTTCATCCCTCGAGCCCACCGGTGAGGAGTTGGATGTCTTATCGCCGTTTGAACGATTTGCATTTCGATTTGTGCGACGAATGAACCGTGGACAATGGAAGCGGTTTTGGACATTCTGTCAAAGAACACTTGGCGCGGGCTGGATTCACTTATCCACCTACAACATCATGAACGTGTACGGGCTCGAGAATATCGAGACGGCATCACATGATCGGCCAATGCTAATCGTGGCCAATCACCGATCGTTCTTTGACATGTACGCAGTTTCGACGGTGCTTTTCCGCCGCACCAGATTCCGCAAGCAGCTGTTTTTTCCGGTGCGTGGCAGATTCTTTTATCAATCGCCGTTAGGTATGTTTGTTAATCTGGTGATGGGCTGGTTTTCAATGTATCCAGCATTCTTTGCCACGGGAGAGAAGCCGATTCC
>Ga0068856_100006548_pt1 | contig 11418 bp, 10 predicted proteins | sample KBSCornC62_FD_66595 | JGI IMG/M metagenome (GOLD analysis project Ga0068856, IMG submission 66595) | Corn rhizosphere microbial communities from Kellogg Biological Station, Michigan, USA - KBS Corn C6-2 | ecosystem: Host-associated > Plants > Roots > Rhizosphere > Soil ... | reverse complement strand
GGGAGCGCCTCGATGATGACAAAGGCTTGAGCCATGCCACCGTCGTCGGTGATGGTCAGGTGGATATGAGGTTCATGTCCGGCCGGAACAAGGCGGGCCAGCGCCTTGGCGGCGCCATTGCCGAGTTTCATCGTGGGTTTTCCCGACGGCAGGTTCACCACTCCCATATCGCGCCAGTAGACGCCCCAGGCGATCCCGGTGCCCAGGGCCTTGGAACAGGCCTCCTTGGCCGCGAAACGCTTGGCATAGGAGGCGGCGCGTTGCGCCCGGCGGTCCGATTTGGCGCGTTCGATCTCGGTGAAGCAGCGATGGGTGAAGCGGTCGCCATAGTGGTCCAGCACCTTCTGGACGCGCGATATGTCGCACAGATCATTGCCCAGGCCGACGATCATGCGAGGCCCCGCGAGCCGGGCTTTATCGCCGGGATGGCCGCCAGCTCGGGCGGCAGCGCGTCGGCCGGATAGGCCGGGACCTTGTATTGCGTCAGCGCCACGAGCGGCACGCCGACATCGGCTTCGCCCGCCGACCGGTCGACGAGGCAGGCCGCCGCAACCACGTCGGCGCCGATTTCCCTGAGGCAGGCGATGCATTCGCGAATGGAAAGGCCGGTCGTCACAATGTCCTCGACCACCAGCACCTTCTCGCCGCGCGCGATCTCGAAGCCGCGCCGAAGCTGGAACTTGCCATCGACCCGCTCGGTGTAAATCGCCGGTACGCCAAGGTGCCGGGCGGTTTCGTAGCCCGGAATGATGCCACCGACGGCCGGCGAAACGACCTGGCTCACCGAGCCGTAGCCCTCGGCTTTCAGCTTCGCGGCGAGCGCCCGGCAGAGCTTTTCGGCCTGGTCCGGGTGCATGAAGACCCGCGCCTTCTGCAGGAAGACCGGCGAGCGCAAACCCGAGGAGAGGATGAAATGGCCCTCCAGCAAGGCGCCGCAGGCGCGGAAGATGTCGAGGACTTCGTCGGTGGTCATGCGCTCGCTTTCTCAGTGTCGCTGCGGCTCTGCTCGCCGTTCCAGTCGGCCAGCGCCACGCTCTCGGCTTCGGCAACGCTGGCACGCCGAACCTGCGACAGGCCATGCGTGAGCTTGAGGGCAGACAACACTTCCGTGAGCTGCGCCAGATCCCTTACCTCAAGCTCGAAGATGTTCTTGTGGAAGTCCGGGGAGACAATCCGCATCACGAGATTATGGATGTTGGCTTCGGCGGCAGCAATGGCGCTGGCGATCTGTGCAAGGACACCCGGTTTGTTCTGCACCAGCATCGAGATGACCACCTTGTGGCTGCGGTCCTCCTTGCCGGCGAGGTCCCAGCGAACGTCGATCCAGGCGACGTCGGAGTCGTAAAGCGTGGTCAGCACGTCCGAGTGCGCCGGATAGATGATGATCGGCGCGTTGGGCCGCAGGATCCCGATCATGCGGTCGCCCGGCACCACGCCTTCGGGAGAAATCACCGCCCGCGTGGAAAAGCCGAGCTGCGCCAGCGCGGCGCGTGCGCTGGGGCCGGAGCGCTGGCCGCCGGGGACGCGGAAGCGGAACAGGTCGGTGTCGCGCAACGCAAACCAGCCTTCGGCCTTGTCGGGCGTGGGCAACTCCAGCGCCTTCTTGCGGCGCTTCTTGATGCCTTTGACGGCGGCGAGCTCGATGCCGAGGTTTTCGGTTTCGATGCGCCCTTCACCGACCGCGACCAGCAGCTCGCGCTTGTTGGGGGAGCCGAGGACCTTGGCCAGGCGGTCGGATTCCTCGTCGTCGATCGTGACATTTTCGCGCTCGAGCAACGAGAACAGCACACGCTCACCAAGCGCATAGGCCCGCTGCTGCGCGGCCACACGGACGGCGCGGCGGATCGCGGCCCGGGCCTTGCCGGTCGCGGCGATGGTCTCCCAGTTGGCCGGCGGCAGATGGTTCTGGTCGCGGATGATCTCGACCTCGTCGCCGGACTGCAGGTGCGTCACCAGCGGCACGATGGCGCCATTGATCTTGGCGCCGACGGTGGTGTCGCCGATGTCGGTATGGAGCGCGTAGGCGAAATCGATCGGCGTCGCGCCGCGCGGCAGCGCGATGAGGCGGCCCCTGGGCGTGAAGCAGAACACCTGGTCCTGGAACAGCTCGAGCTTAGTGTATTCGAGAAAATCTTCCTTGGTCGCACCGGTCGTGATGTGCTCGATGGTCTGGCGCAACCAGGCGAAGGCCCGGCTTTCGTTGCCGAGGTGCGAAAGATCCGCGCCCTCCTTATAGGCGGCGTGGGCCGCGATACCGTATTCGGCGACGCGGTGCATCTCTTCGGTGCGGATCTGCAGCTCGATGCGCTGCCGGCCGAGGCCGACGATGGTGGTATGGATCGAGCGGTAGTCGTTGTGCTTGGGGACCGAGATATAGTCCTTGAAGCGGCCCGGAACGACCTTCCAGTTGGTGTGGACGATGCCGAGGGCGCGATAGCAATCGGCCACCGTCGGCACGATGATGCGAAAGCCGATCATGTCCGAAAGCTGCTCGAGCGCGATCTGCTTGCGCTCGATCTTGGTGGCGATCGACCAGGCCGACTTGACGCGCGAGGAGACCCGGGCGTCGATCCCCTGCTCCTTGAGCTTGTGCGTCAGCTCGTTCTTGATGGTCTCGATCGTCTCCTTGAACTCGGCCTGCATCTCGGCGAGGCGATCGGTAATGGCCCGGTAGTGGTCGGGTTGCAGCGTCTTGAAGGCGAGGTTCTCAAGCTCGCTGCGCATATCCTGCATGCCCATGCGCCCGGCCAGGGGCGCATAGATGTCCATCGTTTCCTCGGCGATCCGCCGCTGCTTTTCGGGCGGCATGAAGTCGAGGGTGCGCATGTTGTGGAGGCGATCGGCGAGCTTGACGAGCAGCACCCGGACGTCGGCGGAAATCGCGAGCAGAAGCTTCCGGAGATTTTCGGCCTGGGCCTCTTCGCGGGTCACGAGCTGCAGCCGCTCGATCTTGGTCAGGCCATCGACGATCTCGCCAATTTCCGAGCCGAAGAGGTCATCGATCTCCGAGCGCGTCGCGTCGGTGTCTTCGATGGTGTCGTGCAGCAGCCCGACAGCGATCGTCGCGTCGTCGAGCCGCAGGTCGGTCAGGATCGAGGCGACTTCCAGCGGATGGTTGAAGTACGGGTCGCCGGAGGCCCGCTTCTGGGTGCCGTGCTTCTGCATGGCGTAGACGTACGCCTTGTTCAGCAGGTTCTCGTCGGCGCGCGGGTTGTAGGCCTGCACCTTCTCGACAAGTTCGTACTGACGCATCATTGCCGCGACCCCCGCGGCGCAAAGCTCTGCATCTTTGCCCGAAACGAAAAAGGCGCCCGAAAATCCGGGCGCCTCAACACTATAGGCCGAGTTCCTTGGCGATCAATCGTCGCGGCGCTCGGGCGGAGCCAGGCTCTCAATGCCGCGCAAGAGCTCGTCTTCGGAGATGGTGTCGAAGGTATCCCCGTCGGGATCGGCATCGGCATCCAGCAGTGGGGCGGCGTGCTTTTCGGGCTCGTCGACCTCGACGTATTTCTGCAGCGAATGGATCAGGTCTTCGCGCAAATCTTCAGGGGAAATGGCGCCATCGCCGATCTCGCGGAGCGACACGACGGGATTCTTGTCGTTGTCTCGGTCGACGGTGATCTGGGCCCCGGCCGAGATCATCCGGGCGCGATGGGCAGCCATCAGAACGAGGTCGAAGCGATTCTCGACCTTCTCAATGCAGTCTTCGACGGTGACGCGGGCCACGAACGTCTCCAAACAAGTTTGGGAATTGGGGGTGCCTGATACACGAAGCGCAAGCGCGGTTCAAGGCGCTCAGACGCCGCAGCCTTCCACGGGACGTCCAAATCGAACACGATCGTTCATATCTTCGGATATTTGAGAAAATGCGTTTGCGAGGCTTCCGATGTCTTGTTATTGCCATAAGTGCGGCGGGACATGCGCACTGGGGGAACCAGTCTAGCCGGGGTCTACCTAGAATCATAGAATGTTGCTGGGTGGTCTGAGAGGCCGGCCGACCCAGCCAGGAGAGTAACCTTATGTCCATCGATCCGCGCGAAAAGGTCGTGCTGTTCATCGACGGAGCCAACCTTTACGCGACCAGCAAGGCAATCGGGATCGATATCGACTACCGACGACTGCTCGCCGAGTTCCAGTCCAAGGCGTATCTGCTGCGGGCCTACTACTATACCGCGCTGGTGGAGGATCAGGAGTATTCCTCGATCCGCCCACTCATCGACTGGCTCGACTACAACGGCTTCACAGTGGTGACCAAGCCGGCCAAGGAGTTCACCGACGCCGGCGGCCGCCGCAAGATCAAGGGCAGCATGGACATCGAGCTGACCGTGGACGCGCTCGACATGTCGCCGTATTTCGATCACTTCGTGCTGTTTTCGGGCGATGGCGATTTCACCGCGCTGGTCGCGGCGCTGCAACGGCGGGGCAAGCGCGTCACCGTCGCTTCGACGCTGACGACGCCGACGCCGATGATCGCCGACGATCTGCGCCGCCAGGCCGACTTCTTCCTCGACGTCGCCGAGCTCGCCAAGACCGTGGGGCGCGCGGCTTCCGAGCGACCGCCGGCAGCCGAGCGGCACGAGCGCACGCCGGTCACCGCCGACGACCGGGTGAAGTAGCGCTCTCGAGGTCGGCGGATTGCCGCTCACACAGCCGCCGCACGACTGCCCGCTCTGCCCCCGTCTCGTCGCGTTCCGCGGCGAGGCGCGGACCGAACATCCCGACTGGTACAACAATCCTGTGCCCTACTGGGGAGACAGGTCCCCTCGCCTGATCATTGTCGGACTGGCGCCCGGCCTGCGCGGCGCCAACCGCACGGGCCGCCCGTTCACCGGCGACTATGCCGGGGACCTGCTCTACGCGACCTTGCGCAAGGTCGGACTGGCCCTGGGCAGCTACGAGCAGCGGCCCGACGACAGCCTCGAGCTCAGGCAGACGCTGATCGCCAACGCGGTCGCCTGCGTGCCGCCCGAAAACAAGCCGACGACCGAAGAGATCAGGACCTGCCGGCAATACCTGACCCAGCGGCTGAGCGAGGAGTCCCCTCGCGCCTATCTCGCGCTGGGCCGGATCGCGCACGATTCCCTGCTCGTGGCGCTGGGCGAAAAGCGGTCGCAGCACAACTTCGGGCATGGAGCCGAGCATCGGCTCAAGAGCGGTGCCGTGCTCTTCGACAGCTACCACTGCTCGCGCTACAACACGAATACGGGCGTGCTCACGACCGAGATGTTCGAAAATGTGGTCGGTCGTGCGGCGCGATTCATCGCCGAGTGACGGCCAACAGCAAATTGCTTTGAGTTTTTGCCGCCGCCAGGGACGCATAATGGTCAATGAACGGTCCAGAGAAGCCCTGATCACGGCTCGCTATTTCTTCGGCCGGGATGACTTCCAGAACGCTGCCCAACACTGCCGCCGAGCGCTTGCGGAAGACGGCGCCAATCTCGACGCCATGCTCCTGCTTGGCAGCGTCGCGGAGAAGACCGGCGCGCATGAGGCGGCGGTATCGGTCTTCAAGCGCGTGCTGACGATCGACCCGCTCAGCCTGACCGCGCATCTTGGCCTTGGCTCTGCTCTCATCGCCTTGGGCAAATGGGCCGACGCGGCAGCCGCGTACGAGAAGGCGATCGATCGCGAGCCAACGAACGTGGATGCGCTCAACGGTCTGGGAACCGTACAGATCGCCCAGCAGGATCGCGCGGCGGCGCTGGCCAGCTTCGAGCGGGCCCTGCGGGCGAGCCCGTCCAATGACGCTGCCGCCTATATGGTTGCTGCCCTCAAGGGCCGTGGCGTACCGCCCAAGCCACAGATCGTTCGTGCGTCATTCGATCGCTACGCGGAAAAGTTCGAGAGCCATCTCGTCGAGGTTCTCGGCTATCGCATGCCGCGGCTAATGGCGGAGGCTCTGGCGATCGCGCATCCGGCGCCGTTCGCGGCCGTCCTCGACCTCGGCTGCGGCACCGGCCTGTTGGCCGACGCGATGCCGGCCGAAAGAGCGGCCGCCATCGACGGCATCGACCTCGCGCCGCGGATGATCGAAGAGACGCGCAAGAAGCGGCGGTACCGCAACCTGCTGGTCGGCGACATTGCCGACTATCTGCGCGCCTGCCCGCCGAACAGCTATGACCTGGTGGTATCGGCCGACGTGTTCATCTATGTCGGCCCGCTCGAAGCGATCTTCGCCGGCATTGACCGCGTGCTCACCGCAGATGGACTCGTCTGCTTTTCCGTCGAACACACAGAGACCGCCAACTACGAGGTTCAGGCCAGCAGCCGCTATGCGCATGGAACCGGCTACGTCGACAGGCTGGCGTCGCAGTTCAGCTTTGAGCGCGTGACCTCGAGCATGTCGCCGCTGCGACGCGAGAACGGGTCGGACATCATGGGAAGGCTGGAGCTGCTGCGGCGAGCCGGATGATGCCGCTCAGCCGTGCTTCATCAGCCGCGATTTCTCGCGGTTCCAATCGCGGTTCTTTTCGGTCTCCCGCTTGTCGAAGCTCTTCTTGCCCTTGCCCAGGCCGATCAGCAGCTTCGCCTTGCCGCGCTCATTGAAATACAGTTTCAGCGGGACGATGGTGTTGCCAGCACGTTCGACGCCCTCGCTCAGTCGCGCCAGCTCCTTCTTGCTGACCAGTAGCTTGCGCGGGCGCTTCTCCTCGTGGTTGAAGCGATTGGCCTGCAGATATTCAGGGATGTGGGCGTTGATCAGCCACAGCTCACCGCGCTCAGGCGAGGCATAGCTTTCGGTGATCTGGGCCTTGCCGGTGCGCAGCGATTTCACCTCGGTGCCGGTCAGCATGATGCCAGCCTCGAGGGTATCGAGGATCTCGTAGTCGTAGCGGGCCCGGCGGTTCTCCGCCACTGGACCCGTGGTAATCATCGTCGATTTGGTCGCGGCTTTGGCCATGGCTCACAGATAGGACTGCCGCCCGCAGGATGCGAGCGGCACAGCGGGTTCTGTCGTCAGTTCAGCAGGCCGGCGTGGACCATGGCACTGTCGATCGCCTGCTCGTTGCTCCGGGTGACCGGTACCACCGGCAAGCGGAACTCGTTGGCGCACAGGCCGAGCTTGCTGACAGCGTATTTGATGCCGCCCGGATTGTTCTCGAGGAACAGGCTCTTGTGCAGCGGCACCAGCTTGTCCTGCAGCATCAGGGCGGCGGAGTAGTTCCCCTGCATGCAGGCATTCTGGAACTGCGCGCAGAGCTTTGGGGCGACGTTGCTCGTCACCGAGATGCAGCCGTGGCCGCCATGCGCCATGAAGCCGAGCGCCGTCATGTCCTCGCCCGAGAGGAGGATAAAATCGGGTCCGAGCTTGGAGCGGGTCATGGACGCCTTCTCCATGCTCGCCGTCGCGTCTTTGACGCCGATGATATTGGCGTGGGCGTCGCGCAGGCGCGCCATGGTGTCGACGGTGACATCGACGACGGTCCGGCCGGGAACCGAGTAGAGCACCACCGGCAGCGACGTCGCCCTGGCGACCGCGGAGAAATGCTGGAAGAGGCCCTCCTGCGTCGGCTTGTTGTAGTAGGGCACAACCGAAAGCACGGCGTCGGCGCCGATGTCCTCGGCGAAACGGGTGAGCGAAATCGCCTCGTCGGTGGAGTTGGAGCCCGCGCCGGCGAGCACCGGCACGCGGCGCTCGGCCACGTCCACGGCGATTTCGATGACGCGGCGGTGCTCCTCGTGGCTGACGGTGGGGCTTTCGCCGGTCGTACCCATCGGCACCAGGCCGTGCGTCCCCTCCTTGATTTGCCAGTCGATGAACGCCGAGAAAGCTTTCTCGTCCACGGCCCCGTCCTTGAACGGAGTGATGAGCGCCGTGATCGAGCCTCTGAGCATTTAAGACTTTTCCTCGTGACTGGGTGCCGGTCCTCGCTTGAAACCGGCCGACAACATCCGGCCAAGGCTTTTCCGCCCTTTGGCCACAGTCGCGCACCATAGTTTCAACCGTCCGGCGCGACAAGCAGAGAGCGGCCGGGCAACCCAACGAGGCGGTCGGCGAACGCAGGGCGCAGCCGATGGCCAGGCCGCAACGGAATGTTCACCCTGCTGGGGGACACTCCAGACCGGCAAGGGTGGGGGCACCTTGTTGGACGTGTATTGAGGACCAACAGGACCAGACCATGTTGATTGCGCGGGGGATGCCGGCCCGGCTCCTCGTTGGCGGCTTTGCCACCGCACTGTTCGTTGCGACCTCGGTCTCCTTTCCCACGGCGCCGGCCGCCGAGGGGATCGATGAGATCATCACGGGCTCGCTTGGGCACGCGCCCGTTCCGGCTGCGCCTCCGGCCATGCCGCTGCCTCCGGCTGTGCCGGCTTCGTCCGATGACTTCACGGCAGCTCTTTCCCTGGTGACTGACGGCAAGTTCACCGACGCCTACGGAGCCGCCGCCAAGCTGAAATCCGACCTCGAGCGACGCACCGTGGAATGGGCGGCGATCTACTACGGCAACGGCACGATCCCTTATGACCAGGTGCGGGCTTTCGAGCAGGACGCGCCCGATTTCGTTTCGGCCGGCGTCTTCAAGACCCGCATCGAGCAGGCGCTGCTCAAGGCCGACGCGTCCGACGACACGCTGATCTCGACGCTGGCGGGCAGCATGCCGAACACGCTCAACGCGCAGCTCGCGCTGGCCAAAGCGTATGCCGACACCGGCAAGAAAGACCGGGCGGCGGCGATCGCACGAGACATCTGGATCAACAACGTGCTCGATCCGGCGACCGAGAAGAAGGTGTTGGGCGCGGTCGGCGACCTGCTCACCGCCAAGGACCACTGGGCCCGTGCCGAACGGCTGATGATGGACGACCGGGCCAGCGCCGTGGAGCGGCTCTTCCCGTTCATGACGCCGGCGCAGAAATCGCTGGCGGTCGCGCGCAATGCCGTGTCGCGCAACGACGCCAATGCCAAGACGCTGCTCGACAAGGTCGATCCCGCCTACAAGACCAATCCCATCTACTATTTCTCGCGCGCGCAGCGGGCGCGGCAGGCGCAGCTCTGGGACGACGCCATTGCTTATCTGAACAAGGGGCAGGCGAACGACCCGGTGGCCGAGGATTGGTGGTACGAGCGGCGCACCCTGATCCGGCAGTTGCTGTCGGCAGGCGACGCCAAGCGCGCCTACAGGGCCGCGGCCGACTACACCTCCGGGCCGGAGGGCCGGCTGGTCGAGGCGCGCTTCCATGCCGGATGGATCGCGCTCAGCTTCCTCAACGACCCCAAGACGGCCGTGAAACATTTCGAAGCGGAAGCCAAGCTCTCGACCCTGCCCGATTCGGTGACGCAGGCGAACTACTGGCTGGGGCGCGCCAGGACGGCGCTCGGCGACAAGAAGGGCGCCAAGGCGGCGTACACGGCCGCAGCGGACTATGGCACGATCTATTACGGCCTGCTGGCCCGCGGCGAGCTCGGGCTGAAGCCGGTCGAGTTGCGCGACATGCCTTCGACGGCCGGCAGCGAAGCGGCCTTCAACGAGCGCCCGGTGGTGCAGGCCATTGGCCTGCTGATGGCCGACGACCAGAGCGACATGGCGGGCGCCCTGCTGCGCAACCTGGCGCAAACGCAGCTCAAGACCGGCAGCGAACTGGTGCTCGCGGCGCGGCTGGCGCAGAAGATCGACGCGCACCATCTGGCGATCACCATCGCCGATATCGCCGACAAGCGCGGCATGCCGCTCGATCTGTTCAGCTTCCCCAAGGATGGGCTGCCGACCACCAAGCTCGCCGATATCGATACGGCGGCGATTTATGCCATTGCGCGCACCGAGAGCCGGTTCCAGGCGGATGCCGTCTCGTCGTCGGGGGCCAAGGGCCTGATGCAGCTCATGCCGACCACGGCCAGGGAGACGGCCAAGAAGCTGGGCGTCGCCTACTCGGCAAGCAAGCTGACCTCGGACCCGGAGTACAACGCGCAGCTCGGCTCGAGCTATCTGGCGGACCAGTTGCAGACCTACAACGGCTCGCTGCTGCTGGCCGCCGCCGCGTACAATGCCGGCGCCGGCAACGCCAACAAATGGATCGCCGCCTATGGCGACCCACGGCAGGCCAATGTCGATCCGGTCGTCTGGGTGGAGCTGATCCCTTTCCAGGAGACGCGCAAATACGTGCAGCGCGTCCTCGGCAACTACCTGGTTTATCGCGCCCGGCTGGGCGGTACGGCGATCAGTCCGACGGCAGCGCTGCGTTCCATTGCAGGCTAAGTTCGGCTAACAAGGGCAGATGGCCAAGCCACGTGCCCTGCCCCAACAGCACACGCAATTCGAGGCGCTTCCCGTCACGCGGATCACGGTCGGCAGTGCGGGCGAGCAGGTCGCCGTGCATGTCGCCGGGCGGCTCGGGCCGGGCCGCATGCCGATCGTCTGCGTGCCGGGCTACAACCGCAACATGACCGACTATTTCGATCTGGCGCGGCTGGGCCGAACCCTGCTGCCCGAGAATACGCCGCTCGTGCTGGTCGATGCCAAGGGCCGCGGCCGCTCCAGCGACCGAGCCAAGGCGCACGACTACAGCTCGATCGGCGACGCCGCGGACCTCGTCGAGGTTGCCCGCGCTTTGGGGATCGAACGGGCAATCTTTCTGGGAGAGGGTTATGGCGGGCAGGTGCTGATGGCACTCGCCGCCGACCGGCCGTCGCTGATGGCGGGCACGGTCCTGATCGACTCCGGCCCCATATCCGATCCGCGCGGCCTGGTCCGTCTCCGCACGACACTGCACGCGCTCACTGGCGTGCGCGGCGAGGCGAGCCTCAAGCCGATGCTGCGCCGCATGATCGCCAGCGACTATCCCGAAGCGCCGCAGACTGCGCTCGAGCCGCTTGCCATGCGCACGCATTTCGTCGACCGGCGGGGCCGCCTGCAGCCGCTGTTCGACCCCGCCCTGATCAAGCTGCTCGAGCCCTTCGGCCTCGACGATGTGCTCGCCGCGCAATGGCCGCTGTTCGACGCGCTCGGCCATGCGCCACTGATGATGATGCGGACGCAGCTCACCCATCAGCTTCGCCGCGAAACATTCGAGGAGATGATGCGGCGGCGGCGCGACGCCGAAGCGTTCGTCATCGAGTCACAGGGCTCACCGGCTTTGCTGGATAACGCCGACGACGTCCAGCCGATCGTCGACTTCGTCAATGGGGTGATCGGGACGCGAAAGGCGGCGTAGATCGTCGTTCGCCGCGTTCTTGCTGGAAACGCTCTAGCGGCCGACCCGTAGCGATGCGGTCTCGGCGCCAAGTTGCCGCGCCTGTTGCTGCCAGTTTTCGCGCCCGATGCGGCCCCGCGCGAAGGCGTGATTCTCGAGCCAGAGAACTTCGCGCTCGTCGAGATTGGCGATCTGGTCGAAGTGGTAGATGCCCAGATTGTTGAGAGCAGATTCGTCCATCGGACCGAGGCCGACGATCTGCTTGAGGTCGTCGCGACCGCCATCGCGCGG
>Ga0068856_100006547_pt1 | contig 11418 bp, 10 predicted proteins | sample KBSCornC62_FD_66595 | JGI IMG/M metagenome (GOLD analysis project Ga0068856, IMG submission 66595) | Corn rhizosphere microbial communities from Kellogg Biological Station, Michigan, USA - KBS Corn C6-2 | ecosystem: Host-associated > Plants > Roots > Rhizosphere > Soil ... | reverse complement strand
AACAACCCGCGGCCGTCGCAGCCGCAGATCGACCGCACCCAGAAGACGATCGACGCGGCCAAGCAGGGCGGGTACGCGATCCGGGTGGCGGTGATCGGGTCGCCCACCGACCTGGGGTCGGTGCCGGTGTTCTTCGGGCGGCCGGCGCCCTACGCGAAGTTCCTGGACGCGGAGCTGCAGAGCGCGTGGACCGGCAAGCTGCTGGTGGTGATGGCGGCCGGCTACGGCGTGCGCGATCACACGAAGCCCTACCCGGCGGGCGTCGAGGCCCTGAAGGGTCTGCCGGCGCCGGCCAACGGCACGCCGGACGCGCTGATGGCGGCCGCCACGGTGGCGGTGCGGAAGCTGGCCGCGTCGGAGGGCGTGAACGTGCCGGTGATCCCGCTCGCAAAGACGGTGACGCCGCCCCCGGCCGGCGGTTCGGGCTCCGGCTCGACCAGCTTCGTGAAGTACGCGCTGCTGCTGGCGGCCGGGCTGGTGGGACTCGGCGTGATCGTGGCGGCGATCCTGTTCTGGCCGGACGGTGAGGACGAGCCGGAGCCGGACTGAGTCGCCCTGGGGCGATGGGGCTACAGTCGCGGCGCCGAGATCCCGATAGCTGCGGAATGAGCAGCAACGGCACCGGCGGCGTCGCCTACCTGACCACGATCGCGGTCGAGGAAGACACTCCACAGATCCCGCTATGGCGGGCGATCAGCGGTGGCGGGGACCTCTGGTTCGAGCGCTACGGCCACGACGGCTGGCGCGAGGACGAGGCGCTGGGCGAGGCGGTGACGGCGACGGGCACGCTGCGGTTGACCATGTCGGAGGCGCGCTGGATCGCCGCCGAGCAGTTCGGCGCGGCTTGGTAGCCGCGGGCCGGGCGCGTGCAGGGTCGTGCGCGCGCGTGGCATAGACTGATCAGCGACGGGACGTGGCGCAGCCTGGTAGCGCACCTGCTTTGGGAGCAGGGGGTCGCGAGTTCAAATCTCGCCGTCCCGACTCGCGGAAACCGCCCAACCATTACGGTTGCCGGCGTCGCAGCGACGCTGGCCGGGCGGGCGGAGGTGGAGGCCTGGCTAGACGATGAGTCGGGCGACGGCGGACGGTGGTGGGACGGAAACGCGCGACCCACCACCGCCCGGGCAATTCGCAAGGCATTCGAGGAAGGTGACCGCGCCCGCCATCGGGGTCCACGCTGGTAGATCGATCAATGGATCGAGTAGTTGGGCGCAGGGTTAGGGAGCGGTGATGAGCCCAGGCACCGCGGCGCGCGCGGCCCGCAAGGGGTCACCGTTGCCACGGACCACCGAGTGGACGGCCGCGCCGTCTAGGAGCATCAGCACGATGTCCGCTCTGTGCTCGGGATCGGGCAAGCCTATTTCGGTGAGCAGCGCAGCAAGTTCGCGGCGCATTCCGTCCTTGTGCGCGACAATCACCGCTGCCGCCGGGTGATCGTCGTCGGGCATGTTGAGTCTGGCGCTGATGTACGGGCAGCCGATGAAGCTACCCCCGCCCTCGTCGGCACGGTCGGCGGCGCGCTCGAATAGCGCCAGTAGCCGCTCGTGGGGAGTCCCGTCCGCGGGGTCGCCGATCAGCCACGCGCGGAAGTCGAGGTCGCGTTCCGCCAACGCCTCGGCGACGAGTTCGTCCTTGCCTGAGAAGTGGCGATACAGCGACATCTTTCCGGCGTTTGCCCGCTCGGCGATCGCGGCGGGCGAGGCCGCGTCGAACCCTCTGGTCGTCACGAGGTCTGCGGTGGCCTTGAGGATGCGCCGCCGTGCGTCCCTGGTTCCTGGCATCTCGAGTTATGATACCTTCTGGTCTCACTCTGCGACACCTTGAGGTCTCATAGCTATGGTGCAAGCGGTGGCAGCTGGACCGGGTTTATCGCGTGACGAGGTCAGCCCGCTGCCCGACGAGCACCCGCCGGGACGCCTACTCGGCCGGAGCCGCGAGCGGGACGAACTCGGCCGGCTCCTAACCCGCATTCGTTTCGGACGCAGTGGGGTGCTGGTCGTCCGCGGTGAGGCGGGGATCGGCAAGACAGCCTTGCTCGAGCAGCTCATCGAGGACGCTACGGGATGCACGGTGGCACGGGCGACGGGCGTGCAGGCCGATATGGAGCTCCCGTTTGCCGGCTTGCAGCAGTTGTTTGGGTCGACGCTGGGCTCACTCGAGCGCCTCCCGGATCCGCAACGCGAGGCCGTCGAGGTTGCGTTCGGGCTTCGCACCGGCCCGGCGCCGGATCGGTTCGAAGTGGGGCTGGCGATGCTCGGGCTGTTGGCTGAGTCTGCTGAGCAAGAGCCCGTGGTGTGCATCGTCGACGATGCTCAGTGGCTCGATCAGGCGTCCGCGCGGACGCTCGCGTTCGTCGCGCGACGGCTCATGGCAGAGTCGGTCGCCCTGGTCTTCGCGGTGCGCGACACCGCTGACGACCAAATGTTCGCTGGGCTGCCCGAGCTCGTTGTGGGCGGTCTGAACAACGAAGACGCGCGCGGCCTGCTCGGCCTCGTGATCACCGGCCGCGTCGATGAGCGTGTGATCGAGAGGATCGTCGCTGAGACGCGCGGCAACCCACTGGCGTTACTTGAGCTTCCGCGGGGGCTGTCGGCGGCCGAACTCGCGGGCGGGTTCGGCGTGAGCTCGACGCAGCCGCTGTCGGCTCGCCTCGAGCGGAGCTTCATCGGACGGGTTCGGTCGATGCCGGCCCCAACCCAGCGCTTCCTGCTCCTCGCCGCCGCTGAACCAGTGGGAGACCCCGCCCTCCTGATCCGGGCGGCGGAGGTGATCGGGCTAGGCGTGGATGCGGCCTCACCGGCGGAGGCGGTCGGTTTGATCGAACTGGCAGAACAGGTCCGGTTTCCGCACCCGCTCGTGCGCTCGGCGATCTATCGGGCCGCGCCGCTGGCCGACAGGCAGACGGTTCACCGTGCGCTCGGCGATGCCACCGATGCGCAGACAGATCCCGATCGCCGGACGTGGCACCGCGCCCAATCCGCGCTCGTTGCGGACGATGATCTCGCTGCTGAGCTGGAGCGCTCGGCGGAGCGAGCGCAGGCGCGTGGAGGGCTGGCGGCAGCGGCGGCCTTCCTCGAGCGCTCGGCGGCGCTCACACCCGACCAGACCGGGCGCGCTCGGCGAGCGTTGGCGGCCGCGCAAGCAAAGTACCTTGCCGGATCGCCTGAGGCAGCGCTGACCCTCCTCGAAAGCGCAGCGTCCGCGCCATTGAGTCCGCTGGATCTCGCGATGGCTCAGCGCCTTCGTGGGCGTATCGCGTTGCACGGCGGCCGCAGCGGCGAAGCCGCGCCGCTCCTCTTTGACGCGGCGGAGCGACTCGATTCCGTCGATCCTGGGCTCGCGCGCGAAACGCACCTAGAAGCGCTACACGCGGCGGCCGTCGCCGGTCGGCTCGGTATGGGCATGCGGGCTGCGGCCACAGTGGCGCGCACCGCGCCACCGGCCGCGGTGCCGCAACATGCCTCGGACGTGCTCCTCGATGGGCTCGCCATCAGGTTCACGGACGGCGTCCCCGCCGGCGCTCCGATCCTTAAGCGCGCACTGGTCGCACTGCGCGCCGGGAACGTCGACTACGCGGAGGGGATGCGCTGGCCATGGCTCGCGTGTCGCGTCGCTGCGGATGTGTTCGACGACGAGACCTGGCATCTGTTGGCCAGCCGATACGTGATGATCGCGCGTAGAGCGGGCGCTCTCGGCGTCATGCCGATCGCCCTCATGCACCTCTCGCTGATGCGCGTGTTCGAAGGGAAGCTGGACACGGCGGCAGCGCTGGTCGAGGAAATCGATTCCATTATCGACGCGACAGGCAGCCGGCGGATCAGCATTCCGAAGCTGATGCTGGCCGCGTGTCGGGGCGACGAGGGCCAGGCATCGGCGTTGATCGGCGAGGCCGAGCGAGATGCGATCACGCGCGGTGAGGGATTCGCGCTCACCTTTGCTGAGCACGCGTACGCCGTTCTCCACAACGCGTTGGGACACTACGAAACGGCACTCGACAACGCGCAGCGCGCGAGCGCGCAGGATGAACTGCATGCCTCAGTCTGGTCGCTGCCCGAGCTGGTCGAGGCGGCCGTTCGCAGCGGCAACCCCGAGCTGGCAGCTGACGCGCTCGAGCGCCTGCGCAAGAGAACGCAGGTCGCTGGAACCGAGTGGGCGCTCGGCATCGAGGCGCGCTCGAGCGCGCTGGTGAGCGACGGTCAACTCGCCGAGGCTCTCTACGAGGAGGCGATCGACCGCCTCAGCCGCTGCCGCGTCGCCCTGGACCTCGCTCGCGCGCGTCTGCTCTACGGCGAATGGTTGCGCCGACGTGCGCGGCGCGTCGATGCGCGCGAGCAGCTCCGAAGCGCGCGGGCGAGCTTCGCGGAAATGGGTGCCGAGGTGTTCGCGCAACGCGCCGAACGCGAGCTCCTGGCCACAGGCGAGACCGCCCGCAAGCGAACCGTTGGGACGAGAGACGATCTCACCCCGCACGAGGCAAGGATCGCGCGAATGGCGCGCGACGGCGCGTCCAATCAGGACATCGCCACGCAGCTGTTCGTCAGCCGCAAGACGGTCGAGTACCACCTGCACAAGGTCTTCCTGAAGCTCGGCATCAGCCACCGCCACCAGCTCGAGCAAGCGCTCCCGGAGAACTGAGCGCTCCCCTCATCGGATCTGCGGGGCCGGGGGGACCAGGGCCGCCCTGATGCGAGCGCCGCCCCAGCGGGACGAGGCTGTCAGAACGTTTTTCAAGGGCAACCAAGGAGCCCCGATGACAGACCACTCCGCACCACTCAGCTGGGACGTGTATTTGGCGCCGCCGGAGCCGCTGCCCGGCGACGACCTGGCTCCAGGCCAGGACGAACGGTACTGGTCGCCGATCTCGGCGACGCTCATCTCGGGCGCACGGGACGCGGTGCTTGTCGACGCACTGTTGACCGCTGGCCAGGCCACCGACCTGACGGATTGGGTAGCCGCGCACGGTAAGAACCTCGCCGCGATCTACATCACGCACGGTCACGGCGATCACTGGTTCGGGCTGGGCGCGGTCCTCGACCGTTTTCCTACCGCGCGAGCGGTCGCGCTGCCCGCGGTCATCGAGCAGATGCGATCCGGATCCGCGCCGGAGCTCCTGGAGTCGTTCTGGAAGCCCCGTTTCGACGGCAAACTTCCTGCGGACCTCGTACTCGCCGAACCTCTTGACGATCACACGATCGAGCTCGAGGGCCGCGAGCTCGTCGCCGTCGAACTCGGACACACGGACACCAACCAGACAACGTGCCTTCACGTTTCGGACGTGGGCCTGGTCGTCGCAGGCGACTCCGCCTACAACGACGTCCACCTCTACCTCGCCGAGTCCGACCCACAGGGACGACGTGAATGGATCGCCGCACTCGACACGATCGAGTCTCTAAGCCCGCAGACTGTGATCGCCGGGCACCAGCGCGCTGGCCGCCACGACGGCCCCGAGATCATCGAAGAGACCCGCCAGTACATCCGCGACTTCGACCACATCGCCGAGACAACGAACACGGCCCAAGAGCTCTACGACCAGGTCCTCACGCTCTATCCCAACCGCATCAACCCCGATGCACTCTGGATCTCGGCGCAGGCGATCAACCTATAGACATGACTTGCAGGGATGCCGTCTCCGTGAACACCGTCCCCGAACCACCAGCTCCCGGCATGAACCGCTTCATCGAGATCCCGGAGTACGAGGTCCATACGGAGGTTCGGGTCGACCCCAGCCAAACCGCGCTCGTCGTCGTCGACATGCAGAACGACTTCGTCCACCGGGGCGGCAGTTTGCTCGTGCCAGACGCCGAGGCGACGATCCCGGCGATCAACAGGCTGCTCGAGTTCGTCCGAGCGCACGGGATCCGCGTCGTCTACATCCAGGACACCCACCATGACGGCGACCCCGAGTGGCAAGTCTGGCCGGAGCATGCCCGCGAGGGCAGCTGGGGCTGGGAGATCGTCACCGAGCTCGCGCCGGCCCCAGGCGACGTCGTGTTGCGCAAACTTCGCTACGACGCATTTTACGGCACGCCTCTCGACCACCTGCTGCGCCTGTGGGGCGTCGACACGGTAGTGATCTGCGGCACGGTCGCGAACATCTCCGTCCACTACACGGCCGCCAGCGCCGCCCTCCGCTGGTACGACGTCGTGATCCCGCGCGACGCGGTCTCGGCGTTGGACGCCTTCGACCTCGAGTCATCGCTGCGTCAGACCGCATTCGTCTTCGCCGGACGGATAACTATCGCGGCGGCGCTGGTTGATAGGCCTCCGGGCGGGGCGTCCCGACTCACGGGCAAACCCGGGTCCCTGGGATGACGCGGGCCACCACCAGAGCCGACCGCCGGGCGCACAAGGTGCGCCTACTGTTTGGAACCGAGCGGTTCTCTAGCCAGCACAGTTGGAGCGAGATCACCACTCTCATGCCCGGCGCCCTTCAGGCCGCCGTTGACGTGCAGTGGTGCCCGCCTGACGCATTTGCAGAGCGTGCTCGCGACGAGTCGATCGACATCGTCGTTCCGCTCTGGGCCGAACTGGACGCCGAAACCATCCGCACCGGGCGGTTCGGACTGATCCAGCAGTTCGGCGCAGGCGTCGAAAACATCGACATTGCGGCGGCAAGCTCGGCGGGCGTCTGGGTCGCGAACATGCCGGGGCTCAACGCCGTCGACGTCGCCGAGCATGCCGTACTGCTGTTGCTCGCCCTCCTTCGACGGCTTCCCGAATCTCCGTCTGGATTCGAACCCGGACACTGGGGAGACCCGCCCGGTGAGGCGCTGGCCGGAAGCACCGTCTGCATCGTCGGGGTGGGAGCAGTCGGGTCACAGCTTGCGCGACGGCTTGAGCCGTTCGAAGTCCGGCTGATTGGCGTGCGGCGAGACGTCCGCCACGGCGTCCGGCCGGCCGCACCCGACATCGAGATCGTCGGCGCAGACAAGATCCACGAAGCGCTCGCCGCGGCTGAGGCGGTGTTCCTGACGGCGAGCCACGAACCAGGACGACCGCCGCTGATCGACCGCGCCGCGCTCGCGGCGATGCGCCCCGCCGCGCGACTCGTGAACGTCGCTCGAGGTGCGCTGATCGACGAGGCCGCGCTCCTCGTAGCGCTCGACGAAGGACGCCTCGCCGGCGCCGGCCTCGATGTGTTCACGAACGAGCCCTACCCGGCTTCCGCGCCGCTCGCACGCCACCCGAAGGTGATCGCTACGGCGCACAACGCCGCCCTGACGACGAGCTACTTCCGCCGGGCTGCGCGAGCGCTCGGCGAAGCCTTGGCGGCCTATCTTGACGGCCGCCCACCTCTCAACCCACTCAACGCTCCCATCCGGCCCCGGCAGATCCAGCCAGAGCGTCGCGCCGATGTCACTGCACGCTCGACGGCCGGGCCCGATGACGCGATCGCACACCGCGCGCCCGCAGACCACGCCTAGGGCGACCCCGATGCGAGTGTCGCCCTAGGCGCACGAGCGTGTCGGCGACAGTCGATCGCCCACATCAGAAAGGAGTCACACAAATGAACGGCCGACCGAACATCGTGCTAGTTCATGGCGCATGGGCTGATGGGTCTTGCTGGAGCGGCGTTGTCGCACGCCTGCAAGCTGACGGCTTCCACGTCACAGCACCGCAATTCCCATTGAGCTCGCTGGCCGACGACGTCGCCCGCTTGAGGCAAGTGCTCGAGTTCCAGGACGGTCCGACGCTCGTCGTCGGACATTCATACGGCGGCCAGATCATGACCGCCCTCGGCGCCGATGCGCCGAATCTCGTCGGCCTCGTCTACGTCGCAGCATTCGGCCTCGACGAGGGCGAATCGCTGGGCGCGCTCCTCTCGCAGGGGCCCGTCGCCCCGGCACTCGCGCACCTGTTTACCGACACGCGCGGGTTTGGCTGGCTGTCGGAGGACGACTTCGTCAATCACTTTGCGGCCGACGTCGACCCGGCGAAAGCAAGAGTGCTCCACGCCGTACAGCAGCCGCTCGCCACCTCCGCCTTCGGTGACGTTATGGGCACCCCGGCCTGGAAGTCATTGCCTTCCTGGTACCTGGTTGCTCAGAACGATGAAGCGCTTCCGCCCGACGCTGAACGGCAGTTCGCCGCGCGCATGGGCGCGACCACCGTCGAAATCCCGTCGAGCCACGTCCCCATGATCTCGCACCCAACCGAGGTCGCGGGTCTGATCGAGAAGGCCGCCAATGCAATCGGTGTGACAACGGCGACTCGATGAAACACCCCGTCGCAACCAAACCGCGAAGGGAAAACGGCCGACCGAACGTCGTGCTAGTTCATGGCGCTGGAGTCGACGGGTCCTGCTGGAGCGGCGTCATTGAGCGCCTGCAAGCCAACGGCCTCCACGTCACAGCACCGCAGTTCCCATTGAGCTCGCTGGCCGCCGACGTCGCCCGCTTGAGGCAAGTGCTCGAGTTCCAGGACGGTCCAACGCTCGTCGTCGGACACTCCTACGGCGGCCAGATCATGACCGCCCTCGGCGCCGACGCGCCGAACGTCGTTGGCCTCGTCTACGTCGCAGCATTCGGCCTCGACGAGGGCGAATCGCTCGGCGAGCTTCTGTCCCAATGGCCGGTGATGCCGGCGCTCGCACACCTGGTCACCGACGCTCACGGCTTCAATTGGCTCTCAGAAGACGACTTCGTCAATCACTTCGCCGTCGACGTCGACCCGGCCAAGGCAAGAGTGCTCTACGCGGTGCAGCAGCCTCTTACCGGCTCCGCAATAGGCGAGGTGATGGGCACCCCGGCTTGGAAGTCATTGCCGTCCTGGTATCTGGTTGCTCAGAACGATGAAGCGCTGCCGCCCGACGCTGAACGGCAGTTCGCCGCGCGCATGGGCGCGACCACCGTCGAAATCCCGTCGAGCCACGTTCCCATGATCTCGCACCCAACCGAGGTCACGGATCTGATCGAGAAGGCCGCCAACGCAATCGGTGTGACGACCGCGACTCGATGAAACAGCAATCGCAATCATCCAGAGGAAAGGAAGGCGGAATGAACCAGCCAAGCGAACCCATTTCGGCGGCGCACGTCGGGGGCGTCCGACCTTGGAAGGTAAGGCTCGCGGCCGTCGTCACAGCTGTCTGCGTTACTGCATTTGTGGTCGTGGCTCTCGCTGGCGACTCCACCGCCAAGGCTGCGAGGAAAACGCAAGCCAAGCCGACGATCGTGCTCGTGAATGGCGCCTGGGCGAACAACGCCAGCTGGTCACGAGTGATCAAGCGCCTGCAAAACGACGGCTACACGGTCGTCGCGCCGCCCAACCCGCTGCAAAGTCTCAACCGGGACGCACAGACGATTGCGGACCTCCTGCAGACGATTCACGGCCCGATCGTCCTTGTCGGCCACTCCTACGGCGGCATGGTGATCTCGAACGCGGCAACCGGAAACTCACACGTAAAAGCGCTCGTCTACATCAACGCCTTCATCCCGGATGAGGGCGAGTCCGCGCTTGGTCTCGACTCCAGCCAGCCCGGTTCGGTGCTGGGAGCAGGTCCGCCCAACACCGTCTTCAACTTCGTCCCGTTCCCCGGAGCCGCTTCCGGCGACGCACTGCTCTACGTGAAGCCGAGCGTCTTCATGAAAGGGTTCGCCAATGACCTGCCGGCGACAGAGGGCGCAGTCCTCGACGCGACGCAAGGGCCCGCCGTGTTTAGTGCCCTGACGGCGCCGTCAGGGCCACCGGCCTGGAAGTCGATTCCGAGCTGGGCTCTGGTCGGCACGATCGATAATGCGATTCCGTCGTCGATCCAGCTGTTCATGGCGAAACGAGCGCACGCCCACATCACCGAGGTCAAGGCAGGGCATCTCTCGATGATCTCGCGGCCGGGCGCAGTGACTAAGGTGATCCTCAAAGCGGCAAGGAGCGCGTCTGGGTAGACGGCCACTCGGCACCGCACTCTACGTACGGCGACGCTCATCGAATCGAGTGAGCGTCGCCGTGCCCTGTCACTGCAAGCCGACAAACAACAAGCTTAGGGAGCAGCCATGTCGTCCATGAACAATCGCGACCGCAAGAACCTCGAGGGCCAGACGGCGCTGGTGACTGGTGCGACCTCCGGGATCGGCCGCGCGATCGCGCTACGACTAGCCCGCGACGGCGCCGAAGTCGTGGTCCACGGACGCGATGCCGAGCGCGGCAAGAACGTTGTTGACACGATATTGGCCGAGCGCGGCCGGGCCCGCTTCGTCGCCGCTGATGTCGGGGATGCCGCCGCGGTCACCCGGCTTGCCGAGGAGGCTGGTGACGTAGACATTCTCGTCAACTGCGCCGGCTTTTCCTGGTTTGGTCCCACCCCGGACCTCGACGCAGAGCGCTTCGACGCTATGTTCGCAAGCAACGTCCGATCCGCCTACTTACTCGTCGCTGCGCTGGCCCCGAAGATGGCTGCGCGCGGCAACGGCAGCATCGTCAACCTCTCGAGCATGGCCGGGCGGGTCGGTTTGGCCGGCGGAGCCGCCTACAGCGCGACCAAGGCCTCACTGGAAGCGATGACCCGGGCATGGGCCGCAGAGTTCAGCCCCAGCGTACGAGTGAACGCGGTCGCACCTGGCCCTGTCTATACGGAGGGAGCGGCGCCCGACCGAACTGCCCAACTCGGCGAGACGACGCTCCTGAAGCGGGCCGCCCAGCCCGAGGAGATCGCCGACGTCGTCGCGTTCCTCGTCTCGCCGAGGGCAACGTATTTCACAGGCGCAACGATCGCCCCGGACGGCGGGCGAACAGCGATCTAGTGGGCAACGTCGGCTGTGGGCTTGGCGTCCGCGCGCTTTTCATCGGGGCAAGCGGATAGGCGCCTCCACCGACTGAGATCGATCCCGGCGCTCTCTGTCAGCATCGACAAAGCCGAAACACTGCCCCGACTGCGGCTAGGTCATCCCGGCCAGCAAGCTGCCCACCCCCCGCGGCTTACTCGGCGGTAGGGATGTGGTAAGCAGCGGTGGAAAATGACGGCGAATCCGCAACGCCGCCCACCGGCCAGAACCGCTTGAACAAGCCAAATCGGCCAACCACGGATAACCATGGACAACGGGGCGGGCCGCTTTGGGAGCAGGGGGTCGCGAGTTCAAATCTCGCCGTCCCGACTAGCCGAAAACGCGATAACCAGGACGATGCTGCGATCCTCACGCAGCCTTCTTCTGTCGCCGCTTCTTGACCGGTGAGTACGTTTTGAGTACATCCCGGCGAGCATTCGCGATCGCGTCCTCCATCTTCACGGCCGTCGCGTGCTCCTGTTCGGCGAACGGATGCGCGTAGGTGCCGAGCACCAAGGCGGGACTATTCCCCATCCGTGCGGCCACATCGACGGGACTCCGGTTCTCGTGGATCAGGAGAGACGCGTAGGTGTGGCGGAGGTCGTATGGCGTCGCGTCGACGCCGGCCCGCTCCGCTGCGGGCTTCCAGATCCGCCGGCGC
>Ga0068856_100006544_pt1 | contig 11421 bp, 9 predicted proteins | sample KBSCornC62_FD_66595 | JGI IMG/M metagenome (GOLD analysis project Ga0068856, IMG submission 66595) | Corn rhizosphere microbial communities from Kellogg Biological Station, Michigan, USA - KBS Corn C6-2 | ecosystem: Host-associated > Plants > Roots > Rhizosphere > Soil ... | reverse complement strand
TCCGCCTGCTCCGCTGCCGCTGCCGCTGCCGTTGCCGTTGTTGGCGTGGCGGTCTCTGGCGTGGGCTCGCTGCCAGGCTCGACGCCAAACTCTTCGAGCGTGATCGGCGCCTCAGTGGCGCGCCCCTCGCCCTCATCCTTCTGCTGCTGCGACTCGCGCTGACGGCGGCCTTCGAGGGCGGCATCGGCGATCTTGCTGCAGAGCAGCCGGACGGCGCGGATGGCGTCGTCGTTGGCCGGGACCGGATAGTCCATCTCGTCGGGGTCGGTGTTGGTGTCGGCCAGCGCGACGACCGGAATCTCGAGGCGGTTGGCCTCGGCGACGGCGGTGTGCTCTTTCTTGGTATCGACGACGAAGACCGCGCCCGGCAGGCGGCGCATATCGCGGATGCCGCCAAGCACGCGCTCCAGCCGCTCCAGCTCATCCTGGAGGTGCTGCGCCTCCTTCTTGGGCAGCCGCTCGAAGTCTCCCCGCTCCCTGCGCGCCTCCAGGTCTTTCATGTAGCGGATGCGCAACTGGATGGTCTGGAAATTCGTCAGCATGCCGCCGAGCCAGCGCTGGTTGACGTAGAACTGGCCGCTGCGCTGCGCCTCTTCTTTGATGGCGTCCTGCGCCTGCTTCTTGGTGCCGACGAACAGAATGCTCTCGCCGTTCGCGGTCAGATGGGTGATGAACTTGCAGGCCTCGTTGAGGCGTGTCACCGTCTGCTGCAGATCGAGGATGTGGATGCCATTGCGGGCCGTAAAGATAAACGGCCGCATCTTGGGGTTCCAGCGGCGGGTCTGATGCCCGAAGTGGACGCCTGCCTCAAGCAGTTGCTTCATCGTTGCGACATTTGCCAAAGTCTTTCATTCCTCCCTTAAACGTCTCCAAACGTCTCCTCCGCACCCTTCACGCCTGATGGAAAGCGTCGCGCCTTACGTAGCATGCGACGCCAGGGACTCCGCCAGGTCGGGATGCGTGTGTGATGAGGGTCAACGCGCAGACAATTTCAGCACGTCAACCAGAATAGTATATCACCACAGCGATTCAGGCGCAATGCCCCTTCACGCGCCTGAATCGCCCTCACGCACAGAGACGAACGAACACGCGCCCCCAGTCACATGAGAAGCTAACGCCTCAATGTGCTTCCCTTTCGGATGGTGACATATCAGCAGGGCACCGCGCCGTGGCCTGAAGAGCCACGGCTAATCCCGGGGCGAATATACTTGCGTGCTATTGGGCGGCATCTGAACGACTGGAATTAGCCGCATGGCTTCAGCCTGCGGCCCGGTCCCCTTGTAGTAGCGTCGCCACCTGTGCTTACCCCTCGACTCGTGGCGGACCCTGGCGAATGCGCGCGCGCACCAGCTCGACATCCTCCATCGCGCCCCAGCGGCTCTCATTCCACCATGTCGCGCCCGCCTCGGCGAACGGGCGGACCATCGCGGCTGCCTGCGCGGGATCCTCGCCCGGCGTCTCGCCCTCCATGATGATATCGAACGGCGTCGTCAAGGCGCGCCGCGCGGCCACATACGCCGCCATCTCACGGATATCATCGGGCGTCACCTCGCGTATCTCGCCCTCCGGCGTGCGCACATTTGGCAGCAGCCCATCGTAGCGCAGCACCCGCGCCATCGAGCGCTCGCTCGGCCACATGCCCACCACCCATATGGGGATGCGCGGCGACTGCACTGGTTTTGGCAGAAACGTCATCTCGTCGAGATGATAGTGCTTGCCGTCATAGTGAAATGGCTCGCCGCTCCACAGCCCGGTGAGGATGTCGAGGCTCTCATCCAGCAGCTCCGCGCGCGTTTTGCGGTCGGTTGGCTCGCCCACCTTGCCGAAGCCGCCGTCGTCGAGCGCGCCCAGCCCCACCGGCAGCACCAGCCGCCCGCCGGAGAGGTGATCCAGCGAGACCGTCTCGCGCGCCACTTTCCAGGGTCGCCGACGTGAGAGCGGCGAGATGATCGCGCCCAGCCGCGCCCGTGTCGTGCGTAGCGCCATCGCCGCCATCGTCACCCACGGATCGTACGCTGGCAAATCCTGAATATTGATGCCGTCCCAGTAAAACATGCCATCCCAGCCAGCCGCCTCGCCTTCCGCCGCCATCTCCGCAACCGTATGAATATCTCCGCCAGGAATGATGAACCCGTACTTCATGCCCGCTCCTTCACATGCGTACTATGGAACGTAACCGCCATAGCATCAGGATAACTGGCTATTCACGACATCCTCTGTCATGTTTGACGCTGCGCTCCCTCTGGCGCATTTCTCTCCTGATTTGTTGCGCTCTTGCCGCGGTGCTATGCTTCAGGATGGCGTAAAACGTGTACAGAGTAAAGGCGGCGATAGTGTGGGAGCGGCAGTGCTGACGTGGTGGAATGCGGATCTCGTGACACTGGCGCTGCTCGTCGTCCTCCTCAGCGGCTACCTGCTCGCCCTTGGCCCACTGCGCGAGCGGCTGATGCCCGGCGTTGTCGTGCCGCGCGGGCGCATCGTCGCCTATCTCAGTGGCGTCGTGCTGTTGGCGCTGGCCCTGCTTTCGCCGCTGGATACGCTGGGGCGCGAGTATCTGCTGACGGCGCGCGTCGCGCAAATCCTGATCATCGTGACCTTCGTCGCGCCGCTATTGATGATCGGCCTGCCCGACGAGCTGGCGCAGCGGCTCCTCCCAGTGCGGAGCTGGCGCGAGGCGGCGGGCACGCCGCTCTTCGTCGTCATCATGGTCCTCGCCTTCAACACCATCGTCCTCTTCTGGCAAATCCCACGCTACTACGACCTCGCCGCGCAAAACACCCTCTGGCATAACGTCGCCAATCTCAGCTATCTGCTGGCGGGTGTCCTGACCTGGTGGCCGCTGCTGACGCCCGCCGACCGGCGCGGGCGGATGTCAAGCCCGCTGCAGATGGCCTATCTCGCGCTGGAAAGCCTGCCGATTGATGTCTTTGGCATCGCCATCATCTTCGCGCCGGGCGTGCTCTATTCCGTCTATGCCAACGCGCCGCGCATCACCGGGCTTTCGGCGATAGTTGACCAGCAGATCGCCGGGGCATTGCTGGCCCTGCCGGGCAATCTGCTCGACATCCTCTTCATGAGCATCATCTTCTTCGTCTGGATCGACCGTATCGAGCAGGCCCAGCGGCAACGCGAGCGGGCCGAGATCGAGCGCGAACTGGCCGCCGAATCCACCACTAGGACAACAGACGAAGCGGCGGACAGAAAAGCAGGCGATGCGGACGTGACCCCTGTAGACGCCACGGATTGAGCGCGCGCTTCACGGCAGCACGGGTGGCGTTGTCGGTTCCGCGCGAGGCTCCTGGGGTGATTGGTAGCGGGCGAAGGCGTCGAGCAGGGCAGCGGGGTCGGTCTCGCGGAGCAGCAGGTTAGTATGTGTCGGTGGGATGAAGCCCTCGTCTGAGGCATGCGCGACAAACGCCAGCAGCGTGGCAAAATAGTCGCGGACATCGAGCAGCCCAACCGGCTTCTGATGGATGCCAATCTGCGCCCAGGTGACCGCCTCGAATAACTCGTCGCAGGTGCCGAAGCCGCCGGGAAGCGCGATAAAGCCATCGGAGAGCTGGGCCATCAGCGCCTTGCGCTCGTGCATGCTGCCCACCTCGAATAACTCGGTTAGCTCCTGGTGCGCGACCTCGCGTACGAACAGGCCGCCTGGCAGCACGCCGATCACCTCGCCGCCCGCTGCCAGCGCCGCATCGGCGACGACGCCCATCAGCCCGCGACTCGCGCCGCCATAAACCAACCCCAGCCCCCGGCGGGCAATCTCGCTGCCGAGTGCCTGCGCCACATCGGTATAGACTGGCCGCGCGCCCAGCGACGAGCCAGCAAAGACACAGATTCTCCGCACGTGTGATAGCCTCAGTTTCTTCGTTCGCGTGAGAGCAGGTTGTAGTGTCTATCGGTCGACATGTGTTCGCTTGTCCATGGCTGGCCGATCAGTTGTCACAAATCCGCGATGTGCAACAGGGGAGAGAGCATCTGGGAGGTTGCCACGTGACCAAAGCAAGACGCCATCCTGGGCAATATGAGCAATGAATGTAGAGTCCCATTCGCTCAGGTTGCGAGAGGCAAACATCACTTTCACATCGCGCAGGATATCGAGATGGCGATTGTAAGCTTCTCCAAGAATGCTAAACAGCGCCTTGCCCTCCCGCAGAGCGAAAGACTCATCATCTGTCTCGAAGATGGCAAGCAGGTCAACGTCACTCGGATTGGTGTCATCGGCAGAACGTTCATCATGCCGCGCAATGGAACCATACAGAATAATCGCCAGCACATCAGCGCGCCGCGCGGCGAGCGTTCGAATGATGTCCTCCACCAGTGACGCAGTGGCTGAATCCAGCCAGGGCGGCGTAACCGCCACATCTGGCACATTGGAGTTGTTTAGCTTATTGCCCATAGATGGATTTCCGCAAGATATCTAACGCGGCACGTTGAGTGGTAGGGTCGGTCTTGCTGCCGTACCAGCCGCCCTGACGCACTTGATCAAGGCGCTCCCAGTTGTCGGCGGTAGATGTTTCCCCAAGCGAGCGTAAGAAGGTTCCCAGCCGCGCATGGCTTTCCTGATGTTTGCCATGTTTGGTATCGCATCCGAACGCAATCCAGTGGAAGGCCGCTCCCCAGGCGCCTTCGATGGCGCTGGCCGAATGCCATGCCACGGGAAGGCAAGGCCACCTCAGGGAAACCATAACCGGCTATGTCAAGTAGTGAGCGGCATCTGAGGAGAGCACAGCGGCTCACTCCGCCGGCACCAGCCCGATGCGCCGCGCCAGCTCATCGGCGGTGGTATAGGGATCGCGGGTGCGCTCGACCACCTCGGCTACCAGCCGGTCCCACTCATCGGCGCCGATGGTTGCCTCGATCTTTTCCACCAGCGCCTGATGCAGCAGCGCCAGCATCTCGCTGCGCGCCTGTTGGCCGCTCCGGCTGGCGAGCATGCCCGATGTCCGCAGCATCGCGAGATGCGCGGCAAGCTTGTCGGCCAGCTCAGGCACGCCATCGCCTGTCATGGCGTTGGTTCTGACGATAGGGACGCGCCAGACGCGCTCCTTGCGGTGTTCGTCCAGATTCAGCAACATGCGTAGCTCGGCGGCGGTCTGGTCGGCGCCGGGGCGGTCGGCCTTGTTGACGACAAAGATATCGGCGATTTCCAGAATGCCCGCCTTGATTGCCTGGATGTCGTCGCCCATGCCGGGCACCGTCACCACCACGACACTCTGCGCCGCGCGGACAATCTCGACCTCTGCCTGGCCCGCGCCTACCGTCTCGATGATGATCGTATCGAAACCCGCCGCGTCCAGCGCGCGCACCACGTCGCGGGTGGAGGCCGCCAGCCCGCCAAGGCTGCCCCGGCTGGCCATGCTGCGGATGAAGACGTTGGGGTCGCCCGCCAGCTCCTGCATGCGGATGCGGTCGCCCAGGATGGCGCCGCCGGTGAACGGGCTGCTGGGGTCTACGGCAAGGATGCCGATGCGCAGCTCGCGTCGGCGCAGCTCGCGCGCCAGCTGCATCACCAGCGTGCTCTTGCCCGCGCCGGGCGAGCCGGTGAAGCCGACGATATGCGCGTGCCCCCCGTGCGTATGCAGCTCCGCGAGGATGGCCCGTGTCTCGGGCGCGCCGTTTTCGATCAGCGTGACGACCCGCGCCAGCGCGCGCCGGTCGCCAGCGAGCAATCGCGTGACGATATCAGTCTGTGCCATGCTAGTGGGCCGCTTCCTCTGCCGCGCCCGCGTTGGCGTCGGCATCCGCGCTTGGCTGGGCGAGCGGCGCCAGGTCATGGGTGAGCCGGTCGGCATTGATATTCGCCCGCACAAACTCGATGATGGTGGAGAGCGAGGTGCCTGGTCCAAAGTTACCACGAATGCCCATCGCCTCGATGGCTGGCAGATCTTCGTCGGGCAGAATGCCGCCCGCCATCACCAGCGCATCGTCCACGCCATTCTCCTTGAGCAGCTCCATCACTTTCGGGAAAATCGCCATATGCGCGCCAGAGAGAATGCTCATCAGAATGGCGTCCACATCTTCCTGGATGGCCGCCTCGACGATCATCTGCGGCGTCTGGCGTATGCCGGTATAGATAACCTCCATCCCGGCGTCGCGCAGCGCCCGCGCCAGCACCTTCGCGCCGCGATCATGCCCATCCAGCCCTGGTTTGGCAACCAGCACACGTATCTTGCGTTGTTCCGCCATATGTCTGCGACGTGACGCCCCGACGGCCCACCTCGCCTTCCCCCTTTCAGCGCCATTGCTGTGTTTGCTGTGCTCATCGTTCGGCCATGGTAGCGTGCGCCCATGCGCAGCCACACCGCGATTGTACACGCCGGGCGGAGGTGTCGCAAGGCTGCTGGCTGGCAGAGCATCTAGCCGATGGATGGTTCCCAGCAGCTTCAACTGATAGTGAATATCGGCGTGGTCACCGTAGCGCTCGTCGCCATCTCCTGCTGCTGGAGCGAGTAGCCGAGGACGGCGCGATAGGTTCCGGCTGGCCAGGGGGTTGGATGTATCTGCCCCGCGCTCGGCGCCAGGCTGATCTTCATGGTCGCGCCCGCCTTGATCTCGACGTGCATGGTCATGCGCCCCATGGCGCACCCACCGACCGCCTGCCAGCCAGAGGTCGTCTGCCGCTGAAGCGTGAGAATCGTGCAACTTGTTTGATGGTCGAAGGTGTAGATGCTGGTCGAGCGGCCATTGATGAGGGTCACGATAATGGTGGACGAGGTCGTGTATGATGAGCGATCGGTGGTCAGCGTAATCGCACTCGTTGGTGGTACAGATGACACGGGTGTTCCTCCTGGTGTTGCTGTGGAGGCCGTCGTCGTCGTTGGCGTACTACTCGTCGCGCCTCCCGGCTGCTGCTCGCTGGTCGTCGTGACACCACACGCGGCCAGCATCAGGACCAGGGCCACCGGCACTATCCGTCCCGCGCGCCGCAATGAAGGGAAATGAATTACTCGCATGCTGATCTCCTTTCCTGTGCTCACGATGCTCTAGTGAGACGCTGCCATCTCGCTACTGGTTCCCGAAGTCGGCGAGCGACACATCCGTCTGCTTCCCATACAGAATACAGCATGCGGACTTTGCGCTGTTACGCTACCCCCCACACAGCGGGCAGGGCAGGTAGCCAGTCTCCCGCGCGGCAGCGGCGCTGGCGAAGATACGCGGCGGTACTGCCCAGCGCGCACGGCTCCGTGTGCATCCCGGCGCGCAAAACAGCGACGTGCCACGAATGCCCAGCGCGGGCGTTCGTCCCTCATTGCGAGTGCGGAGCGCTTCCGCCCAGGCATCATACGAGGCGGCGTCACGGGGGATAGCGCCCTCCATCGCCAGCAGCCGCGCTTTGAGCGGCAGCCCCGGCCCATAGCCCGTCAGGCGTCCATCGCTGCCGACAATGCGGTGGCAGGGGACGAACGGCGCAACCGGATTAGCCCCGTTGGCCGCGCCCACCGCCCGAATCGCCGCGGGTGAGCCAATAGCCTGCGCGATCTCCGCATAGGCGCGCGTCTCACCAAAAGGCACGCGCGCCACCTCGGCCCAGGCGGCGCGATAGAACGCCGTCCCCTGTAGATCGAGCGCGACGGTAAACTCCCGCCGCTCGCCGCGAAAATACTCGTCCAGCTCGCCGAGCGCCTGACGCAGATGGCGCAGCGCATCCTCATTCCCGCCCTCGTAAACCGCGATTGCGCCCAGGTCTGGCGGCGTTTCGGAGCGCGCCTCCGACCAGCGTGCAATCTCCGCCGCACGCACGCCGGCTGGCCCAGCCGTCACCACGACGCTGCCCGCCCAGGTCATCACGGCGCCATGAGCCAGAGCGCCCGTCTCATTGCTTTTCATCACTATCCCCCGGTTCCCTCGTTCTCTCGTTCTCTCGTTCTCTCGTTCTCTCCTCCGAGCTACTTCTTCAGGATACTCGAACCTCGGCAAGGCGAACATTGTTGCAGCCGCATATCCGTCTATGTCGCGGTGGTTGAGCGCGCCTGCGGGTCCTCTCCGCTCCGCCGTTTTCCAGGGCCAGCGTAACCAGGCGATGTATGGTAAGTACCTGCCTGTTTCTGCGCATTTTCTCCAAAACCAATCGCACAGCTTGACAATTTCCTCTCATCCTGTATACTTGCTCTCAACTGTCTGCCTGCCGTGACCAATTACTTACGCTCACAAACGCGATAATGAGCGTACTCTGTGCGAGGAAGCTAGGAGCAGGGGGACAGCAATGGCGCCCCTGGTTGCGCAAGATGGCTTGCTGCGCAACAGCACAGGCGATCGAGGAGACGGTAAGAAGGTGGTAAGGAGGTGGATGTAGTCGAGCATGTAATAGGGTGATACCCCCGCGACTCCTAAATTCTGGCGCACCCCCTGGTAGGGATACTTGCACGCAGCGTTGCGCGCAAATCCAACAAGGAAAGCTGTTGTCCGACATTGTCCGTCGGCTCAATCTACCACCGGAGTTTGCCATGATCCTGATGCCAAGGAGCAATGCAGGCGGCACAGCAGGGAAACGCTGTATATCGAAACGCCTCCTAAACACAGAGGAGGTCTAATGCATTGTGGCCTATTACACCTCCGCGATGGCATTTCCGGACACAATCTGCGCGGTGCAGTCGCGAAAGGCTGCGGATACCTCGGCGCAAGAGCTTCCTTCGTATGGCACTGGGCTGTTTTCCACTGTTTCCCATACGTAGTGTCTCGACCATGCCGACGCATGACAGGGCGGGCATGGCCGAGCATTTAGGAGTGACGAATGAGTCGTACGGTTTTTCACAAGGTATCGATTGGCGTAGTGGTCTTGCTGGCCATCTGCGCCGCCGTTGTTGGATTTCCTCGTATTTCCGCGGCGTCTCCATCACAGGCCAGCGCTGCCCGGCACCAACACCCCACCGTCAACAAATCCGTGAAGAATGATCTGTCGCAGCCACTACGCTCGATTGCGGGCAAACCCTCGAATGGTCATGGTGGCGAAGCCGACGACTTCCCATCGATGAAACCCGTCCGCCAGGGGCGGCCCAACAACCTGAACCCAAACATACAATCTCAGGTCGGCTCCGCAGCTGCTCCCGCGACATCCAATAACTTTGATGGTGTGGGCAATGGCTTCACCGGCCCCAATGGCACATTCACGGTGAATTCGGCTCCGCCCGATACCAACGGCGCGGTTGGCCCCCAGGATTACGTACAGACGGTCAATACCGACTTTGCCGTCTTCAACAAAGATTCTTCACGTGGCGCGGTTGGCAGCGTGCGCTATGGCCCGGTTGCCATCAACACTCTTTGGAGCGGCTTCGGCGGGCTCTGCCAGACCGACAACGATGGCGATCCAACGGTCGTCTATGACAACATGGCCAACCGCTGGATCATCGCTCAGTTCGCCGTGACAGGCGCAACGTCCACGTTCTATCAGTGTGTGGCGGTCTCAACGACAAGTGACCCCACAGGGTCCTACTATCGCTACTCTTTCTCTTACTCGAACTTCCCCGACTATCCAAAGATGGGTGTCTGGCCTGACGCCTACTACGAGACATACAACCTGTTCAACGCATCCGGCACCACCTTTTTGGGCGCCGAAGACTGCGCCTTCAACCGCGCGCAGATGCTGACCGGCGCTGCCGCAACACAGCAGTGTTTCACCACCAGCAGCAGTTACGGTGGCCTCTTGCCCGCCACACTCGACAGCGCGGCGCAGCCACCCGCGGGTTCGCCAAACTATGTGGTTGCGCTGGATACAACCACCTCACTCGCCTTCTGGAAGTTCCACGTTGACTGGAATACGCCAGCCAACTCGACCTTCACAGGGCCGTCGAGCATTGCCGTCGCCTCATACGCGCAAGCCTGCGGCGGCGGTACCTGCATCCCGCAGTCTGGTACCACCAATCAGCTTGATTCGCTGGCCGACCGCGCGATGTACCGCCTCGCTTATCGTAACTTCGGCAGCTACGAGTCGCTTGTTGTTGATCACGCGGTCACCGTCGGCAGCACCGTCGGCATGCGCTGGTATGAATTGCGCAGCCCGAACACTACGCCAACGCTTTATCAGTCTGGCACCTATTCGCCTGATTCCACCTACCGCTGGATGGGCAGCATCGCCGAAGACCAGTCTGGCGATATGGCGATGGGCTTCAGCACCTCTAGCAGTTCGGTGCACCCTGGCATCAGCTATACGGGGCGCCTCGCCAGCGATCCCTTGAACCAGATGTCACAGGGCGAGACAAGCGTTATCGTTGGCGCTGGCTCGCAGACGGGCACCCTGACCCGCTGGGGTGACTACAGCGCGATGACAATTGACCCTGCCGATGGCTGCACCTTCTGGTACACCAACGAGTACATTCCAGCCAATGGCAGCTTCAACTGGAAGACGCGGATCGGCTCGTTCAAGTTCACGCAGTGTGGCGGAACAAACGACTTCTCGATCAGCGCCAACCCAACCACCCTCTCGATTCCGCAGGGCGGGAATAGCACGTCGACAATCAGCACCGCCGTGACCAGCGGGTCAGCAGGTACGGTCAGCCTCAGCGCGAGTGTCTCGCCTGCTGGCCCGACCGTCAGCCTGAACCCAACGTCTGTGACGGCGGGCAACTCTTCAACGCTGACCATCAATGTTGGCTCGGGCGTTGCGATCGGCAGCTATACCGTAACCGTGACTGGCACAGAGGGGAGCGCGACGCATAACACGACGGTTACCGTCAACGTTACCGCGCCGCAAACGAACGACTTCTCGATCAGCGCCAACCCGACCAGCCTCTCGATCGTCCAGGGCAACAATGGCACTTCGACGATCAGCACGGCAGTCACCAGTGGCTCGGCGGGTACCGTCAATCTGACGGCCAGCGTCTCGCCTGTGGGTCCAACCGCCAGCCTCAATCCCACTTCGGTGACGGCGGGCGGATCATCCACCCTTACCGTTTCGGTCGGAGCGACACAGGCGACAGGGACCTACACGGTGACCGTCACGGGCACTGAGGGCAGCGTCTCGCACAACGCAACCGTTACCGTCACGGTGACACCCGCCAGTAGCGGCGGCATCACCAACGGCGGCTTCGAGACCGGCGATCTCAGCGGCTGGACGACGGCGGGCACGACTGCTATCAGCACCACCGCCCATAGCGGCAGCGACTCCGCCCAGGTGGGCTCGACCAGCGCCTTCAATGGCGATAGCTCCGTCGCACAGACCTTCACAGTGCCAACCGGCAATAACACCCTTACCTTCTGGTATCGGGTAGTCTGCACCGATAGCGTCACCTATGACTGGGCAACCGCCACCTTGAAGGACAACACCAGCAACACGACGACCACCGTGCTGGCGCATACCTGCAGCAACACTGGCGCATGGTCTGCAAACACATCGAGTGTGACGGCGGGACATTCCTACACGCTGACGCTCATCGATCATGATGATGGCTATGCCGGAGACCCGACCTATACCCTCTATGATGA
>Ga0068856_100006541_pt1 | contig 11424 bp, 7 predicted proteins | sample KBSCornC62_FD_66595 | JGI IMG/M metagenome (GOLD analysis project Ga0068856, IMG submission 66595) | Corn rhizosphere microbial communities from Kellogg Biological Station, Michigan, USA - KBS Corn C6-2 | ecosystem: Host-associated > Plants > Roots > Rhizosphere > Soil ... | reverse complement strand
CGGATATCCTGGTGCTGGCGATGAAAATCTTCGTTCATTTCGGTGAAGCGTACGGCTGGATATCCCTGCTGTAAAAATGGGATATGGTCGCCGCCGCGCAGGTAGCGGTCGCGGCGATAGATGAGTTTTACGTTTAGATAATCGATATATCGCTCGGCTGTTTCTTTGATGTAACGCGCCAATTCACGGGAAGGGCTATCATTCTCGCCGCCCAAAGAGATCATGGCGGCGATCTGTTTGTCGTTTCCTGAAGCTGTTGTTGGAATCCCTTCACTAAATACGCGTACGTGCGTGTTGTCCCTCAGATCATTTTCCATGCCATGGCTATTACCTACAATATCGTTATTCAGCATGGCATCCACGTTCCAGTTCTCAGCTTTGGCGCGTTTAGCCACGTGAGTCGAGCCTAACAAACCCTGCTCCTCTCCTGCCACTGCCATAAAAATGATAGTGGCCGGGAATTGCCGCTTTGCCATCACCCTGGCAATTTCCATCGATACCGCAGTGCCTGATGCATCGTCGTCGGCTCCGGGCTCATCACCTTCCGGACTCATGATATCTGATCTTCGCGAATCGTAGTGCCCTGAAACGATATAGACCCTTGTATCTTTCTGATCTGTGCCTTTTAATATAGCTAATACGTTTTTCAGTTTTACCGGCTTGTCTACCCGTTCGCCTTTGGGCTGTGTTAGTGTATCAAACTGCACAGTCATCCTGCCATGTGATTCTGTCGCATACCGTTCGTATTCTGATTTGATCCAGTTTCGTGCGGCACCAATGCCCGCGGTTTTGCTGGTGGTGTCGCCTAAGGTATGGCGCGATTTAAAACTTACCAGCTTGCGGATAATTACCTCTATATTTTTTGCCGACACTTCATCCGCCATTTGTTTGATAGCCGGATCTTGCTTAACGGTGGTTTGCGCCATAACAGGCAGGCAAAAGAATAAGGGAAGGATAAATTTTAAGTACCTCATAAGTTTGAAATAACAACTAAAAAATCTGCAACCGAAAATTCGAAATCGAAAATCCGAAATCGAAAATCCGAAATTCGAAATCAAATTATTCTTCTTCGTTCAATACTTCCATTACGTTGCCGGGCTGTTTAAAATTACTGCGCACAAAATGGCACCAGTCGCACTCTTCCTTGCCGCAGCCTGTATTAAAATCATGTGCCTGTATCTTTTGATAAACAGTTCGTATCTGTTCGCGAACAATGGCAATATCCTCCGGAGTGATTAATATCTTCTCATTGCGATATTCGCCCTCACTCACAGGCTCCACAAAATCGAACTGGGTGCCAATTACCTGCCAGTCTTTAGTGCGGTCGTTTTCGATCAGCAATTTATAGAATACCGCCTGCCGCCAGTAATCACCCCCATTAGGCTGCTTGTCATCGGGACGGGATAACTTGTCTTTGGCATTTTTGAATTTACCGGTTTTGTAGTCCACAACGGTAACTTCTTTGCCGGTAAACTCCACCTTATCCAGGTTACCTTTTACCGGTACGCCATCGATCTCGATATTTTTGATCGACAGTTCCACCAGGGCAATCTTATTCCAGTTCAGGATATTCAGCTCATAAAATGCCGGTAATATTTTGGCGCCATAATCAAGACGTAGTTTGAACTCCTCTTTGGTGAACGAATCGCGGTTGCGGTACATGTAAATGCGGAAGTCCTCCATAAACTCCTCGGTTGGAGGGAATTCATCATCATTATCTTTCAATTTACGGAAGGCTTTTTTCAATGCATCGTGCACCGATGAACCGAAGGTTGCGGATGGGCTCTTTCCCGCCGGCACCCTGATCAAACACTGGAAATAGAATCGTAGTGGGCAATCGAGGTAATTGCTGAGGTGCGTAACCGACAGTGTATAATTTTGTAGTAGCTGGTTAATATAGTTAGTGTCGATCAGTTCGATCTTCGGTTTATCATCCGCGTTAAACTGGGTCGCATAAAAATCAAACATACCTTCTTCGCTCAATCGCGGATATTCTACTTTCAGGTGCGTATTGGCCAATATCTCGCCTACAAATTGTGACGCTTCCTGATCCTTTCCATTTTTTTCCTTACTTGCATAGGAAATTACCAGATGCTGTTTTGCGCGCGTCAAAGCAACATAAAACAAACGGCGCGACTCTTCTTTTTGCGCAATATCATCGTCACCACCTTGTGTTAACGTATCCGGGAAACTGAAACCGTTATTCCGCCCTTTGCTATCCCATGTCTTTTTATCGCAGCCGATCAAAAACACGTGTTCAAACTCAAGGCCTTTAGAGCCATGTGCGGTCAGGAAATTAACGCCATTTTCTGAGTAGATCACCTGTGTCAGCGGCAGCCTGATGCTGTTTTCCTTCATCAGATCGATGGTAGCAACCAGGTCCTTGATCCGGATATCGGGATTTTTGCGGCTCTCGTCTTTCAGGAAGTCAAAGAAATTAGTCAGCACCTGCATATACCAGCCTTTGTCCGGCTGCAGCATAATATACCGGAGAATACCCATTTTCGATATCATTTCCTGGAACAGTTGCTGCAAGGTAACGCTTGCCGAAGCCTGCAAAAGATCATCGATATGCGTCGCCAGGTATTTCATCTCCTGGTTTTTTGGCGTATCGAATAAACTTGCTTGAGCCGGCATTTTCAACTCACTGATATATCGGCGCAACGAAGTCTTTGGCTCGCCATTATTTGAGGTTTTATAATTGGCGGTCGCCACGGCGATGCTCGCCTTTGCAGCTTCAATCGGTGGAATGCTAAAGAAATCATAATGCATAATCTCAAAAAGCAACTCATCGCCACTGTAAGGCGAATCCAGCTCCATTGCCAGGTAGCGCAGGATATTGATGATCTTCTCGCCAAAAGGAAGCGTCAGAATATCGATCTTACGTCGGGTATTGACGGCAATTTTTTTGCCATCCAGGTATTGGAGCAGCTCCTCAACCTGGCTGTGATTCCGATAAATGACAGCAATTTCTCCGGCCAGAGTGCCTCCTCCGATCAACGTTTTGATCTGGTCGGCTATATGGACCAGTTCCTGCGCCGGGTTCTCATACTCCCGTATTGTAGGCGCAACCTTCAGATTGTTGAAACGCGGATGCGAGGATTGTAAATTCTTATCCCGGTTTAGCTGTCCCGTCAGACGTTCGCGGTTATTGGCTATCAACGCTTTGGATACGTCGAGGATATGCTGGTTGGAGCGATAGTTTTCTTTGAGTACAACCGTTTTCAGGGTATTGACATAATCGCCTGCAAAATCCAGTATGTTCTTCATGTTTGCACCCTGGAATTTGAAGATCGACTGGTCATCGTCTCCGACCACAAACACATTGGGCGTCTCCCAATAATTAAGCAGGTATTTAAGCAATTCGCTCTGTGAGCCGCTGGTATCCTGGAACTCATCCACCAAAATATACTGGTAGCGCTCCTGGTATTTGCGCAGCATTTCCTCATCCTCACGAAAAGCCTTCAGTACCCAGATGATCATATCATCGTAATCATAATACCCACGGCCCTTCATCTTGGCATCGTATCGCTGGTACTCAGCAACTGCGGCCAACAACTTGGTCATCACATCACGGGCGGCGTCAATTTCTTTTTGCTTTACGTCACCAACTTTAATTCCTTTTACCGTGTTGGCTCGTTTGTAAATGTATTCTTCGCGATTGGGCAGATCCGCCAGATACTCGGAAACAGCGCGACTTATCATTTCCTCGTTCCAGTTCTCGCGCTTCATTACCGAGAACAGGTTTTTCAGCCGCGGAACATCATAATAAATATCGCCGGTAAAACGCTTCAGCAAATGATCGTTCGGAAACTCGTCTACCAGCTCCTGGAACAATGTTACAGAATCAAGATCAGACAAAGGCTCCAAATTCAGTTTGCCGAAATACTCCAGGTTTTCCTGGATGATCTCGTTACAAAAGGCATGGAAAGTGTATATGTTAACGCGATAGGCTTCAGGGCCAATAAAATCAAACAGGCGCTTGCGCATCGCTACGGCTCCGGCATCGGTATAGGTAAGACACAATATCTCGTGCGGATTTGCATCTGTCTCAAGCAAAATCTTGCCAATCCGCGCAGCCAATATCTGCGTTTTACCAGTGCCGGGACCAGCCACAACCAACACCGGACCTTCAATCTGGTTCACGGCAGCTAACTGTTCGGGGTTGAGCCGGGCTAATGCTTCAAGAAATTTTTCGTTGTATTTGTTGGGGGTGGATTGCATAAGACTAGTAAAGATACGAAAAAGGCGGCCCTAAGAAAACCGGCTTTAAGAAATGACTTTTAATTCAGTGATTTCGTGTAAAAAGATACCATGACCGTCGCCAGGATCAAGGAACATCTGTATAGATACATCGATATGGCAGAGGATAAAAAACTAAATGCTTTATATACTCTCTTGGAAGATGAAATTGATTATGACGGATACCTCACAAAAGAACAAAGGGCTGAACTCGACCGACGTTATAATGAGCTTGAAAGTGGCTTTGCGAAGACCTATACATGGGAAGAAACTGTATCATTTATCGACCAAAAACTAAATGCACGTAATCCGTAGAGACGCAAAATTTTGCGTCTCTACCTGAGCACCACCCCACTCCCCGACGGAAAAAATTGATTAATCCGCACGGGCAATTTCCCTTTTGGCTTGATCAATCCAGCAATAGCATTCACTGCCGAGCGCTGCATTTCGTCGCTCATTTGATAACCGGCTATTAGCGCTCCAGACCTTTCAATACCAGGCAAACCGGCAATAGTGTATGGATTTGCAAAAACGCAGATCACAGAATGCGGTAGTGCGGCCAGTTCGGAAATGAAGATTTTCACATTGTCGCTGTAATCCAGTTTGCTTGCCGGGCGCGGGCGGGTATCATTTATGCTTACAAAAACCTGGTCATATTTTCTCAATTTGGACAGAAGCGCCAGTAACTGGTCGGCCGGCGTATCTTTACCAACAAGGAACGTATCGTTGTTAATGTACCATTTGGTCAACTCGTCCTGGAAAACGCCGGGGCTATCGACGCCAATGCTCACGATACCCGTTTTCTGGATTGGGTTCAACATCATCGTTGTATAGTCGCCTTTTAATAACGTCACGGCGTTATCGGTAAGTTTCTGCACCAATTGTTTCGCGTTTTCACGGTTTAAATCCTCTACCAAATGTTCAGTCGATGTTTCGTGATAATGATTTAATCCGGCCCAGTATTTTGCGGCTAATACTTTCTTTACGCGAGCCTCGAATTCCTGTTTGGGAACGTCTTTTTGGCGAACTGCCTTTTTGATCAATTTGATCGCTAGCTCCGAATTCTCAGAAAGCTCAATAATATCATTGCCTGCAATAAAAGCTTTGACATCGGCATCCCCATTAGGAAAATATTTGGTTACCGCTTTCATTTCCATCGCGTCAGAAACAACCAATCCTTTGAAGCCCAGCGAGTCTTTCAAATCGCCGGTAATGATTGGTCTTGACAAAGTAGAGGGCAGATTTTTTGTCGTATCCAATGCAGGAATATCCATATGCGCCACCATAATACCACTGATACCGGCCTTAACTGCCTGCCTGAAAGGGTATTCCTCAAGGGTATCCAGTCGCTTGCGGTCAAATGGTAATAAAGGAAGCTCCTGGTGCGAGTCTACATTAGTATCCCCATGACCCGGAAAGTGTTTAGCTGTGGTAAGAATGCCGCCGTCCTGCATGCCCTTCATATAAGCAATACCCTTTGCAGCTACATTGTATTTATTGTCGCCAAAAGAACGAAAGTTGATCACCGGGTTATCGGGATTATTATTCACATCCATATCCGGTGCAAGGTTCATTTGCATGCCCATCCGCTTAAAATCGTAAGCTACAAACTGCCCCATTTTGTAAATAAGCGTATTATCCTGGATGGCGCCCAAGGTCATTTGATAGGGGTATGAAATAGTCGAGTCCAGGCGCATACCGAGGCCCCACTCACCATCCTGCGTAATCATCAACGGAACCTTAGCAAGCTTTTGATATTTGTTGATGAGCTCGGCCTGTCTAACCGGGCCACCCTGGAAAAACACCAGTCCGCCGACTTGCTGATCTTTGATCACATTGCCGACCGAATCCTCGTACGCTTGTCCCCGATCGGTATGGGCGCGAACAAAGAACATCTGTGCTATCCGTTGTTTCTGACTCAGTTTTTTATAAACCGAATCCACCCAATGGTTTTGGCGGTTTAGTAACGCGATATAGCTTGTTTTTTGCTGTGATAAAGCCTGCCCGGCAATAACCAAACAAAGGAGCGATAAGCACACCCTTGGCAGGTTACTTTGTAATGTCTTCATAAACGCCAAATGTAACAAACTTACATCTTGCTGCTATCCCCGACTTAAAAAGCAGGCATATATTGCTAAGCTATATCGCAATATTCCGCAGGTGCGGTTACCAGCGAATCCACCAGGTATTCAAAATGTTTCTGGAAGTAAAAATCATAGCCGTTTCTCCCTTCGGGGATCACATTAGGGGTTATTGGACAAACTTCGAGTATACGCACCGCCTTAAGCGCCTCGGCCACAGAAAATGGGAACGATTGATTACCGACAAACAACTTACTGCCTTTGATAACCTGGGCCAGCTCAAGGAAATCATTTAGCGGATGCCAGTTTAACCTGCTTATAAATTTTTTCATGCGTTGATATTCTGATTTCACACCAACAAAAACGACATTCTCATAGGCCGATAAAAATGAATAATCTATCAAAGGATTATTGTACCTGGTACTCCGTGCCAAAACAATAACATCTGAAAAACCGTCCATCGCCTCAACCTCAAGCCAGGGTTCGCTCAGGTCCGCGTGGATGCCGGTCGTATAAAAATTCCAGCGCGCTATATTGCCCCTGCTAAGGTCAAGTCCTGATTTCCTGAACATTGACAGATCAAGGTGGATCTTCTGTCCGTTGTAAATGCCTATTCGATTAATGTATGACTGTGAGTCAAGCAAATTGATCAACCCATTAGCCATCGTACGATTGAGCATCACATTGCTAAGCGGATGAGTCATACCTGGCGACAGCTCGAGCGGTTCATCCAATTTCATCAGAAAATTAACCGGCGATGAGGTAAGCTCATGAAGCTTTTTAACTACCGGCAAACTGTATATAATGTCTCCAGCGTTGCCGCTATGCAGTACATTTATTTCTCGCCCGTCGTTGACAATTTTCAATATATCATTGATGGTAAGCGCCTTATCCTGGATTACAAAATCGATAATGGGTTTGTGAAGACGGTATTGCAGAAGTTCGTGCTTGTATAACAAGTACTTTTCTCTGTTGGTATACTTCCACCATGTTTTTTTAAACCAGTTTTCTTCAAAGGTAGTGTTCATATATGCCCCTACGACCTTCAAATGCCCTTTGCTACAGCACCGGCAAAAAATTTTCACCTCAACATTAAACCTGCGCGTGATGTTTTACTCTAAAAAAGACGAATGCAAAAACTTATAAAAAACGAACAGTGATGAAAAAATTTCTCTTTTTAGCAATTTGCCTGTTTACGGCAGGTAGTGTTTGCGCCCAAACTTACTACTACGGCCCGCGCCGTGTACACCGTCGCCAGCCGCGGCAACAGAATGATTTTTACAGGCCGACCGTTGGCGTTGAGGGTGGTGTGAATATTGCCAATACGGTATCATCCTATAACACCGACTATAGCACCAGCTCTATTGTAGGATTTCATGCAGGCATTACAGCCAATATTCCGGTTGCCTACCCTTTCTCGTTTGATCCTGAGGTCCTGTTTACACAGCAGGGTTACCAGGCCACTACTACTGATGGGACGCTTACCCAACGCAACAATTACATTGCCATCCCTTTACTTGCCAAGTTTACGCTGGTACGTGGCTTTAATTTCCTTGTCGGCCCGCAGATTAATATTCCTGTTACCAGTACCACTACTTTTGACAATGGTTTTGTCACTTCACAGGAATCATACTATACAGATAGCGGCAATAAAAGCAATGTTGCCGGCGTGATTGGAGCAAGCATCGATCTTAACCCCAACGTATTTATACAGGCGCGGTACCTCATCGATTTAGGCTCGAACACACAGGACCCCAATTCGCCTATTCCTAACTACCGCAACCAGGTTTGGCAATTTGGTCTTGGTATAAGGTTTCAATAAGTAATAAAGTTAGTCCAATAAAAAAAGCTGCCTTCCCCGGGCAGCTTTTTCCATTTTTAATTAGCACGTCTGAATCAGCGAGTTTAGTTATAACATAATTTTCTGATGTAGTTTACCTTGCTCAGAAAACTTCTTTGTTTCCTTTTGCTGAAATAAAATACGAGATCGAAATATTTGACTAAAAATACGAGCGACTTGAATTTATTCTTTCCCTCCTTCAGATTCACCAGTACGTCGCAAGCCGCTGAGATCAGGTGCGAATCTTTGTTATACCGGTATCTTGCGCAATTGGAGAGCCATGTCAAATCTATTCCAAGCCTGTCGGCCTTTGTTTTTTTTGGAGGTGCCGTGTGGCGTAATTCGAGCGAGTCGGTAACGCTGTTTCTATGTTGGCGATAGTGAACCAATATCTTATTCAGGTATTTTACCGTTCCAACGTTAAATGCAACATAAGATATCCACCAGTCATGATAGTTATCACTGGCAAAAGGGAAAATGTATTTTATAAGCTTCCTTTTGAACAGCGTAGCATGGCCGGATATGCAGTTAGCTACAATGAACGGTATGCAGCTTTGCCCCTCATACATCCTGAATTTTGACGACATAGTTTCATCTCCAATGCGCTGACTGTTTTCATCAATAAAATCAGAATCGTGGTAAACCATAATATTATCCCCGATGGCCTCAACCATTTCGGAAATTTTTGTTGGTTCCCATATATCGTCCTGATCGGCGAGCGCAATCAATTCGCCCTTGCAGAGTTTTATAGCTCGTTCAAAATTGCGTATATACCCGATGTTTCTTTTGTTGCGATAAAGTTTTACACGTCTGTCCATTTCAGCAAATCGCTGCAGCACATCCCAGGTAACATCTGCCGAGCAGTCGTCCACAATTATAATCTCAAGATTTTCGTAATCCTGTGAGATAATTGTGCCCAGCTGAGCTGACAAAAACTCCTGGCCATTGTAGGTGCACATTGCAACAGAAACTAAAGGGGTACCAGTTCTTCGCATAATTCCATAGTGTAGTTGCTTGTTAAACTACGGAAACATGCATTTGGTTTAATGTAACAAACTTTTTATTTAAAAATTAAAAGGATAGCCTGTTTGTTTGGCTTTTAAACCGACTGGAAAAGACGTTTTAACCTATAGCCCCACATAAACTTGAGTAAAAAATTGAACTTACTCAGCGCAGACTTCTGCTGAATGTATAACAGCACCTTCCGATTTTTAAACATGAGCCAGAATAGGGAAAAACTGAACCAGGATTTTATGCGCCGCTCCATTAAACCAAGAATTTTATTATTAAAAGCGGGATATTTATTAAAGGGATATTTACTGAACAAACGCAAAATGACCAATTGCCTTTCAAGCTTTTCGATTGATCCTTCTTTTTTGAAGAGATGTTTCTTCTGACGCAAAATATCTGTACTGGTTGAACGATGCTGGCGATATTGCACAAGCACATGGTCGAGGAAGAAGACGCTCCCCATGTTTGTAGCGGCGTAGGCGAGCCACCAATCATGAACGATCTCCGGTTTAAAGCTATCGGCATAATTCATCAGTTCCCTTCGGAAAAGCATTGCATGCCCCGATACGCAATTCTCAAACAGGAAGACACGCGGATCATCGCCCGAATAGCAGTTCCGAATATCAGAAATTCGCTTATTTAGTGAGATGCCTTCGTCGTCAATGAATTCAGAATCGTGATAGATCAGCATGTTGTCGCCAATGTTGTCCATCATGATCCTTACTTTTTCTGAATCCCAGATATCATCCTGGTCACAAAGCGCTATATAATCACCACTACAAAGGCTAATAACTTTTTCGAAGTTCCGGATATAGCCGAGATTGATCTCGTTAACATGGACACTGATAGTCAAATTTATATACCTATCGGTATACTCCCGCAAGAGTGCAACTGTTTTATCACTGCTGCGATCATCAACTACAACAATCTCCAGATTAGAATAGGTTTGGGCAACCAGCGAATCTAATTGCTGCCGAAGATAGTTAGCACCATTATAGGTACAAAGCGCAATAGAAACCAGCGGTGCACTCATTATTGAAAAGTTTGCATGTCGATAAGGCGACGGTAAAGCCCGTTTTGGTTCATTAGCTCCAGATGCTGACCCTGCTCAACGATTTCTCCATTTTCGAGGACGATGATTATATCGGCATTCTGGATAGTGCTTAACCGGTGGGCGATGATGAGCGACGTGCGGTTTTTCATCAGGTTGTTCAAAGCTTCCTGCACCAGTTTTTCCGATTCGGTATCTAATGCGGAGGTTGCTTCATCCAGAAGCATGATCGGGGGATTATTCAAGACCGCACGGGCAATACAGATACGCTGCCGCTGGCCGCCGGAGAGTTTGGTGCCGCGGTCTCCGATATTGGTGTTATAACCCTCCTCGGTTTCAAGAATGAAGTTATGTGCATTAGCAATACGAGCAGCAGCTTCGACCTGTTCCTGCGTAACGCCGGTTTTGCCAAAGGCGATATTATTGAAAATAGAGTCGTTAAATAAGATGGTCTCCTGATTCACAATGCCCATCAACGAGCGCAGCGATTCCATGGTTATCGACTGGATATCTTTTCCGTCGACGCAAACCTCACCAGATTTTGGTTCGATGAAGCGCGGTATAAGATCCATCAAGGTAGATTTACCCCCACCGGACGGGCCAACCAGTGCAACAGTTTTGCCCTTGGGAACCGTTAGGTTAATATTGGACAGGATGGGCTTTTCTTCGTAAGCAAAACAGACATTATTAAATCGTACGCTCTCTTTGAATTCTGTGATTGAAATTGCATCCGGTGCATTAACAATCTGCGGTTTCTGATCTATAAGAGCCAGCACCCGTTCGCCCGCAGCCAATCCCTGGTGAATATTGCTAAATGAATCGGATATGGCTTTTGCCGGGCGCATCAGTTGCGAAAAGATAGCAATATATGCTATGAACTGTCCGCCAGTCAGATCGGATTTGTTATTCAATATCAAGTAACCACCATATAACACGATCAAAGATATCATGGTGATGGCCAATATTTCGGAAACAGGCGATGCAGATTGCTGGCGTTTAGCCATAGACCGCATTATCTTGGAATATCGCTTGTTTTCATCGTTAAAGCGATTCTTTATAAAGTCAGTGGCATTAAATGCCTTTACAATTTTGATACCCGCCAGGGCTTCATCGAGATAACTGATCATGTTGCCATAACTCTGCTGAGCCGCCGCGGCCTGGGACCTGAGTCGTTTTACTATTTTCGAAATGATAAACGC
>Ga0068856_100006535_pt1 | contig 11428 bp, 11 predicted proteins | sample KBSCornC62_FD_66595 | JGI IMG/M metagenome (GOLD analysis project Ga0068856, IMG submission 66595) | Corn rhizosphere microbial communities from Kellogg Biological Station, Michigan, USA - KBS Corn C6-2 | ecosystem: Host-associated > Plants > Roots > Rhizosphere > Soil ... | reverse complement strand
TCCGGGGTCCCCGCGAACAGGTCTTCGTTCGTGGGGTGGAGATCCGGGGTCCCCGCGAACAGGTCTTCGTTCGTGGGGTGGAGGTCTCGCACTTGAGACTTGGGAACTTAGCTGGTAGCTAGGAGCTAATAGCTAGTACTGCTTTTGTTACTCCGTCCGCAGCGCCCGCATCGGATCCACGCTCGCCGCCCGTCTCGCCGGCACCAGTGCCGCACCCGCCGAAACCGCGCTGATCGCCACAATCGCAATCGCAAAACTCGTCAGGTCGAATGGCGTCATCTGGTACAGCATCGACTTCAGCGGACGAATCGCAAACAGTGTCAGCGGTATCCCCGCCGCTAGACCGAAGAGCAGCACACCCATGCTCTCGCGCAAGAACATCGTCAGAACCTGCCCGCGCGTTGCCCCCAGCGCCATGCGCACACCAATCTCCGTGCTCCGTCTGCTCACGCGGAACGAGTGCGCTCCGTACAGTCCCGCGGCCACAAGCAATGCCGCCAGCACTCCGAAGAATCCGCCCAGCGCTGCAAACATCCGCTGCTGCTCATACGATTTCTCGAATTGCGCCTGCTGTGTCATCGGCTGTTCCAGCGGTACATCCGGATACATCGACGACACCACCTTCCTGATCGCCGGCAGCATGGCCGTCGCGTCGCCTCGAACCCGCACCTCCACGTGCATCGTCCCCATCGACTTGAATTGCATCGCCGCGTAATACGCCATGGCAATTGGCTTTTCATCCACACCCGTGTACTTGCTGTCTCGCGCCACGCCGGCAATTCTGAATGGCTGCTTCCCGGTTCCAAGCAGGTGTCCGATGGGATTTGTCTGCCCCAGATACTTCTTCACAAACGTCTCATTCACAATTGCAACTCGCTCGGTCTGGTCCGTGTCCGACTGGCCAATATCGCGTCCTGCCAGCATCGGAACGCCCATCGTGCGAAAGAAACTCGGTCCTACATTGTTCGACCGCAGAATAGCGCCTTCTTGCCGGACGCCGTCCAGATACAGATCGTTGTTGTCTGACCACCCCGATCCCGGCCGATTCTCCGCAATCGAAACACTCTCTACGCTGGGCATCTGCCCGACTCGATCGAGCAACTGCCGATAAAACACATGCTGATCCGTTCCACCCTGCGGCGTAACTCCAAACACCAGCAGCCCATGTGTCTCCGAACCCAGGTTCTCGTTCGCATAATTGCGCAGCGTACGCAGCAGCAATCCCGCACACACCAGCAGCACCAGGCAAACCGCAATCTGCGCTGAAAGCGTTACACGTGCTCCAGCCAACCGGCTCCGCGTTGCGGTAGTCGTTCCCGATGTCGATCGCAGTACGCCGGCAACCGGTACCCGTGCCGCGCTCCAAAGTGGAAACAGCCCGAACGCCAGTGCAGCCATCCCTGAAATCGCAATTGTGAACAACAGCACCGTGCGATCCGGACTTAGCCCTGTCTCCACCCCCGACCAAGAGGTCAGCATTTGTGTCGCCGACAAAGCGAACAGCCATCCCGCCGCCGCACCCGCCACCACCAGCAGCAGGCTTTCGCACAGCAGCTGCCTGAAGATGCTCGCCCTGCTCGCGCCAATCGCCATCCGCAGACTGAACTCATGTTCCCGTGCCGTGTTGCGTGCCTGCACCATCATCACCACATTCGTGCATGCAATCAGCAGAACCAGTCCCACCAGCCCCATCAGAATCTCAACCGGCGTGCGGAAATCTACGTTGTATCCCGCGATGCCCTTTGCCGGAACAAAATCCAGCAACGGTTTCCACTGCTTTTCGTCAATCGTGCCCACCGTCTGCTTCACAACACCGCCAAAGGTCCCTGCCAGAGCCTGCTGCGCCTGCATCGGCGTCACTCCCGGCCGCAGCCGCGCCATCATCCGCAGGCACCACCACTTCGGAGAGCCATACAGCGTGTCGTTCCCCGCAGGCGACCCCCAAGCATTCAACTCCGGCCTGTTCTGCAGTGGAATCCAGAAGTCTGCCGAAACCGCCGGTTCAATCCCCTTGAACCCACGCGCCGTCACGCCCACAATCGTCAACGGAACTCCTTTGACGTACATCGTCTTCCCGACCGCGTTCGGATCCCGCGCAAAACTTCTTGTCCAGAACTCGTAGCTGATCACCGCAATCTGTGCATGGTTCTTCTCGTCCGCGTAGCTGAACCCGCGTCCCAACCCCATGCGCGCCGTCAGCCCCGAAAAGAAGTTCCCGCTTACCTCTTCACCCTCCGCCTCCTCCGGCAGCTCACCGTGCCTCACGGCAACACTCCCGTTAAAGCTCAACGGAACATACCCGATCAGTTCCTCAAACACATCCGTCCGTTGTCGAAGCGCTTCAAAAGTAACTTCAGAAAACGAAGTGTTCGAGTCGCCCGTATTCCCCGACCCCGGCGCCTGCCCTTCGCCATTCGCCATCCGCACGTAATACAGCCCATGCGGCCGCGAAACCGGCAGCAGTTGCATCAGCACCGCATTCATCACGCTAAAGACCGCGGTATTGGCGCCGATCCCCAGCGCCAGCATCACCACCACAATGAATGCGAACCCTGGCGACTTCTTCAGCTGCCGCAGCGCATATTGCATATCACGAGCGAACGCTCCCATTGTGATCCCCCTCCAGACACACCACTACTTGCTCTCTTTATTAGCATCTCCCGTTCCACTGAACTAGCATCCAATTCTCTGAGAGAACAGGGGTTTCCGGTGCGGTGCGTTGTTTTCACCTGACCTCGGCCGTCCGGAATAGGCAAATCGCGTCCGAATCCGAACACAGCTCGGTTGAAATCCAGGCCACCCGGAGCGTAATAATGAGTTCCTGCCGTTACCAGGCTTCCGGCGATCGCCGTAACTTCGCCCGCGACGCAATACGATTCGAACCAGCGATTCCGCCGCCCCCCGAAAGGAATCTGCCGTGAGTAGCTTTCCTGATCATCAATTTCCCCACGAGCCGGTCGCCACTCGCGATGCCGCTCCAGCCTCATGGCGTCAACTGTTCAAGCGGGCCCTCGCGCAATCCACTTGGAAACGAAACAATCAACCTCAACCAGATTCTAGGGCCGCTGTGAAAACTTCATCTTCCTTTTCTCGCTCTCACAAGATCATCATCGGCCTCGCCGTCGCCGTACTTCTCCTCATCGCGGTGCCCATCGCCCTGATCATTCGCGCTGAATCACATCGTCCTCACTACTACCGGCAAGGCAAAAGTGTCGTTGCTCGTGGCGAGTCCATCCTCGGCATCAGTCAGGCCTCCTCGAAGCCGAAGCCCACGCCCTACAGGTACACTCTCGACACGCCCATCACGCGTCCCTCAAACCCCATCGTCTTCACGCCGCCTCGTCTGCCGAACTCTGCGGCAGCCGTCCCGCAGCAGACTCCCTCTCAGCCCCAGTACGTCACACCAGCACTCCCTCAAACTCCGAACGCGCTGCCCCAACCTCCCACCACAGCCAATTCAGCGCGGGGTCCATTCGCCCCGGTCGTTTACTCGGCACGTCACGAAAGGCACTTCGGCGGCTGCTCCGGTCAGCTCACCCTCAACACGGGTGGCCTCAACTTCCATTGCCCCGAGAACCCCGGCGACAGCATCCAGATCGCACTCAACGAAATCGGCGCAATTGACGAAAACGGAGTCCAGACCCTTTCCGGCAAGAAGTACCACTTCACCATCACCGGCATGAGCAAGCCCGCAGCTCAACAACTCTTCGCCAACTGGCTCCATCAGGTCCGTTGATAAGCCCTTCAGATTTTCTTAATGCCCGCGTGACACAATCCTCTCGCTGATCAGGACACTCTCTTGTCCTGTACGAAAGGTCTTGCCATGCGCGCACACGTTGCCCTCCGTCGCCTCGCTTCAGCTCTCCTTTTCGCCGCTCTCCTTTGGTCCTTCTCCGCTCCCGCACTTCACGCACAAGGCCCCTACAAAGTCCTCGATCACTGGAAGCTCTCCGACGCCGGCGGATGGGATTACCTCCTCATCGACTCAACAGCCCATCGCGTCTACATCACCCGCGGCGACCACGTAGACGCCATCGACTCCACCTCCGGCAAACTCCTCGGTACCATCACCGGCCTACACGGAACCCACGGTGTCGCCCTCAATCCCGACGGCAAGACCGGCTACATTTCCGATGGCCGCGGCAACGCCGTCATCGTCTTCGATCGCTCCACGTTCTCCGTTACCGCCACCATCCCCGCCGGCACCAACCCCGACGCCATCATCTGGGAGCCCGCCACGAAATCCGTCTGGGCCTTCAACGGCCGCAGCAACGACATCACCGTCATCGATGCCGATTCACGCAAAGTCATCGCTACCATCCCCGTCCCCGGCAAGCCCGAGTTCGCCGTCTCTGACGGGAAGGGAAGTCTCTACAACAACATTGAAGATAAGAACGAAATCGTAAAAATCGACGTCCGCTCCCACAAAATCACCGCCACATGGCCCGCCTGCGAATCTCCTTCAGGCCTCGCCCTCGATCCAGCCGGCAACCGCCTCTTCGCGGTCTGCGACGGCAAGAAGATGTCCGTCCTCGACGCAACCTCCGGCAAAGTCCTGGCCACTCCTGCCATCGGCGACGGCCCCGATGCCGCAGCCTACAGCGCCAAAAACAAGCTGGCCTTCGCATCCTGCGGTGAAGGAGTCCTCTCCGTCATCGACGCCTCCGCCTCCGACTACAAAACCATCCAGACCCTGCCCACCAAACGGGGCGCCCGTACAATGACCTACGACCCCGCCACCGACCGCATCTACACCGTCACCGCCGACTTCGGCCCCCCTCCCGCTGCCACCGCCGACAACCCTCGTCCCCGCCCCGCCATGCTCCCCGGCACCTTCGAAGTCATAGTGATCGGCCGCTGATTTTCACTCGTCTGTGCCCCATTCATCGGAAGCCTCATCGCACGATGAGTGGGATTCGAGCACAGTTCGGCTCACTCCCAACGTCCTTATGTCGCTATTCTTAGGTCCCTATGTCCTAATCCCCAATCCCTCGTCCCCTTGTCCGCTTGTTCTCTCCGTCAACTGCTTTTTCCAGCCAACCTCCACCCCCCTTTCCTCGTCCGTTCTAGTGTGACAACCTCACATCCAAGACTGCTGCTCGCTCTCGCACTATCGCTCCCTCTCGAAGCCATCAACTACTGGGTCATCGGCTACCCCGCCGACACCCACTCCATCTCCCGCGCCGCCCAGTACCCCGCAGTCGCGCTCCAGTGGTACCTCCTCCACCTCCCCGGCATCATCGCCGGCGACCGCAGCATCTACCTCCGCGAGCACCACCCCTTCCACGCGGTCGTCCTCTTCGTCGCAGGCTTCATTGACTTCGCCCTCTTCCTCCTCCTCTTCTTCTGGCTCGCAAGACTGGCGCGCCGCACCCTCCGCAAGCTATCCTCACCTCAGAAGCAAACCGCGTAGACTCCCCGGCGCGATCGTTCAAGAATTCCAGTGTCTGATCTCAAATCTCCATTTAGCCCTTAATTGTTCCCTGTTCCCACTGACCCCTGTTCTCATGAAGCTTGCCCTCACCATCCTCGCCCTCATCGTCTTTGCTCTCTCCCTCTTAGCCGACTACAAATGGCGTCAATGGATGGCCAAACACCGCCCCGACCGCGATTGAATCTATGGCTAGATTTCCATTCGATCCATTGCTTTTCTAAGGCAGGGCAATGGATCTGCCAGCCAAATAAGTCTTCATCGATGCATAGATGACTGCCATTTCGGAGTCGGACAATGCCCTGTCATAAACAAAAGCTGCGCTGATTGTGTTGTTGCTGTATTGAGGACCCAAACTCCCCCCTGGAAAATCACAGCCAACATGGAATTCGCTGTTTCGCATATTGACTGAAGCAGGAATCCCCCCTTCAGAATCATCTGTGGTTGGCACCAGGGCTCCGTCCCAGTAAACCTTCGCGCTCTGCCCGCCCCTCCAAGTGAAACCAAACGAATGCCACGAACCGGGAGCGGCTGGAGTTGTATCAGTTGGGGCAGTCCAGTACCAGGTATCTTCACTGCCCGTCGGTTGGAACCACGCCGCCGTTGCCCCCCCGAAGTCCACAATGCCCATTTGTCCATTCGGTCCTGTTCCACCCTGTTCGTCGGCGACAAACTCGAGAAGTGGTGCAATTGCCTCATTTGTCTCTTCTCGATAGAACACGATCATCGTGGCCGCGGAGACCGTTTCCTTGCCAAAGACTATCTCCCCGTCTTCGCCCCGCGCGCAATTACTGACCCCATTGAATACCAGCCCCTCGCGGGACCAGACCGGCGGGCTATCCGGGTTAGGAGAACCGATCGAACCATTGAATCCATTTACCGACTTGTCGTAGAGAATCGAACTGTTCGCGCCCTCGAACATGTCAAAAAACACGACGAGCCCGCTCGTAGGAATCGGAGTCTGAGGTTGAATAAACGCTCCTCCTCCAAGCGGAAGCACAACGCGACTGAATGGGCTGGGAGTTACGTCTAGAACGGTTGGAACCCGCTGAACGTGTCTGACCGCCGCCGCCTGAAGCATGGAAGACTCAATTATTTTCAGCGGCGAGATCCTTGCTCCTTCTCTGAAGCCAGGGTTGGCTCGCGAATTGTCGTGGGTTGGAGTGAGTGGCTTACTCAACGAGTTGGTCTGCGATTTGATGGAAGCGGAGAGGAAAGTCAAAATGCCGGCAATCAATACGTATCTGATAAGGTCCACGGCTGTTCCCTTCGATTCAGCGCGGCTCTGATGACGAATATCAGCGGCGATGTCAAAATATTTCAAAACTTGGTGCAGCAGGAATGACTTCGAACAATCACGTCAAATGGCGTCTGCCATGATCGTTTAACTTGCTGGGCCTGTAAAAACCCAGTTGGTTTCGTTCTACATCCGGCTGCGCGGGGCCCGATGATCGTCGCCAATGTTCGAGCGCTCGAATACCCTGTATGAGGCGCGTTCTGAACACCTCAAATCGTGTGCCGGAATTAGTCGGCTTCCCGTGACAGCTGTCACGAGTGACCTTTCTTTTGTAGTACTAAAGTGCTTTTCACCACGAACGGCCACTTGAGCCTGTGGCATCAAATCTGCACAGTTCCGGTTGGCCATCCAGAACTGTCTAGAGTCACCGTGCGAACCCAAACCAAATCCAATGCGCCACGCCCCATCCGTGTCACTTCAACCTGCAACTTTCCTCGTTGGTCGCCGTTACAATAGGCACAAGGGAGTCGTCCAAGCCAATATGTCTAGAAATCTTGCCCTCGCCCTTCGCTTCCCTGCTCGCCGCATTGCTCTCACGATGGGTCTTGCCGTCGCTCTGTTCGCCGCGGCGCCTAGTATGCGCGCCCAATTCAACGCACCCGCCACCACCCCGGTACACGACCCCGCCGCGCTCAAACCCCCCGTCGGCGCCCGTGTAGCCATCATTGAATTCGAAGACATGGAGTGCCCCGACTGCGCCAACGCCAACGTCATCCTCAAAGACGCCGCAGCCAAATACAACATCCCCTGGGTTCGCCACGACTTCCCCCTCCCATTCCATCCTTGGAGCTTCCAGGCCGCCGTCAATGCCCGCTGGTTCGACACCAAAAGCAAGAAGCTGGGCGACGATTATCGCGACTCCGTCTTTGCCAGCCAGCCCTCCATCACCTCTCTCGACATCCTGCGCCAGTTCACTGAGAACTACGCAAAGAACCACAACGTCCAGCTCCCCTTCGCACTCGATCCCCAGGGCAAACTCGCCGCCGCCGTCAAGGCTGACTACGCACTCGGCCAGCGCATCGGCATCGAGCACACCCCCACCATCTGGATATCCACATCCAACAGCAAGGGCGCTCCCTTCGTCGAAGTCGTCGATCGCACCAAGCTGTTTCAACTCATCGACCAGGCCATCGCCGACACCAAATCAACCCCCGTCAAAACAGCGCAAGCAAAAACAACGCGCAAATAGCGCCCCCCATCTCAGCCCACTGTCATGTCTGATTTCCGTTACGAGGTCGAAATTCGCGTCCCTCCGTCGCGTGTCTGGTCCGTCCTTCTCGATGTCGAACGCTGGCCAGAGTGGACGAGCTCCGTCACCCGCATCCAGCGCATGGAAGTGGGCCCCATCAGCATGGGCAGCCGTGTCCGCATCTTGCAGCCCCGTCTGCGTCCCGCCGTCTGGTGCGTAACATCCCTCGATGAAAAACGCCGCATCTTCGCCTGGACCACGCGCGCCTTCGGCATAAAGATCATCGGCCGCCATCAACTCGAAGCCGTCAAGAACAATACCCGCCTCATCCTCTCCATCGAGTATTCAGGCCCCCTCAAAGCGATTGCCACTCATTTCTACGGCGACCTCTCCCGCGACTACATCGCCCGCGAAGCCAACGGCCTCCAAAAATTCTGCGAGTCCAATCCCGCTGCCAACCCCGTCATCCGAGCCGCCGAGCACTCCCAGGCCTCCGCCCAATCCTCCTGACGGACTTGTTCTTTGCTTCAAAGCCGTCATCCTGAACGGAGCGGCTTTCATCAGCGGAGTGAAGAACCTGCTTTTTTCCGCTTTCTGGTTTCCTGCGCCCCCGAAGGATCCCTCGCATTTGCAACCGGGCATGAATCGCCCGATGTCTCTTCCCCCCAAAACAAAAACGGGGCAATCGCCCCGTCCGCCTTTCTCGTCCCCTTGTTCCCTCGTCCCCTACGTTCCCTGTATATTCACCAACTCGCTCGCCCCACCGCCCGGCGAAACAGAACTCGTCTGCGGCGCCCGCCAGTGGTCGATATGGCTGATCCGGTGCACGCACCCAATCGTGCAATTCGGCGCGCAGCTCTTCGCCGTCAAAAACTCCCGCTTCACATCCGCCGTCGTATACTCCGCAATCGGAACCCCCGGATACCCCCGCTGCTGGCTGCAGTAGTGCACCAGCCCGTCCTCGCAGATATACAGGTACCGCGACCCCGCCCGGCAACGCCAGTCATTCGGCTCGCCCTTCGCAATCGCATTCTGGAACGCATCGAACTGCGCGTAGTTCGTCTTCTTGCGGTCCCGCATCGCAAAGTAGATCTTCGACTCTTCCTCGCCCAGCGGCTTCAGCTGCCCGTCCCCATCGTGAATAATCCCGATCGTCGACTCGAACCCCAGCTCCAGCGCCCGCCGCCCAATCGTCAGCGCGTCATTCGGGTCTTTAAATCCCCCGCCCACCACCGAGTTGATGTTCACGTGAAACTCGGCACGGCCGTCGTGGGCGCCTCGGGATGGGGCCGGAACGTGGTGCGCGCCTTCTTCGTGGCCAGGGGCGCGTCGCTGCGGTGGGTCTGTGATCTGAACGAGGCCTTGCTGGGCGGGGTGAGCGAGCGGTTCCCCGGCGTGCGCGTGACGCGCAGCCTGGACCAGGTGCTGGCCGATCCCGAGGTGCGCGCGGTCGCGGTGGCCGTGGATTCGCCGAACCACTACGGCGTGGCCCGCGCGGCGCTCGAGGCCGGGCGCCATGTGTTCGTGGAGAAGCCCCTGGCGCTGACGGCGGCCGACGCGTCGGCGCTGTGCGCGCTGGCCCAGGCCCGCGGGCTGACCCTGATGACGGGCCACCTGTTGCTCTATCACCCGGCGGTGGAGCGGACGAAGGCGCTCGTCGACGCGGGGGAGCTGGGCGAGGTCCTGTACCTGTGCGCCGAGCGCGTGAACCTGGGGATCGTGCGCGACGCCGAGAACGCGTGGTGGTCGCTGGCGGCGCACGACGTGGCGGTGGCGATCCACCTGTTCGGCGCGGCGCCGGTCGCGGTCAGCGCCACGGGCGCCGCCTACCTGCGCCGCGACATCGCCGACGTCGCTTTCGCCACGCTGCGATTTGCGGACGGACGCATCGCCCACCTGCACGTGTCGTGGCTGGATCCCCACAAGCGCCGGTCGCTGACGGTGGTGGGGTCGAAGAAGATGCTGACCTTCGACGACACGGCGGCGGACGAGAAGATCAAGATCTACGACAAGGGCGCCGTGCCGCGGCCCGGGCACGCGACCTTCGCCGAAGGCGTGGCGGTGCGGGTGGGCGACGTGGTGTCGCCGTTCATCGCGAACCGCGAGCCGCTGGTCGCCGAGTGCGAGCACTTCGTGTCGTGCGTGACCGAGGGGCGCCGCCCGCGCAGCGACGGCCGGCAGGGGCTGGACGTCGTCCGCGTCCTCGAGGCGGGAGACGCGTCGATTCGGGCCGGCGGCGCGTCGATCGCGGTCGCGGGCGGCGGAGACGGCGCCCCGTGAAAGCGCCTGCCAGGCGGTCGGCGGCGGCCCCGCTCGCTGCGACGGGAGAATCGAGCGAAGCCGGCTCGCCGGCGGATGGCGAGACGTTCGTCCACCCGACCGCCGTCGTGGATCCCGGCGCTGTCCTCGGGCGTGGCTGCAAGATCTGGCACTTCTGCCACGTGATGGCCGGCGCGCGCGTCGGCGACGGCGTCGTCCTCGGGCAGAACGTGTACGTGGGGGGCGGCGCGGTGGTCGGGGACCGCTGTCGGATCGCGAACAACGTGTCCCTCTACGACGGGGTCACGCTGGCCGAGGACGTGTTCGTGGGGCCGTCCGCCGTGTTCACCAACGTGAAGACGCCCCGCGCGTTCATCTCGCGCAAGGCCGAGTACCTGCCGACCCTCGTCGGACGCGGCGCCACGATTGGCGCGAACGCGACGGTGGTGTGCGGTCACACCCTCGGTCCCTATTGCCTGGTGGGGGCCGGGGCGGTGGTCACCCGCGACGTCTCGGCCCACGCGCTGGTCGTGGGGGCGCCCGCCCGCAGCCGAGGATGGGTGTGCGTCTGCGGCGTGACGCTGAACGAGGCGCTGGCGTGCCCCGCTTGCCCCCGGCGCTTCACCCGCCGCGGCGATGGCATTCAGATCCTCGCAATCTCGCAAGATTCCCCGCCGCGGTGAGCGCCCCCGTCCCGGACGCGTGGCGTCGGCAACGACGGCCGTTTTCTTGCGATGCCCGTACACCTTCCTACACTGATCGGACGCTGGCTTTGTCCGGCGGGAACAGGAGCCACCCCATGCGAGCCATGACCGATCGCTCCGCCGAGGCCCCAGCACCCCCAGCTTCGGTCAATCGACGCAAGCGCCGCGCCTACGATTGTCTGGCCGATGCCCTGCGCTTCCAGCTCGAGGCGTGTCGCGAGGCCGAAGGCCTGGCCACCATCGTCGTATCGGATCAACTCGGCTTCTGCGTCGCTCATTCTGGCGGTGACGGCGATCACGTCGAGCTGGCGGCGCGGTTGCCCATCCTCGCGAACCAGACGGGCGGGGCTGATGTCGCTCGATCGCACGAAGGGACCGGCCTGCCCTGGATGGCTGGCTCCCTGGTCGTCCGATCGTTTTCCGTGGATGAGGACACCCTTTATGTGGGGGCCATCGCGGGGCCCGGTGTCGAGCTGGGTGTCGGCAACGGGGATGACGTCGGGCCCGGCGGCGCGATCCTCGATCGCGTCGCGAGCGGGTTTGCGCGG
>Ga0068856_100006532_pt1 | contig 11432 bp, 10 predicted proteins | sample KBSCornC62_FD_66595 | JGI IMG/M metagenome (GOLD analysis project Ga0068856, IMG submission 66595) | Corn rhizosphere microbial communities from Kellogg Biological Station, Michigan, USA - KBS Corn C6-2 | ecosystem: Host-associated > Plants > Roots > Rhizosphere > Soil ... | reverse complement strand
TAGCGTCAGCATCAAGATTCTTTTCAGGAGACTGCCTTGTCCTCTCACCCAGACTCCGCACGGAATTATTGCCGCACCGCGGGGCAAACCTATATGCCACGAATCGCGATGCTTGTCGGACTACTGTTCTTGGCGGCAGCGTACTCTCATTCGCAGAACCCAGTCCCTAAGTCCTCAGCTTCCGAAACCCGGGCTGACAAGCGCATCTCGCCAAAGGATGACGTTGACGCGATAGGGTCTCGAGACATTGGAAAGCGGGGGATCGGCGACTGGTATTCGCTCGAGCAGGAAGCCAAGATGGGCCGTCAATATGCCAAGGCTATCGACGAAAACGTTAAGTTATTGGATGATCCACTGGTAAATGATTATGTCAATCGTGTCTGCCAAACTATTGTCCGGAATTCGGACGCAAAAGTTGCATTCAGGACCAAAGTCATCGATTCGGACGACGTCAACGCATTCGCCCTGCCCGGGGGGTTCATGTATGTCAACACCGGACTGCTCTTAGCAACTCAGAACGAGGCTGAACTAGCGGGGGTCATGGCGCACGAAATTGCCCATGTAGCTGCTCGCCATGCAACCCGTCAGATGACGCGTCAAAAAATGGTTGACTTTGCATCTCTCCCACTCATTTTTGTTGGGGGCGGAGTGGGCATGATTCTTCAGACTGCAGTCGGAGCAGCAAAGCCGCTGGGATTCAACAAGTTCAGCCGCAGCTTCGAATCCGAAGCGGACTATTTGGGAGCTCAATATCTATATAAAGCCGGGTACGATCCCGCGGCTCTGATTTCGTTTTTTGAACGGATCAACACAATGCAGAGACGCAAGTCTGGCGTAGTCGCCAAAGCGTTTTCAACTCACCCCGAAACGCGCGACCGAATAAATAAACTTCAAAGAGAGCTCGGTCAAATTTTGCCGACGCGAGAAATTTACGAAGTATCCACGTCCGACTTTGATGAAGTCATTACTCGTCTAGTGGCGATCGAAGGATCCTCTCACGCGTCTGCTGGGTCGCCCAAACCGACACTGCGGCGCCACATCTCAATTCAAGCGCCGCCAACTACTCCTGAGCCGCCGGATAGATAAGCACCGGGAAACCAGGAGCGCACTCTGTTCCTGTGCCTGTCATTTCTGGCAGTTCGCAGACTGGAAACACCAACTCATCATGAGCGTGTGCTCTCACAGGATTGTCTTGCTGTTTACTGTGCGCGAGCACAACGGGAGCCCCGCGTGATACGCCGCATAATCTCCGCTGTGTGCATTCTGGCGCTGGTACCAGGCAACACCGTCTTACGAGGACAAACCACGCCACCTAACCCGCCCGCGACGGAGTCAGGCAAGTCTACCTCTCCTGCGTCCTCGAGTACTGCTTCGGAACAGGAAACGGTAAAGCTTCCTCCCGAACAACTTGATTCCCTTGTCGCTCCGATTGCTTTGTATCCCGACCCACTCTTAAGCCAGACGTTAGTCGCTTCCACTTATCCACTGGAATTGGTCCAACTGAAGCAGTGGCTTGACAAGAACAAGGGACTCAAAGAAAAAGAGTTAGCAGAAGCTGTCAAGAAACAGAATTGGGACCCGAGCATCCAGGCATTGGCCGCGCTGCCCGATGTAGTTAAGCGATTATCTGAAGACATTAAGTGGACCACAGACCTTGGAAACGCCTTTCTTGCTCAGCAGGGTGACGTCATGGATGCCGTCCAACGCATGCGCAAGAAGGCACAAGAAACCGGAAACTTGAAATCAAGTGAGCAGCAAAAAGTTGAGACCAAGGTTGTAGAAAACAAGCAGGTCATCGTAGTCCAGCAAGCCAATCCTGAAGTCGTATATGTGCCTACATACAATCCGACAGTGGTTTATGGTCCGCCAGTCTATCCTTACCCTCCGGTTTACTACCCGCCACCGGGCTATTACGCGGCCGGCATGGCGATATCGTTCGGAGTGGGCATCGCGATGGGGGCCGCGTGGGGCGGGGGTTGGGGCTGGAACTGTGGCTGGGGTGGCCACAATAACGTCTACATCAACAACAACAACAATTTCGTCCGGAGCTACAATCGTCAAAACGTCTCTAATATCAACCGAAACGTATCCAACCGCACCGGCAATACGTGGCAACACAACCCACAACATCGCGGAGGCGCGCCTTATTCGGACCGGGCCACCGCGCGGCAATACGGGGGCACTGCACGCGGGGATTCAATGGCGAATCGGCAGCAGAATGCCCGCCAATCTCTCCCAACAAATCGGCAGAATGGTGGGGCCGGAACCCGGAGTAACAGTACGGGAAGACCACAACAAGCGGCCATGCGCGAAAGTGCTGGCTCGGCTAATCGACAAGCGGGAGGAACCGGCAATCGAAGCTCCAGCGGAAATGGTGATCGGGTGGGCAATCGAAGCGTCTCGAGCGACGGCGGCTCCCGAAGTTCCAGCGCCTTTAGTGGCGGAGGCGGGTTCAGTGGCTCAGGTGCGAGGAGCAGCAGTTCACGGGGAGCTTCCAGCATGGGTGGAGGCGGTGCCAGAAGAGGCGGGGGCGGCGGACGCCGACGCTGATTGCCGAGGAGAAAACCACAATTATGAAGTTGAACTTCAACAAAATAGCGGCGTACTTTCTGTGTATCGCCGCGATGGTCTCAGGAGCGGCAGCCGGGCGAGCTCAGACGGACGAGGCATCTTCTTCGCCATCGTCTTCGCAGACTGCACCGCAATCATTCGCAACTCCTCGGCAGGCAGCCGACGCTCTGATCGCAAGCGCGGAGTCCGAGGATGTCGGCAGCCTGCTTCGCATCTTTGGCCCGGAAGGCAAGGATCTTGTTTCGTCTTCGGATCCAGTCCGCGACAAACAATACATCGCGGCATTTACCGCAAAGGCCCGAGAGAAAACCGATATCGAAGTAGATCCGAAAAATCCCTCCCGAGCTGTCCTCGCCGTAGGAAAGGATGACTGGCCCATGCCGGTTCCCCTGGTTCGAACAAGCGGGAGGTGGCATTTCGATGCCAAGCAGGGAAGGAATGAAATTTTGTATCGCCGTATCGGTGCAAATGAGCTCGACGCTATTCAGATTTGCCGTGGATTCGTTGAGGCACAGAAGGAATACGCTCTGCAGATTCACGACAACTCCGGCATAAATCAATATGCACAGAAGATCTTCAGCTCTCCTGGAAAGCACGATGGACTTTACTGGCAAAACTCAGATGGGACCGCGGGAGGTCTGATCGGTGAAGCTGTTGCGCGCGCTATTAGCGAAGGCTATTCAGCAAACGAGAAGTCGGGCTACCACGGCTACTATTTCAAGGTCCTGAAGGGACAAGGTCCAGCCGCTCCCCTCGGCGAACTGGACTACGTCGTCGAAGGCGTCATGATTGGAGGCTTTGCCCTTGTTGCAGTTCCGGTCGAGTACCGAGTCACAGGTGTGAAGACCTTCATCGTCAGTTATGACGGAGTCGTTTACGAAAAAGATCTCGGACCTGACTCGCTCAAGGTCGTGCAAGGAATGGACCGGTACAATCCGGACAGCAGCTGGAAAGCTACTCGCGATTAAGCACTGTCTCTCACTTCTTCTGATCAATCGATCTTCCTTTTTCAAAGTTCCTGTCAGTCTTATCAGTTCACGACTGTGAGCTTTACGTGTTCAGATGCGTTTCAATTCGCATATTTCACGCTTCATGTAACGTACCTACCCACGGAGGCCCATAATGTTTCGACGAAGTGCGACGTACGAATTGATTCAACAGGCCAAGCAAGGCGATGCGGCCGCTTTCGAAACAATCTACCGTCAGCATAAAGACCGAGTCTTTCGGCTGTGCGTGCGCCTCACCAACAATGTGACCGATTCCGAGGACCTGACACAAGAAGTCTTCCTTCACGCCTTTCGACACTTGCATGGCTTTCGTGGAGAGGCAAGATTCAGCACGTGGTTGCACAGGGTTGCCGTGAACACTGTCATGATGTTTCTGCGGGCCCGCCGCAATCGTTTGCATGTGTCCTTGAGCGATTTTGACTGGAATAGCGATACTCTGCCGCAACCATCTCCTCGACCGCCTTCCTATGGATACAAAGCTTTTACGTGTTTAGCTTTGACACAGGCCATTGCTGCCCTTCCTGAGCGCCGGCGCCTCGTCATGATCCTGCACGACATTCATGGTCTTACGCATGGCGAAGTAGGCTCGCGACTGTGCATTAGATCAGTGACCAGCAAATCTCAGCTTCACTACGCGCACGTCGCACTTAGGGACATTCTCAGCGGAGAGGACATCATTGGCCGTGCCTAAGAGACGATGGATTCGAACCAGGACAAATACTGGCGCCTTCCTGAAACAAATAGCAGTTGCTGCCTATGCGTGGCTCTGACAATTTGATAACTGAACTGCAATTCTGAATAACCGTCTCCGCAAGCACGATGGATCGAGCCATAGGATTTTCCATGCAAGCACAATGCGACGCTTTCCGTGCGGAAGGAGGCTATTAGGCGACAGTGGGAATCGGGTCCTCAAGGTCCGCAGCAATGATTTCGCCGGTGCTCGATGGCCATCCGAAAGTAGTTTCAAACGCCGCCGAGTCTGCGCTCGATCATCACCTGGGTATGACCTGCGATCCGGTTGCAGGATATGTTCAGATTCGTGCATCGAGCGCTCCGCCTACGGGGCCGTGAAGCCGTGGACCGGCTATTACATCGCGAAGCGATGAGATACCAGAGCAGTGGCGCGTTGACCTGGACAGTATTGCCGCAATGGCATTGACCGCCAAGGAAATGAACACGCGAAATACAAAGAGACATCGGAAGGTGCCCTGGCAGTCTCGCTAGTGCTCTGCTGATCACCTCTCAGCGCAAACACCAATCAACCCTGAGGAGAGCAATGTCCGTCGGCGCATATTCCACAACCAGGCACTCGACTGGAAATCTCAGCAAGACCGCCTCTGTCGCATGGCTCGTGGCCTCGCTTTTCTATTTTTATCAGTATGTGCAACGATCATCGCCTTCCGTGATGATGCCGCAACTTTCCGATGCTCTAGGAAAGAGCACTCTCGAAGTAGCCTCGATCGTCTCTTTTTTTTATTACGGGTATTCCACTTTCAGTCTGGCAGCTGGTGCAAGCATGGACCGCCTTGGGCTGCGACAAATCCTTCCTATTGCTGCTGCAGCCGCGGGTATCGGTGCTCTGTTATTCGCGACTGGAAATAGTGGCGCAGCGAGTTTCGGGCGATTTTTGCAGGGAGCCGCCGGCGGATTCGCCCCGGTGGGAGCGATTTACATCGCTACAACACGCTTTCCTGCGTCCATGGCCGCCACCTTGATCGGAGCAACGCAAATGTTCGGCATGGCAGGAGGAGCAGCGGGACAATTTTTGGTCGCTCCGTTGATCGCCGGTGGAACATCGTGCAAGACGTTCTGGTTGCATATGGGGATTGCGGGCTTCTGTCTTGGGGTGCTCTTGCTAATCTTTCTTCCGGCCGAACCCAAGAAACAAAAAGCAACCGCAGGCTTATCAAACACCATTTCTGGTTTTGCTTCGGTTTTTAAAAATCCCCAATCAATCTACTGTGGGCTGATCGCAGGTCTGTTGTTCATCCCAACCACCATCTTCACAATGATCTGGGGTGTGCGCTATCTCCAGGAAGCCCATGCATTCGACTACACAAACGCTGTCCTGCGTTCGGCGTCGATTCCGGTGGGCTGGATTATCGGGTGTCCGTTGCTCGGCTATATATCGGATCGGATTGGTCGGCGTAGGCCGGTAATTATTGGGGGTGCCCTCGTTCTCTTCGCATGCTTTTGCTGGATTCTCTTCGCACCACCTGGATTGCTGCCCCCGTACACTGTCGGATTATTAGCTGGGATTGCGTCCGGGGCCGCGATGATCCCGTACACCGTGATAAAGGAAGCCAACCCACCTCACTTGGGGGGGACTGCCACAGGCGTAATCAGTTTCCTGAACTTCTCGTTAAGCGCGCTCCTGGCGCCGGCTTTCACCTGGATATTGCGTCGTTCCTCTCTTGGCGCTGACAGAATGGAGTTGCCACAGTACCGAACGGCGTTTGCGCCGATGTTGCTAGGCATCGCAGTGGCGGTTGTGCTCACTTTTCTGCTCAAGGAAACAGGTAAGGCTCCAACTGCAGCGGTCTTGCCGCTAAAAAGAGCCGCTTAGGGAACCAAGTTCGTTAGAGATCGGAGGATTCATGGTCACCGCAACTTCCTCGACTACATTGACCGACAAACTCAGCCTGGCCTGGAAGGGCTTTGCTCCTGGGCTCTGGCAAAAGGATATTGACGTTCGAGACTTTATCCAGCAGAACTACACCCCTTATTACGAGGATGAGTCTTTTCTTGCGCCAGCCACTTCTCGCACGACGAAACTGTGGAAGAAGCTGAGCACACTCTTCATTGAAGAGAGAAAAAAGGGGGTGCTCGACATTTCCCAGATCCCAACCTCGATAACGGCACATGCCCCCGGGTACATCGACCGAGACGATGAAATCATCGTCGGCCTGCAAACGGACGCGCCGCTCAAGCGCGCGATCATGCCCAACGGCGGCTTTCGGATGATTATTTCGGCACTTAAGACGTACGGGTACGAACCCGATCCACACGTTGTGGAAGCATTCACGAAATATCGTAAAACCCACAACGATGCTGTGTTCGACGCCTACACAGCTGATATCAGACGCTGCCGCGCTTCCCACATTCTCACCGGTCTACCCGACGCCTATGGTCGCGGCCGAATCATTGGCGACTACCGCCGTGTCGCTCTCTATGGCGTCGCTCGCCTGATTGACCATAAACAGGACGAGAAACGTAACCTGGATTTCAAGATGTCGACCGACGAGATCATCCGCGATCGAGAAGAACTGGCGGAACAGATTCGCGCTCTCAAAGAACTGCAAGAGATGGCCTCAACTTACGGCTTTGATATTTCCGGTCCGGCGACCAACGCACGCGAAGCCGTGCAATGGCTCTACTTCGCGTATTTAGCAGCCGTGAAAGAGCAGAATGGCGCAGCTATGTCGTTAGGCCGGACATCGACATTCCTGGACGTCTATTTTGAGCGAGATCTCATCGAGGGGTTTATAACCGAACAGCAAGCACAGGAAATCATTGATGACTTCGTAATAAAGCTGCGCATCGTCCGATTCCTGCGTACACCGGAATACGATGCTCTGTTCGCGGGAGACCCGACATGGGTTACGGAATCCATAGCCGGCTTAGGCGACGATGGCAGGCCTCTCGTAACAAAAACCAGCTTTCGCTTCCTCCACACTTTGTACACGCTCGGACCAGCCCCTGAACCGAACCTGACCATCTGGTATTCTCCGCGTCTTCCGGATCCATTCCGGAGTTTCGCGGCCAAAGTTGCCATCGACACCAGCTCAATTCAATTTGAGAGTGACGAGATCATGCGCCGCAGCTGGGGCGACGACGGCGCAATAGCATGTTGCGTCTCGCCAATGCTGGTCGGCAAACAAATGCAGTTCTTCGGTGCCCGAGCTAACGTCGCCAAATGCTTACTCTATGCGATCAACGGAGGGCGAGACGAAATCACAGGACAGCAAGTCGGCCCAGCATTTCCTGCGGTGCAGGGCCAGTATCTCGACTTCGATGACGTCGTTCAGAAATTCGAAGCGATGATGGAATGGTTGGCAGGCGTTTACGTCAACGCCATGAATGTCATCCATTACATGCACGACAAATACGCCTATGAGCGCCTGGAGATGGCGCTTCATGATTATTCTCCGCTGCGGACCATGGCCTTTGGCATAGCTGGGCTGTCAGTCGTTGCCGACAGCCTGTCCGCCATTCGTTATGCCAAAGTCAGGGCGTTGCGTGATGAGACTGGCCTGATTAAAGACTACAACATCGAGGGCACATTCCCGCAATTTGGAAATAATGACAACAAGGTTGACCAACTTGCGTCGTGGGTCGTTACGACGTTCATGAACAAACTAAGGAAGTACCCAACTTACAGAGCCGCGCTCCACACGCAATCGGTCCTAACGATCACGTCCAATGTCGTTTATGGAAAGAATACAGGGAATACCCCGGACGGTCGCCGTCACGGAGAACCCTTTGCCCCTGGGGCAAACCCCATGCACGGTCGGGACCGTCATGGAATCCATGCATCAGCGGCATCAGTTGCAAAGATTCCTTATCGTGATGCCGCAGACGGCATTTCCCTCACCTCGACATTAATACCTGAGAGCCTAGGCCGAGTCTCTGAGGACCGCATCACCAATTTGCGAAACATTCTTGATGCGTTCTTTGGCGCGACGGGTTATCACATGAACGTAAATGTGTTGAATCGCGAAATGCTCCTCGACGCAATGGATCACCCTGAGAAGTATCCGAGCCTTACGATCCGGGTCTCGGGCTATGCCGTCAATTTTGTGCGCCTCACCAGGGACCAGCAAATGGACGTAATTAACCGTACGTTCCACGGAGAGTAAAAGGTATGGCAGTGGAGAACCACCTCGCCGCAACTGAGCTCGAAGCGACAAGCCCATACGAACTCCGGATCGATCGAGGCCGCAATGTACCCGAAACCGATATAAAGCGCGCCCTAGCCACAGGTGAGCTAGGGTTCCTGCATTCATTCACCACAGGATCAACGGTGGACGGGCCAGGAGTGCGCGTGGTCGCATGGACAACTGGCTGCCAGTTTCGATGCCTGTATTGTCACAACCCTGACACGTGGAACCTGACAAATGGGACCCCCGTCACGGTGGCGAAAGCTGTTGAAGAGCTGCGCAAGTATCGCCATGGGCTGAACACGATGAAAGGCGGATTTACGCTCAGCGGCGGTGAGCCGCTAATGCAAGACCGTTTCGCCGTCAGACTAATGTCCGCTGTCCGGGACTTGGGCATTCACACAGCCCTGGACACAAACGGTGCACTCGGGGATCGAATCAGCGACGCAGAACTGGAAAATATAGATCTCGTGCTGCTGGACATTAAGAGTTGGTCGCCAGAACGCCATCGAACACTTACGGGCATGGAGATCCGGCCGGTGCTCGACTTCGCTGCTCGATTGGCGCGTCGGAAGCGCCCTGTCTGGCTTCGTTTTGTTTTGGTCCCCGGCGTAACCGATGACCTTGAGGATATTGAACGTCTCGCTGTATTCGCTAGCAGCCTTGGCAACATTCACAGGGTCGACGTGTTGCCATTTCACCAGTTGGGAAAATTCAAGTGGGACAAGCTCAAACTCAGGTATCAGCTTGCAGAGGTTGAGCCTCCGTTCAGATCGGTCGTTGAGCTCACAAAAGAGATTTTCAATGGGCACGGACTAAAGGCCTACTAGTGCTTTCCACTGGCTGACCAGCAACTGAGTTAGCGGTTAGGTTACAAGTTGATTGTCTGCAGAAGCTAAACTTTCATGCCCGGAGATTCTCAAAAGGAATCGGACGCACGGGCGTCCGATTCAAGGCTTTCTCAAACCGCCTTAACCTGCTGCGCTGTTAGCTCTCGTTGCGTCGAGCATAACGAGGGGACAGCCGCTAACTGCCGGCTACGCCCTTGTTGACCAACACTTTGACCTCGACTCGACGGTTCTCGGCGCGTCCTTCTTTACTTTCGTTCGGAGCGGCTGGACCGTACTCGCCCATAGCGCCAGGCGCCACAATATGACGGACAGGAATGCCTCCCTGCTGAACGAGATACGTAACGACAGCTTTAGCCCTATTTTCGCTAAGCTTCGTGTTCATTTCAGCGTTGCCGGTAGCATCGGCATAACCCATCACCTCGATTATGTATCCCTTCAGGCCGGCGGCAGTTTGAACGATTGACTTAAGTTGTTCCTCGCTGTCTGACGACAGCTTTGAACTGCCTACATCGAACTTCACCACTGCATTTCCCTTTACGTCGAAGTCTGTGAGCGCCATAAAACGCTGGGTATGCTCTTCAATGTCCTGCATATTTCGCTGTATTCTCTGCCTATTCTCAGTGATGTCTTCTTTTTGAGAGGCAAGCTCGACCTTGTTGGCTTCGACGCCTTGTTTATTCGTCGCGATAGCCTGGACATTTGCATCAACCTGCTCTGCTGTAGGGTGCAAGCCGGACTGGATCATCTCGGCAGCTTCGAGGTCGTCGCCGTCCACAGTGATAGTCTGCGCAACCAGTCGCCCTTGTTGATCAGTGCTTCCATCGATCTCGACTTTCAGTCCGGGTATCAGCACCGTGTCGGCCAGATGATCGTTGCGCAGACCAAACACTCCGGTTTTGTCCAGCGTCTGTGTATCTCCGCTCAGCACAACGGTCGTAGTACCCCCGCTGGGAGCTTTCACCGACAAGGTTTCGCCGCTCCTCGAAATGATTGTTCCGTTAACTTCCGTCTTCTGGGCGGCAGCAGAAACGCACCCCCCTGTTATTAAGGCCACGAGTGCCAACGTTGTCAGGCGAAGTTCTTGGGACATAGTTACCTCTCGTTAGATTGATGACTCAAACCAACTGGAGCACAAATGCGCTAGGACGATTCCAGAGATCAGTGTCATTTTCGCGAACAGATTTCATCTTCACGTGAAGATGGTGTCCTGAGACTCGCCATAACACCACTGTCAGAACCTACAGTTCACCCAGCCCCCCGGAAAGATGACAAACAATGAGTGGCCACCGGTTTGGAAGCCGTAGGAGCGGAGTTTAACGAGCCATCGCGCGCGGAACTGCACGCCTCAGGATCAACAATGCGATTTTGTTTCGGACTATTATTGTCAATCTGCGTTTTGTCGCCTTATATTGCCCAAGCTCAACCGCAAGATCCTGCCGCTTCATCATCGTCCTCGGCCAGTTCCGGAAGAGCAGTTGAATACGTCTTCAATTATCTAAACATGGCCGGAGTCATGAGCGCTGACCAGTTCGCACCGCTAACTCAGAGAGAGCGAACGCAAATCTACTGGAAGGCGATGATTAACCCGCTGGGGTTCATCAAAGCGTCGACCTCCGCAGGCATTGACCAATGGAATGACAAACCTAAAGAATGGCATCAAGACTTTGCGGGATACGGGAGAAGATTCGCGAACATACTTGGGCAGTACTCAATCCAAAGGACGGTCACATTTATCTGCTCCAGTGGTCTGCACGAAGATAATCGCTATTTCAACTCTGGGAAGAGTGGGCTTTGGTCTCGCACCCGATACGCTCTTGCAAGCGGTGTTCTTGCTCGACACGACGATGGGAGTCGTCACCCATCGGTCTCTCAGGTGGCAGGGGTTGCGGCTGGAGCGTTCTTGTCTCGGACGTGGCAGCCTCCTAGCCAACACACAGCCGGCGACGCAGCTGTCAGTTTTGGAATTACAATGTCCAGCAATATCGCGTTTAGCGTCCTGAAGGAGTTTTTACCAGACATCGGCCGAGCAATTCGCAAGAAACGCGGACCTCCGGCTCCGCTGCCAAAGGGCCAAAGCCAACGTCAACCTTAGATCAATCGTGCCGGTACGACAGTGCCGGGTC
>Ga0068856_100006528_pt1 | contig 11438 bp, 10 predicted proteins | sample KBSCornC62_FD_66595 | JGI IMG/M metagenome (GOLD analysis project Ga0068856, IMG submission 66595) | Corn rhizosphere microbial communities from Kellogg Biological Station, Michigan, USA - KBS Corn C6-2 | ecosystem: Host-associated > Plants > Roots > Rhizosphere > Soil ... | reverse complement strand
ACGAACATCGATGCCCATGCACCGCTCGATCCCACGCGATTGCTGCGTCGCAATAGTGCCGGACCGACGCTAAGCCGCGATAGGAGTCCGCTGATAAACGTTCGTGAAATCATCGAGTTCCTGAGTGAAGCCCGCCGCGCTCATTCCGCAAACGGGCCCTGTAGATTGCAACCCGAGCCAAAACTGACTATAAACCATGCTGCAAGCCGGGTTGGGACTTCGCGCGACGATCGGCGAAGCGACTTGTTCCTAAAAATTCAAGGGAGGAGTGAGATGAACCACCGAATCACGATCGCGGGTGCGGCCGTCGCGCTGGCCTTGGGTATCAGCGGCGTCGGGGCGCAGGAGACGGGAACCGCGACGGTCAGCGCGAAGCCGATGTCGGGCAATCTGACGTCGATCTCCGACGCGATGCTGCAGAACGCCGCGGGCGATCCGAAGAACTGGATCCATCCGAACGGCAATTATTCGAACACGCGCTACTACCCAGGAGCGCAGATCACCGCCGCCAATGTCGGAAAGCTCGTTCCGAAATTCGTGTTCCAGACCGCGGTGCTGGAGTCGATGGAGACGGCGCCGATCGTCATCAACGGCATCATGTTCCTGACGACGTCGTTCAACCATGTCTACGCGATCGACGCGACGACCGGCGAAGAGTTTTGGCATTACAAGCACAAGATGGGACCGATCACGACGTTCTGCTGCGGTCCGAACAACCGCGGCGTCGCAGTGTCGGGAGACACGCTGTACATGGGTACGCTCGACGCGAAGCTCGTCGCCCTCGACGCCAAGACCGGCAAGCTCCTGTGGGAGAAGCAGATCGCCGATCCCGACAAGGGCTATTCGGAAACGATGGCGCCGGCAGTGGTCGACGGCAAGGTGCTGATCGGCACGAACGGCGGCGAGTACGGGATCCGCGGCTTCGTCAAGGCGTTCGATGCGAAGACCGGCGAGTTGCTGTGGACGTTCTACACGATTCCCGAAAAGAGCGAGGGCGTGTGGGCGAAGAACGATCTGACCGGTCGCGACATGCATCGCAATATCGACGCGGAAAAGGCCGCGTACGCGAAGGACTCGTCGTTCTATCAGACGCTGGGCGGCGGCGTGTGGATGACGCCGGCGGTCGATCTGAAGACGCGCACGGTCTTTTTCGTCGCGGGCAATCCGTCACCGGATCTCTACGGCGCGATCCGGCCGGGCGACAACCTGTACACCGATTCGCTGATCGCAGTCGACCTGGACAAGGGTACGTACAAATGGCATTCGCAATACATCGCGCATGACGTGTGGGACCTCGATGCGGTCAGTCCGCCGATCCTGACGCAAGCCAAGGACGCGAGCGGCAAGATGGTCGACGTCGTCATCCACGGCGGCAAGACCGGCCATGTCTACGTCCACGAGCGCGGCACCGGCAAGCTGATCCGCTTCTCGGAAGCGATGATCCCGCAGGAGAACATGTGGGTGCTACCGACGAAGGAAGGCGCGCGGATGCTGCCGGGCGCCAACGGCGGCGTCGAATGGTCGCCGATGGCGATCAATCCGAAGCTGCATATGTCGTACGCGGCCAATCTGCATCAGCCGATGACCTACCACGTCGAGGAAGCGCCGTATCCGGGCGGCAGCAAGCTTTGGCTGGGCGGCGCGTTCAAGACGATTCCGAGCGAACAGCAGTGGGGTCAGCTCGTCGCGGTGAACCTCGACACCGGCAAGATCGCGTGGAAGCAGAAGACGCCCCAGCCATTGATCGGCGGCGTGCTGGCGACTGCGGGCGATATCGTGTTCAACGGTGAAGCCAACGGGTGGTTCAAGGCATTTGACGCGCGCAACGGCAAGGAGCTGTGGAAGTACAACTGCGGCGCGGGCGTCAACGCGCCAGCGGTTTCCTATATGGTGAACGGCAAGCAATACGTCGCAGTCGCCGCGGGGGGCAACGTCCAGATCGACGCGAAGCGCGGCAACAGCGTATTCGTGTTTGCGCTGCAGTAACGACACCTGGTTCGCAACGAACCCACGGCCGCTCCGCGAACGGGGCGGCCGTTTTTCTGTCTATCTGTCGACGAAAACAATGAACAACAGCGTCCTCATCGCCGCGGGTCTCGCCGTCGCATTCTCGTCGGCGGCCGCGTTGGCCCAGGACGGCGGCATCGAGGCGAAGGCGCAAGTCTGCGCCGCGTGCCACGGCCCGAACGGCAACTCGACCGATCCTCAATACCCGAAGCTCGCGGGACAGACGGCGCGCTACATCTACCTCGAGCTCAAGGATTTCAAGGAAGGCCGGCGCCATGATCCGCAAATGGAGCCGATGGCGAAAAATTTATCGTCGGAAGACATGCTCGCGCTCGCTGACTACTACTCGAAGCAGCGATCGGCGCCGACCGGCTTCAAGGCCGACGGCGCCAAAGTGACGGCCGGCGCCAAAAAGGCGGACGAGGTTCTTTGCACGATGTGCCACTCCGGCGGATTCTCCGGACAAAACGAGATCCCGCGCGTCGCCGGTCAGCATTATGCGTACATCAAGAAGCAGTTGACCGACTTCAAGACCCGGCAGCGCACGAACGACGCCGGCAACATGACGAGCGTCGCGAGCACGCTCTCCGAGACCGACATCGAGAATCTCGCGCAATACATCGCGAACCTGTAGTCGGACCGGGGCGCTGCTGGCTCCGAATGACAATCAGCTCCGCCCGCAGTATCCTTTATTTCCGCAGCATGCCCATCGCCCAGGAGGTTCCGTGGCCATTCCCCTTGCATTGACCGTCAACGGCAAGACCGTGCGCGCCGACATCGATCCGCGCACGTTGCTCGCCGATTTTCTGCGCACCACACTTGGTCTGACGGGCACGCACATCGGCTGCGACACCGCGCAGTGCGGCGCCTGCACGATCCACGTCGACGGGCGCGCCGTCAAAGCCTGCAATGTGCTCGCGTTGCAAGCGCAAGGGGCGAACGTCGTCACCATCGAGGGAATTGCGGCGACCGACGGAACCATGCATCCGATGCAGGCGGCGTTCAAGGAATGTCACGGGTTGCAGTGCGGCTTTTGCACGACCGGCATGGTGATGAGCGCGATCGATCTGGTCGCGCGCCATCCGCACGCGGATGAAAAAACCATCCGCGAGGCGCTGGAAGGCAACCTGTGCCGCTGCACCGGCTATCACAACATCGTCAAGGCGGTGCAGCAGGGCGCCGCCGCAATGGCGAAGTAGGAGGGAGCGCGACATGGGTGCAATCGAATCGGGATTCATCGGCCAATCGGTCAAGCGCAAGGAAGACGCGCGCTTTCTCACCGGTGCGGGGCAGTACACGGACGACGTGACGTTGCCGAATCAAACGTACGGATATTTTCTCCGCTCGCCACACGCGCACGCGAACATCCGCGCCATCGACACGAGCAAGGCGAAAGCAGCGCCGGGCGTCATCGCGGTCTACACCGCTGCCGACCTCGAAGGCGTCAACGGCTTGCCGTGCGGCTGGCTCATCACGAGCGTCGACGGCACGCCGATGAAAGAGCCGCCGCATCCTGTGCTGGCGAAGGGCAAGGTGCGCCACGTCGGCGATCAGGTCGCATTGGTGATCGCCGACACGCAGAACCAGGCGAAGGATGCCGCCGAACTCATCGAGGTCGACTACGAAGTTTTGCCGGCCGTGGTCGACATCGTCGATGCGTTGAAACCGGGTGCGCCGCAGATTCACGACGAAGCGGCGGGCAACAAGTGCTACACGTGGGCGATCGGCGACAAGGCTGCGGTGGACGCCGCGTTCGCGAAGGCGGCGCACGTGACGAAGCTCGATCTCGTGAACAACCGGCTCGTTCCGAACGCGATCGAGCCCCGCGCCGCCGTCGCCTCGTACAACCGCGCGGAAGATTCCTACACGCTCTACGTTTCCAATCAGAACCCGCATGTCGAACGGCTGTTGATGACGGCGTTCGTGCTCGGATTGCCCGAACACAAAATGCGCGTGATCGCGCCGGACGTCGGTGGCGGCTTCGGCTCGAAGATCTATCTGTACGCCGAAGAGACGGCGATGGTCTGGGCCTCGAAACGCGTCCGACGACCGATCAAGTGGGCGGCGGAGCGCAGCGAATCGTTTCTCTCCGACGCGCACGGCCGCGACCATGTGACGCACGCCGAGCTTGCGCTCGACAAGGACGGCAAGTTCCTCGCGCTCCGCGTCAACACGACGGCGAATCTGGGCGCGTATCTGTCGACGTTCGCGTCCTGCATTCCGACGATTCTCTACGCGACGTTGCTCGCCGGCCAATACACGACGCCGGTCATCTATTGCGAAGTGACGGCCGGGTTCACGAACACCGCGCCGGTCGATGCCTATCGCGGTGCCGGACGTCCCGAAGCCACCTATGTGATTGAGCGAATCGTCCATCAAGCGGGCGCGGAAATGAACATTCCCCAGGACGAGATTCGCCGCCGCAATTTCATCCGCACGTTTCCACACCAAACGCCGGTCGCCTTGCTCTACGACACTGGCGGCTACGACGCGTGTCTCGACGAAGCGATGAAGATCGCCGACGTCAACGGATTTGAAGCGCGCAAGGCGGAGGCAGCCAAGCGCGGCAAGTTGCGCGGACTGGGCTACGCGTCGTATATCGAGGCCTGCGGTATCGCGCCGTCGAATGTCGCGGGATCGCTCGGCGCCCGCGCAGGGCTCTACGAAGCCGGTGAAGTGCGCGTCCATCCGACCGGGAGCGTGACGGTGTTCACCGGATCGCACAGCCATGGCCAGGGACACGAGACGACGTTCGCGCAAATCGTCGCCACGCGCCTCGGCATTCCGATCGAAAACGTCGATGTCGTCCATGGCGATACCGGCCGGGTGTTGTTCGGCATGGGGACGTACGGTTCCCGGTCGCTCGCCGTCGGCGGAACGGCGATCGTCAAGGCGCTCGACAAGGTCATTGCCAAGGGCAGGAAGATCGCCGCACATATGCTCGAAGCCGCGGAATCCGACATCGAGTTCAAGGACGGCAAATTCACCGTCGCCGGCACCGATCGCAGCAAGGCATTCGGCGAGATCTCGCTCGCCGCGTACGTGCCGCACAACTATCCGCTGGACACGGTCGAGCCGGGCTTGAACGAGATGGCGTTCTACGATCCGACGAACTTCACGTTTCCGGCCGGCACGCACATCTGCGAGGTCGAGGTCGATCCCGACACCGGGGTCGTGTCGATCGTCAGTTTCAGCGCCTGCGACGACTTCGGCAACATCATCAATCCGATGATCGTCGAGGGACAAGTGCACGGCGGCTTGTGCCAGGGCATCGGCCAGGCGTTGCTCGAGCGCTGCGTCTACGACAAGGAAAGCGGACAACTGCTGACCGGCAGCTTGATGGACTACGCATTGCCGCGCGCCGACGACGTTCCGTCGTTCAAGGTCGCAACGAGCGTGACGCCCTGTACGCACAATCCGCTCGGCGCCAAGGGCTGCGGCGAAGCCGGCGCGATCGGCGCGCCGGCCGCGCTGATGAATGCGGTGATGGACGCGCTATCGAGCGTGGGCGTCAAGCATTTCGACATGCCGGCGTCCCCGCACCGTGTGTGGCAGGCGATTCAGAGCGCGAACGTCTAGCGGGATCGCGAGGAGATCAGTCATGTACGCATTCGAATATCAACAACCGAAAACGCTGGCCGACGCCGGGCAAGCGCTGGCGAGCACCGGCGGCAAAGCGCTCGCGGGCGGGCAAAGCCTCGTTGCGGCGATGAAGCTGCGGCTCGCGCAGCCCGGAACGCTCGTCGATCTGCGAGCCATCCCGGAACTCGCCGGCATTCGCAAGGAAGGCGAGACCATCGTGATCGGCGCGATGACGCGGCATGCGGACGTCGCGAATTCGGCGGTCGTCAAAGGGGCGATTCCCGCGCTTGCGGCGCTCGCCGAAGGCATCGGCGATCGCCAGGTCCGCAATATGGGCACGATCGGCGGATCGATCGCCAACAACGATCCCGCCGCGGACTGGCCTGCCGCAATCGTGGCGTTGAACGCGAGCGTTCAGACCAACAAGCGCAAGATCGCCGGCGGTGATTTCTTCAAGGGCATGTACGAAACCACGCTCGAAGCGGACGAGATCATCACCGCGGTGTCGTTTCCGGTTCCGAAAAAAGCGGCGTACGCCAAATTTCCCAATCCGGCGTCGCGCTTCGCGCTGGTTGGCGTTTTCGTCGCGCAGTCGGCCGATGAAAGCGTTCGCGTGGCCGTGACCGGTGCCGCGCCCGCGGTGTTTCGCGCCGCAGCGCTCGAAACTGCGCTCGCGAAGAACTTCACGCCGGACGCCGCCAAAGCCGTCAAGATCGACGCCAATGGCTTGAACAGCGACTTGCATGGCTCGGCCGAGTATCGCGCGCATCTCGTATCGGTGATGGCCGGCAGGGCCGTGGCGGCCGCCGGTTGAAGCCGCAAGCGCTTCCCGACACCGTCGACGCTACGCTCGATCTGCTCGAGCGCGAGGATTACATCGCCGATCGGCGCTTCGCCACGGCGGTTTTCCTGTCGCTGCGGATGGCGCGGCCGCTTTTTCTCGAAGGCGAAGCGGGCGTCGGCAAGACGGAGATCGCGAAAGTGCTCGCCGGCGGCCTCGAACGGCAGCTCGTGCGCCTGCAATGCTACGAGGGACTCGACACGGCCGCCGCGGTTTACGAATGGAACTACCCGCGGCAGATGATCGAGATCCGGCTCGCGGAAGCGGCCGGCGGCGTCGAGCGGAGCGCACTCGCGCACGACATCTTCACCACGCGTTTTTTGCTGAAGCGCCCGCTGCTGCAGGCGCTCGCGCCGGAGGATGGCATCGCGCCGGTGCTGTTGATCGACGAGCTCGATCGCACCGACGAGCCGTTCGAGGCCTATCTGCTCGAAGTGCTGTCGGAATACCAGGTCACGATACCGGAATTGGGACCGGTTCGTGCCCAGCAGCCGCCGATCGTCGTGATCACGTCGAATCGCACGCGCGAGATTCACGATGCGATCAAGCGGCGTTGTTTGTACCATTGGGTCGATTACCCCGATGCGCGCCGCGAGCTCGCGATCGTTCGCCGCAAACGTCCGCAGGTCGCCGAAGCGCTGGCGCGCGAGATCGTCGGCTTCACGCAGCGACTGCGCTCGATGGATCTGTTCAAGGCGCCGGGCATCGCCGAAACGCTCGATTGGGCGGAAGCGCTGATGGCGTTGAATCGCGTCGCTCTCGACCCGCAAACGGTGGCGGATACGCTCGGCGTGCTGCTCAAGTATCAGGACGATATCGCGCGATTCGGAACCGACGCCGCCGCGACGCTCGTTGCCGAAGCGAAGAGCGAAGGCATGCGCTTGTGATCAAACCGGGGTCGGACTCGATTTTTGCCGACAACATCGTTCACTTCGTCCGCATTCTGCGCGCCGCGGGACTGCCCGTCGGACCGGCACGTGGGCTCGACGCGCTCGCTGCCGTTCAAGCGGTTGGCATCGAACGGCGCATCGATTTTCGCGCCGCGCTGTGCTCGGTCCTCGTCTCGCGCCGCGATCATCTGGAGCTGTTCGAGCAGGCGTTCGACGTGTTCTGGCGCGACCCCAGGCTTCTCGAGCGGATGCTGGCGGAGCTGCTGCCGCGGGTCCGCGGCCGAATCGGCGATGCGCAAATGCCACCGCTGCCGGCACGACTTGCGCAGGCGCTGGTGCAGTCGAAATCGCCACCCGATTTCGAGCGCGCACGTGAGATCGAAGTCGACGCTGCGTTCACGTTCTCGGCCCGCGAAGTCCTGCAAAAAAAGGACTTCGCGACGATGACGACCGACGAGCTGATCGAAGTCCGGCAGATGCTCGCCGACCTGAAGCTGCCGTTGCCGGAAATAGCGGTTCGGCGGATGAAATCCGCACCGCGAGGTCGCACCGTCGACTTGCGCGCAACGATGCGCGGCATGGTCGGCGCGGCGGGTGCCGTTGCGCCGCTCGCGTTCCGCGCGCGGCGACATCGCACGCCGCCGCTCGTCGTCCTGTGCGATATCTCGGGATCGATGGATCGCTACGCGCGCATGCTGCTGCACTTCCTGCATGCGATCACCAACGATCGCCATCGCGTGCACGCGCTCGTTTTCGGCACGCGGCTCACGAATATCACCCGCCACCTGAAGCACCGCGACGTCGACGTTGCGCTGGCGCGCGTCACCGCGGCCGTCGCCGACTGGGCCGGCGGCACCCGCATCGGCGCGTCGCTCGCCGAATTCAACCGCAAATGGTCGCGCAGGCTGCTTGGGCAAAACGCCGTCGTGTTGCTGATCAGCGATGGGCTGGACGCCGACGCCGGCCATGGCCTCGAATTCGAGATGGACCGCCTCGCGAAGTCGTGCGCGCGTCTGGTATGGCTGAATCCGCTGTTGCGCTATTCGGGGTTCGAGGCGCGCCCCGCCGGCATCCGCGCGATGTTGCCGTACGTCGACGACTTTCTACCGGTCCACAATCTCGCGTCGCTCAAGGACCTGGCAAGCGCATTGCGCGCGAAGCCGCAGCGCGACGAGTCGATGTTCGTCGAGGCCGCCTGAACGCCAGGGGCACGATTTCTAGCCGCCGAGGTCGAAGCTCACGCGGCCACGGCCGGCGCGCGCGATCTTCTCGAGCTCGACCGCCGGACGCACGTTGGCGCGGCGGAGCGTCATCGAGGCGCCCATCTTGCCGGCGGCCTCCGCGAGCATCAGCAGATCGGCCACAGGCAATCCGGCATCGACCGTGACGCTGCCCTTGGCATTCAGAAGGGTCAAAGCGGTGCGCGCAAGCGGCGTCTGCGGAGCGATGCTCATCGTTTAGGGTAGCATAAAGCCATCGTCGATTTGAGCGCGAAACCACGGGATCGTTGCAATGGAATTGTCGAGCACCCGGATCGTTCACGCGGCGCCGCTGGCCGTATGGAATGCACTCAACGATCCCGCGATGTTGAAAGATTGCATACCGGGATGCGAATCCCTCGAGCGGTTGTCGGACCGCGAGTGGAAAGCGGTGGTCGCGGCCAAGGTGGGGCCCGTCTCGGCACGTTTCAACGGCAGGATGCAGATCGTCGATCCGACGCCGCCGACCGGTTACACGTTGACGTTCGAAGGGCAGGGCGGCGCGGCGGGATTTGCTAAGGGCGAGGCAAGGGTGTCCCTCGCGCCGTCGGACGGCGGCGACACGGCGCTCTCCTACACGGCCAAAGCGAACGTCGGTGGCAAGCTCGCGCAAATCGGCTCGCGTCTGGTCGATGGCGCGGCCGCGAAAATGGCCGACGAGTTTTTTGCGCGCTTCGCGGAACGCGTGGCGCCGCCGGAAGAAGTTACTGCGGGTCCGGTGGCAAAAATCGCCGTGGTTGCGCCGGCGAAGTCGCACTGGATTCGTTACGCCGCGCTGGCCGCGATCCTGATCATCATCATCGTGCTGGCGTGGCGCGGCGTTAAGTAGAGCTATCGAGGATTCTCATGGACAGCGTGGATCTCGAAGTATTGAAGCGCAGCGCCGAATGGATCGATGAAGGCCGTCGCGTGCTGCTCGTGACCGTCGTGAAGACGTGGGGCAGCTCGCCGCGTCCGGAGGGTGCGATGCTCGCCGTACGCGAGGACGGCCTCGTCGTCGGCTCGGTCTCGGGCGGGTGCATCGAAGACGATATCGTCGATCGGACGCGCCGCGAAGGACAGAAGTCGACGCGCTGCGAAGTCGTGACGTACGGCGTCACGGCGGATGAAGCGCGGCGGTTCGGACTGCCCTGCGGCGGAACGATCCAGCTCGTGCTCGAGCCGCTGACACGCGAGTCCGGCATCCGGGCGCTGTTGCGCGAAGTCGAAGCCGGTCATCTCGTGACCCGCCGGCTCGAGCTTGCATCGGGCTTCGCAACGCTCCATCCGGCGCAGGCGGTCGACGGCCTCGTTTTCGACGGCAAGACGCTGACGACGATCCACGGTCCCCGCTATCGGATGCTGGTGATCGGCGCGTCGCAGCTTTCCAAGTATCTGGCGGAAATCGCCGTCGGTCTCGATTACCAGGTGACGATCTGCGATCCGCGCGACGAGTATACGGAGACGTGGGACATTCCCGGCGTCAGCCTGGTCCGCACGATGCCCGACGATACCGTCAAGGCGATGAAGCTGGACGAGCGCTGCGCGGTCGTCGCGCTGACGCACGATCCGAAGCTCGACGATCTCGCGTTGATGGAAGCGTTGAAATCACCCGCGTTCTACATCGGTGCGCTCGGATCGCGCGCCAACAACGCAAAGCGGCGCGAGCGGTTGCGCGAATTCGAGCTGACCGACGAAGAAATCGCCCGGCTTCACGGTCCGATCGGCCTTTACATCGGCAGTCGCACGCCGCCGGAAATCGCGGTCTCGATTCTCGCCGAGATCACGGCGATCAAGAACGGCGTGCGTGAGGACGAGATCTTGCCGGTGGCCGTCGCCAAGGAAAAGCACGGCGCATCGGTTGCGTGCGCGACGAGCTGAAGCGCGCGAAATCCGCCGGGGTGTCGACGTCCCAGAGGGGCGTCAGCTCGTAACAGGCGGCGCCCGCCGCGGCGATCCTGACCCTCGTAGTCGCCATGACGCCGGACGTGCTCCATGGCACGCCGGAGAAGATGTCGACGTCGCGCGACAATCCGATCAACACATAACCGCCATCCTCGGCAGGGCCGACGACGACATCGTGGGTCTTTAGCGCGTCGGCCGCGCGTGCAAGGTAAGTCACGTCGAGCGCCGGACAGTCGGTGCCGATCAACAGCGCAGGCCGTTCCGCTGCGAGCGCCGATGCCAACCCATCGTGCATGCGTGTGCCGAGATCGCCGCCCCGCTGCGTGCGCAGCGTCACGCGATAGCGCCGCTGCCAATCGGCGAATGCCGCATGGCTCGAATCGGGAGCGCACCAGAGCTCGATTTCGGATACGACGCCCATTGCGCGCGCCGCAGCGGCGGTCTTCAGCGTTCGCTCGACGAGATCGCGGTAGAGACTCGCGGCCTCGGTGTGACCGATGCTGGACGCGAGACGCGTCTTGACCCGACCCGGCTCGGGCACCTTGGCAAAGATCTGCAGAATCGGTGCGCGGCGAGCGACCAATGGACGATAGCGATGGGCAAGCACGGCGGGTTCTGCGCCGCGCCAATAATCGAATCGCAGCCGCCACATGGCGAAAATCGTGCGCCACGCGCCGTGCGTATCCCAACGTCGGCCCGAAACGATGACGCACGCGCGCAGGCAGGCGGGACTGCCGGCGACGCCTCGCAGCGCTTTCGACAGGGCGACGTCTTCCATCAGCGGCAGCGCCGGAAAGCCGCCGACCTCATCGAATGCGGCACGCGTCACGAAAATGGCCTGGTCGCCCGTGGCGATTCCGGTGAGCCGCGAGCGGACATTCATCAGCATCGAAATCCACGGCAAGAGCTTCGAACGACCTTCGATCGTGACGTCGAAGCGGCCCCAGGCACGGCCACCGGTCAGCGCATTCGCGA
>Ga0068856_100006523_pt1 | contig 11442 bp, 9 predicted proteins | sample KBSCornC62_FD_66595 | JGI IMG/M metagenome (GOLD analysis project Ga0068856, IMG submission 66595) | Corn rhizosphere microbial communities from Kellogg Biological Station, Michigan, USA - KBS Corn C6-2 | ecosystem: Host-associated > Plants > Roots > Rhizosphere > Soil ... | reverse complement strand
CCCTTTCTTTTCATGGCTTCTGACCTCCACATCAGCCATGATGCCGCTCAATGAGACCAGAGGGGAAGAAGTGTCAAAGGTCCGAGTTGGCGACTACTCACCAGGAAGAGCAGAAAGTCTTCGTTCCGCGCAACTGCGCGGACTCTTCAGCGTAACTGGTGCTCGGGGTTCAAGCTGGGCATAGCGCAGTGTCACAGTTGCGGTTTTGCGGCCTATCAGTTCCGAGCTGTTGCGCCCGCTCCTCTACAAGCATCATGGCGCGGTGACGTAAATCGTCTTCGAGAACGGACCGGAACTGTCCCATGCAGTTATCGTCATTCGGTGTGTGCCTGACGTGAGCGTCACGTAGGTATTGAAGTGCGAAGCCGCGATTGTGAAAACCGACAGTCCGTCAATATACATCCTCATCGCGGCGACTTTGCTACTGTCCGTCGCACCGGCGGCTACCAACATCTTGTTCGGCACAAATGATTCATTGGCAGGAGTACAGATTGTCACCGTGCGAGTGATGCTGCTGAGCGTACAGGGTGGAACGTCCCACTTGGCAGCAAACGACCATCTTCCGTCGCGGTTGTCGAGTGGCGCAGACTGGTAAGCCCCGGGTGTCGTTTGTACGTATCCTTCGAACAGCGCGCCTGCTACATAAGCATTGCCCGCAGGATCGACAGCCACCGCTGATGGCTCGATGTCGCTGCTGATTATCTTCGAGACCGCTGGTCCATAGCGAGTTGAGAACTGAAACGCGCTACCGCGGGAATTCAGTTCGCTGAGCCACATCATGCCTGTGGTATTTGTCGGTTTCACGAGAGGCACTTGCGACGATCCTGAGGATCCCGTTACGTAAGCATGGCCGACGGAATCGACCGCGACGCGAACCGATGCTTCATCGCCGTTCGGTCCGCCGAGGTATGTTGAGTAGATGAGCCTTGAAAGGTCGGAGGGCAGCTTAGCGACGAACGCATCGCTGCATCGGATGGGCTGGTTATCATCGGTAAAGTCGCATGTTCCCGGATCGGGAGTGGTGTCCACGGCACCCGCCGTGACGGGAAAGTCAGTTGAGTCGGTACGTCCAGCAACGTACACCTGATCGTCGTGATCGATTGCGATGCCGCTGGCCATGTCGTCGCCCACTCCGCCGAGCAGCGTTGAAGCCAGCAATTTGCTTCCGTCGCCGTTCACCTTCGCAATGAAAGCGTCCGCGGCATCCCCTTGGGTGTGCTGCGTGCGTTGAAACGCGTTGCTGCTCGTCGGAAAGTCAGTGCTCGTAGTCGTGCCGGTGAACACGGCGTGATTCAAGGAATCAACGGCAATTGCGGTGCCGCTATCACCGGGAAAAGCAGCGGAGTGCGTGCCGCCGACGTAGGTCGAATAGAGCACACCGGAAGCGTCCGCGGTGAATCTCATCACGATGAGATTGGAGCCCGATGAGATTGCGGTCTTGTAGGCCCCTGGCGTGGTGTAACAGCCCGGACCTGCTGTTGCAAGGACATACGCATGCTGAGTGCTGTCAACAGCGACGGCAGTAAAGGAAATTCCCTCTTGGAGGTTGTAGGTCGCATCGAAGCCGCAATCTTTGCCGAGTAAGCTCGTGGAGTAGACCAGTGTGGTTCCGGATGAGTTCAACTTCATCAGATACGCGCATTGACCGCTGGCCGAAACACAACTCGTCCGCCAAGCACCCGGTGTTGTCGGGATCGTATCTGTTGTCGTTGCCGCGACAGCGATGACGTAAGCGTTGCCCGAGCGATCTATGGCTATCCCCGCGGGAACAAGGTTAGCGACAAATGTCGAATACACCAAAGCTGTGCCGGCGCGATTGAACTTTGCCACAAACATTGTTTGATATCCAGTGAGCGAGTTGTTGCTCTTTGTGGGCGTGCGATTGTATGCGCCCGCGGTAGTCGGAAAATCAGGTGCCGTTGTGAATCCGGTGACGTATTGATAACCGTTCGCGTCGATTGCCGACGCAGTGATCGAGGTCCGGCTGCTGGCGCTGAGGAATGTCGAATACCACAGAGTGGGGCGTGTCGCGGTTTGTGAGGCGGCCGGAAACACCAAGCACGCGAACCATGTGCTCACGAGCAGAAGCAGCTTCGAACGGGGTGACATGTTGGACCTCCAAGGGTCCTGACCAGCTGTTTATCCCTGAGTTGATGCCGGGCGCGGGTGAGAAGATGTCCTGCGGGAAGGCAATTCGCCCTAGATTAGAAATAGCTTCTGCCCGGAGTCCACTCGAATACCGTGGTCTCTGAGGTCACTCTCTGCGGTACACATCTAGGGGATTTCGTCATGGTCCCGCGTTTCCAGGAACTTACTCTCGAGCCGAACGGTCGGAGGCTTCAGGTCAAGCACATTCACCACTTTCGCTTGCTGAAGGGGAAGATCGTGGAGCATTTCGCAGTTCGCGCCGACCTTGGTAGGTTCCAGCAGCTCGGACGAATGTAATTTCCGAGTAGCCGACGATGCGGGACCTTTGAACAAGAATCCTCATTGGCGAAATGGCTTCATGAGCCCAAGCCCGATTGCCGATACCGACCTTCACAGCTAAGGCATTCAATCATGCAATCAGGGCAGCACTTGCTTACGCGGGCTGAGTGGTTTGACATTTTTTCGTTTACTTGTTTACTCTAGGCATGGTTGATCGATGCCTTATGACAAATATTAAAGATGCGTCCCGGGACTTGTTTCCCGGCGCACTGGAGATGATGATTCTCGAATCTCTCCATCGCCAGCCTGCCCATGGCTATGCGCTGGTGCAACACATCCAACAGCGTTCCAAAAACCTTCTTCAGGTTGAAGAAGGCTCGCTGTATCCAGCGCTGCAGAGGCTGCTGAAGGCGAAAATGGTCAAGGCAGAATGGACAATCTCGTCCTCGACCAACCGCCACGTTCGCGTATACGAGATCACCAAAACCAGTCTGCAGCATCTCGAACAGGAGATATCGAGCTTTGATCGGATGCTCGAAGGAATCCAAATGGTACTTGGGCCTGCACGGCGCGCCACCAACACCTAAGGAGGTCGATCGTATGAGTTGGTTTGAACGAATCTTCCGTCGCCGGCGCCTCAATGACGACCTAGCCGAGGAGTTGCAGGAACATATTGAAGAAAGAATCGAGCAGATCATGCGTCTTGAGAATCTTTCGCGACCTGAAGCTCGCGCGGCTGCCCTTCGCGCCTTTGGCAATCCCACACTGGTTCAGACGCGCAGCCGTGAGGTCTGGGAATGGTCGAGGCTTGAGGCACTTCTAGCCGATCTCAAACTCGTCGCTCGTCGACTGCGGAGGTCTCCGGGCTTCGCGGTCACTGTTCTTCTTACATTGTCGATCGGCATCGGCGCCAATACTGCCGTGTTCAGCGTCGTTGACAGCGTCCTCCTCAAGCCGCTTCCCTATCCGCAATCGGATCGGCTGGTCACGCTTTCACTCCAGGCGCCGGGAGCTGGCGGACTGACAAGCTTCCGAGACGGCCTGCTCCTGTCCCCATCCTTGTTCCTCACCTTCGCCGTGCACAATCGCGCCTTCCAGTCACTTGGGGTGTGGAGCGCCGGCACGGCGAACCTAACCGGAATTGGACAGCCGGAAGAGGTTCACGTGATCACGGTGAGCAGGGGATTACTCGAGACACTGGCTGTTCCGCCCATTGTGGGCCGCTGGTTAAACGCAGACGATCATAAACCGAACCGGAACAAAAGCGTCATGATCGGCTACGGCTTCTGGCAGCGGCAATTCGGCGGCCAACAAAGCGTTATCGGGCAAATCATCCGATTGGATACCCAGTCATTTCAGATTGTCGGAATTATGCCGCGCGGTTTCAAAGTGGTTGATTCCGATTTTGACGTCTTGCGGCCAGCGCCCTACGTTTTCGATCCCAGCCATCAGATCATGGAAGGATTCGCCTGGAACGGTGTGGGGCGCTTGAAAGATGGTGTCACGATCGGACAAGCCAACGCGGATATTACCAGCCTGATTCCCGTTTGGATGGATTCCTGGTCCGATGGCCCCAGCTCCAACCCGCATTTCTTCGAGGTCTGGCGCATCGCTGGGGCGCTAAAGCCACTCAAGCAGGAAGTCATTGGCAGCATCGGCAACGTGCTCTGGCTGGTGATGGGCACGATTGGTATGGTCATGCTGATCGTCTGCACCAATGTGGCCAACCTGCTGCTCGTGCGCGCCGACTCCCGGCGACAGGAACTGGCAGTGCGGTCAGCGCTGGGCGCGGGCCGCAAACGCATCGCTCGTGAGCTGATCTTTGAGAGCTTGGTTCTCGGGGCAGCTGGCGGAGCGGCGGGAATCGCGGTGGCGTTCGCGGCGCTGCGGCTCCTTTCAGCCATCGGGCCTGCGAACCTGCCTCGCCAGAGTGAGATTTCGCTCAGCCCGGAGTCACTGTGTTTTGCCGTCGGGCTAGCGATATTTTCCTGGCTCTTCTTTGGATCGATCGTGTCGCTCAAGTACTCGCGCGTTGGACCCGGAGAAGCACTGCGCGGATCGAGTCGCACTGCAAGCGCAGGACGCGAGCGGCATCGTTCGCAAAACGTGCTGGTCGTCGCGCAGGTTGCCATGGCGCTGGTTTTGCTGGTCTGTGCCGGATTGATGATGCGCAGCTTTGCGGTGCTGCTCAACACGCAGCCAGGTTTCTCAACCCCAGAGCATCTCGCGATCATGAGGGTCGGGATTTTGAAATCAATCGCCTCCGATGCGGTCGCAGTGACACGCATGCAGAATGAGATAGCCGACAAGCTTGCTCAACTGCCTGGCGTCTCCTCTGTGGGGTACGCCGCAGGCTTGCCGATGGATGGCATGGAGCCTAATTGGAATAGCATCTTCGTCCGTGGACGAGATCCGTGGGGCGCGAAGAGCACACTCCCCATGCGCGTCTTCAATTACACTTCCCCCAACTACTTTCACACGATGGGATCCCGCGTGATCGTTGGCCGAGAATTCACGTGGGACGAGGTGTACAGTCAGCGGCCAGTCGCCATCCTCTCGGAAAATCTTGCGCGCGAACTATTCGGGTCGGCCCAAGCGGCCATCGGCCAGCAGATCACCTATTTTGAACCGATGCCGTGGCATCAAGTGATCGGCGTGGTTGAGGACGCCCGGCAGAACGGAGTGGACGCTCCGGCCCCAGCGATCGTCTACTGGCCGACGATGAGCGCGAATCTCTACGGCCCGGGTCCCCTCGATTCCGTGCGAGGAGTCACCTTTGCCGTGCGCAGCCCGCGCGCCGGCTCAGAGAGCCTTATGCAGGAGATGCAGCGGGCCGTCTGGCAAATCAATGGCGAGCTGCCTGTCAGCGGGCTCCGCACCATGCAGGAGGTTGATTCAAAGTCCCTGGCGCGAACCTCATTTACACTCACGATGCTCGGAATCGCCGCCGCCATAGCTCTGTCCCTCGGAATCATCGGCATTTATGGAGTCATCTCCTACTCGGTTTCGCGACGTACGCGCGAAATGGGCATCCGCATTGCTCTCGGCGCCCAAAAAAGCGAACTGCGCTGGCTGTTCCTTCGCTCCGCCCTGGCGCTCACGGGTATTGGTTTGGTCATCGGCTTCTGCGCAGCCGCCGTGGTCGCACAGTTCATGCGGGCCCTTCTGTTTGGCATCCATCCGCTTGATCCCCTCAGTTTCGCCGTGGTGGGCCTAGTCCTTATCGCGGCGGCCACTCTTGCCAGTTATTTGCCGGCTTGTCGCGTTTCCGCAATCAATCCTGCAGATGTGCTCAAAGCTGAGTAATCGATTGGAAATCCAGCTACTCTCGACTGATTAATCGCCATTTCAAGACCAACTTGGGCGCTCTGAGCGCGCTTCGCATAGTTCCTTTTGTTTTTCCCTTCTTAGGAAGGGTTTACGCTGCCGCGGTCTGCTTGAACTCGCCCGCCGGCAGGAAACTGCTCTGTCGTCTTTCGACGGCCACCATGTGTGCCACGAGTTTGCGTGCAACGGCGAGCGTAGCTTGTTGCCGTCGCCTCTCTGCCGTTGCTGGTCGTACAGAAGGGCCAGCTCGGGGCTGTAGCGGAGCGCCATACGCGCTACCTCCAGCAGCATGCTCTGGATATGTTTATTGCTCTGCTTGGAGATCGGCGTGCGCATTACCTTGTCGGCGGACCTGACCTCCTCACCGCACAGGCCGCAGTGGCTGATCGCCTGCTTGGTAGAACGGAAGGGCGATACGTCGCCGATCTCCAGAACCCAGGTCAGGGCCGTGAGCGGTCCCACTCCCGGGATCGTACGTAGTCGCTCCAATCGCCCGGATAGCAGCGGGTCACGCTCCAGCGCTCTCAACAGTGTCGCGTCCAAACGGATCGAACGGTCGATCTGTTCCCGACACAGTTTCAAAAGCGGACGAATGCTGTCGCTCACCTCTTCGTTGGATTTCAATCAGCTGATCGAAGTAGCCCTGTTGCGCCAATCGGTGCAGATGAAGAACCGCATCTTCGGGATGCTGATGGAAACCGGCGTGAGCTATGAGAAGCTGCGCCTGCACCGCAAGCGAAGGAAACGCCGCCGGTCCCGCATCTCGGTCGGAATCATGTAGCTCTCGGGAAGGAAATTACACCGCAGGCAGTCAGCGGTTTGCTGGCGTCGATCTTATCGTTCTTCCCCTTGGCTGCCGCGATCGCTCGCAGCATCAGCGGGTGTGCCACCTTCACCTTCTCCGCATGGGGAAGCAGATGATCGTAGATCCATCCGGTGAAGATCGTCGCTTCCATCGCTATCATGCGCGGCTCGGGAAGCGTCCTGACCCAGCCGTCAAGTTCCGGTCGAGTTGAGCCGATCTTGCCTTCGCTCAACACCTGAGCAGATGCGTTCTTCACGCAATAGCTGATCGTTTTCTTGTGCACATCAAGTCCGATGTAATACATAGTCTTTGAGGAGCCTGCGAGGTTGTTCTCTGAATCAGCAGCCCGCTGAGTTCAGCTTCTTGTAAACCTCGTGCTCCTCCTGGACTTACCATTCAAACAACCCGGACCCTGGCAATTTCCTGGATGAGTCCGAGTAGCCGACCACACCCTCCAAAGCCTGCTCCGGTGTGACCAAGGAGAGAGGTTTCCACTGGCCACCACTGGTCACATTCCACTTGACGTCCCAGTGAAGATGGTGGAACATCGGGCATCGAGGTTCCACTTGAATGACCAGTGAAGAGAAGGGGGCCATCCAAATTCTTCAAGGCACCCTCGATCTGATGGTGTTGCGAACCCTGGCGACAATGGGTCCTCAGCACGCCTATGGCATTGCCTCACGCCTGGAACAAATGTCCGAAGAGATGCTCAACCTCAACCAGGGAACCCTCTATCCTGCCCTGGTGCGATTAGAGCAGTACGGATGGACGAAGGGAGCGTGGGGCAAAACAGAAAATAATCGGGAAGCCAAATTCTATTCGATCACCAAGGCTGGTCAGAAGGCACTTGAAGAGGAAACCCGGCGTTGGCGTTCGATGTCGGCATTGGTTGAAAAACTGCTGGCTGCGGAGTGATTGTGATGAAACATCTGCGAAGGATGAGCGCAAAGCTGCTGGGTCTATTCCGGATCCATCGTGCAGAAGATGAACTGGCCAGGGAGATTGCTTCTCATCTCGCGATGCTTGAAGACGAATTCGTGCGGCGAGGCATGACTCAAGCTCAAGCATCCACTGCAGCCCGAAAAACCTACGGCGGGATCGAACAGGCTAAGCAGTCGCATCGCGATGAACGTTCCATCTTATGGCTGGAACAGACATTTCAGGACATTCGGCATGCGAGTCGCACGCTGGCTCGCAATCCGGGCTTCACGTTAGTTGCGGTGATCACGCTGGCTCTGGGAATCGGTCTGAATACGACCATTTTCAGTGCATACAACGCGGTGGCATTGAAGCCATTGCCCATAGCAGATCCGAAGACGGTAGTGCGAATGGAGCGCTGGTTCAAGGATCGGGCGCTAGGCGACATCCAATACGCGTTTTCCTATCCCGAATACGTATACTGCCGCGATCATCAAGATGCATTCTCAAACCTGATAGCGGCGAGTTGGCCTCTCCGCGTTCTGGCCACGATTGATGGCGATCAAAAAGGAGGCGACAACGAAGTCAAGACGTTGTTCGGCCAGGTGGTTTCGGGAAACTACTTCACGGGGCTGGGAATAAAGGCGGGAGCGGGTCGGACGTTTGGACCCCAGGAGGATCGAGGAGCCGGGACGAGCCCGGTTGTCGTTCTGAGTGATTCGTTCTGGCAGCGGGAATTCAATAGAGATCAGAATGCGATTGGAAAGATACTCAAGATCAACGGAACTGCGTTCATAATCATCGGCGTGACTCCGCGCGAGTTTACTGGAACATCAGTCGTCCCGCAGATTCCGGATTTCTGGACGATGATAGGCATGCAGCCGCAGCTCGTGCCGGGCAGGAATTGGCTGTCCCATTCGGACGATTATCGACTCCAGCTTCTCGCTCGGTTAAAACCCACCACAGGCCTGAGTTCAGCGAGGGCAGAGATCACTGGGTTGCTGCAGCAGTTCTCTTCAACTTACGTTCCGCGAAATCCCACGATCCAGGTTTCGCTTCAGCCCACTGCATTCTTCGGCAACACCGAAGATGACCGATTTCAGGCCGGAGTGGCCATGTTAATGGTGATCGTCGGAATGGTCTTGTGGGTGGCCTGCGCGAATATTGCGAACATGCTTCTGGCGCGCGGAGCGGCGCGGCAGAGGGAAATCAGCGTCCGCATGGCACTCGGCGCCACCCGAATTCGAGTGGTCCGGCACCTGCTCACAGAAAGTATTCTTATTGCCTTTGCCGGAGGAATAGCTGGACTCGCATTGACGACAGTTGCCACCAAACTGTTGTGGATCGAAGTTCAGCAAATACTGACCCGCTTGCTCGGTTCAGAATTCGTGTTCGGCCTTGATCTCAAACCTGACGGCAGGGTCCTGGCGTATGCGCTGGCACTTTCAGTTCTGACCGGAATAGCATTTGGTCTCTCGCCGGCCCTGCAATTTACGCACAGGGACATGAGCGCCGCGCTAAAAGATGAGACATCGATGCTGGGGCATCGCGTAAGTCGATCATTGATCCGCAAGGTGCTCGTGGGCGGGCAGGTTGCCGTATCGATGGTGTTGCTGACAACCGCCGGCCTGCTTGTGCGAGGACTGACGAGGGCTAGGTCTGCGGACCCGGGATTCGACGCTCCTCACGTGTTCCTGGTTCTCGCGGATTTCGGCGATAACCGGATCAAGGCCGCAGTGCGCAGCCAGCGGCTAGCAGAGACCTTGGCGGCGATACCTGAGGTCAAAGATGTTTCTACAGGGACTCCTCCCATGTTTGGTTCGTGGACACCCCCGATCGTGGTGAAGGTATCGAGCGCGCCGCAAGGCGAGGCACACGATCGCACGATGGCAAGCTACGCGTCCGATACCTATTTTCATACGCTCGGGATCGGGTTAATCCGGGGGCGCGCCTTCACCCGTCAGGAAGCGTCGATTGGCTCGCAAGTATCCGTGATCAGTGAATCCACCGCCCGTCGCTTCTGGCCCGACGAAGACGCTATTGGCAAGCACTTTCAACTAGACGAGAAGTTCGATGGCAAGCTCACGGACTTCGAGGTGATCGGCATTGCGAAGGACGTCCGATTTGCAAACATGACGCGAGTCGACCCTGCTCATGTGTACCTGGCAACGAATGCATCAAACTTTAACACGACCTTGATTCGAATAAACGGTGACCCAGCCGCTGCACTCGCATCCGTACACCATGCTGTCCAGCAGACAGATCCGAATCTGGTTCCAGGTCTGTCGTTGTGGAATGCCGAAACGACGCTTGTTGCTCCGCGGAGATTGATGGCGCAGACATTGGCTGCATTTGCGGCTGTTCTCGCTCTGCTCGCGCTTGTGCTCGCAGGCGTCGGAATCTACGGTGTGATGGCATTCATGGTGAGCCAGCGAACGCAGGAGATCGGTGTACGCATGGCTCTGGGCGCGACGGCCGTGGGCGTTCTACGGGGTGTGGCGCTGCCTGGATTGCGACCTGTTATCGCTGGAATGATGATTGGAATCGCGAGCGGAGCAGGGCTCTCAGAGTTTCTGCACAGTACACTGACGTCCCCCGAAACGAATGATTTTCTCTATGGCGTTTCTTACTACGATCCGTGGACATTTGGCGGGCTTACATGCTTTGTTGCATTTGTCGCGATCCTCGCAAGCTTCGCTCCTGTGGTACGTGCTTTGAAGGTCGATCCCGCGGCTGCACTCCGCTTTGAATAGAGTCCTTCTTCGTAATGCCCTGCCACGTTTTTTCCAAGTGGGTGAGTGCCCGGCCATACAGATATTGAGGGCATTTTCCTGCCGGGTTCAGCGTTTGCCATCCTTCGCCCGGAGTGCCGAGTACACTGCGCGAGTCGTAGGCCAATCTCCCTATTCAGTTCTGAGTGCCCGCATGGGGTCCAGCCGCGAGGCGCGCCATGCGGGAATCGTACAAGCGAGTGATGCAACAAGCATCAGCAGCGCGGTGACTGTCACGAAGACTACCGGATCAAGCGGCTCAGTATGGTAGAGCATGGAATGGATGAGGCGAACAGTGGCAGCGCTTGCTCCCAAACCCAAAAGCAAACCCAAAACAGCGGGCCGGAGTCCGTCGAACAGAACTTTGCCGAGGATTTGCTCCCGGCGTGCGCCGAGCGCAATCCGGATTCCGATTTCGGAGGTGCGCTCGGTGACCAGATAGGTGAGGATCCCATAGAGCCCGGTCGCGGCGAGTGCGAGTGCTATCACGGCAAAGGCGAAGACAAGCAGCGACTCGAAGTGGGAGTCGATGGTTGATTTGTCAATGGCTTCCCGTAAAGTCATCACGTCCGCAACGGGAAGGTCCTGATCGAGCGCGGAAAGGATCTTCTGCACTGGGATAGCCAATGAATCTACATCGGTTGATGAGCGAAGAAAGATGGTCGCCGACGTGTACTCGTTTCCATAAATAGGCCAATAAAGCATCGGTTGAGGCGGCTCAGAAATGCTCCATCGGGTGTCGCCAACAATTCCAATAATCTCCACCCGATCCTGATTGAACTGGTCCTGGAGGTGTTTACCAATTGGGTCTTCGCCTGGGAAATACTGGCTGGCCGCGGATTCCGTGATTATGGCAACATTGGCCCGTTTCAATCGTTCCTCAAGCGCAAAAATTCGACCGCGGATGAGTGGAATCTGTGCGGCTGCGAAGTAGCCAGGATCGGCACCACGAATCATGAAATCTAGCCCGCGGCCTTTCGGGAGGGGAGGATGCTCGGCGATGGACATCAGGTGGTCCCCGCCCCAACCTTCCCCGGGAGCAGTGCTTACCAGACCGGCAGAGACGCCCGGAAGGAATCGAATGCGGTTGATGAGGTTTTCCAAGAAAGCCACCTGTTGCTCGGGCTTCTTGTAGCGAGCTTCTGGAAGGCTGATGCGCATGGTGAGCGCATCCTGGAGAGGGACTCCAATGTC
>Ga0068856_100006521_pt1 | contig 11443 bp, 10 predicted proteins | sample KBSCornC62_FD_66595 | JGI IMG/M metagenome (GOLD analysis project Ga0068856, IMG submission 66595) | Corn rhizosphere microbial communities from Kellogg Biological Station, Michigan, USA - KBS Corn C6-2 | ecosystem: Host-associated > Plants > Roots > Rhizosphere > Soil ... | reverse complement strand
ATCGCAACACTTCAGATCTTCGCTTTGGCGTAGGGATGGGGTGGTGGCCGATGGTGCGGACGGCGTTGTCGCCGGCGGAGGTGGATGAAGTCTGGCGGGGGCCGTTGCGTCCAGCGTGACGTGGCGGGCGTCGGGCCTGGAGGAACTGCAGGTCACATGGCGAGTGCCAGTTCGGTGAACGCTCTCGCGAGGCGGAGCGGCGGTGAGACGTCGGTGGCGAGTTCGTAGTGACCGCGGCGGAGGTTCTGCACGAAGGCATGGCCGGCAACAATCCGTGCCGCCGAACGGAAGCGTTTGAGTCCGCATCGGCCGCAGTCTCGCCTTCAGCCGGCCATGATCGGCTTCTATCCGGTTGTTGCTGTGTTGCTCGGTGAGGTGCGCGGCAGCCGGGACCAGCTCATCGAGGACCCGCGGGTACGGCCCGGCGTTGTCGGTGGTCACCTCGACCGGCACCGGCCCATGGCGTGGGGCCCGGGTGAAGAACCGGCGGGCGGCCGCGGTGTCCCGCTGTTCCGACAGCAGCACGTCGGTGACCTGCCCGCACTGGTCAACCGCCCGGTACAGGTACCGCCACCGGCCGGCGACCTTGACGTAGGTCTCGTCCACGCACCACCGATTCCCGGTAGCGTGCCGAAGAGGGCGGGCGGCGTCGGGGGACAGCGGGGTGAACCGCTGCACCCAACGGTACACGGTGACGTGGTCGACCTCGACGCCGCGCTCGGCCAGCAACTCCTCCACGTCCTGGTAGGACAGGCCGTAGCGCAGGTACCAGCGGACCGCCACCGTGATCACCTCCGGCGGGAACCGGAACCCGGCAAACGCCGACCTAACGACGCCGCGACATCGTCGGGCAGCGGTGGGCGGCCGGTCCGACTCGGGTAAGTCCAGTTCCTCGCGACCAGGCGACGATGCCAGCGCAGCACCCGTGCCCGGCGTGACCAGCCGGTGGCCCTTGACTGGCTTCGGCAGCCGTCGGATCAGCGCGGCCAGGATCGCCCGGTCGGCCCAGTCCAACCGCGGCCGAGCGTTGTTCGCCGCAGCACCGCGACCTCGTGGCGCAACAGCAGCAACTCGGCGTCCTTGGACGCGGCGGAGCGGGCGAGCAGCGCCAGCCAGCCGACCAGCCGGACGAAGATCAGATACAGCAGCCGCGGCGACACGGCCGAGGATCATCCCGCAGTCACACGGCTGCCCCCATTGGCGCAGGTCACGGCCCTTGCGCCGACTTCTAGCACCCAACAGCCGCCGAGCGGCGGACCGGCCGCGTCGAGCTGACCAGACGCGGTGGTGGTAGCCGTGGAGGCGAGCCGGTCGGCGGTGTCGGCTGAGCTGCTGGGCTGCCTGGCGGACGAGCGTGGCGGGCAATCGACGAGAACTCCCGGCCTCGCGGCCGACACATCGTTGAGCGCGAACTACTCCGAACGATCAGGCTCCTGGCAGGCCCTCGTCCACGCAGAGAGTATTTCCTTCGCTGTCCTTGAACCAGGCAGCCTTCCCCATCCCGGGCATGGACGCGACGCCGTCGTTCCACTCGACCCCGGGCATGTCGTACTGCTCAAAGGTGATCCCCTTGGCCTTCAGGCCGCGCACCTCGGCGTCGACATCCTCGACATGCCATTGGGCGATGGTGTGACCAGCCTGGCCGGCATACTCGGTCTGGTAGATGCTGAAGACCGTCCCACCGGCGGTCTTGTAGAGCAGCATGACGCCCTCGAATTCGGCGGACGGGCTGATCCCCAATTTGTCGGCGTAGAATTCACGCGCCCGCTTCAGATCCGCCGCTGGAATGTTGGCTGTGACCGTGCCACTGTCGAGCATTTGTTCCTCCCCGTTTCGAACACATGTCACATCGGCACCTCAAGTGTCGCCGGCTCGCACGCTAGACCCCGAGCGCAGCCTCAACAAGAGGCCACGGACCTCATCGCTCAGCCCTTCCGGTCGCTTCCGGGACGAGTTAACTCATAAGGGCGGCTTCGAGCGGTGATCGCAACGCTTAGGTTAGCGAAGTCTTTTCACGCTGGCCTCCGCAGCTGTCGAACCCCGTCGATCTCGTCCCCGCGATCGGTTCCGATCCGAAGCGGGTGCATAAGCGCGCCGTGTGGCCGTCGCCAGGCGCGGCTGTGGCGGGACTCCGGTGGCGAGTTCGTAGTGGCCGCGGCGGCCTTAGCGGACCATCCGCTGACGCGTCCCTCCGCGGGCTGGCCAGGCCCGCTCGCCTTGACCTGCTCACGTCCTCCTGGAGACGGTTAGCTCTCGGTTAGCTCAGCACCAAAGGCCCAGTTCCGAACGCCGTCGGCGCGTGGAACCCCGGTGAGGCACCAGGCAAGCGACAATCGGCTCGCTCATCCTCGGCGTCGCCACCCCCGAAAGCCTGGCCTTCGTCGGTCACGTCGGTCTGTTCACCGGACTGCGGGGCGACGCGCCGGGCTGGTGACGACCGTCTCCGCCGGTGATCCAACAGGTGAGCGACGAAGCTGGCGGAGCAAGGGCTCACCTGCACGTGGATGCGGCGTTCGGCCCGCAGAAGGTCGCGCTGGACGGAGGTGACCAGCCAGATGCCGCGGCCCGGGCGCCATCGCTGGCCGCGGAAGTCAGCGTCCTCGCCGATCGTGTCGTCTACGACGGAGACATGGTTCGCTGATACGAGGATTCCGTGCGCGTGCGCCAGCCGTAGGCGCTGGCGATGCAGAGCTCGGCGTTGGTGATCCGGTCTCCGCGCCACGGCTGGTGGCCCTGGTCGAAGGACAGCTGCAGGCGGGCCGCGTCGGGCTCGATGCAGTCAGGCGGAAGGATCAGCTCATTGTTCGCGTCGATGCTGGTGACGCTCCAGATAACTGTCGGTCCGTGCCGTACGGGTTGCTCGAGACCGTCGGGTGACCGGTGGGTGGCATCGGTGAGCTGGCGCCGGTGATCGGTGTCGGCGGCCCGGCACCTGCGTCGGCGATGTTGGTGGGACCGCTCGAGTCCCCTCTCGGATGGGATTCACCGGTGCACGCTGCGAGGACACCGGCAAGCGCCAGGACGGCCGCCAACGTCCCGACCGCACTCCACCTGCCGGGTCGCGTCCCAGCGAGTGGTGTAGGTCGTGGGCTTGACGGCGTGCCTCGGGGACGTCGAGGGGCCATCGCGTGAGTCTCTGTGTGAACCCGCCAAGGAACCCACGGAGAGGAGCCACGCGATGGCCCTGGACCAGTCTGCCTTGCTCGAGGTGTTGGCGGCGCTGCAGGCCGCGGATGTCGAGGATCGGATTCGGCAGGCGGCGATGACGATCTATCAGGCGTTGATCGAGGCCGAGTTGACCGCGGTGATCGGCGCCGGCCCGCACGAGCGCACGGATACCCGGCTGGCGCAGCGCAACGGGCACCGGCCGCGGACGCTGAGCACGACCGCCGGGGACTTGGAGTTACGGATCCCGAAGCTGCGCACCGGGTCGTTCTTCCCCAGCCTGCTGGAACGGCGGCGGCGGGTGGATCAGGCGCTGTTCGCGGTGGTGATGGAGGCCTACCTGCACGGTGTGTCCACCCGCAAGGTCGACGACCTGGTCCGGGGCCCTCGGCGCCGACACCGGCATCTCCAAGTCCGAGGTCTCCCGGATCTGCGCCGACCTCGACGCCGAAGTGGGCGCGTTCCGGGACCGCAGCCTGGCCGGGCAGAGCTTCCCCTACGTGTTCCTGGACGCGACCTACTGCAAGGCCCGAGTGAACCGGCGGGTCGTCTCCCAAGCCGTAGTCGTGGCCACCGGGGTGCGCGGGGATGGGTGGCGGGAAGTGCTCGGCTTCGCCGTCGGCGACAGTGAAGATGGCGCGTTCTGGACCGCGTTCCTCCGCAGTCTCAAGGCGAGAGGGTTGGCCGGGGTGCAACTGGTCATCTCCGACGCCCACACCGGGCTGAAGGCCGCGATCGCCGCCGTGCTGATCGGCGCGGCCTGGCAGCGCTGCCGGGTGCACTTCCTGCGCAACGTCCTCGCTCAGGTGCCCAAGGGCAACGCCGAGATGGTCGCCGCCGCGGTCCGCACCGTATTCGCCCAGCCTGACCAGCAGCACGTCCGCGAGCAACTCGACGTGATCGCCGGGATGCTCGGCCGGCAGCTCCCCAAGGTCGAGACGATGCTCCGCGACGCCGCCGAGGATCTGCTGGCCTTCACCAGCTTCCCACCCGGTCACTGGAAGAAGATCTGGTCGACCAACCCGCTGGAACGGCTGAACAAAGAGATCAAACGCCGCACCGACGTCGTCGGTGTCTTCCCCAACCCCCAGGCCCTGCTCCGGCTCGCCGGCGCCGTTCTCGTCGAAGCCCACGACGAATGGCAGACCGGCGACCGGCGCTACCTCGCTGAAGGCACCATGACCCAACTGACACCACCCCAACCAGAACTGGCGCAGCCCGAACTGATCCCGGCATAGTCACCACCGCAGAGCCTCACGCGGACGACTTCCACCACACCGCGGGACGTGACCCACCTGCCGGCCCCAAAACGACGAGTCGATGGCATCGGAACTCCCCCGAAACGCGGCGCGCCTGACGCGCCACCACTACTGGGCTGACGCCCGACACCCGACCAATGTTGTGCACCGGTCCGCTCCGCTGCCCGATGAAGCACCATCCGCTCTCGGTCGGGCCACTGACCAACATCGCTGCGCCGCTGCTCGAGCGATCCCGCCGCTGCGACCAAGCCGTGGACCGTCCAGCAAGCCCGCAACCTGCTCCAGGACCGGTCTGTTGCAAGCGTCGAGCCGTGTCGGGTTTCAGAACTGGTGCAAGCCCATGACCTGCGGGGAGGGGGCGGAGCGGCGCTCCGGGATGATCGTCGGCCTAAGGGCGAGCCGCGCAAACTGGGCCGCCGGGTCGGCGCTTCGATCATCTGCCGGATCCTCAACCAGGCCCGGATACCCCGGCGCCGACCCGCCTCGCCGGGCGTCAGCGAACACGATGCCGGCCGGGTTGTCCCCCGGCCGGCGCGGCGCATACTTGGTCGCGTACCCCGTCCTTTCGGCGGTGTCTGACGCCGCCTTCCGGGTTAGATCGGTATTGTGACCCGAGCTCGCCGCCGCGACCACACCCGCGTCGCGATCGTGACGGAAGGGTTCCTGTCCCGGCTGAGCCTCGGATTCGTCAGCCTCGCGCTCCCGCTCTACGCGCTGGATCTTGGCATGGGCCTGGGTGCGGTGGGTGTGCTGGTGTCGGTCAACGTCGTGGTGCAGCTCGTCGCGAAGCCGGTGGCTGCGCCGCTGAGCGACCGGTTCGGCCACCGGCGGGTGCTGCTGGCCGCGATCGCCGGCCGGAGCCTGGTCTGCCTGCTGTTCGCGCTCGCGACCGCGCCGTGGGCGCTGTTCGCTGTCCGCGCCGTGTACGGCCTGACCCAGGCGGTACGGGACCCGCCGCTGAACGCGCTCATCGCCGATGCGGGCGGATCCAAGCAGGTCGCACAGACCTTCGGCTGGTATCACACAGCGAAGAACGTCGCCGCCTCCCTTGGCCGGGCCGGGGCCGGTCTGCTGCTCGCTGCCGGGGCGACCGAGGACTTCCGGCGGGTGTTCCTGGTGGCATTCGCCCTGTCGATCCTGCCGCTGCTGGTGGTGGGCCGCTGGCTGCGGCCGCCGCCCGCGCCGCTCGCCGCGCCGGCCCGCGGTATGCGGCCCCGCGTGCTGCGGTTCACCGTGCTCGGGTTCCTGTTCGGCACCACGGCCGGCATGCTCAACCTCTTTCCGGCCATCGCCCAGCAGTACTTCCACCTCGGCCCGGCGCAGATCGGGCTGATCATGCTCGGCTCGACGCTGGCGCTGGTCTTCTGCGGCCCGCTGTTCGGGCTGCTCGCCGATCGGGTGAGCCGGAGCCTCGTGCTCGCCGTCCGTAGCGTGGCGAACATCTCCTCGTCACTGCTGTACCTCGCGTTCCCGTCGACCGGGGGAGTGGCGACGGCGAAGATCGTCGACGACGCGGGCAAGGCCGCGTTCCGGCCGGCATGGGGCTCGGTGATGGCGGAGGTGGCGCGGGCGCACCCGGACCGGCGGGCGCGGGTGATGGCGCTGATCGATGTCGGTGAGGACGCCGGCGACGCGGTCGGACCCGCGCTGGCGGGCGGACTACTGGCAACGGGCGGCCTGCCGCTGATGCTGGGGGTCCGCTGCGGCCTGGCCGTCGTCACCGAGGCGTGGACGTGGTGGACGACGCACCGCCGGGCGCCGGCCGCGTCGCCGGTGGTCACGCCGGCAGCAGCCGCTGCACCTCGTCCAGCAGCCGGCGGCCCCGGAACGGCTTGCTGACGTACCCGTCGGCGGGCAGCTCGCCCGGCCGGTCGACGACGGTAACCAGCACGACCGGGATCGCGTGCGTGGCGATGTCGGCCCGCAGCCGGGCCAGCACGTCGCGGCCGGACAGCGGGGCCATGAGCACGTCGAGGGTGATCAAATCGACCTCGCCGCCGTGGGCGAGCCGCAGGCCGCTCTCGCCGTCGGTGGCTTCCAGCACCCGGTAGCCCGCCGCGGTGAGATGCGCGCGGATCACGGCCAGCACCTGGCGATCGTCATCGATCGCCAGCACGGTCGGTGGGCGTGCGGTCACGCCGGCAGCCATGTCGTCACCGCCGCCAGCAGCTCGGCCGGACTGAATGGCTTGGTCAGGTAGCCGTCGGCGCCGGCCTCGGCGGCGCGCTCGCGGTCGGCCGCCGTGGCGCGGGCGGTGAGCATGACGATCCGGGCGCCCCGGGTGGCCGGGTCGGCCTTCAGCTCCTGGCAGACTTCCCACCCGTCCATCTCCGGCAGGCCTACGTCCAGCAGCACCAGCGGCGGCCGGCGCGCCCGCGCGATCGCGACCGCCTCGGTGCCGGTGCCGGCCTCCAGCAGCTCCACCCCGGCGGGCCGTACGCTTGCGCGGACCAGCGCGACCAGCAGCGGGTCGTCCTCCGCGAGCAGCACCCGCCGGTCGGACTCACCCATCGGCGTCGTCCTCCCCCGCTTCGTCGGCGGCGGCCGGCAGGACCACCGTGAACGTACTGCCGCGGCGCGGGCCCAGGCTGTAGACCTCGATCCGGCCGCCCTGCATCTCGACGAGCTGGCGGGTGATGTAGAGCCCCAGGCCGGTGCCCTCGATCGTACGGCGGCGCTCGTCGTCGACCCGGTGGAACCGGTCGAAGATCGTCGCCATCTCCTCCGGCGGGATACCGAGCCCCTCGTCCGTGACCGAGATCCGTACGGTCGAGCCGTTGGGGCGGCCGTCCACCCGCACGAGGCCGCCGTCGGGGGAGTACTTCACCGCGTTCGAGATCAGATTGGTCAGCACTTGTACGAGCTTGTCCCGGTCGGCCACGGCCTCCAGCGGCTCGCCCCGGTACGACTGCTCGATTCGATGCGCCGGCGGCAGTGCGGCGAAGGACTCCAGCGCCTCCTGCACGGCGCCGGCCACGGGCACCCGCGCCCGCCCCAGCTCCAGCCGGCCTTCGTCCAACCGGGAGACGTCCAGCAGCTGCTCGACCAGGTGACCCAGCCGCTGCGCTCCGCTGTGCAGCAGTGCGGTCCACTCCCGCCGGTCGGCGTCCGGCACGTCCCGGGTCAGCAGCAGCTCGGAGAAGCCGAGCAGCGCGGTCAGTGGCGTGCGAAGCTCGTGCGAGACGATCCCGACGAACTCGGTCTGCCGCCGGTCGATCTCCTGCTGGGCCGCGAGCCGGGCCAGGTCGTCCGACTGCGTGCGCAACTGCCGGGACGCCCCGCGGACGACGAGCACCAGCAGGGCGAGCAGGACGGCCATGCCCGTGCCGAGCGCGATCGCCGTCGCCCGCTCCACCGCCCCGATCCGGGCGTCGACGTCGTGCAGGTCGCGGTAGACCTCGAAGGCGCCGGCCGCGCGCGAGCCGCCGAACATCAGCGGCACGTAGATTTCCATCACCGGATCCTGGCCGGCCGCTCCGCGGAGGACCGTGTCGGCGCGGCCGGCCGGCTCGATCGAGCGGGCGGTCCTGCCGGTCAGGGCATCGGCGAGCTCGTCGTCGTTCGCCGCGCGCCGGCCGACCGAGGCGTGGTTGGTCGAGTAGACGACGGTCCCGTCCGCCCGCCACAGGTTCACCGCGAGCGTGCCGGTGTCAGCCGTACGCCCCTGGATCGAGCGGTCGATCTCGGCGTACCGATCCGGCGGCAGCGAGCCCTGCAGGTCCTCGGGCCGCAGCAGGCCGCCCAGGCGCCCGGCCACGATGGTGGCGATCCGCTGCGCCTCCTCGTCCATGGCGGTGATCCGGATGGCCGATGCGGTCGCCTTGCCGACCAGCAGGCCGAGCACGACGGTCAGCAGCAGCCCGACCGCGGTGAAGCGGCCGACCAGGCTGGTGCCGGCCCACCACCGGCGGAGCGGGATCACTGCGCCGCTCCCGCGACGGCTCGAATCAGCAGCGCGTGCAGTCCGGGGCCGGCGGCGACGATGCCCAGCGGCTGGCGCGGCTGCCGCCGGTTGAACCGCACCGGCGTGCCGTCCCACAGCGTGACCCGGCCGCCGGCGCCGGTCACCAGCGCAACGCCGGCGCAGACGCCCCACTCCTTGCGCCGTACGGCGGTGACCACCCCGTCATCCAGCCCGGCGGCGACCCGGGCCAGCTTGCCGGCCATGCCCGGCAACGCCCGCGGCGCCGCCGGCAGCGGGGGCAGCCGGTCGAGGTCGCGGCGGGACGCGGTCAGCCGCGGCGGAGATGCGGGCGCGACCACCGCGGCGGCGGCGCCGTTCCTGGTCACAGGACCGGCGGCCATACCCGCCACCAGCCCGAACCCGGCCGGGCTGGCCACCGCGCCGACGGCGGCCCGGCCGTCGACCGCGAGCCCGACCGACACGCTCCACCCATCGTCTCCGGCGACGAACGCGCTGGTCGCGTCCAGCGGATCGACGATCCACACCCGCCGGGCGGCCAGCCGGGTGCTGTCGTCCGGCGTCTCCTCGCTGAAGATCGCGTCGTCCGGGAACGCCGCCGCAATCCCGTCCCGGACGATCAGGTCGGCCCCCCGGTCGGCGGTGGTGACGACCTCCCCGCCCGCCTTCGCGCCCACTGTGAACGCGCCGCGTCGCTGCGCGTCCAGCAGCATCCGCCCGGCCCGCTCGGCGACCAGCGCCGCAACCGCGAGCTCGGCGGCCAGCCCGCCACCCGGCCGGCCGGCCCCGCCGGGCTCGGGTCCGGCGGCGGTCACGGCCCGGCCTCCCGCCACGCGTGCAGCAGCGCCTCGATGCGCCGTACGGCGTCGATGACGGCCTGGGCGGAGCGCTCCCGCTCGGCCGGAGGGACGTCGTCGCGGGACAGCACGAGCTCGGTCTCCCCGAGCACGACCGTCAGCGGCGCGCGCAGCTCGTGGTCGAGGTCGGCCGGCGTCATCGCGGCACCCCACCGAGCACCCGGTCGACCTCCGCCCGCAGTGCGGCGGCCGCCGCGGCCGGGAACCCCCGGTAGCCCGGGAACGGATTCACGTCCACCACCACCGGGCCGGCGTCACCGCGGCGCAGGTCCACGCCGTACAGGCGGAGGCCGAGGACCTCGCCCGCGGACCGAACGACCGCGTCCGCAGCGGCGTCGAGTTCGACGGCGCGGACCTCGTCCCGGGCGAAGCTGCTCGGGTCGAACGCCTTCTCCGCCGCGAACACGTGCTCCCCGGCCACGTACGCCTTGACGTCCGGCTCGCCGCCACCGACGCGCCGCTGCAGCAGCCTGGTGCCGTCGTCGACGAGCGCGCCGGGCACCGCCGGCGCGCACCCACCCGGGCCGAGCGCGGCGGCGGCGTCCGCGTGCACGAGGACGCCGCCGCCGTGCCAGCCGAGCACGGGCTTGGTGACCCAGCCAGGCCCGGCCGGCGGCGCGGCGGGTGGTCCGGCCGGGTCGCGAAGGTGGCTCTCGGGCACCGGCAGCCCGGCCGCGGCCAGCCGCGCAACCACGAAGGCCTTGTCACCCGCCGCCCGGGAGGCCGGCGCGGGATTGGCCACCCGCGCGCCGCCCGCCTCGGCGGTCGCGGCCAGCGCCAGCGCCAGCGTCGTCGGGGTCTTGAGCAGCACGACGTCGACCGGGTCGAGATCGGGCTCCCGCTCGGGCACCCGGACCCGGACCGGGTGCCCGTCCGCGGCGAGATCGTCCAGCAGCAGGCGCACGACGGGGTTCACCGCGGGCACACCGTCGCGCTGCTCCACCCACAGCTCCACCCGCGGGCTCACTGGGCCACCGCCGCCAACTCGTCGTGGGCCGCGCAGATCAGCCGGGACAGCTCGTCGCCCGGGTCGAGCACGCTGACCGCGGCCAGCACCTCCGCCGGACCGAGCAGGGCGACCTCGCAGGACAGCGTGACGGACTGCGGGTCGTCCGGGTCTTGGTATGCCAGCGCAGCGGCTGCCACCCGGGCCAGGGCTACCGGCCGCACCCCGGCGGCCAGGCCCGCGACGGCGGGCCCGATCAGCCGGTCCCCCGGGCCGAGCTTGCGCCGCGGCTCCCGGGCCACCCGCGTCACCGGGTCGGCGAGCAACGGCTCGGCGTACCGGTCCAGCAGAGTCTCCGGGTCGCGGTACTGCGAGGGTGGCAGCGCGGCGAGCGCCTCGACCACCACCGCGCGGACCTGTGCTCGCAGCGCCGGGTCGGTCAGGGCGGCGGCCACGGTCTCGTGCCCGGCGAGCCGGCCCAGGTATGCCGCGGCGGCGTGGCCGCCGTTGAACGCCCACAGCTTCGCGGTGATCCACTCGTCGAACGGCGCGACCGGGACCGGGCCGGGCAGCGACCCGTCCAGCGGCGGCACGCCCGGCCGCAGCGCCACCGCGTCCACGTAGGACTCGGTAACGCCGTCGGTGTGCACAACGAGAGTGCCGCCCACGGTGTCCCGGCTGGCTGCGACCTGCCAGGCCGCGGCTCCGGCCAGCCCCAGCCGCCGGCCGATCTCCGCGGCCAGCTCGGGAGCGGTGGCCATGAGCCCGCCGGCAAGCAGCTCCGGGGCGCGGCGGTGGTTCTCGAAGGTCAACACGTTGAGCGGGGCGCGCCGGGCGGCCAGCCGCGCCAGCAGCATCGGCCCGAGTCGGGCACCGATCTCGGGCAGCGCCCCTGGCCCGACCGAGGTGACCACGAGGTCGGCGCGCCGCACCAGCGCGGGCAGCGACGGGTTGTCGCAGTGCACGCCGACAACTCCGTCGACCGGCCGCGGCAGGTCGCGGCCGCTGTGGACGACCAGCCCGCCGGGTCCGCGCAGCGCGGCCAGGACCCCGGCCGTACGGCTCGTGAGCGCCACCTGCCAGCCGGCGTCCGCGAGCAGCGGCGCGACGTACCCGGTGGCCAGCCGGCCGGCCCCGACCACGACGCACAGCGGAGCGCTCATCGGGCCGCCCGCGCGATCTCAGCGGCCAGCGCCTCCGGCGCACCGTCGGCGCCCTTGTAGCCGGGGAAGGCGTTCACGTCGACCAGCACCCATCCGCCCGGCCCGCGGACGAAGTCGCAGCCGAAGCAGCT
>Ga0068856_100006519_pt1 | contig 11447 bp, 6 predicted proteins | sample KBSCornC62_FD_66595 | JGI IMG/M metagenome (GOLD analysis project Ga0068856, IMG submission 66595) | Corn rhizosphere microbial communities from Kellogg Biological Station, Michigan, USA - KBS Corn C6-2 | ecosystem: Host-associated > Plants > Roots > Rhizosphere > Soil ... | reverse complement strand
CTTCCACAACAACCCGTTCTGGCTCCAGTACGACAATCCGATGTATGACGCGCGCGACCGCCTCATCGCGTCGGCCTCGGCCACGTACAAGGTGCTCGACTGGGTGAACGCCACGCTGAGCACCGGCTCGGACATCTACAACTACGGCATCAATCAGGACGACGCCGAAGGCAACCTCCAGTGGTCGGACCCGGCTTTCAACGGCGCGTTCAACATCTTCAACGAGTACCACAACGAGAACAACACGCAGCTTCTGCTCACCGGCACGCACGACCTGACGAGCAGGATTCAGTTCAACGGCACGGCCGGCAGCAACATCCGCGTGGAGCAGTACAACAACAGCGACGTGTCCACGAGCGGTATCTCGGCGCCTGGGATTTACAACGTCTCCAACGCCGCGATCACGCCGACGCTGTCGCAGAACGAGCAGCGCCGTCAGGTGAACAGCGCGTTCGGGTCGGCCGCGTTCACGTGGAACGGCTGGTGGACGGTGGAAGGCACGGCCCGCAATGATTGGTCGTCGACGCTTCCGAAGGGCAGCAACTCGTACTTCTATCCTTCTGTGAACACGTCGATCGTGCTGTCCGACGCGATCCCGGCGATCAAGAACCACGGCATCTCGTACCTCAAGATCCGCGGCTCGGTGGCGCAGGTCGGTAACGACGCGAGCCCCTACGAGCTCCGCACGACGTACAGCGGCCTCTCGTCGAAGTTCAACGGCCTGCCGCAGTTCACCTTGGGCGACGCCATCAACAACCCGACGCTCAAGCCTGAGATCACCAAGTCGTCCGAGGGCGGCGTGGAGCTCGGCCTGCTCGACGGCCGTGTCACACTCGACGGAAGCCTCTACAAGAAGGCGACGACGAACCAGATCTACAACGTGCCCATCTCGCAGACGACCGGCTTCAGCTCGAAGCTGATCAACGCCGGCGAGATCGACAACACGGGCGTCGAGGCGCTGCTCACGCTGATTCCGATTCGGATGGACAATGGGCTCGAGTGGAGCACGACGTTCAACTATACGCACAACAAGAGCGACGTCGTCTCGCTGGCGCCGGGCATCATCTCGCTCAGCCTCGGCAGCACCTGGGGCACGCAGACGCAAGCTCGCGTTGGCGCTCCGTACGGTGCGCTCCAGGGCTACACGTTCCTGCGCGATTCGGCCACACACGAGTTGGTCCTGACGAAATCGACGCGCCCGGACGGCCAGACCGAGTACCTCACCACCCGCGGCCCGATCCAGGTGCTCGGCAACATCCAGCCGAAGTGGATCGGAAGCTGGAACAACACGTTCACGTTCAAGAACTACACGCTCAGCGTGCTGCTCGATGCGCGCCGCGGCGGCCAGTTCTTCAGCGTCTCGAACTTCTGGGGCGACTACGCCGGCATCACCAAGGCGAGCCTCCAGGGCCGCGAGGTCGACTGGAACAATCCGGGCGTCCTCGTGCACGGTCTGACGAGCTGCGGCGCCGGCTCGCACGTCGATAAGGCGGGCGACGAAGTCTGCGTCAACGGCGTGGAGAACACCCACCCGGCGACGTCGGAAGACTACTTCCAGAACATCTATCCAGTCGTCGAGAACTCGATCTTGACCGACAACTGGATCAAGCTCCGCGAGCTGCGGTTCGGCGTCGACCTCCCGAGTCACTGGGCGAACATGCTCAAGGTCTCGTCGGCGAACGTCGCGTTCGTCGGCCGCAACCTGTGGACGTCGAGCGACGTGCCGAACATCGATCCTGAGTTCTCGTATACCACGGGCAACTATCAGGGCTCCGAGTTCGCCGCGCTGCCGAATGCCCGCTCGGTCGGCTTCAGCATCCGCGTGACGCCGTGATCACTCCAGGAGAACTCTCAATGATGATCCAGAGAGCACGCCTGTTGACCGTGAGCGCCGGAGTGGCGCTCGCGGTCGGCGCGAGCGCGTGCAATAACGATTCGCTCACAAACATCAATAAGAACCCGAACAGCCCGGAGGATGTCCCGGCCACGACGCTGTTCACCACGGCGGCGCGCAACTCGGCCAGCTATTGGCTGGGCAGCGGATACAACAACCGCGAGGCCTCGTTCGTCGCGCAACACCTGGCCGAGCAGCAGTACCCGGACGAGGATCGCTACGCGCGCCTCGGCGCCTCCGACGTCGCGTTCAATTTCGGCGCGTACCAGAGCCAGCTCGAGGATCTCCAGCAGATCATTCGGAAGGGCGTGGCGGCGAAGGATCCGGGCACGTCGGCGCCGGCGTCCATTCTCCAGGTCTACAACTTCAGCTACCTGACGAACACGTTCGGCGACATTCCGTACTTCCAATCGCTCGAGGGTGACAGTGTCGGGTCGACGACCACGCCGAAGTACGATTCGCAGCAGGCCATCTACACCGATATGTTCGCGAAGCTCGATGCCGCCACCAAGGCGCTGAGCAGCGCAAAGGCATCCCTCGGCAGTGCCGATCCGATCTACGGCGGCGATCCGGGTGAGTGGCAGAAGTTCGCCAACTCGCTCCGCGCCCGTCTCGCGATCACGATCGTCAACGTCGACAAGGCTACGGCGAGCGCGCAGCTCCAGGCGGCCTTCGCGGCGCCGGGCGGCGTGATCACGAGCAACGCGGACAACACGCTGTTCCCGTGGCCCGGCGACGGCGTGTACAACAATCCGTGGTCGGATTTCTTCAAGGGCCGCGACGACGACCGTATGTCGCAGACCTTGGTGAACATCATGAACGCCAACAACGACCCGCGCGTCGGCATCTACGCGCAGCCGCTGCCGGGCACCACGAACGTGTATGCGGGCATGCCGAACGGCCTCGCGGCCGCGTCGGCGAGCAAGTACGCGAACACCGCGTCGCGCGTCGGCGCGATCATGTTCCCCGGCGCAACCGCGTACGGCAACTTCGGTGGCTCGGGGGCCAGCTTCCCGTCGTTCATGATGACGGCGGCCGAAGTGAACTTCATCAAGGCGGAAGCCGCCGAGCGCGGCCTCGGTGGTCTGACGCCGGGCCAGGCCGCGGGCTTCTACAACGCCGCGATTACGGCCTCGATGAATCAGTGGGGGATCACGAACGGTGGAACGATCGCGGCGTACCTCGCGCAGCCCAGCGTCGCCTACAAGGGCGGCACGGCGGGTCTCGACCAGATCGCCGTGCAGAAGTACGTCGCCCTGTTCACGGATGGCGGCGAGGCGTGGACTGAATGGCGCCGTACGTGCCAGCCGACGACCGTCATTCCGGGTCCGGCGGCGATCAACTCACAAGTGCCGCGCCGGTTCATGTACGCACCGAACGAGTATGCTGTGAACGGCGCCGCGGTCGCGGCGGCCGCCGCGGCGCTCGGGCCGAATGGCGACAGCTTCAACGGCCGCATGTGGTGGGACTCGGCGCCGACGAACGCACCGACGTATCCGGGTGCGAGCTGCGGTCAGAAGCCGTAAGACACTGAGATCGTGATCTAATGAAACGCCCCTCGAGAAATCGAGGGGCGTTTCATTTCATTCGACGAACCACTCGTGAACGGAGTCGAGCGTGCATGATCATCACGGGCTCCCGTTCGCGTGGCGAGGACGGTACTCTACAGGTATGCGACTGTACCTCTTGATGATCGCCACCGCGGCCGTGGCCCTTTCGAGCTGCGGCGCGAACCCCGCCAGCGTCGAGTGCGCGGACGTGCCGGTTGTCACCATCCAACCCGACCAGATCTTCATTCAGGTTGGTGACACGTTGACTATCAGCGCACAGTTCGGCCCAATCTGTCCGGGCGTCCCGGGTCAGAGGGCGGGCGTGTTCTTCTGGCAATCCGGGAACAAGGCGATCGTCACCATCGACTCGCTCACGGGCAGACTGCACGGATTGACGGCGGGTCAGACCACGATCACGGCAACCGACACGCTCGATCGCTCGCTCAAGGGCACCGCACTCGTTCAGGTGCAGGCGCGGATCACCGGCGGCTGAGGGCTCCGGGCTACTTGGACTTCGTCCAGACGAGAATCGTCCCGCACACCGCTGAGCGGTCGAAGTACTGCGCCGGAATGCCGGCGAACGAGCTGTAGACCTCGATCGCCGCGATGTCCGCGCCAAGGATCGCTTCGTCCAGCTCTGCCCCCGGCATACGCACGCCATCGATCCAGACGAGCGGTCCGGTATTCTCCGGCGATTCGCCGGGCACGCCGCATTCGCGCAGCCGCACGATGTTCCCGATGCGCCCGGAAGGCTTGATGAGAATTCCCGGAATGTCGCGGAGCGCCTGACTCGGGTACTGGGCGTGCATCTTCGCGATCGCGTCCGGGTCGACGTAATGCCCAAAGCTGTTGGTGCGCTCGCGCTGGTAGAAGCCCATCAGCCGGATCGCGGGCGCATCGTCGGTCGAATCGTCGTCCTCGATCCGGACGCGCTCGAGCTTCGCGGCGTGCGGCTCGAGCTTCACGAACACGTTGCCGACGTGGTCATGACTCGTGATCTGAACGGTCATCGTGCGCGGGTCGAAGCCGAGCCGGCGCACGCGAATCACGACCGAGGATTGAGCGAGCGCGTCGAGCTTGAACCGGCCGTTCGCGTCGGTGCGCGTGGACCGCGCGGCCTTCTCGCCGTCCAGCAGTTGCACCTGCGCGTTGTTGAGGGGATTTCCGTCGGGATCCGCAACCGTCCCCGACAGTGAGTACTCCGACGACGCAACTTCTCGCACGAGCTGCTTGGCCTGAGCCGGCACTACAGCGGCGCAGAGCAGCACACACGTCATGACCATCCGGCTCATCGTGCCCCCCGGTAGTGCCGATCTTGTTTCATGCTGCGTGCCGGACCGTCGGGTGTCAATGGGATGTGGCCGAATCCTTCCGAGATTCTCATCCAGTGAATCCGCCCGCCGGCGCAGCGGTTCACCACAGAAAGCCTGGGTCATGCCGCCGCCGATCCACTGAAAGCAAGCGGCGGGGCTGCCGGAACGCGACAGCCCCGCCACTCTTCACTGCAGTACCGCCGCTCAGGCGTTGCGGTCGATGCACCCCTTGAAGTTCGGGTTCGTCCGCTCGGCGTCCACGACCGGGAACGCCACTTCGGTCCCGTACTGCCCGGTCTTGAAGAACGCGCCAGACGGGAAGACCGTGTCCTGGGTGCGCTTGTACTGCCGCACCAGGCGACGCAGGTCGTCCATGCGAATGCCGCGGCCGAACTGCCAGAGCGCCTTCTCACGGAAGAAGAGATTCGTCGCATCGGTCGCCGTCGCCGGAACGGTCGTGAGCGCCGGCATCGCCGGCACCTCGAACGTTCCGATCGTCTGCTTCGACGTACGAAGCGCGTTCAGAATTCCCATCATACCGGCGTAATCGCCCGCCTGCAGCTTGGCTTCGGCCTCCACGAGGCGGGCGTCGATGCCGGACACCACCGGTGTCGGATCGTCGCGACCTTCGAGCAGGTGCGTCCAGACGAACGTCGTCTGGTTGTCCTCACCCGGCCGGCCAGTCGTGAAGATCGGCACGCGCGGATCGTTGAGCGACGCGAACGGAATCGCATTGCGCACCGGGCCGCTGATGTCGACGCTGTCGCCGACCGAGTACCGCTGCACGCTCGGCCCCAGAATCCACCACTCGTTGTCAACCGTGGGCGTCGAGTATGTGAAGTTGTACTGGAAGCTGGTCGGGACACCGGCCACGGTCGCCGCCGCGGCGGCGAACTGTCCGAGGTCCACCTGCGCGCGGCCCTTGGCCACGAGCAGCGCGTTCTTCACATCCGTGCTCGCCGCGTCCGACGCGCCGCCGAGCGTGGTGAGCGCCGTGTCGAAGCGGGCGATCGCCATCTTGAGCACGTCGGCGTCGGCCATCGGATCGGTGTAGTCCGGCACGCCGTCCACCGTCTCGCCGAGCGGCACGCCGTTGCAGAAGTCCTCGCCCAGCGACATCTCGAGGAAGCCCATCGAGAAATACATCTCGGCGATCTTGCTCTTCGCCGTCGGATCGAACTTCTCGAGCGCGTCGATCGCCGTGCGTGCGTGTCCGCGCGCCTGCTGCACGGTGCTGTAGATCGGCGTGAGCACGCCGTCGTTGTCCTGCAGGTTGCGCTGGTCGGCGTCGTTGCGCTGCGAGAACGTGTCGCCGGACTTGAACTCGTCGGAGAACAGACCGGTCCAGTTCCAGAGCGACTCGGTGTTGCTGCTGTTCGTGCCGTTGAGCGCGCGCTTCAGCTCGCCGAGTGCGCCCACGTACAGCGCGTCGGCACCGGCGGGCGACTGGATGTCGCCCGGCGCGATGACGCCAGGCTGCTGCGGAGCGAGCAGATCCTCTTTGGGATTACAGGCCGCCGCGACGAGCGGGAGCAGTGCCGCTCCCATCGCCGCCGCCCAGCGAGCCCGATATGCGAATTTCATCATTGGGATATCGTCCTCGATGGTCTCTTAATAGTGGAGGTTGAGCCGGACTGTGAAGTACGTGCGCGGCGCCGACGTCGAGAAGTCGTTCTGCACGTCGCCCGTGCCGTAGTTCGACTCGGGATCGATGCCCGTGTACCCTGTCCAGGTGTGCAGATTGCGCGCGGAGAAGAGGAGACTCGCGTCGCGGGCGCGGATGCGGGCCGCGAGCGACGCCGGCAGTGTGAGCGTGGCCGACACCTCGCGCAGCTTCCAGAACTGCCCGTTCTCCATGTATCCCATGCTGGTGTTCGGATTCTCGTACCGCAGCGCCACGATGCGCGCCTGCTTCGCGAGCGAGACATTGTGCGTCTCGTCGTAGCAGGTCAGGAACTGCTGGCAGTAGAAGCTCACCGTGTTGTTGAAGAGCGTGAATCCGCCCTTGTAGTCGACGAGGGCCTGGATGTGCAGCTTGCGATTGAAGAAATCGAAGCCGTTCTGCACGCTGATGATGTCGCGCGGCGAGCCGTAGCCGACGTACACGAATCCGGGATCGACCGTGACTTCGTCCGGCGTGATGTACCCGTTGCCGTCCTTGTCGCTGAAGCGGTACGGGCGGGCGAAGTACGCGTTCGCCGGCAGACCGAGCGAGTCGCGCAGCGAACCGGTGCCGATCGTCGGGTTCGGGTTGCCCTTCGCGTCCACGCCGAGCGACACGATCTTGTTCGAGTTGTGCGAGCCGCCGAGCGTCAGGTCCCATGCGAACTGCCGGCGGTCGATCAGCGTCGTCGTGATCGTGGCCTCGACGCCCGAGTTCTGCACCGAGCCGAGGTTCTTCGTGATGTTGAGCGACGAGGCGCCCGACGACGGCGCGATCGGCTGCGAGATCAGCGCATCGCGTGTTTTCTTATTATAGTACGTGAAATCGATGTTCGCGCGGTTGTTGAAGATCGACGACTCGAAGCCGGTCTCCATCTCCGCCGAACGCTCGGGCTTGAGGTCCGAGTTGCCCAGCGCCGACGCCACGAGGCCGGCGATGTCCGCGCTCGAGGCGCTCCCCGGCTGGTCCGGCGCGATGTTCGACGTGAAGCCGCCGAACGTGCGCAGCGCCGTCGTCGCGCCCGGCTGCACGCCCGATGCGCCGTATGCCCACCGCAGCCGGAGCTGGTTCAGGAAGTCGTACTTCGGGAAGAAGTCCTCGTCGGAGATGATCCACGAGAGGCTCGCCTTGGGGTACACGACGCGCTGGAAGTTCGTGCCGAACGCGCTGTTCTGGTCCGTGCGCGCCGCCAGCGTCAGCCACATGCGGTCGCGCAGCGCCAGCTCCTCCTGCACGTACAGGCCGAGCGTCTTGTCGACCGTCTGGAGCTCCGTCCCGCCGCTCCGGATCGCGGCCTGTCCCACGTTCTGCGCGCCCGGCGGGAGCTGCGAGCCGTTCGCGTTGGCATTGTCGGACTCGATGTTGTTGTAGTCCGCGCCCACCGTGGTCTTGAGCTGCGCCCAGTTCTTCGGCGACCACGACGAGGTGCTCAGCACCTTCGCCGAGAAGTTGCGGTCGTTCTCGTGCGTGTCCGAGATCTGGCCCTGACGGAGCGTTCCCGAGTTCGGACACTCGCCAAAGCGGCAGAGCCGGAACGTCGTGAGGTCGTTGAAGTCGAGGCCGACCGTCGCCTGGTTCTGCATCCACTCGAAGGGACGCCAGTTCGCGTCCGAGCTCCCGATGAACCGCTGCTGCCCCAGCTCCGAGAGGCTCTGGAAGATCTGCGCCGGGCTGTACACGCCATACCCCGCGCGGTTCTCGCCCAGCGACCCGATCGGATTGTACGTCAGCCCGCTCGACCGCGGCGTGTTCGTCTTGTAGTCGAAGCCCGGGTTGTTGTACGCGCTGTAGAAGAAGCTGTAGATGTTGTTGTCGACCTGCGGCAGCCGCTGGTTGACGTTGTTCCACCCGGCGTTGGCGTTGAGGTCGAACTTGGGGGAGAGCGCGGCGCTCAGGTTCGTACGGAAACTCTCATTCTGAAACGCTTCGGGATCGACCCATTCGCCGCGGAGCGCCGTGCCGCTCGTGTCGAGATCGGTCTGCGCGAACTGCGGCATGTGGATCGGTCCGAGCTCGTTGCGCGCGTCGCCGCTCACGAAGAACCGCACCTCGTTCGAGCCGCCCGACGCGTTGCCGCCCAGCTCGTTCGCGTTGCCCAGGCGGAACGGCGTCGTTGCAGCGTCGCGCAGCACGTTCACCGACGTCGTGCTGTCCACCGCGCACTGCCCGAGGCCGATCGTCTCGTCCACGCACCGCTTGAGCGCGCCGGTCTTGGGATCATGGCCCCACAGTGCGTACGTGCCATCGTACTTGTTGCGATCGTCGACGGTGCCGTCCTCGCCGTACCACGTCCAGCGGGTCGCACCCTGCCGCCCCTTCCGCGTGGTGATCACGATGACGCCGTTCGCCGCGTCGGTGCCGTACAGCGTGGCCGCCGACGGACCCTTCACGATCTCGATGTCCTCGATCTGGTTGGGGTCGAGATCGTTCAGGACGCTGAATCGCGTGCCCGTGAAGCCGGCGCTGAAGTTGTCGGCGTTCATGCGCACGCCGTCGATCACGTAGATCGGATTGTTGTTGAGGGAGAGCGAGTTCGTGCCGCGGATGTGCACGACAGGCGTCGATCCGGTCATCGCGCCCGGGAGCACTGTGACGCCGGGGGCCTTCGCGACCATGAGGTCCGCGAGGTTGGTCACCGGTGCCTGCTCCACCTTCTGCGCGACATTCCCGAGCGTCGTCACCGCGTTTCCAATCTCGACTCGGCGCTGTTCGCCGGTCGCGGTCGTGACGATCTCCTGAAGCTGCACGACGGCTTGCGTCATCGTGAAGTCGAGCGTCGCGGACTGCCCGTCCGTCACGACGATCGGCTTCTTGCTCTCCTGATAGCCGACCCGCAGCACGCGTACGTTCGCCGTGCCTGCCGGCACGTTGCGGAGCGTGTAGCGGCCGTCAGGCGCAGTCGTCGTGGCGATGCTCGTTCCCACGAGCATCACTCGACTGTCGCCAAGCGGCTCGTTGCTTCCGGCCGCGACGACGCGGCCGGAGATCGTTGCCCGCTGCGCCTGCGCTCCAACCGCGGATATTGCGACCGCGATCAGCGCGCCAATGACGCACCGTGCGTGGAATCGTGGATTCCACGTCCCGAGTAGCTGCATCGGAACTCCCCCCTGGTGAGAAGTGCGTGAACCTCAAGAACGGGCCCTGCTTATTTGGCTCCCGTCTAATTGGGGCCCGTGAGACAACCAGTGCGTGTGACTATATGGTCACATGCAGGTGCAAACCGGCTGATTGTGAGGCCATGACAAGACCATGGGATCATATATCAAATATCCAATTGGGGCGCAAGATATGCCGACCAATTCAATTGCCTGAAAATGAAGACGGGAGGCCGTCTTCACGGCCTCCCTAAGAGCGCAACCGAGTGCATCACGCACGAAAAAACGGGGGCACCGAATCGGTGCCCCCGCTCTTACATCACGTCCGCCATCACGTCCGCCTGAACGCGACGGACGCGATCTACCGCGCGATCATGCGTTCTTGTCCAAGCAGCCCTTGAAGTTCGGGTTGCTGGTCTCGCTACCGACGCCCACATCCGGAATCGGGAACGCCACTTCGGTGCCGTATGTGCCGGTCGGCGTGCCGTTGCGGCTGAAGTTGCCCGACGGATAGACCTTGTCCTGCGAGAAGCCATACTGCCGGACCAGGCGACGGAGATCGCCCATGCGCCAGCCGCGCTCGAACTGCCAGAGCGCCTTCTCACGGAAGAAGAGCTGAATCGCGCTCGCCTTGTCCGCCGGCACGGCCAGCGCCGGCATCGTCGTGACCTTGAACGCACCGATCGTCTGCGACGTGCTGCGCAGCGCGTTGAGGATCGCCGTCATGCCGGCATAATCGCCGGCATGCAGCTTCGCCTCGCCCTCGATCAGGCGCGCATCGATGCCGGAGAGCGGCGGAATCGGATCGTCACGTCCCCAGTTGTTCACCTGGATGAACGTCGTGACGTTGTCCTCGCCGGGAGCGCCGGTGTTGGTCACCGATACGCGCGGATCGTTCAGCTCCGCGAACGGAATCGCGTTGAGGATCTGGCCCGCCTTGTCCACGCTATCACCGACCGTGTAGCGCTTCACATTCGTGCCCATGATCCACCACTCGTTATCCGATGTGGTCTGCGAGTAGTCGAAATTGTACTGATAGCTCGTCGGCACCGAAGCAACGGTCGCGGCGGCGCCGGCGAAATCGCCCACGTCCACCTGCGCCTTGCCGCGCGCGATGAGCACCGCGTTCTTGACGGCGACCGACGCCGCGTCCGTGCCGCTCAAGTACGTCAGCGCGGTGTCGAACCGGGCGATCGCGACTTTCGCGGCGGCCTGGTTGTCCATCTGCGGCGTGTAGTTCGGAACGCCGTTCACCGTCTCGCCGAACGAGAGACCGTTGCAGAACGCCTCGGAGAGCTCGTCTTCGATGTAGCCCATCGCGAGATACATCTCGCCGATCTTGCTCTTCGACGTCGGGTCGTACTGCAGGAGCAGGTTGATGGCGTCGCGCGCGCGGCCGCGTGCCTGCTGCGCCGCGTTGTAGATCGGCAGCAATACCGTGTCGTTCGACTGCGTGTTGCGCTGATCGGCATCGTTGCGCTGCGAGAACGTGTCACCAGAGCGGAGCTCGTCGGTGAACAGCGCTTCCCAGTTCCAGACCGCCTCGGTGTTATTCCCACCGCCGTTCATGGCCAGCTTCCAGCGGCCCAGCGCGCCCACGGCGACTGCATCCGCTGCGGTGGCGCTGTTGACGCTGCTCGGGCTGATGACGCCCGGCTGCTGCGGCTCGAGCAGCTCGTTCTTTGGGTTGCACGCGCTCAACAAGAGTCCTCCGACGACGGCCGCCGTGGCGGCCATCGTCCCTCGAGCGCGATTGGAGATCTTCTGCATCGTGTAATCGACCTCGATCGGGATTAGTAGTGGAGGTTCGCGCGAATGATGAAGTACGTCGGCGGCGCCGTGGTCGAGAAGTCGGTCTGCACGTCATCGGTACCGTAGTTCGACTCCGGGTCGGTGCCGGTGTACTTCGTCCACACGTGCAGGTTGCGCGCG
>Ga0068856_100006516_pt1 | contig 11448 bp, 6 predicted proteins | sample KBSCornC62_FD_66595 | JGI IMG/M metagenome (GOLD analysis project Ga0068856, IMG submission 66595) | Corn rhizosphere microbial communities from Kellogg Biological Station, Michigan, USA - KBS Corn C6-2 | ecosystem: Host-associated > Plants > Roots > Rhizosphere > Soil ... | reverse complement strand
ACCGAACGGCGATCAGCGATCCATTTCTCGGCGACCGAAAGCCCGGCCGGTTCCAGTTGGCAGGTACGCACCCGGCCGGCTTTCTCCGTGCGCACCAGCCCGCTTTCTTCAAGTACCTGCAGGTGCTGGACTACCGCGGCGAGCGTCATATCGAGAGGCTCGGCCAATTGAGACACAGAAATCGGTCCCCTGCTGAGCCTCTCCAGAATGGCCCGCCGGGTAACATCCGCGAGCGCATGAAAGACTTGATCGACAGTTGCCTTTGAGCCGGTCATCGAGCTCGTTTAGTGCGAAAGCTCTCCTACCAGTTGCTCCAGTAGCTTCTGCCATCCCGCCTCCCGCATTTTCGGACCGTCGGCGCCTTCGAAGAATGCCCCTTGATGCGTGAAGATCAGGTCCGTTCCCTTTTCGCCGCCCAGTAGTTCAAAGGTTAATAGTGAGGCCGAAATGCGCTTCTCGCCCAAACTCATCGTCGAGCCAATCACAATGCGGCGCCCCTCTACGATGTCCAGATAAGTGCCGTCGCTTGCAAGCGCAGTTCCCGGAAACGGCGTGCCTGCCTTGAAGCGAAAACGCGCTCGCTCGCTCCCTCCCACTCGAAAATCCATTTCAAATGCTTCCACCGTCTGCCCCTCGCCTTCCTCGGCAAACCAGCGGCGCTTCTTCGCCGGATCGGCCAAAGCGGCGAAGACCCGCTCCGGCGCAGACGGCAAGCTACGCTCAATCACAAACGTGCCATGAATAACGGATGGTTCCATAATAGTTAAGCTCCTGCTTAAGTATTGCCAGAGCCAGTTTTATTGTCAAGTGAAAACTTAAGTATTACGGCCGGCAGTCCCATCAGACTAATAGGGTGTGTCCCGGTATACAATGGCTGAGAATTTTTGCTATCGCTTGTGGCTTACGGGCGTAAAACGATCGTCTGGTGAAGGAGATTTTCGATGTCGCAAATCGTCGTACGAATCGGACGCAAAGCATTTGCCGTATTCGCTCTCGTTGCGTCCCTTGGAGCGAGCAGGCTCTGTGCGCAACTCGAAAGCGGGTCGATTCTGGGCACTGTTACTGACCAGTCGAACGCTATTGTTCCCGGTGCAAAAGTTGCGGTGACGAACGAGGATACTGGTTTATCGCTCTCGACGACTACGTCGGAAAAAGGTACGTACGTCTTCAATCCTCTCAAGATCGGGCGTTACTCAGTTGCCGCTGAATCTCCGGGATTTGCGACCGTCACCCGGCGCCCGATTGAGGTCAGCGTGCAACAGCATGTCGTTGTCGATTTCTCACTGTCCCCCAGCCAGGCGAAGCAGACCGTCGAAGTGACCGCGGGCATCCCATTGTTGCAGGTCGAGAACGCGTCAGTCGGTCAGGTGATAAACGGCAGACAGATTAACGACTTGCCTCTGAACGGACGAAATTTCACGTTTCTGGCTCAATTGTCCGCAGGCGTTACTTCAATGCAGCAGGATTCGCGCGGCTTTGGCGCGAGCGGCGGTTTTTCCGCCAACGGCGTTCGTTCCGAATCCAATAATTATTTGCTCGATGGTATCGACAACAATAATGATTCCCAGGATTTCTTGAATGGTACGTTCTACGTCGCATTACCGCCCGTTGACGCCATCGCTGAATTCAAAGTCGAGACCGCTAACTACAGCGCTGAGCTAGGGCGCGCCGGCGGCGCGGCGGTCAATGCCACTCTGAAGAGCGGAACGAATGAGTTCCACGGCAATTTGTGGGAATTTCTGCGCAACGACAAATTGGATGCCAATGACTTTTTCAACAATGCCGCCGGTGTCGGCAAAGGTGAATTCCGACAGAATCAATTCGGCTTCACCGTAGGTGGTCCTATCAAGAAGAACAAGACTTTTTTCTTTGGTGATTATCAGGGCACACGTTTGCGGCAGGCGTTGAACTATCGAGCCACCGTGCCTACCACAAAGATGCGCGACAGCGGCTATCAAGACTTCTCGGAACTCTACAGCCAATCGACCTCAACCGTTACCGACTCCCTTGGACGTACTTTTTCCAACGGGCAAATTTTCGATCCGGCCACCACGCGCGCAGTGACGGCTGGACAAGTGGACCCGGTTACGGGCATGGTTGCCCCGAAGTCCGGCTACGTCCGTGACCCCTTTGCCGGAAATGTACTCTGCCCCGGAGCGGCTTGCAATCGAATCGATTCCAACGCGGTCAAGCTTCTCAATCTGTATCCTCTGCCGAATCTGCCTGGGCTCTTTAATAACTATGTCTCGACACCAATCCAAAGCCTCAATGCCAACAGCTTCGATATCCGCATTGATCAGAATTTCAGCGAGCGCGACCAAATGTTCGGTCGTATGAGTTTTACCAATACCGGGCGCTTTATTCCTGGTCCCTTTCCCGGCCTCGCTGACGGTGGCAGCTTTAACGCCGGCAATCAAACCATTGGCACGCGTAACGCGGCACTCAGTGAAACTCACTCGTTCAGCCCGCTCCTTGTCAACTCGCTGCGCTTTAGCTACGGAAGAGTGCATACACTCTTTGCTCCGACGACCGCGGATCAGGCGGGGATTCCGGAACAGTACGGTATTCAGGGTATTGCTCAGACCGAGCTGAACGGCGGCTTGCCTCAATTCTCATTGACTGGCCTCTCACCTTTCGGCCAGAGCACCTACACGCCCATCAATGAGTGGGATGATACCTGGGAACTGGCCGATAGCATCACTAAGATTCACAACTCGCACACGATGAAGATGGGCTTCGAGGGCATTTATCTCCGCTTTGCTACTTATCAGCCCGCCACCCCGCGCGGCTCCGATTCATTCAGCGGCGTCTATACCTCCATTCCTGGCATGAACGTCAACAATAGCGGCGCAGTTCAGTTCGTTTTGATGCCTGCGCCAGCGTCGTTTCCTGGTGGGATTGACTACAACGGGGGCCCCAATTCGGTTTCCATTTCGCGGCTCTCGGTAACCGATGCCCGCCGCAAATACTACGCGCTCTATTTTCAGGACGATTGGAAAGTCACACAGCGGCTCACCCTTAACTTGGGATTGCGTTGGGAATATTTTCCTGCTATTTACGACGCTTACGACGCACAGAGTAACTTCATTCAAGGCACACCTTTCGCCACCGCGGCTTACCTCATCCCAAAGGCGCGCTCCGATCAAAGCGATCCGAACAATGCTCTTTCCCCCTCATTTCTTTCGCTCCTGCAAAAAGACGGTGTCAAGCTGCAATACGTTGATAACCGTGGTCTGCGCGACGCGCAATGGGGCAACTTCGCGCCGCGGTTCGGCTTTGCCTATAAGCTCACCGGCAGGGCTGTCCTGCGCGGCGGCTACGGCATTTCTTACAACGGGCTGGAAGGAGTCGGCTATGGTCCAGCCTTGGGCGCAACCTATCCTTTTGCATTTACCAGCGGCTTTTCAAATAGCAGCAATCAGTCGCCGATTATTTTTTCCAACGGTCAACATGCCACGCTCGAGAACGCCTACGCGAACATCGCGTTAAATCCGGCAACTGTCGATGGCTCCGGTGTAACGTTGCGGGGCATCGTGCCGCATTTGAAAACTGCCTACGTGCAGAGCATGAATCTCACCGTGCAGTATCAATTGACTTCCAGGACATCTTTCCAGGTCGCATACGTCGGAACACTGGGGCGGCATTTAGAAGCGAATGCCGGTGTGGCAAACGTTGTTCATCAGTTGCTTGTGCCGTCCGCTAACCAGGCGCCATTTCGCCAATATCCTGACCTGGCACCGGGTGGCAGCATTCAGCAGGACTGGGGCAACATGTACTACCACTCGCTGCAAACAAATCTGGAGCATCAATTTAGCCATGGGTTCAGTTTCCTGACGAACTTTACTTGGGCGCGCTGCCGCACCGATGCTGTCGATCAACTGAACGCGACGGCTATCTCGTATCGGGCACCAGGGCTTGGACCTAAGCTGGATTATGGTCCGTGCGACTCCGATATTCGGCGTGTTTTTCATCTAAGCGGCACGTACGAGCTGCCCTTCGGAAAAGGAAAACCGCTATTTTCTTCCACGCCGCGCGTGGTGAACCAGATCATCGGCGGCTGGCGAATGAATGGCATTCTGACTCTGCAGGATGGCGTACCGTTCACCATTCCCTGCGATATCACCACTGCCGCCGGCATGAGCTGCGTTGCCCTGATGGTTCCGGGACAGGATCCGATAGGTGGAAAGCATAATGTCGATCAATGGATGAATCCGGCAGCGTTCGCGAATCCTCCGGTTGTCGCCGTAAATGGACAGAGCGATCTCACTCCCCTGGGCGGAGCGCGAGGTCAAGTGGTCGGTCCCGGTTTTCACCGCGTCGATTTCTCGTTGTTCAAAGAATTCCAGGTATCCGACCGCGCCCGGGTCGAATTCCGCGCGGAGTTCTTCAATTTCACGAATCATCCCAACTTCTCAACGCCACAGGGGCCTACTGGCGGATCCGCGGTAGTCAGCGCACCCGGCGCTCTTGATTTCAGAAGCGTGAACTTCGGCCGCATTACTGCCACACGCGACACGCCGAACGATCCGAGACAAATTCAGTTCGGACTTAAACTCTACTGGTAGTTGGCGTGTTCCGGACAGATGCCATCACGGCGCTGCAATTCGATGGATATCCACCCGAAGCACGTCGTCTGGCAGTTGCCCACTTGCCATTGTTCCAAACGCTGCCGCCTGCATTTACCCCTTTGCTTCTGCAGCAGATAGACGAATATGACTGGCGCTTTCCGGCCGAACGGCGGGAAATTACCTCGCAGCTTGCGTATCTCGAATCATTGCCCCAGGAGCGCCGCCGCGCTGTCCTGGCCGGTTTTGCGCGGCTCCGACTCCCAGAGCGCTTGACAGGTCGTCATTGGGCGGCCGCTCCCGGCGAATACTCCGAGCAGCTTTCAAGCTATCTTTGGGAAACGCATCAGACGGACGCTTTCCGCCAAGCCTCATCGGCGTATTTGGACAGCTACCGCGCATCGGCTAACGATCCTGAGCCGGTTGTACATCGGCTCGGTATCGCTATCATCGGGCAGGGAGTCGCGCGCAGTAATTACCCACTCTTCCGCAAACTCTCCCGCTACGGCACCCGCTTTACGAATGTCAATCCGACTAACGGAGTGCGAATTTTGCTCGACGCGGTCGCTGCGCGTAGCTCTGCACATCCGGATGCCTTCGCGCACTGGTATATCGACGGTGGCGAACCGGAACGGCGCCTTTCCAGCCCACCACTTCTGATCGTCTCCTACGACGAGCTCGGGCCGGCACGCCGCGCTCTGCTCGCAAAGATGAACAAAGAGATTCGCGCTGGGATCGCCGGTCCAGAGCCGCTGTTAACTATGTTGCATAAGCTGCGGCCCGAAGACATTGGGTTGCCGGCCGGAGCAGAGCAGTCTGTGCTCAGTCATTTTGTCGTGAGTTTGCTCGCCTCCGGATCGGGTACCCAGATTTTCAGCACAACCTTCGTGCAGTGGACGGCCCGCGAACTCTGGCGCCGCGCCCAGCCTCTCACCATCCTCGCTCGCTTTGCACCCCGCCAGCGCGAGCGTCCCATGAACGAGTTGCTCGCGCGAGAGCCCTTAGCACCACAACTCGATCCCATGGGCTCCCTCATCGATGCGGATATGGCTGCGTTCTACATGTGGATCGGACAGCAACGCCTATCGGGAGCGAAACAAGCATCTTTCCTCGCCTGGTTCGAAGGTCACGATCAAGCACTGGTAGTCAGTCCCGGCCTGCCTGCCAATACCGCATCGAACCAATCGGTGGATATGCACTGGCTGATCCGGCAGGTTGATAGCTACTAAGGTAAGCGCAATGCCAATCGGCCTAACTCGGCTGGATGCTTGTGAGAATCTCTTCAATCGCTTCGCCGAGTTGCATGAAGGAGTCGTAATCCGATGGCTTACAAAAAAAACGACTCGCGCCAAGAGATTCGACCGTGGCGCGATCCTTCGGGGAGTCGGAGGATGTCATCACAACCACGGGCGTCGTGCTCAATCGTCTGCTGTTCCGGATACGCGCCAGTACTTCCTCGCCGGTTCTTGTAGGAAGGTTCAAATCGAGAAGGAAAAGGTTTGGCCGGACGGCATTGTCGTCTGCATCCACGCCGGCGATCGCTCGAATGGCCTTTTCTCCGTCTCGAATCACAACCAGGCTGGCCGAGATGTGACGGTTTGTGATCGCTTCCTGAACCAGGAAAGCGTCGGCCGGATTGTCCTCGATCAGTGCGATCAAGTATCGATGTAAGGTGTCAGAGCGGGCTGGTGAAAAAGAAGGTTGACCCTCGGCCTGGTTCGGATTCGACCCAGATCCGCCCTCCATAGCGCTCCACGATACGGTGGCATATGGCCAGCCCGATCCCCGTGCCGGAATACTTATCGCTGGTGTGCAGACGTTTGAAAATTCCAAAGATGCGCTCCTTATAAGCATGGTCAATGCCAATCCCGTTGTCTTTGACGGAAAAAACCCAGCAGCCATTCCGTTCGCGCGCCGAGACATGAATTTGCGCTTGTCTGCCGGTGCAATATTTGATTCCATTGCCGATCAAATTTTGCAGCAGTTGCTGCAGGTGAACGGCATGCATGCCAACGATTGGCAGCGAATCGCTTGTCACAACGGCATTCGCTTCATTCATCCTACCGGCGAGACCCGCCAGCACGTCGGTCAGGACTTGATTGGCGTCGGTTTGAACGGCGGATCCATCGATAAGGTCCGTTCGTGTATAGAGGAGCAGGTCGCGAACGAGTTTTTCCATCCGCTGGGCTGCCGTGGTCAGGTATTCGAGAAAGCTTAGGCCGGTTTCATCCAGTCTCGATCCATAGCGCTTGCCAACGAGCTGGCTATAGATGGCTATCGTTCGAATCGGCTCCTGCAAATCGTGCGATGCAGAATAGGCAAACTGTTGTAAGTCGCTATTAGCACGCCGTAAATGCTGTTCCATTTCCTTCCGGTCGTGAATGTCGACGGCGATTCCGATAAAACCTAAAAAATTGCCGCTGGCGCCAAGGCGCGGTACGCCATGGCTTAATACCCATCGCCAGGCTCCGTCATGTCGCTTGCGCCGATATTCCGTAATGAATTCTTCTCTGGCCTCGAAACTGCTTACATAGGTTTCGATGCAGCGCTCTCTGTCTTCCGGATGGATATCTGCTGACCATTGACGGTCGAGTGCCTGCTCCATAGTGCAGCCTGTGAAGGCGAGCCACTGCTTGTTAAACCAGGTGAATGTTCTATCTGTACCCGAAAGCCAAATCATCACCGGCGCCGCGTCCGCCATCGCGCGAAATCTAGCCTCGCTTTCGATCAGCGCCTCACGGAATCGTTTCAGCTCATCGATATCCGTGGCGGTGCCAAACCAGCGCACGATTTGTCCGGCACCATCGCTAACCGGCAGTACCCGGCTCAGAAACCAGCGAAATTGGCCGTCGAATCCCCTTAGTGGAAATTCCATCTCGAATGGCTCGCCGGTTGCGATAGACCTTCCCCATCTCGCTGCTACGTCAGCTACCGTTTCCGCATCGAAAAGTTTGCTCCAGCCCAAATCCTGTATTTCTTCCACTGTGAACCCTGTGTAAGCGGACCATCGCTCGTTGCACCACAACACCGCGCCGGCGTTATCCGTCATCCAGCAAAGCTGTGGGATCGCGTTTGCCAGCGTCCGAAACTGCTCCTCGCGTTTCTGCAACTCCACATTTGCCGCTTGAATGGCGGCGTTGACTTGCTGCAGCTCGGCGGTACGCTCCCGGACCTTGCCTTCCAGCTGCGCATTCGCCGAACGTAGAATTTGTTCAATCCGGCGACGGTTGTTCGCCACCCGGCTCACCAGAAACGAAATGAAACAAAAGAGACCAATGCCGAGCAGGTCAATATGCGGCGGAAGCAGTTCCTTGCCGCCTGTCGCCGCCAACGTAAGTACTGGTATGGTGAGGCAACTAGCTAAAATGCCCGCCAATGCGCCGCCGCACCATGCCGCGGCCGACACTGCCACCACAAATGACAGGCTAATGATTGGATAAAAGCGCGGATGAGTTTTGATTGCTATCGCCAAAGCGGCGGGCAGAAGCAGAAAACCCAGCGAGAGGCCGAGGCGCAGGATGAATTTTTTGTACTGGGCGATCTTCGATGACAGAACTGTCTCGACAATCTCCCCATCGGCAAGCACACCGTCCGAATCGTTGGCCAGCATCAATGGTCTGGAGGGCGCATGGGATGCAGCAACGCCCGTATATAGTCTAAACGTGGAACAATGAACTATTCTATCGCTGCATTTGCAGCTAGGAGGCGACGACCCCGGTTAGCGTCTGCAATCGGCTACCGTCTTGTACTGATTGGCTGCTTTGCCGTTTCAGGATGCGCACAAGCTCTCAGTTCCCTGGTCGGCACCGTGCGGGACGCATCCGGCGCCGCGATTCCCGGCGCAACCGTCAAAGCAGTCGCCCAGCAAACGGGCATCACGGTGATTCGCGAGGCGACGGCGACCGGCGATTATGTTTTTAACAATCTTCCGATCGGCGCCTATAGCCTTATCTTCAGCGCGCCGCGGTTTCGTGTGTTGCAAGTCAACGGCATCCAAACTCACGTAGCGACGATTCTGCGACAGGATGCCGTCCTCGAACTGGCTCCCGTGACGGCGACTGCCGAAGTGACGTCCTCCACTCCGCTGGTCCCGACGGAAAGTGCGGAAATTGGCCAGCTCGTAGAATCCCGCCAGATAACCGAGTTGCCTCTGAACGGACGTCATGTCTTGTCGCTTCTCACTCTCTCCGCCGGCGCGGAAACGGGTCCGAGCCCCGCGGCGCGCTTCACCTCCCTCGAACGCCCTGCCTTGGCCGGAGGTCGCGCCGGATACACGGTGTTCCGCGTGGATGGCGCCGATGTGAACAGCCAGAACCTGCCTGCCGCGAGCATCGAGCCGGGATTAGACGCGGTGCAAGAATTCCGGGCCATTACTCAGCTTGCTCCCGCTTCCGATACGTCCACGTCTTCGGTTCACATTGCCATTCGCTCGGGCACGAATGCCTTCCATGGCTCCGTCTACGAATTCTTTCGCAACAACGTGCTTGACGCACATCCTTTTTTCCAGCGCACGATCGTTGCACCGGGATTTACTCCGCAATCGGATCAGTTGCGCTATAACCAGTTCGGCGGCGTACTAGGCGGCCCCGTCCGCAAGAATCGGACGTTTTTCTTTTTTGACACCGAACTAATTCGCTCCGTTACTCACACCCAGGTGCGCACAACCGCGCCCACTCAATCGATGCTTCAGGGGGATTTTTCCGGCGTGAATCCGCTCGGCGGCGCAACACTCAGACCCTTTGCGCCAGTCATTGATCCCGCAACACAACAGCCCTTTCCCGCCAATCGAATTCCCGATTTGCGGTTCTCCGCTTTCGCTCAGAGGTTTATTGCGGCGGGCGGATTCCTCGCGGCCAATTGCGTAACCTGTCAGGCCGCCGGACCTGGATTTAACTTTGCCGGCGAGGAACCCACCCACACAAATAACAACCTCTATCTTGGACGCATCGACCATCGCTTCAGCGATCGCGATGCCCTCTTTGGCACATTCCAAGTCCAACGATCTGACGCGGTTTCCATTCCCTCTCCTAACCCGATCGCCGTTCTTGAGACGCCCGTACGCGCGTACCTCGGAGTTTTGGACGAGATCCACACGTTTGGCCCAACCACCATAAACGAACTTCGAATCGGATACACGCGATTGCGCCAGACACTTCAGCAGCAGCAAGACGCGAACGGTGCATTCACCTTTCAAAACACGCCGACCAGTCTTCCGTCGCTGTATCCTACTCTCGCGTTCGGCGGCTATTCGCAGACCTTTGGCAACGGCGCCATCTCGGATCGCAACTTCTCGCTGGAAGATTCGTGGGGTTTCAGCGACAACATCACTCATATTCATGGAGCGCACGAACTGAAAGCCGGGTTTGAACTCATTCCTGCCCGCTTCTGGAACACTGTCAACTTGAATGCGTTTTTTGTCTATGTCGATAACTTACCCGGCGTGCTCGGATTCACCGGCAATAGCTTCGCCGACTTTCTCGTAGGCGTCCCCTATCTCGGAGTTACTTTTCAGGGGACCGGAAGAGCTCCCCTGGTAGCGCGCTCCGTCTACGGAGCATACGTGCAGGATAATTGGCGGATTTCCAGACGGCTCACGATAAATGCCGGCCTTCGCTACGAATACGCACAGCGCTGGCGCGATGCGGATCATCGCCTGAATCGTTTGGGTACTCTCGATACCAGCGCCCTCAGCCGCGACCTGGGTGGCCGTTTCCTTCTCGCCGGCAGTCCCGACTATTATTTGCCGGGAACCGGCGTAATTTCCGGCTCGGGACCTCCTTTAATTCGCGCTTCCCTGATCGATCCTTCCTGGCGCGACTTCCAGCCGCGCATTGGCTTGGCATACCGTCCCTTCGATGACAACAAAACGGCTATCCGCGCAGGCTTCGGGATCTACTACGCTTTGCCCGATGCAAATTCCGTTGCACAGGAGCTCACTTCCCCCCCGTTTTCGTACCAGGCGACGGTCATCAATCTTCCGCCCTTTGTGCCGCTCGGCCAGCCGTTGCGTGATTCGGAATTCTGGCCCGCCACACCGCCTGCCGGCGCAGCAACCGCCGGTGACGATCCACGCAATCGCGATCCGCATCTCTATCAGTGGACCTTCAGCCTGGAGCGCCAATTATCGAACAACGTTCTGCTTGCGGCCGAGTATCTGGGCAATTACGGAGTCCACAATCCGCTCAGCGTATTGATCAATACTCCGGACCTTCCCAATCCCACGCAGCTCGCGCAACTCGAACTGAATCCGGCCCTGAATACCACTCTGGGCCTTGCGCGCTCTCCTTTCCCGAATGTCGGTCTGGCTTATCAATATGTGCAGAAACATTGCTCCGTCCTGGTACAACGCTCTGAACCTCAGGGCACAAGGCCGCTTCGCCAATCTGTTGAACTTTTCCGCGGTATATACCTGGTCGAAAGCCCTTGACTGGGAATCTGCCGAGGAGCGGCTCCCGGGATTCAACGCCAATCTGATGCTAGGCAAGAGCTATGCCGATTTCGATCATCCGCACCGTTTCGTAGGAAGTTGGGTCTACAATCTTCCCGACCTCGGTCGGAAATGGAAACCGCTCACCGCCGGTTGGGAATTGACTGGCATTGCCACCTTCGAGTCCGGACCTCCCTATTCCATCCAAATGGGCGTCGACACCTCATTTCGCGGAGGCTCCATCCCGGTTTTCCCGAATCCGGCCGGACCTCTGACGACCCTCGACATTCGCCAGTCCAACGGCATTTACCTTACGCCAAGGAATTTCGCCGCGCCCGCCTTCGGAACTCTCGGCTCACTGGCGCGCAATGCTTTTCATGGCCCTGGCGTTAAAAACTTCGATTTGGGAATCGTCAAAAACTTCTCCATTCATGAGCGATTCAAAGCGCAAATTCG
>Ga0068856_100006515_pt1 | contig 11449 bp, 11 predicted proteins | sample KBSCornC62_FD_66595 | JGI IMG/M metagenome (GOLD analysis project Ga0068856, IMG submission 66595) | Corn rhizosphere microbial communities from Kellogg Biological Station, Michigan, USA - KBS Corn C6-2 | ecosystem: Host-associated > Plants > Roots > Rhizosphere > Soil ... | reverse complement strand
CTCGCCCAAGAGCGGCCTCACCTTCGCCCGCGGACTGCGCACGATCCTGCGCTCCGACCCCGACGTGCTGCTCGTCGGCGAGATCCGCGACGAGGAGACCGCGCGGATCGCGATGCAGGCAGGCATGACCGGCCATCTCGTGCTCACCACCGTGCACGCGCACAACGCCGCCTCCGCGATCGAGCGCCTCAAGGACATGGGCGTCGAGCCGGGCCTGCTCGCGAGCTCGGTCAACTGCATCGTCGCGCAGCGGCTCGCGCGCCGGCTCTGCACCGACTGCCGCGAGGCCTACTGGCCCGAGGACGAGGAGCTCGAGTCGATCGGGCTGCTGGCGCAGAAAGGCACCGTCTACCTGCACCGCTCGAACGGCTGCGGGCGCTGCAGCGGCACCGGCTTCCGGGGGCGCGTCGCGCTCTACGAGGTGCTGCCGGTGAGCGCCGAGATCCGGCGCCTGATCGACGCGCCGACGGACGAGATCTTCACCGCAGCCGTGCGGGCCGGGATGACGACGCTCCGCCAGGACGGGATCCGGCTCTGCCTCGACGGCGTCAGCGCGCTCGCGGAGATCCGCCGCGTGACCGGCGACGGCGGCTAGTCGAGCTCTTTGATCCGCGAGCTGTAGGTCTCCTCGCCGGGCCGCAGCGAGCTCGCGAGCTTGTAGTGCCCGTTCGCCTCGTGCTCGCGGCCCTGCTTCTCCAGGCAGCGGCCGAGCGCATAGTGGGCGTAGTCGTCGACCGGGGCGAGCTCGAGCATCTTCCGGAACTCCGTCTCCGCCTCCTCGTAGCGGTGGATGCGGAAGTACGCGATCCCGAGCGCCTCTCGGATCGAGGCCTTCTCCGGCTCGCGGCGCTTCGCCTTCTCGAGCGCGACCGTCGCCTGCGCTGCGCGGCCCTTCTCGAGGTGCGCCCGGCCCTGCTGGAAGAGGTCGAAGGTCTCGCTCATCGCTCCACTCCTAAGTGAAGCGAACTCACGCCAGCCCGAGGGATCGCAGAGACAGGAGACCGCGGACGCGCTCGCTGCGGCTCAGCTCCTTGCGCAGCGCCTTCCGCACGGCTCGCAGGTCCCGCCGCATCGCGCGCGCCGCCTCGCGCGCGCCGGTTTGCGGGGCAAAGCGCGCGGCCGTCGCGTGGAGGCCGAAGGCCCTCGCCTCGACCCGGAACTCGTCCTCCACCAACGCCGCCAGCTCCCGCAGGGTCGCACTCGCCGGCACCTCGAGCCCTTGGTCGAGCAGGAAGTCGCGGAGCTCCCGGCGGCACGCCCCGGCGAGCCGCCGTGGGTCGTTCGTCAGGAAGCGCGAGCCGCGGACGAGCAGCTTGGCGAGCATCAGGACGACGAGCGCCCCGGCGAGGCCGAAGAGCAGCAGCCGCAGGATTCCCCAGTCGTGGTGGCGGTGCCTCGTGACCGTGATGCCGGGCTGCGCCGTGCCGAGCTCGGGCACGTCGGGCGAGGTGCGCGCGGTGCCGAAGCCGAGCGTGTTGGCGAGCTTGTCGCCGAACTGGTTCAGTCCCTCCGCGCCCGCGAGCAGGAGCGCCGCGGCGCCGGGATCGAAGTTCGGCGACGAGGCGGAGTACGAGCCGGCGAGGCCGCCGCGGCTCGGCGTCGGGTCGAACGGCACCCAGCCCCAGCCGCGGAACCAGACCTCGACCCACATGTGCGCGTCGCGGTCGGAGACGACCCACTCGCCGCTGCCCGAGTTGAACTGGCCGCTGGTGAAACCGACGGCGACCCGCGACGGGATGCCGAGGTAGCGGAGCATCAGCGCCATCGCCCCGGCGAAGTGCTGGCAATAGCCGCGCTTGGTGTGGACGACGAAGTCCTCGAGCGGCTGCACGCCCGGAGCCGGCGCTGGCGGATGCTGGTCGTAGGTGAAGCCGCCGCCGTAACGGAACCAGCGCTCCAGCGCGACCGCCGCCGCATATGGGCTGCGCGCCCCGCCCGCGACCTTCTCGGCCTGCTCGTAGAGCCCGAGGAACGGCCGCAGCTCGTCCGCGCGGGCGAACTTGGTCATCAGGTACGTGACGTAGTCGCTGCGGTCGGGCCGGCCGAAGAGCCGCGGGTAGACGCGCGGCTGCACCTCGCGGTAGGTGTCACGGCTGACGATCGGGCCGCCGTAGACCGGCTTCGAGGCTGCGAGCTGGCTCGGCGTCGGCGCGGGCTCGTAGCTCCAGACGTCGTACTGGTCGCCGCGGGAGAGCGGCTCCTTGGCAAATGCGATCCCCGTCGGGTCGAAGGTGAGGTCGCCGACGCCGTGCCCGCCCTCGTACCGGACGGGCACGCTCCCGCCGGGCAAGCGGACGTCGCGGAGCGCGGCGATCGTCACGTGCTGCTTCTCCCACGCGTTCTCCTGCCGCTCCCGCGGCGGGATCAGCCCTTCCTCGCCGAGCGGCACAGGTGGCGGGCCGTATTCGGGCGACGGCTCCTCGAACCAGTGGCCGCCCTGGACGGTGTTCAGCACCGAGACCCGCCAGTAGTGCGCCTGCGGGCTCGCCTTGACCGTGAAGACCGTGGTCGGCTTGCCGCGGAAGGTCAGGCCGGAGTAGGTCGAGTTCCAGACGTAGGAGACGTCGACGGGCCGCGCGGGCTTCGTGTACAGGTCCCAGTGCTGCCAGTTGAGAAAGGCGTGCTTGGCGAGGGCCGGCGACGCGGTGGCGGCGAGCGCGGCAAGGACGATCACTCCGCCTGCGACCAGCGCCGGCCCGAGCGTGCGGCCGGGGTGCCGCCGCAGCAGCGCCGTCGTCGCGAGGACGGCCGCGAGCAGAAGCGCTCCGCGGACGAGGTCGTGCCCGGGCAGGAGCGTCCCGGGCCAGCCGACGCCGACCAGCAAGACGAGCGCCGCGAGCGCCAGGCGGCGGGTCGCCACCGCGAGCGCGAACGCCAGCACGAACGCGAAAAGCGCGATCAGCAGCACGCCGTGCATGTGCGGGTGCTCGGCCCGGGCGAACGGCACCTGGACGTCGTAAAACTCGAGGAAGCCGTTGCCGAAGCGGCCGAGCACGCGTCCCGGCAGCGACCAGCCGGGGCCGATGTCGAACGCGACCGCGCCGGCGAGGAACAGCGTCACCACGACGGCGACGACCCGGGGCCAGCCGCGCACGAGCACGGGCACCATCGCGAGCAAGACGACGAGCGCCGCCTGCCAGGCGTCGTGGCCGCTCTCGAGCCGCATCCAGCTCCACGCGAGCAGCGGCGCCGCGAGCCCGATCACGAGGAGCGCCCTAGCCATGCGCCGCCTCCGCCGGCTCGGCGCCCGCGAGCCGCTCGGCCAGGTCGTCTCCGTCCCGCAGGACTGCAATCGCCACGCCGGAGGCCTGCAGCCGCAACAGCTCGGGGATCGGCTTCGGCGCAGCGCCCGCGAAGCTCGACGCGTCGACGAGCACCAGCGCGACGGTCCCGCCCGACAGCGCCCGCTCGGCCAGCCGCTCGACCAGGCGCGGGGGCAGCGAGGCGGTCACGATCGTCAGCTCCAGCGAACGCGCAACCGAGTTCGCCTCGTCGGCGAGCATCGCCGCGAGCGGCGGCCCCGCCTCCGGCTCGACCGCAGCGAGCAGGTCGAGCGCCTGGCGCCAGTCGCCCTCCGCCGAGCGCACCGCCTGCTGCTCGGGCTGGGAGCCGTTGATCGCGAGCACGGCTCGCCGCCCGCGCCGGACGTGCGAGAGCAGGAGCGAGCCGGCCGCGCGCACCTGCAGGTCGAAGCTCCCGCCAACGACAGCGTGCGGGTCGGCGTCGAGCAGCACGGCGACCTCGTCGCGCGGCGCGTCCTCGAGCTCCTTCACCATCAGTTGCGCACGCCGCGCGGTCGAGCGCCAGTGCACCTTGCGCAGCGAGTCGCCGTGCTCGTACTCGCGGACGCTGTGCAAATCGAAGCCGGACGGCCGCCGCAGCAGCAGCCGCCGTCCGTCCTGTGCGCGCGTTCCGCCCTCCGAGAAGAGGCGGTCGAGCTCGACGAGGCGCGGGTAGACGAGGAGCGCGCCGGGTGCGTCGAGCGGCTGCTCGACCCGCTCGAGGCCGAACGGGTCCTCGATCACCGCGACGGAGTGCTCGAAGGCGTACCGGCCGCGCGGCAGTCGCTTGAGCAGGTAGCCGGCGTGCCCGTTGGTGGCGAGGGTGACGTTACGCTCGCCGAGCTTGCCGATCCGCTCGCGGAGGGTCCAGCGCGCCGGAACCAGCCGCCGCTGCGACGCCAGCCGCACCTTCACCGGCACGTCCTCGCCTTCGAGCCGCTCGCCCGACGGCAGCTTGCGGGTCAGCTCGAGCGGCCGGTTCGCGAGCGCCGTCCAGAGCCACGCGAGCAGCACGGCCAGCGGCAGCCCGAGCGCGACCGGGTAGAGGATCTTCGAGCCGAACGCCCACGCGGCGAAGTACGTGAACACGCCGAGCGCGAGCGCCAGCCGTCCGCGCCGCGTCATACCGGTACCGGCGTGTGCTCGAGCGCCTCCCGCACGAGCTGCGCCCCGGTGAGGCCGGCGGCGCGAGCCTCGGGCGCGACGATCAGCCGGTGCGAGAGCACGGGCTCGGCGGCGGCCTTCACGTCGTCGGGCGAGACGAAGCCGCGGCCTTCCGCGAGCGCCCGCGCCTTCGCCACGCGCAGGAGCGCAATCCCCGCGCGCGGGCTCGCGCCGAGGTAGACGCGCCCGTCGCCGCGGGTGTGCCGGAGCAGCGCGACGACGTAGCGGTTGACGCTCTCCTCGACGAACACCTCGATCGCCGCCTCGGCCAGGGCGCGCACCTCGGCAGCGGTTGCCACCGGCCGCAGCGACTCGAGCGGCGGGTCGCTCGTCTGCTCGGTCAGCATCCGCGCCTCCTCGGGCAGCGGCGGGTAGCCGATGTCGATCCGGAGCGTGAAGCGGTCGAGCTGCGCCTCGGGCAACGGGTACGTGCCCTCGTACTCGATCGGGTTCTGCGTCGCGATCACCATGAACGGCGCCGCGAGCTCGTAGCTGACGCCGTCGACGGTGACCTGGTCCTCCTGCATCGCCTCGAGCAGCGCGGCCTGCGTCTTCGGCGAAGCGCGGTTGATCTCGTCGACGAGCAGCAGGTTTGCGAACACCGGCCCGGGCCGGAACTCGAACTCGTTCGTTCGCTGGTTGAAGACGCTGACGCCGGTGACGTCGGACGGGAGCAGGTCGGGCGTGAACTGCAGCCGCGAGAACGAGCAGTCGACCGAACGCGCGAGCGCCTTGGCGAGCATCGTCTTCCCGACGCCCGGGAAGTCCTCGATGATCAGGTGCCCCTCGGCCACGAGGCAGAGCGCCACGAGCCGCAGCGTCTCCTCGGGCGCGTGCACGACCTGCGCCAGGTTGTCCACGATCCGCTGGATCGAGGCCCCGGCCGCAGCGTCGACCTGCTCGCTACCGATCGCTTCGTCCATCCCCGTCCTCCAGCCGGGCCGCCACCTCGTCCAGGATCGCCGCCGCGATCCGCTCCTTCGCTGCCTTCTCGATGCGCCGCTCGCCGTCGGCCGAAACGAGGACGACCTCGTTCTCGCGCGCGTCGAAGCCGATGTCGTCGCGGCTCACGTCGTTGAAGACGATCAGGTCGGCCCGCTTGTTCGCGAGCTTCTCGCGGGCGCGCTCGAGGCCGCGCTCGCCGCGGTCGGCCGCGAAGCCGATCAACAGCTGGCCGTTCGTGCGGTTCCGCCCGAGCTCTCGCAGGACGTCGCACGTCGGCTCGAGCGTCACCGTCCAGGGCCGTTCGTCCTTCGGGCGCTTACCCTCTTCCGGCTGGGCCGGCCGGTAGTCGGCGACCGCGGCGGCCATCACGACGACGTCCGCGTCGCCGCGGTCGAGCGTCTCGCGGGCCACGTCCTCGGCGGTCGGCGCCTCCACCACGTCAACTCCTACGGGCGCGGGCACGGTCAGGTTCGACGCGACGAGGGTGACCTCCGCCCCGCGCCGCCGCGCCTCGGCCGCGAGCGCGGCGCCCATCCGCCCCGAGGAGCGGTTGCCGAGGAAGCGCACCGCGTCGAGCGGCTCGCGCGTGCCGCCGGCCGTGACGACGACACGCCGGCCGCGGAGCTGCTCGCGCCGCTCCAGCGCCGCGGCGACGCGCTCGAAGATCTGGTCGGGCTCGGGCATCCGCCCCAGGCCGACCTCGCCCTCGGCGGTCTCGCCCTCGTCCGGGCCGACCAGCTCGACGCCGCGCGCCTGCACCAGCTCGACGTTCGCCTGCACCGCCTCGCTGCGCCACATGCGGGGGTTCATCGCCGGCGCCGCGACGACCGGCCCGTCGAACGCGAGCGCCGCCTGGGTCAGGACGTTGTCGGCGAGCCCGTGCGCGAGCTTGGCCAGGGTGTTCGCCGAGAGCGGCGCGATCGCCAGCAGGTCGGCGTCGACGAGATGCGGGAACAGCTCCCGCGGTGCCTCACGCCGGGCGAGCGCCTCGAACGTCTTCGCCGAGACGAAGCTCTCCGCCTCCGGCGTCAGGATCGGCGTCACCTCGTGGCCGGCGCGGACGAGCAGCCGTGTCAGCTCGCAGGCCTTGTAGGCGGCGATCCCCCCCGTCACCCCCAACAGCACGCGCCCCATGGGGACATTGTGCCCTCAACGGGCCAATCCACGAACTGCCGCGGACCGTAGGAGTTGCGTCCACCACGAAAGGAGCCGAATGAAGGCGCTTTCGATCGTCGCCGTCCTGGTGGCCGCGCTCGCGGTCGCGGGGGCAGCGCTCAGCAGCGGCAGCTCGATGCCGACCCTGAAGGGCGTGACCGGCCCCGGATACTCGGTGTCGCTCACGAAGGGCGGCAAGAAGGTCAAGACGCTGAAAGCGGGGAAGTACAAGATCGTCGTCAGCGACAAGTCGACCTTCCACAGCTCCGTGCTGGAGCGCGAGAAGCCGGACAAGCCGAAGCTGGAAAAGGACATCACGGGTGTCGGCTTCACCGGCACGAAGACCGTCGTGATGACGCTCAAGCCGGGGTCCTGGAGGTTCTACTGCTCGATTCACGAGTCCCAGATGCACCAGGACTTCAAGGTCACCAAGTAACCGGGCCACGCGAGGGGGCCGCCAGGTAGGCGGCGGCCTCCGGTCTACTTCGCGTACGAGTACTTGATCTTGCCCTCGCCGATCTCTTCGAGGGACATCGTCAAGTAGTTCTTCGAGCGCGACTCGACGAGCGGTGGCAGGAACTGGTCGAAGGTGCCCTCGCCGAGCTGGTGGTGGTAGTTGTTGATCTGTCGCGCGCGCTTGGCGGCGACGATCACCAGCGCGTAGCGGGAATCGACGTTTTCCAGGAGTTCGTCAACGCGGGGATGGATCATGGGCAGGGATGGTACCTGCACCGTCCATCGCCTCGCGGACGATCCCCTCGAGCTCGGCCACGGCGCGCTCCCGGTCGTCGTTCACGACCGTGTGGTCGAACTCGGGCGCGAGCGCCAGCTGCTGCTCCGCGATGTCGAGCCGCTCGTCGATCTCGCCCTCGCTCTCGGTCGCGCGCAGGCGCAGCCGCCGCTCCCGTTCCTCGCGGCTCGGAGCGGTCACGAAGATCGTCACCGCGGCCGGGATCCGGTCGCGGACGGCGAGCGCGCCGCCCGTCTCGATCTCGAGCACGGGCGAGCGGCCCTCGGCGACAATCCGGTCGAGCTCCGACCACAGCGTCCCGGAGCGATAGCCCTCGCCCCACGGCAACTCGACCCACTCGACGAAGTCGCCCTCCTCGAGCTTGCGGTCGAACTCACCGTCGCCGAGGAACCAGTAGTCGCGCCCGTGCTCCTCGCCGGGCCGCCGCGGCCGCGTCGTCGCGGAGACGGCGAGCTCGAGGCCGTCGACGCGGTCGACGAGCAGCTTCGCGAGCGTGCTCTTGCCTTCTCCCGACGTCCCGGTGAGGACGAAGACCGGCCGGGGCCGCTGCTCAGCGGTTGAAGAGGCCAATCAGCTCCGCCCGCTGACGGTCGGAGAGGCCGCCGACGGTCTTCGACTGGCTGATCCTGCACTGGTTCAGGAAGCGGGCCGCCTTCACGCGCCCGAATTTCGGCACGGCCATCAGCATGTCGAACACCTTCGCGGTCGAGACGTACTCCGGCGGGTTGCGCAGGATCTGCTCGATGCGGGCGTCGCCGGACTTGAGGTCCTTCTTCAGCTGCGCGCGTCGCACGCGGATGTCGTTCGCCCGCTTGAGCGCTTCCATCCGTTGGTCGAGGGAGCGGAGTGGCGCCTGGGCCTGGGTCTTGAGCGCGGCCACGGCGGGGGATACTAACAAGCTCGCCGCCTCGGTCAACCCGCCTTGTTTAGGCCAAAATGCAGGGCTTTTTCGGCCAGTACTCTCGACCTCTGGTCGAGGGTGGCCGGGCCGTCAGCGTGGGCGGCACCCACCGCGTTGTCAACGTTGACGAAGCCGAGCGCCGCCGACTCGGCCTCCAGCTCGGAGCGTATCCGAGCGGCCGCGCCGGGGTCTGCGAACAGCGCCGTGCCGACCGCGACGTCGGTCGCTCCGGCCGCGAGCAGCTCCAGCGCGTGCCGCCCCGTCGCCACGCCGCCCATGCCGACGAGCGGCAGCCGGGTCTCGCGGAAGCAGGTGTAGACGGCCGCGAGCGCGACGGGCCGCAGCGCCGGCCCGGAGAGCCCACCCGCCCCGCGTGCCAGAACCGGGAGCAGGGTGCGCTCGTCGAGCGCGAGCCCGCGGACGGTGTTGACGAGGCTCAGCCCGTCGGCGCCGGCCGCCTCGGCGGCCCGCGCGGTCGCGGCGAGGTCGGCAACGGCGGCCGAGAGCTTCGCGTACAGCGGCTTGGCCGTCACCTCTCGCACCGCTGCGACCACCTCGCCGACGTTCTCGGGCACCTCGTCGACGTTCGGGCAGGAGAGGTTCAGCTCCAGCGCCTCGATCTCGTGGCGGTCGAGCTCCTCGGCGACAGCGACGTAGTCCTCGACCGCGAAGCCGCCGACCGAGACCCAGAGCGGCACGCCCAGCTCGGCGAGCCGCGGCAGGTGGTCGGCCACGAACGCCTCGACGCCGGGATTGGCGAGCCCGATCGCGTTCAGCATGCCGACCTCGGTCTCGGCGATCCGCACTGGCGCGTTGCCCTCACGCGAGAGCGGCGTGACCGTCTTGGTCACGAAGACGTCGAGCGTCCGCGCCACCTCCGGCGCCGCGAGCGCGTCGAGGCAGCCGCTCGCGTTAAGCAGCCGCAAGAACCGGCCCTTTCACGCAGAGGCGCTCGAGCCGACCTTCGAGCTCGACGACGCAGCCGTAGCAGGCGCCGTAGCCACAGGCCATCGGCGCCTCCCACGCGAGCTGCGCGTGCGGCGCCAGTCGACGCACGGCCTCGAGCATCGGCTCGGGGCCGCAGGCGAGGACATCGTGGCCGGCCGGGATCGCCTCGGTCACGTACGTCGGCTCGATCACGACTTCGGCGTTCGGAACGAGCACCGCGGCCTCGGCGTGCCAGGCGCTGCGGAAGCCGACCACCGCCGGCGGGCCGCCGAGGCGCTCCGAGAGATACGGCAGCGGCGCGATCCCGATCCCGCCGCCGACGAGCAGCGGCCGCTCGACGTCGAGGCGAAAGCCGTTGCCGAGCGGGCCCAGGATCCCGATCCGGTCTCCGGCCTCGAGCGCGCAGAGCGCCCGCGTCCCCGGGCCGATCGAGTCGATCAGGAAGGCGAGCTCGCCCCGCGGCGCGAGGCAGAGGCTCATCGGCCGAGGCAGGACGCGCCGCGGCGCCTCCAGCATGAAGAACTGCCCCGGCTCGCCCGGCTCGATCGTCCCGCGATCGACCCGCAGTAGCGTGTACGGCCCGACGGCCTCGGCGCTGAGGACGCTACGCGGTTCGCGCCTGAGCATCGATTCGCTCCTGCAAGCTCAGGGCGACCTCGTCCCGCGCGTGCGCGATCGCTTCGACGGCCGCGGCGGCGCCGGAGATGGTCGTGATGCATGGGACGCGCGCGACGAGCGCGGCCTCGCGGATCCGGTAGCCGTCCGTGCGGGCACCGGAGCCCTGCGGCGTGTTGATCACGAGGTCGCAGCGTCCGCGACGGACGAGGTCGACCACGCTCGGTCCGTGCCCGTCCTCGGTCACCTTGCGGACGTACTCGACCGCGAGACCGGCGGCGGCGAGCGTTCGCGCGGTGCCCGCCGTCGCGAGCAGGCCGAAGCCGAGGCCGGCGAGCGCCTGCGCGACCGGGACGACGACGTCCTTGTCCTCATCGCGTACCGAGAGGAACGCCGTGCCGGTCGCGGGCAGCCGCCGCCCGGCCGCGCGCTCCGCCTTGGCGAACGCGGTCGGCAGGTCGGAGGCGCTGGCCATCACCTCGCCGGTCGAGCGCATCTCCGGGCCGAGCACCGGGTCGGCGCCGGGGAACCGCGCGAACGGGAGCACGGCCGCCTTCACGGAGACCTGTCCGAGGTCGTGCGCCGAGAGGTCGAGCTCGCCGAGGTTCGCGCCGGCCGCGAGCCGACAGGCGGCCTCGACGAGATTGACGCCGGTCGCCTTGCTCGCGAACGGCACCGTCCGCGACGCGCGCGGGTTCGCCTCGAGCACGTAGAGCTCGCCGTCGGCGAGCGCGAGCTGGACGTTGAGCAGGCCGACGACGCCGAGCGCCGGCCCGAGGCGCCGCACCGCGTGCGCGACTGCGCGCCGCTCCGAGCGCGTCAGCGACGGCGCCGGCAGCACGCAGCTCGAGTCGCCTGAGTGGACGCCGGCCTCCTCGACGTGCTGCATCACGGCGGCGACGAAGGTGCTCGTACCGTCGCAGAGCGCGTCGACGTCGATTTCGATCGCGTTCTCGAGGAAGCGGTCGACGAGCAGGCGCCCGCCGGCGGCGGCCGCTTCGCGCACGCCGTCCGCGTCGTAGCAGACCCGCATCGAGCGTCCGCCGAGCACGTAGCTCGGGCGCACAAGTACGGGGTAGCCGACGCGTTCGGCAACCTCGACCGCCTCGTCGGCGCTCGCGGCGATCCCCCACTCCGGCACCTTGATCGCGAGCCCGTCGCAGAGCGCGGCGAAGCGCTCGCGGTCCTCGGCGAGGTCGACCGCCTCGAACGGCGTGCCCAGGACGCGGAAGCCCGCCGCCTCGATCGCCCGCGCCAGCTTGAGCGGCGTCTGGCCGCCGAACTGGATCACGACGCCAGTCGGCCGCTCGCGCTCGCAGACGGCCAGTACCTCCTCGACGCCGAGCGGCTCGAAGTAGAGCCGGTCGGAGGTGTCGTAGTCGGTCGAGACGGTCTCCGGGTTGCAGTTGACCATCACCGCCTCGTAGCCGAGCGCGCGGAAGCTCTGCGCGGCGTGGACGCAGCAGTAGTCGAACTCGATCCCCTGGCCGATGCGGTTCGGGCCGGAGCCGAGGATCACGACCGCGCCGCCGTCCGGCTCGAGCTCGGAGGCCTCGCCCCAGGTCGAGTAGAGGTAGTTCGAGCCGGCCTCGACCTCGCCGGCGCAGGAGTCGACGCGACGGTAGGCCGGGCCCACGCCCCACGAGCGCCGTGCCGCGCGCGCCCGCTCCTCGCTCACGCCGCACGCGC
>Ga0068856_100006506_pt1 | contig 11459 bp, 8 predicted proteins | sample KBSCornC62_FD_66595 | JGI IMG/M metagenome (GOLD analysis project Ga0068856, IMG submission 66595) | Corn rhizosphere microbial communities from Kellogg Biological Station, Michigan, USA - KBS Corn C6-2 | ecosystem: Host-associated > Plants > Roots > Rhizosphere > Soil ... | reverse complement strand
TCGTATTTATGTTCATAGTCCATATCATTATGCCCCATGTTAAAGTATATCATTTTATATTTTTTGTTGGTCCACACAACGGGGTAATAGCCGCTGTGCCATATTTCATTTAATTTGGGGCCGGTGCCCAGCGGAAAACTCGCCGAATCGATAGAACAAAGGATTTGGATATCCGGATTTTTACGAAGGTCTTTTTCCCAGCGGTACCACTCATTTGGCGAGGTGGCAAATGTTTTGGGCATGTGTTTGGTGTAAGGCGAATTTTGGTCGACATCCAAAACAGCTTTTGATGGCCGCCAGATATTGCTTACATACTGCCCCGAACCCAGGAACTCATTATGGTACCAGTCCCAGTTTTGCGGAAACTCGGATGGGGTGAGGGCAAAAGCAGAAAAATGAAAACCCATCCAGCCGCCGCCGTTTTTCATGTACTTTTCAAAAGCTTCCCTTTGCGCAATGCCATCAGGGCGCGTATCTAAAAATATCACCACCTGGTAATGCGAAAGGAATTCGGCGTTCATATTATTCCAATTTTTGGTGGAATCATACTGGAAATGATATTTAGTCGCCATTAAAGGGAACCACGCATTGGCATCATGCACAAAACTGATGTGGGCTTTATCCTCCCGCGCGGTATAAAAAGCGATCACTTTAAATTTCGGTTTGGCGGTTTGTCCCTTAACAATCGGAATGCAAAAACAAACCATGCAAAAAGCAAATACCCGTAGGACAGCTTTATAAAGGTTAAAAGATGAAGGCATGCAGTACAGGATTAATAACAGGTATTGTAAAGATAAAAAATATTTTCACAGCGGACGGAGTGGCTGTTCAAAAACCTGCTTTAACCGGTTAGCATTTAAATTTGCTGCCAATTATTTAATTTAAGCTGCCGAGTACTTACTTTGTAAAATGAAAACATTGGGATTGATAGGAGGGCTCAGTTGGTACTCAACTTTGGTTTATTATAAAACCATTAATGAACTCACCGGCCAGCGGATCGGCAGCGAACATTCGGCCAGGCTTTTGCTTTACTCGGTTGATTTTAACGACTTCCGGGTGCTGCAGGAAAAGAACGATTGGATACCGATAGAAGAAATGCTATCGAACATTGCGCTAAAACTCCAGGCTGCCGGCGCCGACTGCATAGTAATGTGTACCAATACAACGCATTTGGTGGCCGGCCAGGTAAGGAAAAAAATAAACATCCCGTTAATTCACATTGTCGAAGAAACCGCAAAAGATATTGCCGGGCATAAAATGACTAAGGTTGGCCTTTTAGGGACACGGTTTACGATGGAGAATCCGTTCTTCAAAGATATCCTGGCGGGATTCGGCATCAGCACGATAGAGCCCGAAGCTGACGACAGGGACTTTATCCACCAAACTATTTTTGGGGAATTGACAAAGGGCATTTTTAAAGCTGAAACCCGGTTTAAGTACCAGGAGATCATTGAAAAATTAACTGCCGATGGCGCCGAAGGTATCATATTTGGCTGTACCGAAATTGCTTTACTCATTAATCCGTTGGAAAGTAAGGTTAAGGTTTTTGATACTACCGCCATTCACTGCAAAGCTGCTCTTGATTTTGCGCTCGAAAACATCAGCAAATAACCAAAACAGACCTTAAATAAGTATGAAATATTTAAAATTCGGAGTTTTTATTGCCGTAATATGTCTGTTCAGCTGCAACGGGAATGCTTGGTGTCAAACGTCTGCGGCAAAAGTAAATACAGTGAAAGAAACCAAGTTGTCAGAAGTTTCAAGCAGGGAAAACGATAGACTACAAATTCAAAACCTGATCAAGGAAATGCTTGATTGGAGTGAATCTAAAAAGTCGATTGACCTGGTGCCGGTGCTGACGGATAGCAAGGATAGCATTTGTACCGGTTTTGACCTCAAGAAGCTTAAAACAAACCTGGGAATACTAAAGGGAACCAACTTTTTTTCCACCCAATTTATTGACAATTATGAACAGATCATTTTAACGCTTAGCAAGAAAATGAGCAACAAAGAATTTGGTGAATGGTCAACCGGGGAATTACCCCCCTTCAATTTTGCCAATGACGTTGATCCCTGGTGTGATTGCCAGGATGTTCCTTATGATACGCCCAAACCCTGGGGTTTAGTTGAGGTGAAGGTTATCAATTTAAATAGTGAAGACGGTGAGTTATATTGGAAATGGGGTAAACTTAGCGCCGAAGTGTCCCCGGACTGGAAAGATTTTAGCTATAAATTTAAGGTGAAAAGAGAGAACGGGAAATGGAAGATTTCCTACCTGGAAGGGTTTGACCTTAGCGAAAGTATTAAAATCTGACTGATTATGCACCACCGGAATTGGGATTGTTGGTGGTGAAATGTCGCCAGGTGACCGGTGACGCAACAATTATAAAATAGGGCTGCAAATTTTTGGTGACAGTGTTTTGTCAGTAAAGATGCCGATTTTGGGCGAATCAAAAGTTGTAAAAGCTTGATAACGAGGTGTTCAACAAAATTGGGGTGTGTTGAACGTGAACAAGTGAATATGAATAATGCCGGAAAAAGCGCCCGGATATTTATGTAGCACCAAGGTTTTAACGCACTTTGAAAATGTAAAAATTAACAGCAACAAAAAAAGCCTCCAGACTTTCGACTGAGGGCTTTTGACTTAAGAAGTGGGAGTTACTGGGTTCGAACCCAACTCTGTATGTCGTTGATTATGAAAATATTACGAAGAAATCCTGCAAGCAGGTAGTCGATTAGGTATTCCTTTTTCCAACTAATACAAATGTATGCAAATTTCAATAAAATTAATCAAAAACATTTTTTCTTGTGGGAAGGTTCGAAGTCCTGCGGCTAAGGCTAGATTCCTGGTTTTGATACAACCATTCAGCCACTAGGGAATGGCACTTAAATGGATGAATCGGTTTACACTCTCCCACCTACCTTGCCAAACCATGCCATTGCATTACGTAAACAACCGGTAGCAGCTAGCAGGAAGACTGTCAAGGGCCCCGATCCTATTATCGGGGTTTATGTACCCTTGACTGTTTTCCTGCGATGCTAATTTTGTGAACGTGGTGCAATGGTACTGCAAAGTAAAAAAATCCAAAAGCAGCTGTGCCGCGAGAGGAGACGCAGGCCAGTTGCCTGGTCCAACGGAGTGTTCGATTTTTCCGCTCGGCAGCAAGGCTGGGCAATCAGTAAAGACTGCCCCTCCTGCTACTTTAGGCCTCTGGCGGTATTCTTTCAATGTTAGCCGTCAGCATTAATCAATATCCTGGATAAACCGTGCATAAATCATTTCTGCCATATGGTTCAACTTTTTTACGCGGCTTAAAAGCATTCGGATGGATTCTTCATCCGGGTCAAAGTCGCTGTTATACCTGGATTGGGAATAAGCATTTTGCAGCAGCGTGTAGATTTGCGCGCCTTCAGTCTTATTCAGTTCAAACATATTTTTTAGTTTATCGGTAAATAATAAAGTTAGCCGGAGCAACCTCGATAAATTATGCATTTGTACCCGGTAACCGATAACCGCCTGTATAATCCCTTTCAAAACACTTTCCACCGATTTATGCCTGACGCAAAAGGCCCATATCCGAATTTAGTCGCCAATTTTTTTAGGTCGGCAACCTAAAAGCTACCAATTGATTTCTTTTCAGCCCGCAATCTTTGCTGCCTCAATTTATTTGATTCATGGCAGCTACAATTATTACCAAAGAAGACCTCGATGAATTCGGGGCGAAATTAATCTCAGAGATGAAAGCCCTGCTGGGCCAGCGGACCGAAGAGCCGAAGAAATGGCTCAAAAGTTACCAGGTTAAAAACATGCTCCGCATTTCTCCCGGTACCTTGCAAAACCTGCGGGTCAACGGCACGTTAGGATATACCAAGATCGGCGGCATCGTGTATTATAAATATGAAGATATTCAGAAAATGATGGAGGGGACGAAGAAGCGGTGAAAGTTTTATAGCAAGCAATAGCGCTATGGATATATATAGCTACGTACCCATCTAATTTCATTGTTATATAGCAGCGTAGCTATCGAATTGCAAAGTTATATCGATATACAGATGTATAACCGAGTAACGCCGGCGCAAGCGCTGTAATGATATATCCTTAGCCATTGGTAACTCCTCGTCAGGCGATGCCGCTGTATAGCGATATACACAAGGAAGATCCCGTCCGGTTGTGGCTGCCGCCGGCAGCAAAATCAAAGTGTTTAAGGTTCCGATCCGCCCCTGGCGGATCATCAGAGTATTAATCAGCAGCTTTGGAGCGAGATACTATTATAAAAAGCAAATTTTTTATTGATTTTTTTAAATAATTAGGTCAGAAAGGTGGGGTTAAACATCTGAAAGATGTTTATTAGGGACAGGGTAACACGCAAATTTTCTTTAATTTTCTGATCTGGATATATAGCTACATTTTGGATTTTGGAGCGGCAAGATGTCTTTTTGTCTGACAAAAAGATTCTTGCCTTGACTGCCTGCTACGTGCCTCCGCAAGGTCAAGGAATCCGAAATTTCGCGACTCATTCCTCTTGTTTTTTAGCGGACCAATTGCTGTAACAGCGCTAATGAAGCAAATAATACTAACTTTGTATTAAGAGGTTATGTGCTGCCTTTTGCGCAAAGACCATCTACTGTAGCCCGTTTATCGGGCTATTTTTTAATCTTTCGTTAATGATATTCCAGCTTAAAGTCTTGTTCGTTTTTATATAATGTATAGATCAGTATCAATAGCTTTCTTTCCAGGGCGACAATTCCGGTCTTACCCGGCTTGCCGTTATCTTTAAGTCTGTTAAAATAAGTTTTTAAGGTTTTGTTGTGAATAATAGAACTGACAGCGGCCATATATAATCCTGCCCTGACATAGGCGTTGCCCCGTTTTGATATATGCGGCCGCCAGGAAAGAGTACCGGATTGTTTCATAACCACATCCAAACCGACATAACTGACCAGTTGACGCCTGTTGCTGACATTGGCAAAACCGTCGGTTTCAGCAATAACGGTTATGGCGGTAACAAAGTTAACGCCAGGAATCGTTATGGCGTGTCTGGTCTTTTTCAACAGGTCAGGGTCGCTTTCTGCCAGTACACGCATTTGCGCTTCGATCTCAACAAGTTGTTTGGTAGCTAAGGCGATCCGTTCTTTTAAGCGCTCGACGCTATCCCTGACGGCATCGAAGGAATGGTTCAACGCGTGTAACTGGTTAGTTAAGGCGTTTCTGTCCCTGATCAAACCGATGCGTTCTCTGCTCATTCTTTTGAGGAGGCGCAGCCGCTCATTGGGCCGGCTCCAGGGCATAAGGTCCCGTTCCAGGCCCATACGGGCCAGCATGCCCGCATCGATCTTGTCTGTTTTATTCTTCTCATCCAGGCTCTTTGCATACTGTTTGCCTTTAGTGGGCTGAATAACGCTCAACCGGTAACCAACCCCAGCAAGAAAATAGGCGGCTTCTTCGTGGTAAGTGCCCGTCGCTTCCATATTGACATGTAAGGCAATGCCATTATCCTGCTTCCTGTTTAACCACTCCCGGAGCTTAATAAACCCATTAGCGTTGTTTTCAAAACTGCTGGTTGCCACCACTTTGATCTTCAGGTCTTCTGTATAGAAGGACAGGCAGCAATCGATCTTTTTCATGGATACGTCAATACCCAAACACTGTTTCAATGTTACTTTTTTACTCATAATTGAATTGTTATCGAAAATTGAACAGAGAGATATATCCCACAGTCTATACTCATATTCTACACAGGCTCAGGGAGCGGTCCCCGGCATAAAATACTATTGAGACTCATGGATAAGAACCCGGCAATGGTAAGTTCTTGCTCAGGCATACATCATCATAATGATGTTGCAATCTATGTGGATGCTCTTTTGCCGTTTCCTCTCTATATCAATATCTTATTGTTTAATAACAAAGACAAATAAACGAAACAGGAAGGCCGGGGAGGCAATACCTGGCTCAGCACACAACTATCAGGTGCAAAGCTATGTTAGGACTCTCTGGCCGGCACTCCTGTTTGCGTTACAAGGACAAGGCATTATCTCGCTATGCATACTTCCTGTTAAGAGCTGCATGTTAATGTATGGTACTCTTGTCTCTGCCTTTATAATCTCCTGATAGTATGGTAAGATCTTGCTATACATTCATATAAATCATGCTGCACGTTTGTGTTAGTTACTCATTAATCTATCTCCTGGATTATGGCTACTAAAGTATGAGTTAATGTTTTTGTTTCACAAAAACGTCCCCGGCCCTGCCGGGGTTAACTCGCTCCCTGCGCCTGATAGTTGCATGGAGAAGTACAGTGAAAGACTTGGTTAAACGGGAACATAAAGGCGGCAGGCCGCGTCAGCAAGTGACCAGGGATGCGCACCTGATGGTGCGGATGACGGCCGCTGAGAAACGGAATGTCTGCGCCAAAGCGAAAGCAGCGGGGATGAAACCGAGTGAATGGTTCCGTGCGGCTGCGATTAAAGCAGGTATTGTCCCGCGCCTTTCGCCGGCTGACCTGCAGCATTTACGCATGCTTTCGGGGATGGCCAATAACCTGAACCAGCTGGCCAAACTGGCGAATCACTTTGGTTACCAACATGCGGCTCAAGCCTGCATTGCCCTATTAGAAAAGATCAATGAAGTGATCGAGTTATTATTTGATGGTAGGAAAGCAGATCAGCGGTAAAAGTTTTGGGGGATGTATCCGCTACCTGCTGATGCGGGGTAAGGCTTTTATCATCGATTCGGAAGAGTTGCGGATTACTTCGGTTAACGCGATCATTTCGGATTTCAATATCCAGCGGAAAATGAACCCGAATTTGGGGAAAGCGGTAGGCCACCTGGTCTTAAGCTGGAGTAAGGAAGATGCGGGTTTACTGGATGATAGCCTGATGGCTAAAGTCGCCGGGGAATATCTGGACGGGATGGGCATACGAAACACCCAAGTCCTCGTTGTCCGGCATACTGACCGGGAGCACCCGCATCTTCATATCGTTTACAACCGGGTGGATAATAACGGGAAAACCATTTCGGACAGCAATAATTTTAAAAGGAACGTGAAGGTATGTAAAGAACTTACCTCAAAATATGGTTTCCATTTCGGGCAGGGTAAGCAGAGGGTAAACCGGGAAAATCTCAGAGGCAAGGAAAAGGTTCGTTATTTCCTGTTTGATGCGATTTCAAAGGTTAGCGGCAAAGCCAGGACCTGGGCGGAACTCGAGGCGGGATTAAAAATTTTAGGGATCGATATTGTCTTTAAGTATAAAAGCGGTACGGAAGAAATACAAGGTGCTTCTTTTGCTTATGGCGAAGTAAAGCTGAAAGGTTCAGAAATAGACCGAAGCTGCAGTTATATGCGCTTGAATAGCGTATTGCTGGAAAATGCGACCCGGGATCATGCCAATTTTGTAAGCAGCCTGAAGGCGGCGGCTGTTGGTCGAATGCCGGAACAGGAAAGGTTTTTTTCTTCGGGTATTGCAGACGGCTTCTTTTTGTTTTTGGAGGATTTGGGGAATACAACGGGCTTCAGCAGGGATGAAGATGATGCGAAAAAGAAAAGGCGCCGCGGACGGGGAAGATAGACGGGTCAGGGCTGCGCCCGAAAGCCGAATAGGTTTTGGAAGATGTTCGGGCATTCCGGCTCGCCCCCGTTTATGGTAAAAGGCAAAATCGCTTCGCTCAAATTCCATTTGCTATCGGAGTGTTTAGCCGCTCGGGATTCATTCACACCGGAGCCGCAAAGATAGCCCAGCCACAGCAAAAGTAAAGGCTATACAAGCGGCGGATAATTTTTGGATGATTTCTCCGCACGGCCTTGACTTTTCCTGCGGCTTTGCGCTGTTGGTTGCTTAACCGGTGTGAATGGTCAGGTATGGTCATTATAGCTTAGGGAACTTGCGTTTGTTGGGGGATGGGGCGTTGGCTGCGGATACATAACGGCTTTGTCCAGTAACTTGTCAACTGTCATTTGATTTAACTCAAAGTTTGTCCTAATCATGTGATAGACTGAACAAAGTGAGGTGTATCGGGTCCGGGTATCCCGGCAAGCGACGTTTTCGCATGGCGAAAACATGCTCCATTCCTGAAGTTGATAATGTTCAGTAATCCTTTATTGATAGCATATATGGTTTGATCATTCACGATATCGAACGGGTTTGGAAATCGTAGTAGCCAACCTGTTAAAATCTGTTTCTAACTCAGCCTCAGGAATATAACCAAAACATAACTTACTTTAAACTACTTTGAAATATCGTAAGTATCTCGCTGCCGGGCCAATTGAACTTTGGAAAGAATGCTGTTCAAATTTTTTAGTGGTACGAGTACCATAGGTCGCCGAAGGTGAGCTCTATGGTACTCGTACCACACCACTTTTGTGTGATTTTGAGCAAAATTGCCCGTTTGGGTCCGGTTTGATGTTCGTACTATAAGAACCAGATGGATTATTTTTTTACTAACATATCCGAACAATATATCGAAGAAGTGGAATACAAAACTTCCACCTTATGCAGTATGATGGAACCTTTGATCATCATCTTTTTGGGGATGATCGTTGGGGCTATCTTGGTATTGATGTATCTGCCGTTGTTCCAGATGAGCAATAGCTTTCAATAAACCACCGTTAGCGCCCCGCTAAACTTTTCGGAATTGTTTTTGGCAGTGATAATATAATAGTAAACACCTGCCGGGAGTTTTTTACCGTTGTATTCTCCGTTCCATGGGACACCATAGCCTTTGCTTTCGAATATGAGCACACCATACCGGGTAAATACTTTTACGGATGCCGTCTGGTCCCCATCGAGGCCCTCGACCACCCAGGTATCATTAATCCCATCGCCGTTAGGGGTAAAACTGTTGGGAATAAACACCTGCGCACATTTTTCGGCGACTTTTATCTGTTGGGTAGCCTGGCAGCCGTTGGCATCTGTTATGGTTAGGGTAACCGTTTGCGGCTGGGTAACGACGTAGCCTGGCGCCCCGATTTGGCCGTTCCACGCATATTGGGCAAATCCCAGGGGAGCTTTCAGCGTAACAATTTCCTTTTTATAGGTGCAGATACTGGTATCAGCTACTTTAAATACCGGGTTAGGCAAAAAGGCGATATCTATGCTGGCTTCCTGCTGGCACCCGGCTATTGAGGTGACGGTCGCCTTGTAAGTTCCTGCTTGCGTAACTGAAATCTGGTCGGTGGTTTCCCCGGTGGACCATTGCACCGTGCCGCCATTGTAATGCGCCGCAAGATTAATGGTTTGCCCGTCGCAAATAGTAGTATTCACTATTTTATCGATCGTTACTGTCGGCGGCGGATTAAAAGTTATTTGCTGACCGGCCGAAGTTTGCGAGCAGGTGGTTCCATCAGTATTAGGGGTGCTGTTAAAGACGGCGACTGTGTAATTTCCTGGCACATTGGTTGTGATGGATGGCTGTCCATCATTTCCGGGCAGCAGCACATTATCCTTATACCATTTTATGGTAAGGTCGGGGTCCACCGACCCGGCTATGGACAATATGGCATTGTCTCCAATACAATAAGCCGGTTTATAAGCTTTGATCACCGGTACCGCTACCTGGACAAAAGTTGTCTGCACTTCTTTGGAAGCCACCCAGCTCCCGGCACAGGCGCTTACTTCAACCTTATATTTCCCATTTTGGGAAATGGATAAAGACGGGGTAACATCGCCCGTTAAAGCGCCGTCTTTATACCAGCGGTACTGATACCCTGCGCTACCGGCTGTGGTAAGTGTAAGCGGCGTACCGGCGCAATATTGCAATTGATCCGGGTAATTAAAAGTGAAAACAGGGGCGGGGGTGAAGGCCAGCTGTAGTCCTGCTGAGCTTTGCGAGCACGAAGCGATATTGCTGGTAACGGTTACGGCATAATTGCCGCCAACTGTCTCCTTTATGGAAGTTGCATTGTTATCGGCGGCGAGCAAATTGCTGTCGCGATACCAGCTGATGGTATAGGCCGGGTCGGTTGGGGTGTTTACCGTAAGCGTAGCAATATCCGCTGCGCAATAAACGGATTTGTCGGCCGTAACCTGCGGCACCGGCAGGTTGATTAAATCAACCTCTACTTCTTTTGAGGGTACCCAGCTGTTGGTGCAGGCGCTTACCTCTACTTTGTATTTGCCGGTTTGGGTAACGGTGTATGAATTTGTGGTATTGCCATTTAATACGCCGTTGGTGTACCAGCGGTAAGTATAGCCGGGGTTATCCGTGGTTTGCAGGGTGAGCGGGGTATTATCGCAGTGTTGGATCTTGTCGGGGTAGTTGAAGGTAAAAACGGGGCCCGAAATGATTTCCACGGTTAGCACGTTGCTTTGGATATGCAAACCGCTGCAGGGGTCGTACAAGACGGCATAATAACTGCCCGCCGAGTTAATGGATAAGGTATTGCCGGTAGCTCCCGCCACTTCACTGCCATCCTTGTACCATAGTATACTGTTGCCGCTATAAACCGAAGTGCTGACCATTGCGGTTGCGGTTTCCCCCGCGCAAAGTTTAAGGGCAGATAAGGTGGCCGGCTGGTCCTTAAAACTAATCGCCTGCAATTGTTGCTTACCTAAATATGCACCATAATCCGGTTTAATAAAATACAGGCCATTCTCCGCCGCTACCCAAACGCCATCTTCGCACAATGTTTTTGTGTAGGTGGTTGCATCAACACATACGTCGTTAATATTCTGGTTGCCAATGTCGTCATCCAAAGTAAAAGTATTGAGATCGTGTACCCCGCTGGCGTATTTATTAAAGTAGGAGTTGGTAAAATACAAACCATTTTGCGTGCCGACCAGCAGGTTCTCACGCTCCATTTTATTCGTAAGCTGGTTACCCGGGCTGCTGAACGCCAGCAAACCAAATATAGACGTGACCTTATTTACCTTGATACCCGACAGGTAGCTGACTGTGGCATCCGTGAGATAGTAGGAATAGTCCCACTGGTTTTGAAACAAGCCTTTTTCGGTACCCCAAACCTGCATCAGGAAGTCTACATCGTCATAATCGCTCGTCCAGGGCGAAAAGCCATCGGTAATATAGTAATAAGTGTTTACCGTATTGCCAAAGGCTGGCGTATTATATTGAACGGCCCCGCCATAAGCGGTTTGATAAGTAAGGTTATACACGGGGAATTGTTTGGTTATATCATAATAAGTATTCCCCACGTCCGAAATAGCCAGCGTACGGTAGGTAGCCTCAAATACCTGGTTTTGCCCTTTATTATTGCTTTGGGTAGTGATCTTCTCCGTTTTGTAATTATATATATAAAAATTGGTGGTAGTACCAATGTCAAGTGAAAACGGATCATAACTGCTATTTGAAGACCGGTAATCCAAACCGATCGAATTGATGGTGCCGTCGATACCCGACGCTTTATCAATCGTGCGAAATGCGCCTTTCTCGTATTCTATCACTTCGGTAGCATTTGTGCCGATATACACGGTATCAGCGCTTCGGCCGGCAATGTCAACAAAGCTTA
>Ga0068856_100006501_pt1 | contig 11462 bp, 10 predicted proteins | sample KBSCornC62_FD_66595 | JGI IMG/M metagenome (GOLD analysis project Ga0068856, IMG submission 66595) | Corn rhizosphere microbial communities from Kellogg Biological Station, Michigan, USA - KBS Corn C6-2 | ecosystem: Host-associated > Plants > Roots > Rhizosphere > Soil ... | reverse complement strand
CTGCTGCTCGTCATCTCGCGGCCGAACCTGCGCCGGCCGGCGTCCGAGCTCGTCTGGCTGCTCGCGTTCGGCGCCGAGCTCGCGGTCATGAACTACGCCTTCTACGAGGCCCTTGCCCGGATCCCGCTCGGCGTCGCGGTGACCGTCGAGTTCCTGGGACCGCTCTCGGTCGCGCTCCTGCACTCGCGCCGCCTGCGCGACGTGCTCTGGGTGATCCTGGCCGGCGCCGGGATCGCCATCTTCGCCGGCCCCTCCTCGCACGGCAGCCTCGACCCGGCCGGCCTCGCCCTGGCCGTGCTCGCCGGCGCCGGCTGGGCGTCGTACATCCTCACGGCCCAGCGGGTGGGCCGCTCATGGAAAGGCAGCCAGGGCCTCGCCGGCGGCATGCTCGTCTCGGCGGTCCTGCTCACGCCGGTCGCCGTCGGCAGCGTCGGCGCGATCGCGCCCGGCAGCGGCCTCGAGATCCTCGCCCTGGGCGTGCTCTCGACCGCGCTCCCGTTCTCGCTCGAGATGGCCGCCCTGCGGACGCTGACGGCCCGCGCCTACGGCGTGCTGGCGAGCCTGGAGCCGGCGATCGCGACCGTGGTCGGCGTCATCGCCCTGGGCCAGTCGCTGCACGCCGCGGATGTGCTCGCAACCCTGCTCGTCGTCACGGCGTCGGTGGGCGCGACGTTCGATCACTAGATCGCCGGATGCCCGGGCTCGACCGCGCCGAGGTCGCGCTCGGTGAGCTGCACGATCGTGTCGCCGCCGTGCCAGCGCTCGGGCTCGACGACGCAGCCCACGTGGTCGCCGAGGTCGACCCGGTCGACGATCAGGCCGAGGAACCAGGTGGGGCAGCCGGTCAGGAGCGGCGTGCCGTCCGCGGCCGGTTCCCACCGGCAGCGGGCGAACTTGTCGACCTCGTCGCCGGTCTCTCCGCCGAACAGCTCCGCCAGGCCTCGCTCCCCCTCGGTCACGGCGTGCACGCCCAACCGCTCGGCCGCCATCGCCACCCGGAAGGTGGCGTTGAGGCGCGAGATGCAGACCAGGAACCGCTCCGGATCCATGCTGACCTGGGTCGCGAAGCCGACCAGGCACCCCGCCCGGCGGCCGTCCGCGCACGCGGTCGCGATGTAGACCGGGCCGGTGAACGCGTGCGCCAGCGTGGGATCGGCCATGCCTACACGTGCACCACGAAGACGAGCACGGCGACGATCTCGAGGACGAGCACCGCGGCGCAGACCGCCGCCCAGGTCTGGAGCAGCCGCCGCCGCTCGGGCAGCGTCTCGCCGCGCAGGAGCGAGAGGGCGATGACCAGCCCGATCAACCGCCCCGCCGGAACGAGCAGCGTGAGCGCGGTCGCCCCGCCGATCTGGCCGCCGGTGAAGGGCCGGCGCGCGTCGCCCTCGGCGGGCACCGGCGGCGCCACCCCCACGGCGGGCAGGTTGGCGCAGACCAGGTCGAGGTCGCTGCGTGTCCGGGCGGCGTGGGCCTCGCCGGTGAGATGGTCGAGCTCCTCCACCGTCAGCCGCCCGTCGACGTGAGCCTCGGCCAGCCGCGCGACCACCCGCTCGCGGTCGGCGTTCGAGGCCAGGATCGAGCCGTCGTCCATACCGCGGGAAGTCTGCCACCGCGGGCGCCGGTAGACTCGCGGGATGCTCGCCGAAGGAGCTTCCGATGCTTGACGCACCCTGGGGGCGCCGGTTCGCCGGCCGCCTCGACGAGCACGTGATCGACAGCGAGGTCTTACGGTCGAACCGGCTCGGCGACCCCGCCGAGCGCCCGCTCTGGGTCTACGTGCCGCCGGGCTACGACGACGCGCCCGACCGCAGCTACCCGGCCGTCTACGTCATCCAGGGGTTCACGGGTCAGCTGGACATGTGGCGCAACCGCTCGCCGATGCGGGCGCTCTTCCCGGAGGCGGTCGACGAGCTCTTCTCGGACGGCGAGACGCCGCAGTGCATCGTCGTCTTCGTGGACTGCTGGACGTCGCTCGGGGGCAGCCAGTTCGTCGACTCGCCGGCGACCGGCCGCTACCACACCTACCTCTGCGACGAGGTGGTGCCGTGGGTCGACGAGCGCTACCGCACCCTGGCCGCGGCCGCCCACCGCGGCATCGCCGGCAAGTCGAGCGGGGGCTACGGCGCCATGATCACGCCGATGCTGCGCCCCGACCTTTGGGGCGGCCTCGCCACCCACGCCGGCGACGCCCTCTTCGAGTGCTGCTACCAGCGCGACTTCCCGGCCTGCGCGCGCATGTTGCGCGACGAGTACGGCGGCTCGTTCGAGCGCTTCCTGGACGACTTCCGCGGCCGCCTCGCCTTCACCAAGGAGGGCGACGACGTGCTCCTGAACGCCTACGCGATGGCCGCCTGCTACTCGGCCGACGAGGACGGCACGGTGCGCCAGCCGTTCGACGTCGCGACCGGCCGGCTCGTGCCGGAGGTATGGGAGCGCTGGCTGGCCCTCGACCCGGTGCGGATGGTGCCGCGCCACGCCGACGCGCTGCGCTCCCTGCGGGCGATCTACATCGACGCCGGCAGGCGCGACGAGTGGTTCCTCGACCTGGGCGCCGAGGCGTTCCGGGCGGCGCTCGCGGCGATCGGGGTCACCGACGTCTACTTCGAGCTCTTCGACGGCACCCACATGAACATCGGGTACCGCTATCCGATCGCGCTGCGCTACCTGGCGGAGCGGCTGTCGCCCCCCGCCCCGTGACGGAGCGGAGGGCGACGCGCCGGTGTCTGCCCTAGCTGGTCGCGTTGAACTGGACGGCGGGAACGAGCCCGGTCCAGCAGTCGCCGCCGGCGTTGTCCAGGTTGAAGTCGCCCGGGACGAACGGCGAGCCGCAGCTGAAGCTGTCGACGCGCGTGTCCCAGAAGAGGCCACTCGGGTAGCGCTGCTGGCCTGCCCGCACCTTGGGGGCGAGACCGACGTTGAGCGAGTCCGTCGGAGAAGGCACGCCGAGCGGCTCGGGGCCCGAGGTGTTCGAGTTGTACGACACGCCCCAGACGACGTCCCTCGGGAGCTTCGTCTTCAGGCCCGTGAGGGTGAACCCGATCGTGTGGGCGAGGCCGTTGAAGCAGCCCTGGCCGTTCTTGAACCACTCGCCTGCCTGCGCGCCGGTGCAGTGCGGGCTGGCGGACGGGCGGTACGGAATCGAGAACGTCCGCGTCACGGTCGCGAGCAGCGGCCCGGGAGTGGTCTCATGGCTCGTCGGGTCGGTCGACGACGCCTTGTAGAGGTTCAGCGTGATCGGCGTCGTGAACGTCGCGCCCGGCGTCGTCACGCAGTCGCCGGTGTTCCACGCGCCGGACTGGCACGCCCAGCTCGAGAGCTGCACCGCGACCGACTTGAGCCTCGCAACCCGGCGCAGGATCACCTCGTCGCCGATCTGGTTGAAGCTGTACGCCTCGACACCGACGCTGGGGATGTTGCCGACGCCCGGCGCGGTGCTCGTGTAGAGGACGGAGTGGGGGACCGATGCCGACGCGCTCGCGGCGGTCAGTCCCAGAGCTGCAACGGCGAGCAGCCCCGCGACAAGGGAGCGAACGTGCACAGAAATGCCTCCTTCTTAAGGACGGGGGTTCGGATGCCCTGCTGGGAACCCTGGCCAGCGCGGAGCATCGTACACCGATTGACAGGAGACATGTCACCCGGATGGGGCATTTTCTTACAGCGATGCCAAAACCGGTTGCTCCGGTCGGCCGTAGGCGTCTCGAGATGACCGCGGGCGGGACGACGATCGGCGAGCTCGAGCTGGCCGACTGGCGGCGAGAGATCTTCGCGCTCTACGCACGCGTGCGCGCGAGCGACGATCCGGCCGCCGCCTGGGAGATGTGGCGGCGGACGCGCGACCGCCTGTTCGCCGAGCATCCCCAGTCGCCGCTGGACGACGCGGGGCGGGCCGCGTTCCGCGGGCTCCCCTACCACCGCTACGACCCGGGCTTCCGGGTCGCCGCCGACGTCGCCGCGACCGAGCCCGCCGAGCTCGAGCTGGCCACGAGCACCGGCGAGCCGTACCGCTTCCGCCGCTTCGGCTGCGCCCGCTTCGCCCTGTCCGGCGTCGAGCTCGAGCTGCCGCTGTACTGGCTCGAGGGCTACGGCGGCGGCCTCTTCCTGCCCTTCGCCGACCGCAGCAGCGGGCGGACGACGTACGGCGCCGGCCGCTACCTGCTCGACACCGTCAAGGGCGCCGACCTCGGCACCGCCGGCGGCCGGCTCGTGCTCGACTTCAACTTCGCATACAACCCATCCTGCGTCTACGACCCGGCGTGGACGTGCCCGCTTGCCCCGGCCGGGAACCGGCTGGACGTCGAGGTGCGCGCCGGCGAACGCGCCGACGGCTGAGCCGGACGCGCCGGAACCCCGTATCCTGGCACCGTGCCGCTCTACCGACTGGCCGACGACCTGCCCCGGTTGCGCGACGCCGTGCTCGTGGCGTCGTTCGACGGCTGGGTCGACGCCGCCGAGGCGGCCTCCCGGGCGGTCGGCCAGGTGGCGGGCGAGGCGACCGTGGTCGCGACCTTCGACCCCGACGCCGTGTTCGACTACCGCTCCCGCCGGCCGATGCTCGACGTGCAGGACGGCCGCCTGACCGAGCTGCAGTGGCCGGAGCTCGCAATCCGGCACGCGCGGGTCGACCGCCGCGACGTCCTGATCTTCTCGGGGGCGGAGCCGGACCTGCGCTGGCAGGAGCTTGCCACCGACGCGGTCGCGCTCATGCGCCGTCTGAACGTGGTGGAGTGGGTCAGCCTCGGCGCCGTGCCGGGGGCGGTGGCGCACACCCGGCCCGTGCCGGTCATGGCGACCGCGTCGGAGGACGGCCTGCTCGACGAGGCGGCCGGCCCCGAGGGGCTCCTGCGCGTGCCGTCGGCCGCGCTCTCGGTGCTCGAGATGGCGGTGACGGAGGCGGGCACCCCGGCGGTCGGCTTCTACGCCCAGGTGCCGCCGTACGCCAGCATCGGCTACGCGGCGGCGAGCATCGCGCTCGTGCAGCGGCTCTCGCGCCACCTCTCGATCAGGATCGACGTCGAGGCGCTGTTCGCCGAGGAGCGCGAGCAGCGTGCCCGCTACGACGCGGCCGTCGCCGGCGACGCGATGCTGCGCGAGACGGTCTCCCGGCTCGAGTCGGCAGCGGGCGACATCGAGTCCGAGCAGCTCCCGTCGGGCGACGATCTCGCCCGCGAGATCGAGCGCTTCCTGCGCCGTCAGGACGGCGGCGAGAACCCGTAAAGCAGGGCGCCGGGCGTCAGGCCGGTACGGGCGGCGCGGTGAAGAGCTCGACGGCCTCGAGCGCGATCGGCGCAGCCCCGAGGAGCACGTCGTGCGCGACCAGGCGGCCCTCGGCGCGGGCCTCGGTGGCCGACTCGGCGGCCATCGTGAACGCCACCGTGACCTGATCGGTCAGGGCGACGCGCACGGTGCAATCCGCCTCGGGGAGCCGATCCGCGAGCACCGCGCGGATCCGCTGCTCGACCCCGACGGCGGCGGCACCGGGCAGGTACGCGCTCGCCGTGAGACGGAATCTCGGCGTGGACAGCACACTGCCATGCTGTCACACCGCGGCCAAGTTTGCCGTACGACCGGACCGGCCTTGCAATAACTTGTAAAGTCTAGTGCGGCGTCGACCGTACCGGGGCGGCCTTCTCGAGGTGGACGAGCAGCGCGCCCACGACGCGCGGGTCGAAGTCGGCGCCGGCCAGCTCGCGCAGTCGCTCCCGCGCCGCCTCGGGCGTCAACGCCGCCTGGTAGCTGCGCTCCTCGCACATGGCGTGGTAGGCGTCGCAGGCGAGGATGATCCGGGCGCCGAGCGGGATGTCGTCGCCGGCCAGGCCGAGCGGGTAGCCCCTGCCGTCCCAGTGCTCGTGGCAGGCCCGGATCAGCGCCGCCGCGCCGGCCAGCGCGCCGACGGGGTCGATGATCTGGGCGCCGAGCTCGGGGTGGGCATGGATCAGGCGCCAGCCCTCGCTGTCGAGCGGGCCGCGGTTCCCCAGCACCCGCTCGGGAACGCCGATCTTGCCGAGGTCGTGGAGCGCGGCGGCATAGGTCAGGTCGCGCAGGTCGTCGCCGGCCATCCCCAGCGCCCGCCCGACCGCGGTGCAGTCCGACGTGAGCCGGTCGGAGTGCTCGGCCGTCTCGCGGTGGCGCAGCGCGAGCGCGCGGCCGAGGCATGCGACCGTCCCGGCGAGGGCATCGCGCTGCTCGGCCAGCAGGCGCTCGTTCTCGAGCGCGAGCAGCGCCTGGTCGGCGACGCCCAGCAGGAGCGCCTCCTCGGCTGCGTCGAAGGCGGCCCGCCGCTCGACGACGAGCAGGGCGTGGTTGCCCTCCCGCTCGCCGATCGGGACGACGCCCGCGACCTGGCCGCGGACGAGCGCCGGCGCCTCCTCCCGCATCAGCATCCGCAGCCGCCGCGACGCGGTCAGCTCGGCCGGGAGCGCGCCTCCGGGCACCTGCGTCACCATGGCCGAGCGGCGGCGGCCGGGGAAGCCGTGGGCGGACACGAGGGTGAACGCGCCGTCCGTCGCCTGCCAGGCCGAGACGCCGTCCTGGTCGACCAGCCTCGCCACGGCGAGGGTGAGCAGGTGAAGGACGCGATCCTCGCCGTGCTCGAGCGCGAGCGCCTGGCCGAGCTCCACGAGCGCGCGGCCGGTGCGCGCCGCCGTGCGCTCCTCGGTCACCCGCGCGGCGTGCGCGGCGGCCACGAGCGCCGTCTCGCACGCCGTCGCCAGATACGACAGCTCGTCGTCGGTGGCCGCGGCGCCCCGGGCGCAGACGATCACCCATCTCGGCGTCGCCGTGCCCGCGTATCCGAACCCGCCGGCCCGGGCCTCCCCGGCGCGCACCGCGGCGATGCGGGGCGCGACCGGCGGCTTGACAACCCCGCGCTGCGCCCAGGTGTGGCTGCGCCCGGCCACGTGCTCGTGCACGAGCACGCCGTCGAGCCGCAGGCGCGCGTGCAGCTCGCCGGCCAGCACGTCGGCGATGCCGCGCTGGTCGTCGGCCGCGGCGAGCGCGGCCAGGAACTCGCCCGTGAACCGAAGCGGGGTGACCGCCACGCTGCCCACCATCGAGCCAGGCTACCACTTGGCGGAAAATGCGATCCGCGCGCCGTCGCGCCGGCGATCCTCGAGATCCGGAGGATTACGGGATATCGGGCGCCGGAACTCCCGAAATCCTGCCAATTTCCCTGGAAAGCTGGGACGTCTCCGGGGCCGGGCGGGACTGGCCGAACGGGCTGCCCAGAACCGCCGCGGCGATCACGGCACGCGCCGCCCCTCCCGGGGTATGATCGTGCCCGACTGGAGTGTGCTTCCAGTCGCTTCAGGGGGTGGGGAGGCGCAGCTTGACGCGTTTTCAGGCTGCAGTAGGCTGGAAGTGATTGACATCTCCGGCTCGAAGGTCGCGGTGGACGTGGGGATTTCGAGATCAAGCATCGGGCTTCGTGCGTTCGCGGCGGCATGCCTCGCGGGCGCGTCGCTCTGCGCCGGCGTCGGCGCGGCGCTCGCCTCGAGCCCGCCGCCGCCCCCGCCCGCATCGCCCCCGCCCACGTCGGGGCCGACGGGCGGCGGCCCCTCGACGGCGACGACGCAGCCCACGGCCGGGTCGACGACCCAGACGCCTCCGCCCGACACCCGGGCGCCGGGCCGCGTGCTGGGGCTGCACGCGATCACGAAGACGCCCGGCAAGATCACGCTGCGGTGGTCGAACCCGCACGCCTCCGATCTCGCCGGCGTCATGATCAGGCGCGGCTTCGCGGCCTGCCCGGCAACGGCGGCCGACGGCGTGAAGATCGGCGGCACCGGCGTGCGCACCGTTCAGGTCGACACCGGCGCGGTCGACGACACCCGCTACTGCTATGCGGCGTTCGCCTTCGACTGGCACGGCAACTACTCGGCCGCGGCGATCGACCGCGGCGTGATCAACCACGGCGACCGGACGCCGCCCCGGCCCGTCACCGGCCTCGCGGTGGCGGCGAACGCCCGGGGCCAGATCGTCGTGACCTGGCACAACCCGCCGCACGCGGGCATCCGGTTCGACGCCGTGCGCCGCGCCGTGGCCCCCGCCTGCCCGACCGGACCGGCCGACGGCTCGCCGGTCGGCGGCGAGTCCCTCCGCCGCTCGCAGGTCGACACGTCGGCGAAGGCCGGCGTCACGTACTGCTACCGCGTGTTCGCGCTCGACGCGGCCGGGAACGCGTCGGCCGCCATGCCGGTCAAGGACATGATGCGGCCGAAGCCGGCGGCGGTGCACCACCCGGCCCCCGCGGGGGGCTCGGCCTCAGCGCCGAGCGGCGGGCTCACCTCCACGCTCATGCGCGGCGTCGCCATCGCCGGGTTCCTGATGGTGCTCGTCATGGTCGTCGCCACGATCGTCACGCGACGGCGCACCCATTCCAGCGCGTACGCCCACGCGGCGCGCGGCCAGCTCGCCCCCGCCCGCCAGTTCGGGCCGATGTCGGCGTCCGGACCGGGCGCCCTCGTGATCCCCGCGCTGGCCGTGCTCGGCTGCTGCGCCGCGGTCGCGCTCGTCCTGCTCAACCTCTGACCCGAAGGTTCCCATGCGTCGTCGTCTCGCTCTCGCGTCCACCGCCCTCCTCACCGTCGCCGTGGGCCTCGCGACGACCGGTTCGGGGGCGATGGGCATCACCGGCGGCGTGTTCGGGGGCCAGCCCGGCACCGTCGCGTTCGGCAACGTTGCGGCGAGCGCCCCGCAGACGATCACCGAGACGCTCACGAACACCGGCGCCGCCGCCGTCATGATCACGTCCACCAACGTCAGCGGCCCCGATCAGGGCGACTTCAAGCTCACCAACGACTCCTGCCAGAACACATCCGTCGACCCGAACGCCACCTGCTCGGTCGACGTGACGTTCACGCCGAGCTCGAACGGCTCCGAGAGCGCGTCTCTGGACATCGCCGACGACGATCCCAGCTCCCCCCAGAGCGTGCCGCTGAGCGGCACCGGGGTGGCCGACCAGTTCTCGGTGGCGGGCGGGCCGCTCTCCTTCGGGAACCAGCGCGTCGGGACGACCTCGACCAACCAGTCGGTCATCGTCACCAACAACACCGACTACGGCGCCAACCCGGCCAACGCGAATCTGACAGGGGCGAACGCCGGCGACTTCAACGCGTCCGGGTGCTCGGGCACCGTCCCGGGTGGCAACACGAACAACACCTGCACGGTCGACGTGGAGTTCGCGCCTCTGGCCACGGGCACGCGCAGCGCGACCCTGAACGTCGCCGGCCAGCAGGTCAGCCTGACCGGCATCGGCACGGATCCCAGCGCGAACGTGTCACCGGGGAGCTTCAACTTCGGCAACCAGCCGCTGCACGTCGTCTCGCCGACCCAGACGATCACGCTGCAGAACAACGGCAACGGGCCGCTCACCTACTCCAGCGTCGGGGTGGGCGGCGCGAACCCCGGCGACTTCTCGGTCAGCGACACCGACTGCGCCGCCCAGGTCACGCTCGCGCCGAACGGCTCGTGCGCGATCACGGTCGCCTTCAACCCGACGGCGACCGGCGCGCGGTCGGCCGTCATCACCGTCTCGGACGACGATCCCCAGAACGGCACGCAGAACGTCAACGTGTCGGGCACCGGCACGCCCTCGTCGGTCGGCTTCTCGCCCGCCTCCGTGACATACACCAGGGCGATCCCCGCCGGCACCTCCTCACCGGGTCACGTGGTGACGATCCGGAACCTGACGAACAGCCAGATGCCGATCCTTTCGACGGCGCTCGGCGGCCCCAACCCGAAGAACTTCATCCGCTCGGCCGACACCTGCACCGGGCAGGTGCTCCAGCCGAACGCCACGTGCACGATGCACGTCGCGTTCACGCCGTCCGCCTCCGGCCGGCGCACCGCCGTCCTGTCGGTCACCGACAACGGGGCCGTCGGCCCCCACACCCACCAGGTGACGCTGACCGGCACCGCCACGGCGCCGAAGAACCCGAAGAACGTCCGCGGCACCGTCGGGTGCAGATCGGTGACGGTGACATGGGTGCCGAACACGGCCACGCGGTTCGCCGGCACGATCGTCGTGCGCAACCACGCCCGCTACCCGACCAGCCCCGGCGACGGCACCGTGCTCGCCCACTCGTCCGGGGTCGCCCACGACCGCGGCCTGAAGCACTTCTCCAACTACTACTACCGGGTCTTCGCGAAGTACCACTCGCTGACGCACAAGGGCCAGCTCAACTACTCCAAGGGCGTCCGCCTGCGCGAGCACACCGGCGAGGTCTGCACGCCGCAGAACGGCGCGCGGCTGCGCAACCTGCGGCCGCGGTTCACCTGGCTCCCGTACCCGACCGAGAACGGCTACGCGTTCGTGCTCCAGCGCGGGAAGACGACGATCTGGATCAACTACACGCGCAAGACCTCGTGGCAGATGCCGGCGACGTGGCGCTACCGCTCGCGCACCCACCGGCTGGCTCGCGACCGAAGCTACACCTTCTACCTGTACGCCTACCCGGCCGCGCACCCGGACGGCATCTTCATCGGCAAGACCAGCTTCCGCGAGCGCTGAGCCCGGTCACGGCGGCCGGTAGCCGAGCGCGACCGAGGTGAAGAAGACGATCTGGGCGGTCGGCGCGAAGACGACGTAAGCCCGGTGCCAGGACTCGCGCCGCAGGCCGATGTCGGCCATCGCGAACGCGAGCGGGAACGCCACGAGGCCGAAGCGCCCGACCGACTGGAGCACCGACGAGAGCAGCGGCATCGCGAAGACGCCGGCGACGAACAGCACGTCCTCGGCCCGCGTCGCCCGGAAGCGCTCCTGCCGGATGAGCGGGACGAGCAGCGCCAGGTAGGCGATCACGGTGAGGCCGCGGGCGAGGAAGAACACGTCGCGGGTGGTGGCGAAGCGCCAGAACTGGTCGCCCAGGCTGACGAGCGGGAAGGCGGGGTGGCCGCCCCAGTGCGACTGCACGTGCACCATCCCCAGCGGATCGCCGGCCGAGTGCTGGAGCCATGCCGCCTGGGTGCAGAACGCCGCCACCGGGGCGGCCGCCAGCACCCACGCCGACACCGTCCGCCGCCGCCAGGCCCGCAGCGCCAGGGGCGGCACGAGCGCGAGGCCGGTGACGCGGGTCAGCCCCGCGGCGTAGGCGAGCGGCGTGGCCGCCAGGTCGCGCTCGCGGTCGGAGAGCACGAACAGCCACACGGTGAAGGCCAGGAACGGGCCCTCGCTGTAGGCCATGGTGAGCGCGAAGGCGTACGGCGAGAGCACCAGGTACAGGATGCTGCGCTTCGCGTGGTCCTCGGACAGGCGGTCGCGGGCAAGGACGTACATCCCGGCCAGGGCGGCGAGCACCGCCAGGTTGGCAACGAGCAGCGCCGCCACCGCGTCGCCGACCTGGGCAGCCTCGCGCACGGCCCGGATCGCGAGCGGGTAGAGCGGGAAGAACGCCTCGATCTTGCCGGGGTGGTAGCCGACGTGCGAGATGCGGATGTAGAAGACCGAGTCCCACCCGGTCACG
>Ga0068856_100006497_pt1 | contig 11465 bp, 10 predicted proteins | sample KBSCornC62_FD_66595 | JGI IMG/M metagenome (GOLD analysis project Ga0068856, IMG submission 66595) | Corn rhizosphere microbial communities from Kellogg Biological Station, Michigan, USA - KBS Corn C6-2 | ecosystem: Host-associated > Plants > Roots > Rhizosphere > Soil ... | reverse complement strand
TCACCGCGCCCACCAGATCGTCGGCCAGCTCGTGCTCGAAAGTATCAAGAGCGGTAAGAAGCCGTCTCAATGGACCGGCGCCGAACTCGCCGCCTTCGCTCCCGAATTCAAGCCCGAAATGGCGCGCCTGCTTAATCCGCTGGAAGGCATGAAAAGCCGCGCTCTCGAAGGCGGCACCGCTCCGGCCGCAGTGGCGCGCGCCTTGAAAGAAGCGCGCACACGCCTCAAAGCCCTCGAAGAACGCATCAGCGCACTCGTATGAACAAGAGCTTTCGCCAGGGCCAGATCCTCCAGATTGTCCGTAGCAAGGAGATCTATACGCAAGAGGAACTGGCGCGTGAGCTCGGCGAACGCGGCGTGCAAACCACGCAGGTCACTCTATCCCGCGATATGCGCGAAATCGGCTTGGTCAAAACAGCCGATGGCTATCGTCAGTTGGCGGCTGAAAAAAACGGCCCCGAACTGGCTAATGTGGTGGACGACTTTCTGCAGGACATCCGTGTGGCACAGAACCTGGTGGTGCTCAAGACCTCACCGGGTAACGCCAATTCGCTCGCGATCGCCATCGATCGGGAGGAGCTGGAGGAAGTAGTAGGAACCGTGGCGGGGGACGACACCGTACTCGTGGTCACATCGGACAACGAGGCTGCCGCGAAGTTCCACCAAAAAATGCTCACGTTTATTTCCGATTAAAGAACCGCAACCGTGGGAGCGCAAAGGGCGCGGATGTACGCCGACAGACAATGAAGGAACTCACTGACTGTTCGGGCGGCACGCTTGATATCGCGCCCGTTTTGCGCGTGTTCCTCAGAAGTGGAGTATTTACGACCGCTGCGGCAAAATCGTCACGCCATACCGCTTGGCCACCCGCACCATCTCCGGAATGCTCACCAGCGGTACGTAATCCGGTAGAGCCAGTTTGCCGGCCGGCTCGCCTAAATCGCGAAAATAGCCTTCAAAGCCGCCTGGGGTTACATAGACGATCGCACGCGCAAAATTCGAAGCAATTTTAAACGTATGCGGCACTCGGCGTGGCAGAAATGCCGAATCGCCGGCATCGAGCGTCATCTCCTCGCCGTCGCGATAAGCCTGCAGCCGCCCTTCCAGCACATAGAACATTTCGTCTTCGTTCTCATGCACATGGAGGGGAGGTTCGCCGCCGGGACATCCGCTCATTTCAAAGAGCGCGAATTTACCGTCCGTATCTCGCGAATCGGCATGCACCGTAATCAGCGCTCCCCGAAACCAGATGGAGCGCGCCAGGCGGGAGTCGGTGGAAGTTTGTTGTAAAGAAAGCAGGGCGGTGCCCATTTTTATGTCCTCGCCTATATATGCGGAAGGCGAGAGCGTTTTGGCTCACCGGCGCAGCATTTCCCGCTTCAGAAACGCTTTGGCCACCGCCCAGTCGCGTTTCACCGTCGCCGGCGAAATTTCGAGCGTATCCGCCGTTTCTTCGATCGTCAGCCCGGCAAAATAACGCAGCTCGACAATCCGGCTCTGCTGCGGGTCGTGCCGCGCCAGCAGCGCGAGGGCGTCGTCAAGCGCCACAAGGTCCACATCCTTGTCATCGGCCGGCTCCATGGCGTCGCTCAAGGACAGCTTGAAAGAATCTCCGCCGCGCTTGGCCGCCACGCGCGCGCGTGCATGATCGACCAGAATTCGCCGGATCAGCTCGGCCGCGAGCGCATAGAAATGATTTCTATTCCGCCACTCCATGCCGGAGCGCTGATCTACCAGCCGTAAATACGCCTCATGTACCAAAGCCGTGCCTTCCAGCGTGTGGTCTGGACGCTCGCGCCGCAGATACGCCTTCGCCAGCCGGCGGAGCTCGTTATAGACCAACGGTGTCAGCGCTTCGAGCGCGTTCGGGTCGCCTTGGCCCCAGCGCGCGAGCAGCCGGGTTACCTCTTCTGGAGCATCGTTTTGCGGAATGTCGCTCACTGCCGCGCCTTTCGATCCTGAATCAGCAGAACATCGGCCGAAATCAACCCGCGCGAATAGACCATGCGTCCGTCTTTCGCCCAATCGAACGCGTAAATATCGCCCGAAGTGAAGGACGTGATCGCGTATGGTGGGCGGCCATCAATGGGCTGCAGCCATATATTGGAAGCGCCGTTGGCGTAGTCGATGAAGCCGATCGCATCGCCTTTCGGAGTCCAACGCAAACGTGTGTCCGGTTTCGCGTCGGGTGTCGGAGTGTAGGTCCGCAAAGGCTCGCCGCCCTCCGGAGAAAAAATCGCCAGCTGCCAACGCGGATTGCTGGCCGTTGGACTGTACCAGGCGGCTATCTTGTCGTCGACGGGGGAAACCGCCGGATGCATTACCGCCGCGTTCGTGAGCCGCACCGGAGGGCCCCCGTCCGCGGGAGTTTTCCAGACATTAAATGCGCCCCTGGCATCCGACTGATGGAACACCACAAATTTACCGTCTCGCGTAAATTGCGGCCAATTGCCGTCGCGAAGACTAACGCTGAGTTGGCGCGCATCGCTGCCGTCCGCATTCATCCGCCAGACATGCCAATTGCCGCTTCGGTTGGAGTGAAAGGCGATCGCCTTTCCATCGAAAGACGATACCGGCGCATAGTTTCGTCCGGCACCTGAGGTAAGCTGCCGCTCTCCGGTTCCATCCTGGTTCATGACCCAAATATCGGCCGGGCCGCGGGCATCGGAGGCGTAGAGAATGTGGCCGTCATTTGTCCAGGAAAGATCGAAATAGCGGCCGCTCCCGGGAGTGATCTGATCGGCATGCGCCCAATCGTTGGGTTGGGTCACATAGATATTCGAAACCGTCTGCGCTTCCACGGAAACTAGCTTAGAATTGTCCGCGGTCACAGCGGCGCCATAGTAATTTTCGAAATCGTTGCCGATGCGGCGGACCTCGCCTCGCGGATACGGTACATACCAGATCTGCTCGAAAGACGATTCCTGGTCCTGCGCTGTCAACGCTAGGGCGGACCTGTCGTGTGTCCATGCGATGCTCTGCACTACCTGCCATCGGGGCGTCTCGACGGCGCGCCTTGCGCTCGTCTTGACGTCGATAACAAAGATCCGGATAAGAAAACCTTTCGTGTCTCTTTGCTCCACCGCGTACGCGATGAAATTTCCGTCGTCCGACCAGGCCGGCTTCGCCGTTCGTACGAAGCGCTCCGGATATTTGTAGGAAGTGAGCACGCGGCGTTGTCCCGTACTAGTCTCGGTGATCCACAGGTCATCCTGACCCGCGGAATCGTCTCCTTCCACCGATACCGTGCGCCGGGCATCGAACGACAGCGAAACCGGTCCCGGAAAAGTCCCCAAAACGCGGCGTGGCACCCCGCCCGCAACCGGGATGACGTAAAGCTGGCGATTGCCAGGCTGCTTGGGTGCGAAATTGACATAGGCTACTTCCGCGCCGCCCGCAGTGAAAGACAAGCCGTTCACGTACCCGGACATCGGCGGAGTGAGTTCCGAGGAGCGCCCGGTGGCCAGGTCGCGCCGCAGCATGCCCGGTGATGCGCCGAACATGGCGGTGTACACCAGCGTTTTCCCGTCGGGCGAAATCGTGGCTGAATCGGCCATGCCATTGGAGGTGAGCTTGGTAAATTTCGGGTCCGAGAAAGGTGTCGGCCGGCTGTGATCGCCCGTCCACCAGGCGCCTGCGCAAACGAGCGCCAGAAGTGCGGCGATCGCCGCCCATCCCGCATAGGAAACCCGGCGACGCGGCGGATTTGCCTCCGCCTGGGTCTTCTGGATGAGCTTCTTAAAACGCGGCTCTTTGCGGAGGGAATCCCAGCGCGGGTCCACCTCCAGCCAGGTGATCCACCAGTCGCGGTCTGCCGCGGCTTCTTCCAGACAGCCCAGAGCGGTCTCGGTCTGGCCCGTCGCCAAAAACGCCGCCGCTCGGTCGTAGCCGGAAATATAACGCTGTTTCGCCATCTGCTCAATCTCGTCTCGCAGCGTGACCGCGCTCTGGCGATTGCCGCACGCTACTTCGGCCTGCGCGAGAGCGCATAGCGAGGCCGCGCTGCGGTCACTCAAATCGGACGCCCGTCTAGCCGCCGCCAATGCCTGCGCATTCTGCCCTGTCTGCAGGTAACACCAGACGAGCATCTCCTGAATCACGGGAGATTTCCGCAGTTCGCGCGCCGCGTCCAGCAAAAGACGCAGTGCAGTCTGAAAGTCCCTGGCGTTGTAATAAACGAAACCCAGCGCGGCGGCAATCACCGGAGAATTAGGGTCGACCTTATGGGCGCGCTCGAGATTCGCAATCGCCAGTTCCGGGCGGTTGCGTGCCGAATTCAGCAGTCCGAACCAATGATGCGCGCTGGCGTAATCGGGGTTGCGAATGATGGCGAGATTGAAATGCTGTTCGGCGGCCGCATAGTCGCCGCGATAGGCCCAAAGCGCGAATGCCAGCGACGCATGCGCTTCCCCTAGCGTGGAATCGAGGCGCACGGCGGTTTCGGCCGACTGCAATGCCGCCGCGAAACTTTCGGCGGGCGGCAAACCGCCCCACAGCCCGAGGCGCAAATAATAATCCGCCACGCCGGCGTGCGCGCGCGCATAGTTCGGATCAGCTGCAATTGCTGCCATGAAGCACACCAGCGCTTGCGCCAGCTCTTCCTGATTGGTGGAACTGCGGCTCCAATGCCAGCGGCCGCGCAGATAGCTTTCATGCGCGCGGCTGCTCACCGTTCCAGAGTGCGTAAGCTGCTCGCGCTCTTCCCCCGTCAGATGCGGTATCAGCGCATTCGCAACCTGCTCGGCGATCGAGTCTTCAAATTTCAGAAGATCCTTCGCCTGCTCATCGAACTGCGCCGCCCAAACCGAAATTCCGGCTTCGGCGAAAACCAGTTGCACGCTGGCGCGCATGTATTCGCCGGCCATATGGATCGAGCCCTCGAGAACATATTGGACGCGCAAATCCTTCGCCGCTCGCACAGCTTCGATCCCGTTCGAATATTTCAATACCGCGCTCGGCGGCGGAATCGAGAGCCGCTCCAGCCGGCTTAAGCGTGTAATCAGCGCATCGGTGACTCCCGAAGCTAGAAAACCGTGGCTGTTGCTCTGGTCGCCCAACACCCGGAAGGGAAGAATGGCTATCGAGACCTTCGCGGTACGATCTTGCGGGAGAAATGCGGCATGCGCGGCGCTCTGGGGCGGCGCGCCGTTCAGGTAGCGGTGGATATCGGTTGCAAACGCCTCTACCGACGCATATCTCTCGCGCGGATCCAGACGAATCGCATTGAACACGATCGCTCGCAAATGCAGCGACAAATGCGCATCCTGCGTATGTTCGTCATCCGAAACACGGCGTTCGAACGTGCCCAGGTTGGGTCGCTCGCCGCAGAGCAGCTCGTACAGAATCACCCCTAGCGAATAGACGTCACTCGCCGGTGTGGCTGGATCGCCGCGCATCTGCTCCGGGCTCGCATAAGCGGGTGTGAGCATGCGAAAGCCGGCAATCGTCGCCTCGTTATTGCTCTTGGAAATCTCCGCACCCATGATCTTGGCAATGCCGAAATCCAGCAGCTTCGGAGAGCCGTCGCGCTTTACCAGGATGTTGCCCGGTTTCAAATCCCGATGTATGATGTTGCGCTCATGCGCATACTCCACGGCCGAACAGATTTTCAAAAACAGGTGCAGGCGGTCTCTGGCGGCCAGCGAATTGGCGTCGCAATATTGCGTGACGGGCTGGCCCTCCACGTATTCCATGACGAAGTACGGAAGTCCCTTCTCCGTCGTGCCGCCGTCGATTAGCCGCGCGATATAGGCATTCTCGAGGCGGGCGAGAATCTGGCGTTCGTTGCGAAACCGGCGAATGGCGAATTCATTGGCCGCGCCGTCGCGGATCAGTTTGATCGCTACTCGTTTATCAAATTCACTGTCGGCGCGAGTGGCCAGGTACACCGCGCCCATGCCGCCTTGGCCGATTTCCTGCTCTATCCGGTAAGCTCCGATTCGCGTTCCCGGCACGACCGGTTCCGCCGGGGATTCTGGCGCGTCCGTGTTGAACAGCGATCGGGCTGAGCCCAGTGGATTTTCGAGGAAGTCGCCGGTCTCCTCATACGCCGCCAGCAGCGACAGGACTTCCCGCCGGATTTCTTCATTACCGCATTCCCGCTCTACAAAGGCGTTGCGTTCGGCGCCTTGGAGCGCCAGCGCCGCCTCAAAAAGCTGCTTAATAGCGGTCCAACGGCTGCCCGTTGTGTCAGCTCGCCCTTCCGGGGGGAGTTGTAGCGGGTCACTGATCATACAGCTGGTCCCCGGCGAGCCCGCATCTTGGTGTACTGCTTAGTATTTCACTTTTCTATCGCCCGGCTCAACTACCTCGCCTGGACTCACTCGCAGCCCCGAAACTGAACCGCCCGCGGTAGCAGGGGCCCCTGACCCAAACTACAAGAGGAGAAAACCGAACCAGAGATACGCGTCTCCGATCAACGTGCATGCCAGCGCAACAAATCGGATCGGCGGATACTGCTTTTTCATAACTCCTCCACCTGCTACCGCGCCAATTTTGGCCCGGAAGGCTCACCCAAATGCCGGAATTTTTCGTGCTACCATGCGGGTAGCTCCGCAAAGTGCGGGAAACAAAGGTGAACCGCGCGTGCGCGCAGGGCAATAGGTAGGGATCCAATCGGGGCCATGTGCGCAGGACAATAGAGCGAAAGCTGACTTTAGGGCGAGTGCAGATTCTTCCATCCATATTCGCGGCGGACTTCGTACGGTTGGGGGAGGAGATCCGGCGCGTCGAGCAGGTCGGCGTCGGCATGATCCACGTCGACATCATGGATGGCCATTTTGTGCCGAATTTCACTATGGGCACGCCGATAACTGAATCCATCCGGCGCTTCACACACGTCAAACTGGATCATCATCTGATGATCGAAGATCCCGACACGTATGCCCCGATTTTCATCAAGGCCGGAGCCGACTGCGTCAGCGTCCATCAGGAGGTCTGCCGCAACCTGGACCGCACCTTGCATATGGTTCGCGAACAAGGGGCGAAAGCCGGTGTGGTCATCAATCCCGCCACGCCCGTCAGGCAGTTGGAGAATGTGCTCGACATTGTGGATTACGTGCTGGTCATGAGCGTAAATCCCGGCTATGGAGGACAGAAGTTTATCCCGAACTCCCTGCGCAAGGTGCGGGAATTGGCCCAAATGCGGGAACAACGGGGATTGGATTTTGCCATCGAAATCGATGGCGGGGTGGGGATGGAAAATATTGCGGATGTAGCGCGGGCGGGAGTAGATTGGGTGGTTGCGGGGTCTTCGGTCTTCCACGCGCCCGATCCGGCACAAGCGGTCCGCGAAATGCAGCGTGCAGCCGAAGAGGCGCTTTCAGTCAAGGTATAGCTTTTCTATGGTTTTTAACAAGTTCTTGCCGCGCTTTGCGAAAAGCGGCACAGGAGGCGGTGGCCTCCTCCCAACAGGAGATAAGCATGCTGCCACCGCCTTCCGTTGTGCGCCTCCAACAAAGAAGGTGGCCCTTGCGGCGCTTTCCCTTGCGCTGCTCGCCTCGTGCATACACAAAAAGTACGATACGCCTATTACCAAAGACACGCAGCAGCCCGACAAAGTTCTCTTCGACCGGGCCATACACGATATCGAGCGTGGCCGCTATGAAGTCGCCCGCATTTCGCTCAACACGTTGATGAACACCTACGAATCCAGCGAGTATCTGGCGAAGGCCAAGTTGGCCGTCGCCGATAGCTGGTTCCGTGAAGCCGGTCCCAATGGCATGGCCCAAGCCGAAGCCGAATACAAGGATTTTCAGCTTTTCTATCCGGACATGGAAGAAGCCGCCCAAGCCCAGAGCCGCGTCTGCGACATCCACTACAAACAAATGGACAAGAGCGACCGGGATTCGCTGCAGACCCTTCGGGCCGAGACCGAATGCCGCGCCCTTCTGGTGCGCTATCCCAACAGCAAATTCGTGCCGGCCGTCACACAAAAATTACGCGACATTCAAGAGAGCCTGGCCGAGCACGAGTACGTAGTCGGCAACTTCTACTGGAAGCGTGAAATGAATCCGGCCGCGGCCAATCGTCTGAACTCGCTTGTCGACCAGTATCCGCTGTACAGCAAGGCCGGGGAAGCGCTCTACGAGGCTGGCGATTCTTACTCCAAGATGGGCCCGCGCTTCCGCAAACAAGCCGGTGAGATGTTCGGCCGTGTCGTGAGCGACTATCCGTTGAGTGAACGGGCAAGCGAAGCCAAGCAGCGCTTGCAAGACATGGAACTGCCGGTTCCGCCCGTCAATCAGGCCGCTCTCGAGCGGGAAAAGTGGGAAGAAGGAAATTATCATGCTCCGAGCATGGTGCATAAGTCGTTCGGGTGGATCAATGGCGGGCCCGATGTGAGCCACGCCGCTCACTCCGGCAACCCCACCATGACCGATCCGAAGAAAACTCTTCCCGCCAGCATTCCGGTTGTCAACAATCAGGAAACGGCCAGCAACACGGCAGGTACCGGAACCACCGATGTCAGCGCTACCCAGGTCACCGGCAACAGCGCCCTTGATACCAAGCCGGATGCTCGCATTACGACCGAGGGCACAACCCCGGAGCCCGCCCCCAACCCCGGCGCCTCCTCTCAGCAGCAGCCCTTGCCGACCAATCGCGATAAAGAGCTGGAGCAGCAACGGAAAAAGCAGGCAAAGCAGCTCGAAAAACTGAATAAGAAGAAAAAGAAGTCGAAGCAGGAAACCGAGAAGCCAACTCCGGCGACTGTTCAGCCGGCAGCCGACGCTCCACAAAGCTCCAATTCCGCGCAAGAATGAGCCGCATTCTGCTGGCTGACGATAGTCCGCAGGCCTTGCGCCTCGCCGAACAAATTTTGAGATCTCAGGGCATCGAGGTCGTCAGCGTGACCGACGGCGCCATCGCCCTCCGCCGCCTGAGTGATGTAAATCCTGATTTGTTCATTACCGACGTCTATCTGCCCACCAAGAACGGCTTCGACCTGGCTCGCTACATGAAAACGCAGCCGGAATATCGCGACGTTCCGATCGTGTTTGCAGCCGGGCCGGCGGATGTGTTCGACGAGCAGGACGCGAAAAACGCCGGCGCCGAAGTGATCCTGCGCAAGCCGTTTGAGGCTTCCGCATTGCTGAGTACAGTTCAGGAACTGTTCGAAAAAAGCGCCGCCGCGAAAAACAGCGGAAGCGCGGCTCCGGGCGGCGGGCTGGATCGAAACAGCATCCGCGCCGCAGTGACGCTTGCACTGGACAGCGCCATGCCCGCGATGATCGAAGAACTCACCGAGCGCGTCGTGCTGGCCCTTTCCCATCGCAAGTAGCGTCTACTATGAACGAAGGAGCAATCGCCACATGCCCGACAACAGTTTCGATATCGTCTCCAAAATTGACCTCAATGAAGTCTTGAATGCTGTTCAGCAGACCTCCAAAGAGGTCCAGACACGCTACGACTTGAAAACCAGTCATTCGTCCGTTGAGCTGAACCAAAAGGAGAACAAGATTCTGCTGGCCAGCTCCGACGAGTACAAACTGAAAGCGGTCACGGAAATCCTGGGCCAGAAACTGGTGAAGCGCAACGTGCCGCTTAAAGGCTTGCAGTACGGTGAGATCATTCCGGCTTCGGGCGGCAGCGTCCGCCAGGAAATTACACTCCAGCAAGGCGTCTCGACCGAGAAAGCGAAGGATATCGTCAAGCTTCTCAAAGACAGCAAGCTGAAAGTGCAGGCGAGCATTCAGGGCGATACGGTGCGCGTCAGCGGCAAAGATCGCGACACGCTGCAGCAGGCCATCGCCATATTGAAGTCTAAGGATTTCGGCATAGACATGCAGTTCACCAATTACCGCACCAATTAATGGCGCGGCGAATCGAGACGCTCTTTCTTGCCGGGCTCAGCGGCCGGCTCGAAGCACTGCTGGAAGAACCGGAGAGCGGCGATCCGCGCGAAGCTGCGGTTGTCTGCCATCCCCATCCGCAGTTCGGTGGAACGATGCACAACAAAGTCGTGTACCGGCTGGCCCGCGGTCTGCGGAAAGCCGGCTGTGTCGTGTTGCGCTTCAACTATCGCGGAGTCAATTTAAGCGAAGGCGAATACGACGACGGTATCGGCGAAACAGACGATGCTCGCGTAGCTCTGCGCGAATTGGAAAGACGCTATTTGGGTCTGCCGCTGCTGGCGGCTGGCTTCTCCTTCGGTGCCCGGGTGGCACTGCGTCTGGCATCGCAGGAAGCGGGAGTCGCGCGCGTGATAGCGGCCGGATTCCCCACCCGAATCGCCGAGCGCGATTTCGCCTACCAGGTCCATGTCCCGAAATACTTCATCCACAGCACCCACGACGAATTCGGCCCGGGGCCGGCGCTGCAGGAATTCTTTGCGAGCCTGCCAGAGCCGAAAAGCCTCAGATGGATCGAAGCCGGCGATCACTTCTTTCGTGACGCGCTGGATGTCTTCGAAGCCGCTGTAGAAAAAATCGGCGCGCGATAAGACGATAAACTCTCACTGTCTATGCCCGCATTGCATCGCTTTCATTCGCTGTTTGCCCTTCTCCCCTTAGCACTGGCGGCGCAATCCGTGCCGCCCGCTCTGGTATCTCCCCCCGCCCGCCCGCCGCAGATCGGGTCGAATGGCGAAAAGCTCCTAGGCATGCCGAAATTTCATGATCCTGCGCCCTACGATATCGACGAGCACACCGGTTACAAGCAGATCTTCGATGGTAGGAGTTTCACCGGCTGGGACGCCGACCCCTCCATCTGGCGCATCGAAAATGGTGTGATGATCGGCGAAACGCTCGAAGGCAAGCCCAAAGGTAACAACTACATCGTCTATCGCGGCGAGAAAACACGCGACTTCGATCTGAAATTACAGATGAAAATCGAAAAAGGAGGGGGCGGCGGCATCCAATACCGCAGCGTCACCGGTGTACCCTGGACGCGCCCGCAGCCCGCAGGGCAGCCTCCTTATGATCTGAAGTTCATGATGACCGGCCCGCAAGCCGATTTCTGGTTCCCTGTCCGCGCGTCGGCCGCCGACTACACCGGCCAATGGTATTCGGAAAACACCATGCAAGGCATCCTGGCCTATCGCGGCCAGGTCACGCAGGCTCTACCCGGCCAACCCAATCGCCTGGTCGCCAATATCGGCGACAAGCGCGCGCTCGGCGGCTACGTGAAAGTGAACGAATGGAACGACTACGAAATCATCGCCCGTGGCGGCGTCATGATGCACATCATGAACGGGCAATTAATGTCGATCTTCATCGATGACAACCAAGACTCCGTCAATAGCCAACCCGGCCTGATCGGATTTGAAATCGAAAGCCAGCCATGCATGATCTCGGTGCGCGACATCTGGCTGCGTAAATTCGACTAGCGCTTATGAGGCGTCACTTCCTGATCCATTTCGCCCCTACTTTCCGCGTTTCTAACTGAACGCAAAATGCTCAAACCAAGTCACCGGCAGACGCAAAATGGAATTCTCAGTCGGCGCTTTCCGCTCATCGCAAAGCGCT
>Ga0068856_100006496_pt1 | contig 11467 bp, 10 predicted proteins | sample KBSCornC62_FD_66595 | JGI IMG/M metagenome (GOLD analysis project Ga0068856, IMG submission 66595) | Corn rhizosphere microbial communities from Kellogg Biological Station, Michigan, USA - KBS Corn C6-2 | ecosystem: Host-associated > Plants > Roots > Rhizosphere > Soil ... | reverse complement strand
GCTCGATCTCCAGCTGCTGGATCCGCCGCTCGACCTCGTCGATCTCGGTCGGCACCGAGTCGATCTCGATCTTCAGCCGCGAGGCGGCCTCGTCGATCAGGTCGATCGCCTTGTCAGGGAGGAAGCGGTCGGCGATGTAGCGCTCGGAGAGGGTCGCGGCGGCGACGATCGCCGAGTCGGAGATGCGGACGCCGTGGTGGTTTTCGTAGCGCTCCTTCAGCCCGCGCAGGATCGCGATCGTGTCGTTCATGTCGGGCTCGTCGACGAGGACCGGCTGGAACCGCCGCTCCAGCGCCGCGTCTTTCTCGATGTGCTTGCGGTACTCGTCGAGCGTGGTCGCGCCGACCGCGCGCAGCTCCCCGCGGGCCAGCATCGGCTTCAAGAGGTTGGCGGCGTCGACCGCGCCTTCGGCGGCGCCGGCGCCGACGATCGTGTGGAGCTCGTCGAGGAAGAGGACGATCTGGCCCTCGGCCTGCTGGACTTCGTTAAGCACCGCTTTCAGCCGCTCCTCGAACTCGCCGCGATATTTCGAGCCGGCGAGCAGTGAGCCGATGTCGAGCGCGATCACGCGGCGGTCGCGCAGGCTCTCGGGCACGTCGCCCTTGACGATCCGCTGCGCCAGCCCCTCGACGATCGCCGTCTTGCCGACGCCGGGGTCGCCGATCAGCACTGGGTTGTTCTTGGTCCGGCGGGAGAGGACCTGGATCACGCGGCGGATCTCCTCGTCGCGCCCGATCACCGGGTCGAGCTTGCCGCTCTCGGCCTCGGCGGTGAGGTCGCGGCCGAATTTCTCCAGCGCCTGGGCGTTGTCCTCGGCGTTCGGCGAGTTGACCTTCGCCGGGCCCTGCACGGCCTTGACCGCGCGCTCGAGCTCCTCGCGGCCGGGCAGCAGGTCGGAGACGCCGGAGCCGTCCTCGGCCAGCGCTAGCAGCAGGTGGCCGACGGTGATGTAGCTGTCGCCGAACTTCGCCATCTCCCCCTCGGCGGCGCGGACGACCCGCGCCAGGTTGGGCGACATCCGCGGCTCTTCGCCGCCGCTGACGGTCGGCAGCTTCCCGATCGCGTCCGTGGCCCCGGCCCGGACGGTCGCCGGGTCAGCGCCGACCCGCTGCAGGACCGCGACCGCCATCGATTCGGCCTGGTCGAGCAGGGCGAGCAGCAGGTGGGCGGAGGCGATCTCCGGGTGGCTGCGGGTGCGCGCCAGCTCCTGCGCCGTCGCCACCGCTTCCTGCGATTTGACCGTGAACCTGTCCGCCTGCATCAGCCCGTCTCTCCGTTCTTCTGGTTCCCGTTCGTTTTGATCTCCTCGATCTGTTTGCGCAGCCGCTCGTTTTCGGCCCGCAGCCTCTGCACCTGCGCTTCCAGCGCCAGCACCGTTTCCACCCCGGCCAGGTTCAGCCCCTCGGCGGTCATCTGCTGGATCCGCCGCAGGCGCTCGACGTCGCGCTGGGAGTAGAGGCGGGTGTTCTTCGGTGAGCGCTTCGGCGCGATCAGCCCGCGCTGCTCGTAGATCCGCAGGGTCTGCGGGTGCATCTCGGCCAGTTCGGCGGCGACCGAGATCATGAACACGCCCTGGTCCTGGTCGAAGGTCGCCTTCACCCGCCGCCGGTAGGTGGCCATCAGCGGGCCGCCTTTCGCAGCAGCTCGGCCCGCTGGTCGCCGCCGTTCAGGGTCTCGGCCAGCTTGTCGACCGCCTCGCGCTGCTCGTCGCTCAGCTCGGTCGGCATCTGGATCTCGAGCCGGTAGCGGATGTCGCCGTTGCCGCCTCTTTTCTTCGGCGGACCCTCGCCGCGGAGGCGCTGGACCGAGCCGTGCTTGGTCCCCGGCGCGACCTTGATCTTCTTCGTGCCGCTAAGCGTCGGCACCTCGATCGTGCCGCCGCGCAGCGCCTCCGGCACCGTGATCGGCACCGCCACCTCGAGGTTGCCGTCGTCGAGCCGCTTGAAGACGGGGGAGGAGGCGACACGGGTGGTCACGTAGAGGTCGCCGGGCGGGCCGCCGCGGGGGCCGTCCTCGCCCTTGCCGGCGAGGCGGATGCGGCTGCCGTCCTTGACCCCGGCGGGAACGTTGACTTTGTAGCGCTTGGTCTGCTGGGTGAGGCCGGAGCCGCCGCAGGTCGGGCAGGGGTCTTCGATGATCTGCCCCGAGCCGCCGCACTGCGAGCAGGGCTGGCTGATCGAGAACAGGCCCTGGCCCTGGTTCTCGACCCCGCGGCCTTCGCAGCGCGGGCAGGTGGTGGGGGAGGTGCCCGGTTTGGCGCCGCTGCCGTGGCAGGTGGCGCAGCGGCTCGACTTCGGGACGGTGACGCTGATCTGGGCGCCGTTGATCGCCTGGTCGAAGCTCAGCGGCACGTCGGTTTCGAGATCCCGCCCGCGCACCTGCTGGGCCTGGCCGCGGCCGCCGCCGCGGTTGAAGACCCCACCGAAGAGATCCCCGAAGTCGAAGCCGCCGAAGCCGCCGGCCTGACCCCCGGGTGCGCCGCCGCCGAACGGGTTGCCGCCGCCGAAGCCCGCGAAGGCACCCCCCTCGTCGTACTCCTTGCGCTTCTCGGGATCGCCGAGGACGTCGTGGGCGGCGGAGATCTCCTTGAACTTCTCCTCCGCCTCCTTGTCGCCCGGGTTGCGGTCAGGGTGGTATTTCCGGGCCAGTTTCCGGTACGCCTTCTTGATCTCCTCGTCGGAAGCCTTCTTCGAGACGCCCAACGTCTTGTAGAGCTCGTCAGCCACGTTCCTCCTAGCTGCTCACCACGACCCGCGCCGGCCGAACCAACTGGTCCCCCAGCGCATAGCCCTTCTGCAAGACCTCCACGACCACGCCGCTCTCGGTCCCCTCCACCGGCCGAGTAGAGAGAGCCTCATGCTTGCTCGGGTCGAACTTCTCCCCCTTCGGATCAACAGCCTCGACCCCGTTCCGCGCCAACGTCTCCCGCAACCCGGAAAGCACCATCTCGACCCCGGAGCGAAGCCCATCCTCTGAGCCGTCAGCAGCCTCCAGCGCCCGCTCCAGGTTGTCGACCGCATCGATCACTTCCCGAGCAACTGCGACCTTCCCCCGCGCCTGCGCCGCCTGGATGTCTCCGGCCACGCGCTTGCGGAAGTTCTCGAAGTCAGCTTTCGTCCTGCGAGCCAGTTCGAGGTACTCCTCCTTCTGCTGCTCAGCATCAGCCAGCAACTTCTCGAAGTCCTTCTCAACCTCTCGAGAACCGTCGTCATCGGCAGACGCATCTCCCGTGGGTGACGTCGTAGGGGGGACCGTCTCCTGCGCAGTTGCAGGAGACGGTGGGTCCCCTGCGGCGGCAGGACCCGCGGGCCTAGTGGCCTCGTCCTGAAGCTCGTCCCGAGACCCGTCCTGAGGAGCGCTACTCATTTGCCCTCCTCGTCGACCACCTCAGCGTCAACGACCTCCTCCTCATCGGCGGAGGCCCCGTTCTCAGAGCCCTCACCGCTGGCCGCCTCAGCCGAAGCCGCCGCGTAGATCTGCTCGGAGACTTTGGTCATAGCCGTGTTCAGAGCCTCGACCTTCGCGTCCAGCTCCTCTTTGGAGCCGCTCTCCAGCGACTCGCGCACCTCCTTGACCGCGGCGCGCACGTCCTCCTTCGAGGAGTCGTCGACTTTGTCGCCTGCCTCGTCGATCGCTTTCTCCGCCTGGTAGGCGGCGTTCTCGGCGAGGTTGCGGGCCTCGGCGAGCTCGCGCTGCACCCGGTCCTCCTCGGCGTGGCTCTCGGCGTCGGAGACCATGCTCTGGATTTCCTCGTCGGAGAGCCCGGAGCCGGATTTGATCTCGATCTTCTGCTCTTTGCCGGTGCCTTTGTCGGTCGCGGTGACGTTGATGATGCCGTTGGCGTCGATGTCGAAGGCGACCTCGATCTGCGGCATCCCGCGCGGCGCCGGCGGGATCCCGGTGAGCTGGAATTTGCCCAGGCTCTTGTTGCCGCTCGCCATCTCGCGCTCGCCCTGGAGCACATGGATCTCGACGCTCGGCTGGTTGTCCTCGGCGGTCGAGAAGACCTCCGACTTCTTCGTCGGGATCGTCGTGTTGCGCTCGATCAGCCGCGTCATCACGCCGCCTTTGGTCTCGATCCCCAGGGTCAGCGGGGTGACGTCGAGCAGCAGCACGTCCTTGACGTCGCCGGCCAGCACGCCCGCCTGGATCGCCGCGCCGACCGCCACGACCTCATCCGGGTTGACGCCCTGGTGGGGCTCCTTGCCGGTCAGCTCTTTGACCTTCTCGCGAACCGCCGGCATCCGGGTCATGCCGCCGACAAGGACGACGTGGTCAACCTCGGTGTCGGCGTCTTTCAGCGCCTGTTTCACCGGCCCGACGACGCGGTCGAGCAGCTTGCCGGTCAGCTCGTTCAGCTTCGAGCGGCTGAGCTTGAGGTCGAGGTGCTTCGGCTGCCCCTCGACGGCAGTGATGAAGGGCAGGTTGATCTGCGTCTCCTGGGTCGAGGAGAGCTCGATCTTCGCCTTCTCCGCCGCCTCGTAGAGGCGCTGCAGCGAGTTCTTATCCTGGGAGAGATCGACGCCCTGGTCGCGTTTGAACTCCGCCACCAGCCACTCGACGATCGCTTTGTCCCAGTTGTCGCCGCCGAGGTGGTTGTCGCCGGCGGTCGCTTTCACCTCGAAGACGCCGTCGCCGATTTCCAGGACCGAGACGTCGAAGGTGCCGCCGCCGAGGTCGAAGACGAGGATCGAGTGGTCGGAGTCCTCTTTGTCGAGCCCGTAGGCGAGCGAGGCGGCGGTCGGCTCGTTGATGATCCGCTTGACCTCGAGCCCGGCGATTTTGCCGGCATCCTTGGTCGCCTGCCGCTGGTCGTCGTTGAAGTAGGCGGGGACGGTGATCACGGCGCTGTCGACGGTTTCGCCGAGCTTCGCTTCGGCGTCCGCCTTCAGCTTCTGCAGGATCATCGCGCTGATCTCCGGCGGGCTGTACTGCTTGCCGCGCGCGTCGACGCGGACGTCGCCGTTGGGGCCGGCCTCGACCTTGTACGGGACGATCGTCTCCTCCTCTTTGACTTCGGCCTCCTTGCGGCCCATGAAGCGCTTGATCGAGAAGATCGTGTTCTCCGGGTTCATCACCGCCTGGCGTTTGGCGACGGTGCCGACGAGGCGCTCGCCGCTCTCGGTGAACGCGACGACCGACGGGGTGGTGCGCCCGCCCTCGGCGTTCTCCAGAACGGTCGGCTCGCCGCCCTCCATCACCGCGACGCACGAGTTGGTCGTGCCGAGGTCGATTCCGATCGTCTTTGCCACTTTTACGCTTACCTCCAGGGGTTTCGTTGTTCAAGCTCTTAAAATCTAAGTGGCAGTATGGCAGATCGTAATTTGGATCTCAAGGCAGATGCCTATAGTGATCAGCGGGAGGCGCCTCGACCAACGGTCCCTGGGGGAGGGACCACGGAAGAGAGGAATCAACTTGAGCACCGCACCCAACCGCCGGCTGCCGGCGGCCTTGATCGCCGCCATCTCAGTCCTGGCGCTGCTGCTGCCAGTCGCGGCGGCGGCGAAGCCGCACGGTCATCACGGCCACCAGCCTGCGGGCCACGACAACGGCAAAGGCAAGGTCGTCTCGGTGATGACCCGCAACCTCTACCTCGGCGCCGATCTGGCGCCGGCGATCGGCGCCCCGAGCTTGGAAGCCTTCGTCGCCGCCAACGGCCAGATCCTGCGCGAAGTCACCGCCAACGACTTCCCGGTTCGGGCGAAAGGCCTTGCGCACGAGATCCTCGAACAGAAGCCCGACCTGGTCGGCCTGCAGGAGGTGGCGCTGTGGCGCACCGGCCCGCCCGACCTGACGCCGGTCCTGACCGAACAGCCGACGGCGACGGCCGTCCGCTACGACTACCTGGCCGAACTCCTCGCCGAGCTGAACAAGGGCCCGGACCGCTACGAAGTCGTGGTCGTCCAGCCGGAGTTCGACCTCGAGGCGCCGGCTGACGAGAACGGCGTCCCCAATGACGGGCCGAACCCGGCGATCGCCAACGCGGAGATCAACGGCCGCCTGACGATGCGCGACGTCATCCTCGCCCGCCGCGGCGCGGGCGTGGAGACTAAAAACCCGCAGTCGGGCAATTTCAAAACTCTGCTGGCGGTGCCGATCCTCGGCAAATCGCTGACGATCAAACGCGGCTGGACGGCAACCGACGCCCGCGTCCGCGGCAGCGGCTGGTTCCGCTTCGTCAACACCCACCTCGAGTCGTTCGACCCGCCGCAGCTGGTGCCGAGCATCCGCGCTCTGCAGGCCGCCGAGCTGGTGGCGCCGGGCGGCCCGGCGACCGGCAGCCTGCCGGTGGTCCTGGTCGGCGACCTCAACTCCGACGACGACACCGTCTCGCCGGGCGACCAGCAGGCCTACCGGGTGCTGCTGGAAGCGGGCTTCTACGAGCGGAGCACGAACAACCCGCTCGGCTGCTGCCTCAACTCAAGCCTGCTGGCGGAAGGGGCCGGGGGAAGCGTCTCCGACTTCGACCACCAGGTCGACCATGTGATGACCAACGACCCGGGCGGGATCACGCTGGAACGCTCGGCGGTCACGGGCCTGCTGCCGGTCAACGGCTTCTGGGACTCCGACCACGCCGGACTCTTCAGCGCCCTCAGGTTCGGCCGCTAGCCGACACAGCTCTGCCGACGGGACGATTTCGGTTTATATAGGACCGTTTTCGTCCCGTCGATGCGCCGGTGCGAAGGGGCTCAGCCCTGGCCGGCGGTGTTGGCGACGAATTCGGCCACTTCTTTGGCCTGGGATTCGTTCAGGATGCCGCCCGGCATGCGGCCGGGGGTGGAGCTGTTGACACCGTTTTCGACCGCGTTGAGGACGCGGCCTTCGGTTGCCTTGACCGTGCTGGCGATCGTTTTCGGATCGCCTTCCGGCGGCCCCGAGGGCGCCAGTAGTTCGTCGAGGTTGGGGCCGTAGTTGCCGTCGGTCCCGGCGGCGTAGAGCGTGTGGCAGGTGCCGCAGTTGGTCTGGAACAGCGCCTGGCCTTCCTTGAGGTTGGAGGCGACCATCTGCTCGCCGTCGGAGGCGTCGCCCTTGGAGCGGAAGATCGCGAAGGGGATCACCACTGCGAGGACGAGGACGAGGATCCCGAACCAGATGAAGGTGCGCTTGCTCATTTAGCGGCGCGCATATTACTGGCGCGCTCCCCGGGGCGGTTCTCCCGGTACCAGGGGCACATCCGTCGCAGGCCGCACTCGCCGCAGCGGGGTTTCGGGCGGCAGACGGCGCGGCCGTGCCGGATCAGGTTGACGTGGAGCTCATGGGCGTCCTCGGGCGGGACGATCGCCAGCATCTCGTCATGGGCCTTCTCGAAGGGGGCCTTGGCGGGGAAGAGGCCGAGCCGGCCGCCGACCCGGTGGACGTGGACGTCGACCGGGATCTCCGGGATCCCCCAGGTGAAGATCAGCACGCAGGCGGCGGTTTTGCGGCCGACGCCGGGCAGGTCGAGGAGGAAGTTGAGCGATTCCTCGCGGGGCGCCGTCTCGGTCCAGTCGAGGTCGGGCGGGTCCCCGAGCCGCTCCAGGATCGCCTGGATCCGCGGCGCCTTCTGCTTCGCCAGGCCGCCGGGCCGGATCGCCTCCTCGATCTCGGGCGTAGGGGCGTCGCGGACTTCCTCCCAGGTCGGGAAGCGCTCGCGCAGCGCCGCGTAGGCGCGGTCGCGGTTGCGGTCGTTGGTGTGCTGTGAGAGCACCGTCTTCACCAGCTCGGCGATCGGATGCCCGTGCGGTTCCTCTGCCGGCACCCCGTACATCTCCCGCAGCCGGTCCCGGACCGCCAGCACCCGCCGCCGTTGAGGTCTTCTCCAAGCCATGCCGGTGGACCCTAGTAATCGCGTGGTTCCTTAGTCCGGATATACAGGACAAAGGAACCACGACCGGCCCTGTCGACGCCGTTCACGCGCGGATTACAATGGGGTGTTCCGTGTCTCGCGCGATTGCCGCCATAGGAGCCAAGCTGCCCAAGGGTTGGGGCGATGCCGGGCGCCAGATCGCGATCCTGGTCGGGGTCGACGTCATGTACGAGCTCGCGCGCGGCGTCGCCGACTCCACCAAGGCCGACGCGATCGCCCACGGCGCCCAGGTCATCAACTTCGAGGAATCGACCCACACCTTCTTCGAGCCACACTTGCAGTCGGCCTTCCTGCCCGCGCACTGGCTGATCGACCTCGCCAACCAGCTCTACCTCAACGCCCAGTTCTCGGTCGCGCTCGGCTTCCTGATCTGGCTCTACCTCTTCCGCAACCAGTCCTATTACTTCGTCCGCAACATGTTCGTCGTCTCGATGGGGCTGGCGCTGATCGGCTACATCGGCTATCCGACCGCGCCGCCGCGGATGTTCCCCGGACACGGTTTCATCGACACGATCACCGACTTCTCCAGCGTCAACCACGACTCGACCCTCGCAAAGATCTTCATCAACCCCTACGCGGCGGTGCCGAGCATGCACTGCGCCTTCGCGATGATGATTGGGGTCACCGGGGTCGCGGTCTGCCGCAACTGGTGGTCGAAAGCGTGGTGGGCCTTCTGGCCGATCCTGATCACCTGGGTGGTTATCGTCACCGCCAACCACTACTGGCTCGACGCCGCCCTCGGCTGGCTCGTCGCCTTCAGCGCCTACGCGATCGCCCAGGGGGCGCTGGCCCGCGTCCGGCCCGAGGCCTGGAGCTGGCGCAGCCCGTATCCGCAGCGTGAGGGCTGGGGACCCGCCCCACGCGAAGCCGAGGCGTAATAGCCTCCGCCGCAATGGGACCTTCGGCGCCGCCCCGGCGCAGCAGCAGTCGTGCCGGCGCCCGGAACGGGCAGGAGCTGCGGGCGTATGCGCGCGACCGCCTGATCGAGTCCCGGCTCACCCCGAACGCGATCTCGATGGTCGGTCTGCTCGGCAACCTGATCGCCGCCCTCCTGGTCACCCAGCGCCTCTTCTTCCTCGCCGGGATCGCCTTCATCCTCGGCTCGGTCTGCGACACCCTCGACGGCCGCTACTCGCGGATGTCGGGCAAGGGGAGCCTGTTCGGCGCCTTCCTCGACTCGACCCTCGACCGGATCGAGGAGGGCATTGTGCTTACCGCGGTCGCCGGCTACTTCGCGGTCGAAGGGCGCTCGTTTGCCGCGGCGATGTGCGTAGCCGCCGTGCTGTTCTCGCTGATGGTCTCCTACACCCGCGCCCGCGCAGAGGCCCTCGGTGTCGAATGCAAGGTCGGATTGGCGACGCGGCCGGTCCGCGTGGTGATACTTTCGGTCGGCTTGCTTTTCGCCAAGGGCGCCGGTCTGGGCGATTTCGAACTGCTGGCCCCGGCTGTCTACGCGATCGCCGCGTTGACGATATTCACCACCTTCCAGCGGGTATGGCATGTGAGAAACGAGCTATCCGGCGAGGTCCCCGGCGTCAAGGACGACGGCGGCGGCGGCGCTGGGGACGTGTAACCAGCGAAGCCGCCCGGTGTCTTCAGCCACCCAGCGCAATCCAGGAGGACTTCCGAATCAATGAGTGAGAGCAACGGAGCCAACGGCAACGGCCACAGCAATGGCGTCGGCCGGTCGGAGGACAAGGTCCGCGTAGCGATCGTCGGCGTCGGCAACTGCGCCAACAGCTTCATCCAGGGCATCCAGTACTACAAGGACGCCGATCCGGGCGACGAAGTTCCGGGCCTGATGCACGTCGACCTCGGCGGCTACCACGTCAGCGACGTCGAGTTCGTCGCCGCCTTCGACATCGACGCCGAGAAGGTCGGGAAAGACCTCTCTGAGGCGATCTGGTCGGGGCAGAACGACACGATCAAGTTCGCCGACGTCCCCAACCTCGGGGTCACCGTCCAGCGCGGGATGACCCACGACGGCCTCGGCAAGTACCTGAAAGAGAAGATCACCAAAGCCCCCGGCGAAACCGCGGACGTCGTCGGCATCCTCAAAGAGACCAAGGCCGACGTCCTCGTCTGTTACCTGCCGGTCGGCTCCGAGGAGGCGACCAAGTGGTACGTCGAGCAGGCGCTCGCCGCCGGCGTCGGCTTCGTCAACTGTCTGCCGGTCTTCATCGCCCGCGAGGACTACTGGGACAAGCGCTTCTCCGAGGCCGGGCTGCCGATCATCGGGGACGACATCAAGAGCCAGGTCGGCGCGACGATCGTCCACCGCTCGCTGGCGCGGCTGTTCCACGATCGCGGCGTGCGGCTGGAGCGGACCTCGCAGCTCAACGTCGGCGGCAACATGGACTTCTACAACATGCTCGAGCGCGAGCGGCTGGACTCGAAGAAGATCTCGAAGACCAACGCCGTCACCTCGATCATGGGGCACGAGCTGCCCAAGGAGGACGTCCACGTCGGCCCGTCCGACTACGTCGCCTGGCTCACTGACCGCAAGTGGGCGCACATCCGCCTCGAGGGCAGAGCCTTCGGCGACGTGCCGCTGACCGCCGAGCTGAAGCTCGAGGTCTGGGACTCGCCGAACTCCGCTGGCGTCGTCATCGACGCGGTGCGGCTGATCAAGCTGGCGCTCAACAACGGCGTCGCCGGCCAGCTCGACGGGCCTTCCAGCTACCTGATGAAGAGCCCGCACACGCAGCGCCCCGACGACGAGGCCCGTGAGCAGACGGAGCAGTTCATCGTCGAGAACGCCCGCGGCAAGAGCCTGCCCGGCACTCAGGCAGAGACGCCCAGTACTGCCCAGGCTTAAAGTCCCGGCGTGACTTCCGCGCCGCTGTCGATCGCCCAGGTCTTCCCGGTGCGCCGGTCCGGGGCGAACCCGGCGGCGCGGTTCGCGACTGCCGTCTCCGAGGAGCTGGAGCGGCGCGGGCACGAGGTGCAGCGGATCTCGACCGGAGATCCGGTCAAACGGCTGCTAAAAGCGCGGCAGCCGGAGATCGTCCACGTCCACGATCCGTTCGCCCCGAGCGCACCGTCGGCGGCCCTGCGCCACTCCTACTCGCTCAACGTCGCCACCTTTCACGACCCGCGCGAGCGGGTGCTGGCGACCCAGGTGGCGCGGCCGCTGGTCGAGATCTTCTTCGGCCGGATCGACGCGCGGACGGTGACCCGGCCGGAGACCGCGGAGCTGCTGAATCGTTTCTTTCCGGCGGACTACAAGGTGTTGGGAGACGGGGGTGCCGAATTGGATTGGGGCGCGATTGCGGACGAGCTGGAGGCGATCTACCGGCGCCTGCTCGACCGCCGCCACCCGCCTGACGGCAACGCGGAGGTGCGCGAGCGGATCTCGAAGCGGCCGCTGATCGAGGTCGACCTGCACATGCACACCGACCACTCCGGCGACTGCGCCACTCCCGTCGACGTCCTCATCCACACCGCCCGCGACCGCGGCCTCGGGGCGATCGCGATCACCGACCACAACGAGGTCTCCGGGGCAATCGAGGCCAGCAAGCTGGCCGAAGAGCTTGGCGACATCAAGGTGATCGTCGCCGAGGAGGTGAAGACCGCCGAGCAGGGCGAGGTGATCGGCCTCTTCCTCGAGGAGAAGATCCC
>Ga0068856_100006494_pt1 | contig 11468 bp, 16 predicted proteins | sample KBSCornC62_FD_66595 | JGI IMG/M metagenome (GOLD analysis project Ga0068856, IMG submission 66595) | Corn rhizosphere microbial communities from Kellogg Biological Station, Michigan, USA - KBS Corn C6-2 | ecosystem: Host-associated > Plants > Roots > Rhizosphere > Soil ... | reverse complement strand
TTGCTCAGGAGGGGACAGAAGCGTCCGGTGGTGGTAACACGGATTCGTGCCGCCGACTCCGTGGATAACACTGTCTGGCGGATTGCGCACAAACGCGGGGAAGCCATCCGCGCAGCTATGGGAGAGTAGCTCCCGGCGATCCACAACGCAGGAGGATGTCCATGAAGTTGTTCAGCAAGATGAGCCTGACCGTGAAGCTCGTGATCGTCGCGACCTTCGCTGGTGCGCTGGCCGGTGGTGTCCCGGCGGCGGCACTCGCGCTGGCGTCAAACCCGGGTCCGGGCGTCAACACGGACCAGAACGCGTTCAACACCGCCGTGCACGTCTGCGTCAGCCAGACGAACGAGTCGAAGTTCTACTTCGAGGAGCACACCGCTCCGGGCACCATCGGCAACTGCGCCACGGGCTACACGCAGGCGGAGTTCAACACGCCGTTCCTGCCGCAGACGTTCGACATCCAGTTCGTGGTCGGCAGCTCCACCCTCAACGAGGTCTGCTCCACCAACCAGGACGCGTCCGGCGCCTCGGTGAGGGGTTCGAACGACCCGAACCAGATCACCAAGATCACTTGCGCGGTTCCGCTCTCGTAGGAGCCGTGCGGGTCGGTCCGGGGTAAGCGATATCGTCCGCCGATCTCCCGGACCGGCTCGGAAGGCTGTCTACTAGAAGGAGGAACGATGAACACGAACCTTCCCGTTCCGGCGGGTCCGAGAGCTCCGATCAGTCACAAGTGGGTGTGGTGGATCGGACCACCGCTGCTGCTCACACTGCTGTACAGGCAGATCCCGCCGCGGATCCGCCGACTGTGGAGCGGCGGCAGTTCCAGTTCGCACTTCGCCCTCGCCGCGATCCTCGCTGGCGGAGGTTGGGCTGCCCTGGTGAAGTACGCCATCCCGTACGGATCGATCGTGCACCCGGCGCGCAACAAGGGCGGACTCTTGTGGGGCAAGAGGTAGGAGGTAACCCGATGGCGACACCTCCGCCGGACTCATCGAACTGCCCCCTTCTCCTCTCGACGGGCATTCTCGGTGGTCTGGTCAAGCTCTACCGCAAGTGGCCCCTCCGTCCGCACTGCAACAGCCGGATCGGGGTCCACGCCTGGACGTGCGTACTGGCGGCGGCGGTGCTCCCGCAGCTCGACGGACTCTGTCCGAACGCGCATCCAGGAGCTGAGTTCGCTGCCCTCAGCACGAAGTGCTACCACGAGACGCACGAGCGATGAGCACCGACTCGTCCGACCTCGATCTCGACCTGCGGAAGTCGAAGGTCGTAGACACTGAGGGCGCGTGGGAGGAGCTCCTTCGTGATCTCAACGCACGCCGAGAACTGGGCAAGGCTCAGTATGGCGTTTCCCAGGTTGTGGGACCGGAGGCGTACCACGACTGGGACCAGCACGCCTACGAGGAGATCCTCGATCTCGCCTACTACTTCAAGTGCCGCATCATCGAGAAGAGGAACAAGCATGCCAACACTTAAGTTCGTCGACGCCATCAGTTCGGCCTCGATCTCAGGAGGTCCGTTCGACGGGGTCGCCTTCTACATCGGTGGTGACGCGTTCAGGGTCTGGTCACCGCCGGAGATCGAAGCCCGTCCGGAGAGGTTCCGCCTCCCGATCTGGGTCCGCGACAACCCGCATCAGGTCGATCCCGCGGCTGACGCCGCTCGGTGCCTCGTGGCTCTGGCCCGCTTCGGCGTGCCGATCGGGAGTCTCGTCGCTCTGGACTCCGAGATGGCTGTGGACCCGGGCTGGACGCACACGTTCGTCTCCATCCTCAACGGTGCGAGCGTCATCAAGGGCTACCCCGTCATCGACTACGGCTCGGAGAGCACCCTCCGTGGCAACATGAACCCGGACGGGTACTACTGGGGTGCGGACTGGACCAGCGTTCCGCACCTGCACACCGGCGAGGGGATGACGCAGTACCTCAGCCTCCAGAACGAGGACGTCAGCCTCGCGAACGCCGCCCTCCCGCTGTGGGACACCCACCGGAGCCTCCAGGCGCTGAAGATGGTCTCGGTGCCGATGGTCCTCCCTGTGCTCCAGCAGGGGATGTACGACGTCGCCGGTCGGGTGTTCTACGTCCACAAGCTCCAGCACATCCTCAACCAGGTGATCAACGACGTCGGTCTCAAGCTCGCTCCGCTGACTACGGACGGGGTCTTCGGCGCGAAGACGACTGAAGCCGTGAAGGAGGTGCAGAACCACTTCGGACTGACCCGCGACGGGATCGTCGGTCCGATGACGTGGGAGGCGATCTACTCCGAGTAGTCGGCAGAATCCTCCGGACGGATCGGAAGCGGCGGTATATGATAGTATACCGCCGCTTTCGTGTGCCTAGAGATTCTTACGCGGGGACCCACCGGCTCTCCCGGATGTACCCGTGATCTCCGCAAGAGCACAGGATGGAAGGGGACAGCGTGAGCGGATCCCACGACTCGACCTGCCAAAATGGCCCCTTGAAGACCTCTCTCGCGGTCGGAGTGTCGAAGGTTATCGCACCTTCGCAGAAGGGACCACCCTCAATTCCCGGTAGCGCATGACGGATGATGCCAGACGTCTTAGCGGGGAGCTGACTCACGAGATGCGCGTACTGCGGGTTCAGGTCGAGGTCGGGGTCCCAGACAGCGATCCGGATCCAATGCTGCGACCCAAGGTCGATTTCCTCGCTCATGGCAGCACCGTCAGCTGACCCGCGAGCTTGACGGGCGACTCCGGAGAGAAGCCCGCGAGCTTCTTCCACCACACGTAGTACGTCGCAGCGGCGAGCTGCGTCGCACCACCCGGACCGACGGGGCACAGGGCGAGGAATGGCGACTTCCCCGCGGCCCAACCACCCCCGGATACGAACCCGGAAGTCGGTGAGACTGCCGTCGCGGTGAAGGCGAACTGCACCTGATCCAACGTCGGGTCGACACCCGGAGGTGCCTCCACGAGGATCGGGACGTCCTCGAGGGACGTCGAGTAGATCGACAGCGTGATCAACGTTACCACCCACCTCTGTGTCAATGTTGCCACCCATCCCTGTGTTAGCGAGACGCTCCACGGCAGTGGCTGAAGGTCCGCTGTCCACCGCGGTTGACCGAGCCACGCGTAGAACACGCCCGTCGGAGGCACTGACCCGGTATGGGTGGCCTGCGCGAACAGCGTTCCCGACCCCGTGAGAGACGCCTGACCGAACGTGATACGCCCACCGTGAGCGGACAGTGCGCCCGACCCCGTCAGGAGAGCCGAACCACCGAAGACCCCCACCCCTGTGATCGTACCGGAACCGGTGAGCGTCGCACGTCCGGCGAATGCTCCGGCTCCGAGTAGCGTACCGCTGCCGGATAGCACAGTGGAGGCTGCCAGCACGCCGGACCCAAGGAGCGTCCCCAACCCGGATAGCACAGGGAAGTTGGTGAAGGCACCCGCGCTGAGGAGGGTACCCGACCCAGAAAGCGCTGCGCTACCCGCAAACACACCTGTACCGGACAGCGTACCCGATCCGGTGAGTGTCGCAGAACCCGGAACCAACCCGTGGACTGCACCCGTCGCGGACAGCGTACCCGAACCGCTGAGCGTAGTGCTGTACCCGAGCGTCACACCCGGGATGTTAAGGGTGCCGGAACCGCTCAGGGTCGCAAACCCACCGAACGCTCCAGCGGCTTGGAGGGTACCGCTACCCGTGAGCGTACTGGAGTACCCGAGTACCTCACCCGACACCGACAGGGTACCCGAACCTGTGAGAGTCGCCGACCCGGCAAAGGCCCCGGAACCTGAGAGGGTTCCTGAGCCGGTCAGTGTAGTAGAGTAACCGAGGGTAACGTTCCCGGTGAGACTTCCGGTGCCGGATAGTGTGCTCGACCCGGCGAACGCTCCCGTTGCTTGGAGCGAGCCGCTACCGGTGAGAGTCGCGGAGTACCCGAGCGTCACGCCCGGGACGTTCAACGTACCGCTGCCCGTAAGTCCGGCACTACCCGCGAACGCGCCAGTCGCAGTAAGCGATCCGCTGCCAGTCAGTGTCGCACTACCCGCGAACGCGCCGGTGCCAGACAGAGTACCCGACCCGCTGAGTGCGGCGGAACCAGCGAACACCCCTGTGCCGCTGAGCGAACCGCTACCAGAGAGGTTCGCGACGAGGTTCCAGGTCGTTGAAGTCGGCGCTGGTGCAGGCGGTGGAGGCGACAGCCTCAGCGTTGCGGGTGAGAGTCTGCCGGGTGGAATCGGTGGCGGAGGCGGTGGTGGAGCAACTGGAGCCGCAGCAACGGGGATCAGGAACAGGATCGCGGAAGCGTCATGGGACTCGGCTGCCGGTGCGTGCGTAGCCGTGTAGGAGTGCGAGGTCTGGGAAACCGCACCTGCCGTATCCGCGATCTCGTTGCCGAACCAGACCGAAGACGTACCGGCACTGTTGTTCGCGTCAACCCGCTCGGTTTGCGCGGCATCAGGCGTCCACGTGATCGCCTTGTTGGCACTAGTCGATGTCCGGGCGGCGAAGAACCCGACCGCCCAGCGGTTCGCGGCAGTAGGCGTCGCGGTCGGTGTGGGGACAGCTGTCCGCGACGTAGCACCGTTCGTCGCGATAGCCGACTGCTCATCCGGGGTGACCGGATCGACGCCCGTCCAGGACGCCCAGGTCAGTTCAGCGTGCGCGGAGGTCGACCAAGTGACCGTGAACGTAGTGTCGCCGGACTGTTTGATCCGTCTCAGCACCGCGTACTCGGCGGTAGTACTGTCAGCGGCGGCCTGGACTACCGTCCAGCCGGTAGCCGCGATCGAAGTAGCTCCGGCGTTAGACGACCCGACCGACACCAAGGCGTAACACGCCGCCCCGACGGCAGCGGCGGTGATGTCGAGGGTCGCGGATGTGACACCCGTGATGACTGCAGTACTGCCTGCGTTGTCTGGGTTGATCGTCCCGGACAGGACCTCGACCGCGACCATACCCCAGAAGTCGGCATTGCCGTTGCTCTGACTCCACCCGAACGTAACAGTCCCGGCAGCGGACGGAGCAGTCTCCCCTTCGGAGTTGCTGGACCCGCCGCCGTTGTTCCCGATGACGCCGAATCGCTGAGTCGCAGCCCCAGTCGCGGAAAACGTCCCACCGCCAGCTCCGCCGCCATAAGACGACGCGGCAGCGATCATACCGTTCGGGTCTGTACCGGTCGCCCCTACGCTGATAGGGTTACCGTTCCCGAAGAACGTCTGTGCCGACCCAAACGCGGCAGCTCCGAAGAAGCTCATGGAGCCGCCGAAGCAACTGGTGCTACCCGTGGTGACCGATACGGTGTTCGACCCGGACGGGAGTCCGCCGATCCTTCCCCAGAGGGAGATACCGCCGGCGGTGCCGTTATCCCCTGGGATAGAACCCAGTTTGGACAGCGCCACGCCACCGTAGGAGATCGCGGTCGTAACATCCGTACCGCCGCTGTCCCAGATAACACCCACGACGATCGCGTTGCCACTGTTGGTATGCGACCAACTGGTAGCCGAGGTGCCGGCGACAGCAGAGGACGGAGCTGCGGCGTCGAACGTAACGGCCACGCTGCCTCCTGCAGGTCAGACCCCGGAGGGTTAGCTGATGACGAGCGAACCCTGTACGGCAACAGACGCTCCGCTGATCACAACGACGGCACGACCCTGTCGACTCGTCCCGGGTTGAAGCGAGCAACCGACGTCGTTCGAGTTGACCTGGATCCCACCGTGCATTGTCTGGATCCCGCCCGTGAGTCCGGTCTCGACCAGCATCGTCCAGGTCGTACCACCGTCGTTCGACTGCTCGAAGCTGATCGTAGCCGACGCCGCGGGCGTTGCGTTGAACCCGTTCGCGATCGTGCGGTCGATGGTAAGGTCGACTCCAGTGTCAGTGTCCGCCAGAACCGCCGGACCGAAGGTCCGCGTACCTGGATTCACAGTGACAGGACCGAAGTTCGTGGTGCCAGCCACTAGTTCAACGCCTCCACTATCCACTGAGTCAGCTGGATGGTCGCGTTCGCTCCCGCGAGTGTCGCACGCATCGAGATGCCCTGGAGCTGCGTCGTGTCCACCGCCGCGTTCGTCTCACCGGAAGCGCTCGGCAGGTAGAGGTTCACCCCGGCCGAAGCCGTGTTGAGCGTCTGCGAGGTTGCCGGGTTCGGACTGAGGTACATCTCCCCCTGTGTCGCGACCGTGTTACCGCTGGTCGCAACGGCGGTACAGCGGATCAGCGCCTCCAACTTCCACGGGACGCCGGTCATCGCGGTCGTACTCGTAGCCAGACCCGGGGCAGTCGCAAGTGTGATGTACGTCGACCCTGTGTTCCCGGCGCGTGCAGCAAGTAGGAAAGTCGCCGTCGTGCTCGTAGTGGTCGTCGTGATGAAGCCACGAGCGGTGACGCGGATCAGGAACGACGGATCCCACGCTCCAGCCCACGGACCTGGAGGCTGAACCGCCGCCACGTCCGCGGCAGCCGAACCGCCGAACACAGGGGAGATAGTCGCGGTCGCAGCAGTATTAAGGGCCGCGCCCGCCCCGGACGCAAGTGGCGCGTCCGGGTTGAGCAGCGACACCCAGGCCTGGTTACCCATGGGCTACCACGCACTCGCGTTGATGGTGATCGAACCCGTGGCGAACTGAACCGTGTCGCCGTTGGCCACGCCCGTAATGTTGCTCGTGAGCGCACCCTGGAGCCACCGGAGCGGAGTACCTGCGGTGTCCCAGATCTCGATGGACGTGATCGTCGACCAAGCACCCGTTGCGCTCCACGACACCGCGTTGGTGTTGGTCTGCGACCCGGCCGACGCGGTACCGAAGGCGGAGGAACCCAGCGTCGAACCGCCCGCGGTGTACCCAGGGCAGTTGACCGCGGTCGCCTCGGTACCGTTCGAGGTGTTCGACCCCTGAGCGGTCATCAGCCGGAGCTTGTAGGGAGGCGTGATCGTGAACGCCGAACCGCCACCGGTGCCGGGCGTGATGGTGAAGGACGTGCTCGAGGTGAAGAGAGCCGACAGAATCGCGTTGACGCGAGTCTGGTCCGTCATGTTAGCCATTGAGGCCTCCCGTAAGGTTCACGGACGCGTTGGCCAGGAACAGGAGTGGACGGCACACGGTGCAGCCGTCTTCCTTGGGTCCGGCGTGCGGACCGGGCCAGCAGTGACCCGGGTGACCTGGCTCGCAGTCGTCCGCGACGCTGTGGCACGAGTGCTGGCCGGAACACCGGTTGGCGTTCTGGCCGTGGTGGTGGTCCTCAGGACAGCACTTGCACGTCACGGCGACGTGCGGGTCCTGACCCGGAGGCACGAACGTGATGGATCGGCAAGTCTGGCACTGAACGATCGTTCCGTCGGCGTTAGCCGCGGCGAGGGACATGCTTCCTCCTAAATCTGCCATCCCGAAGGCATGAGCGTGGTGATATCGACCGTCCCGTTGTACGGAGCGGCGTTGTAGACGGACGCTGGAAGCTTGAAGCTGAAGCTGTTCCACATGTTGCCTACCCGGATCCAGCAGATCCACGACCACCCGCCGGGCGGAGGAGCGATGTTGACGTTGTCCGTGTTGAACAGCTGAACGCCGAAGGTACCCTGGGGGGTCAACGACGCCTCCACCGGAGTACCGAGGTAGTAGATCTTATCCGTGATGTCGGTCAGAGCCTGTGTCGGGTGGAAGAGCACAGAGGAGTCGACGGGTAGAGACGCACCGGCGACCATCTGCAGGTTACCCGTGACAGTCGTCAGCGTGAGTGCCATCGGGCACCTCCTCCGCGGTCACAGGAGTGGAGTCATTCAGTTGAGTCCGGATGATCAGGAACCCCCGCCACACGACGACGATCGGTACGAGGGTGAGGGAGAGAACGGCAACCCACAGCAGTGGGAGCGACCCGAACGCGAAGCCGAACTCTGATATGAGGACACCCCGGAGCAGGGTGAGAGCGATTGCCGCTTCGAGCAGGATGATGTTCCACCCCCACTCGCTCTTCCACCAGGGCCAGACGAAGCTCACCACCAGCGGGAAGGCGACACAGACCCAAAACGTCACCCCAACGACGTCTCGAGCCCAGTCCGTCAAGAATGCTATCTGGGTCATGTTCTCCTCCTCTCATCGATCAGTCGAGCGAGCCTCTCATTCACGTGGTTCTCTTCGCGCATTCGGCGCAACGGACCCATGATGTGCTGCTCCGCGTCGTGGAGACGCCTCTCTGACCTGATACGTTCTGCTTGGGCGCGACCTACGTCCGAGTCACGGTCCTCCACCCTTCTTCGCCTCCAGAGTGCCATCTTCATGCCTCCTTGCGGAGCGATTCCATAACGTCCTTCGCGACGGATGCCGCAAGTACGGCTGCATCCGACCGAGCTCGCTCCAGCTCGAGTGCTTTCCTGTACTCCTTGACCTCTTCCTTCTGCTCTTGGATCTGCCGATCCTTGTCCTGACAGGTCCTTCCGGGATGGATCCAACCCATCAGAAAGCAGAGGACGATCAGTCCGGCGAACCCTCCCCCACTGACGAAGTAGGGGACCAGAGACGGATCCACTCCCGCCCTCCTATGCCGCGTTCATGAAGCCGTTGTTGATGAACGTACCCAGGATCGCGTTGATGGCCTGCGGCCAGTTGTTCATCAACGCTCGTTCGCCACTGACGAACGTCGTACCGCTGTAGGGGTCCGTCGGGACTCCACCCGGAGACTGAGTCTTCGACAGTTGCGAGAGGAACGACGTATTGGACGTGTCACTCAACTGACTGAGAGCCTGACAGTGCAGCGTCGAACCTGACGCGGCGGTCATCTGGACGGTGTTCCCCTGCACGTTGGTGAAGAGACCCGAGTTGAGTTGACCGATGATACCACCCGACTGAAGGTTAACGAAGGTGCCCTTCTCCAGAGTGCCAACGCGTTCCTCGAGCGCTCCAGCCCGGTTCTCCAGTGCGCCAGTCTTCGAGGTATTACTCGAGGCCATAACGAGCAGCGTCTCGAACAAGGTCGAGAGGAGGGCTATCGTTCGCGCCTCGTGCCGGAGAGCCTTCGGGAGGATCCGGACGGCGAGCAGCGCGATGAGGACCAACATCACCTTCTTCACGGGACCTCCTTAGGCCGGGTTCTGAGTGATCGGTGTGAGCAGAGTCGTCTCGAGCGACATCAGACCTGAGAACGACTGGTCCAAGACCTGGTACGGCGTGATCGTTGCGACCTGACCGAAGTCATCCCAGGAGTACCCACCGACGATGAACGAGATCGGTTGTCCTGGAGAGACCTCCCCGCCGTAGCCGTAGTCCGTCAGGACCAACCTAACGACGTTGCCGGCCTGGTCCGTTCCCAGGTCGATCGGCTGTCCACCAGTCGTCAAGAGCTGCCCGTAGCTCACCGTAAACGGACCCGCGAAGGACGCTCGCTGATAGATGCCGAGGATGTAGTTGCCGACCTGCTGAGCCTGTGACGAACTCATGACGTCGGCACTCGTTAGGTCGAGGAAGGCTTCCAGCGGACCGTGAGCCGCGATCGAAGCGGCGTTCGACACTGTCGTCGTGCCGTACTGAGTCTGCTGGTTACCACTCGAACCCGACGACGCATCCGCGACGGTGTACCGGATGAAGAGCGTGTTGACGTCTCCGCCGAGTGTTCGCGAGGCGGGCTGCGTCACGACCAGTACGCGGTTCGGTGTCACAGGGAGGGGGGAGACTGACAGCGTTGGTATCCCGAGGGGCTGACTATTGACGTACCAGAGCAACCCACCCCGACTGGTGACCAGGTTGAGGAGGTCCGTGATCGTCTGAGCCGCCGGATCGACCGCCTGCCCGAACCACGCTCCGGCGGGTTGTCCGACACCCGGATTCGTCCACGGCAGGCCTCGAGAGATGGCGTTGTTGATGGACTGATCCGGTTCGCTAGTCGGCCACGTACTAGTATAGTACGCGACGAAGTCCGTCCCTCTGTTTCCGTCACCGACCGCCGTGAGGTTCCAGCCGTCCTTCGTCGCGACCGGTTCGTCGAGCTTACCCGTCCAGACGATGTGTCCACCGCGAGTGATCCGGACCTTCCAACCCGGATTGAACAGCTGCGTACGGTAGTCTGCGGGTACCTTGACGGTACAGGTCATCTGGTCACACCCGCCGGGGCAGATGAAGCTGTACACGAGCGACATTACAGAACCGAGCGTACCGAGGTACTGCCACACGTTTGAGCCTGGTGCCGCGACGGAGACCATGCTCGTCCCGGGCATCGCACTCGGGTTGCAAATCCCCACACCGACGGGAGAGGCTCCGCCCGTACCGATGACGAAGAGTGTACCCGTACCGGCCAGTGGAGCGGTATACCGGAGGGTCGGAGCAAGTCCTAGCGTACCGGAGCCCGACATCGCGGTGGTGCCAAAGATCGCGGCGGTGCCAGAACCCGTAAGCGTCCCAGAACCAACGAGCGTCACAGACTCGTTCTGCACACCGCGCTTAGAGCCCGACAGCGTACCGTTACCGTCCAGAGCGAAGTGCTTGACCTGGATCCGAGCGGCTCCGGAGAGCGTACCACTGCCCGACAGAGTCGCTCTTCCGGCAAAGGCACCCGTACCCGAGAGCGTACCGCTGCCGGAGAGTGTCGCGGTGCCAGAGTGAGACGTCGTCGCCGTGTACGTCAGAACGATCTGACCGGCGGCTCCGGAGCCACCACCGTGGTTGATCGTACCCCCGGAGCCGCCTCCGCCACCACCATCACCGGGGTTTGTGCCGCTACTGCCCGGCGACAGAGCCGGACCACCGGCGCCACCGCCACCAGTGGTACCTGCACCACTCGGTCCGGCGGCTCCTCCTCCGTTACCACCGGTTTGGCTACCGCCGCCCGAGCCGGAGGCACCTGCCCCACCATTGAAGTGCGTCGCGTTCGTCGAACCGGTACCACCGGAACCAGCAGACTGACCGAACGCGTTACCTCCGGGATGGGCCGTAACAGTTAGCGAGTCCCCGGTGAAGACGGTATTAGTGCCCGAACCACCGCTACCTATCGAGAAGGTGTAGTTGCTACCCGGAGTGACCGCGACTGAAGTCGCCTTAGCGTACTCACCTCCGCCTCCACCACCACCGGAGAAGCTACCGTGAGAACTCGTTGCACCGTTACCTCCTTCGCCGTAGCACTCAACCTGGACGGACGTGACACCGGCGGGAGCAGTCCACGGATTAGTGCTCGCTGGGGTTAGGGTTACGGTAGTCACTGGAACCTGTCAAAGAACCAGGCACCGAAGTGCGACAGCGCGATGGAAGGAGCAACCCCGTCGGCGGAGTACGCGAACAGCTGGTTCACACCGTCCGCTGGTTCGACGGCCATCGCGCCGCCAGAGATCGTCGCCGCATCCATGACGCTGATCGCGTTCGGGCGACCGCTCTGGCTGCCGAGGATGTACCCGAGGTCGGTGTTCGGGGTCGGAGCATCGAGGTAGTAGGTCACGTACCCGCTCGAAGGCTCGTTGATGATGACGGTCTGACCCATCGTGTCGAGGAAGATGCAGTCGTAGAACCTGTCCGCCGTGTTCGTGTC
>Ga0068856_100006493_pt1 | contig 11468 bp, 10 predicted proteins | sample KBSCornC62_FD_66595 | JGI IMG/M metagenome (GOLD analysis project Ga0068856, IMG submission 66595) | Corn rhizosphere microbial communities from Kellogg Biological Station, Michigan, USA - KBS Corn C6-2 | ecosystem: Host-associated > Plants > Roots > Rhizosphere > Soil ... | reverse complement strand
TTCGCTGCGCCATTTATCGACAATCGACATGGTCGGAATCGCTGCGGCATCGCCCAGCGGGCAGAAAGTCCGGCCCAGCATGTTCTGCGCCAGGTACTTGATGTTGTCGATATCCTTGCGCAGGCCGCCTCCGTTATGGAAGCGCGTCAGCGTCTTCTTGAGCCAGTCTGTTCCTTCGCGGCAAGGGATGCACCAGCCACAACTTTCATGCTGGTAGAATTTCATCACGCGCAGCGCAAACTTTACCATGCAGGTTGTATCGTCGAGTATCACGACGCCGCCGGAGCCTAAGAATTCACCGCGCTTGCCGAAGGAATCAAAATCCATGTTCATCTGCTCGGCTTCTTCAGCTGTGAGAACAAAGGTGGAAGATCCTCCAGGAACAACGGCTTTAAGTTTGCGTCCGTTGGGAATACCGCCACCCACGTCATAGATCATCTTTTTGAGCGGATAACCGAGAGGGAGTTCGTAGACGCCGGGCTTGTTAATGTGTCCGCTCAGGCAGAAGAGGCGCGTGCCGCCATTCTTGGGTGGGCCGTAGTCCGCAAACTTCTGGCCTCCCATAAGAATAATGTGCGGGACGGAAGCTAGCGTTTCCACATTATTAATAACCGTGGGGCCGCCCCAGAGTCCAACCACGGCAGGGAAGGGTGGTCGAATTCGGGGAATGCCGCGCTTGCCTTCCAGCGACTCCATCAGCGCGGATTCTTCACCCACTTCATACGCGCCTGCGCCCGTGTGCCAGCGAACGTCAAAGTCCTTGCCGCTGCCAAAGATGTTCTTGCCCAGATAGCCTTTGGCGTAGGCGTCGGCAATCGCCTTGCGCATGATGTCAACCAGGTAGCGGTATTCGCCGCGAATGTAGACAAAGCCGATTTTGGCTCCCACGGCCAAGCCGGCGATGATGACACCCTCAATCACGGCGTGCGGATCGTGTTCCAAGATCGGACGGTCTTTGCAGGTGCCTGGCTCGCTTTCGTCGCCATTAACCAGGATGTATTTGGCCTTGGTCGTGTCCTTGGGAACGAAGCTCCATTTCATGCCGGTAGGGAAGCCTGCTCCGCCGCGTCCGCGCAGATTGGAAGCCTTGACCTCATTGATGATGTCATCGGGCGCCATGGTCAGGGCTTTTTGCACGGCCTTGTAGCCATCGAGCTTCAAGTATTGTTCGATGTCGGCCGCGCCCTTGCCAAAGCGGCTCGATACGACTTTTACTTCATCGGGATGGGAGGTGAGTTCAGCCATTTCTCTTAAATTGCCAACAATGCCAAAATTGCCAAAAAATCCAAATTAAAAATCATCTGCGTTGTTTTGCGGTTTGCCGAGACGCGTTGAAGATCGCAGTCAATTCCCGAGCTTCCTGAAGCAACTCATTTAATTTCTCTTTTTTCACAATTCCTAAATCAGATAGGAGTTCGATCCAAAATACGCATTCGTCCGCTTCCTCGGTGACGATTCCGATTTTGGAAATAAAATCAGCTCTGGATCGCGCATGGCAAGCAGAACGGTAATTAGCGCCGACCGCAGTGCCACACCGCAGCAATTGATTGCCAATGACCTGCGCCTCCTTGGTTGAAGGAAGCGCCTGAAACAAATGTATTATGCGGATGGCGAATTCTTTTGTTCGCGCTCTCAGTTTTTCCGTTCTGCTATCCATTTAGCTCCGCTTCAAAATTTCTATGCCGCTGCTGCCTGCGCCAATTTGGATTCTTTGGCAATTTTGGCATTGTTGGCAATATTCATTGCTTTGATCTGTTGCGATACTGCTCCAAAACTTTATCCACCTTGTCGTTTGTCAAATTCTCGTGGAAGTCATAGTTCACTTGCATCGCTGGCGCCCAACTGCAAGCGCCGATGCATTCGACTTCTTCCAGTGAAAATGTCCCGTCCGCGGTGGTCTGCTTGTGGCCGATGCCCAGCTTTTGCTTGCAGTGCTCCAGAATCTCTTCGCCACCGCGCAGCATGCAGCTTATGTTGGTACACACCTGAACGTGAAATTTTCCCTGAGGCTTGGTGTGCAGCAGCGAGTAGTAGCTGATTACGTTGCGGACTTCAAGCTCGGTCAACTCGGTCTTTTGGGCCAAATGCGCAATAATCTCATCCGATAAATAGCCCGCTTCGTCTTGGCTATAGAGGAGCATTGGAACGAGGAACCCGCGTTTGGTAGGGTATTCCTTCATCTTTTCATCGAAAAATTTATCGAGCTTGTCGGAAATCACCATGAGATTGCCAAAATTGCCATAATCGGGAAATCGGGTAATTTTACTTCTGCTTCGCCGTCTCTCTTGACGCCGTAAAAATGGCGGTAAGTTGACGAGCCTCATTCAATAACTGGTCTAAACGAGCCTTCTTCAATATCTCAGCGTCGATCAACATCTCTATCCAGAGAACGCATTCATCTACTTCTTCAACTACAACGCCAAGCTTCGCCACAAACTCCGCTCGGGATCTTGCCCGGCATGCCGCACGATAGTTTGCGGCGACGGAAGTACCCGAGCGCAAAAGCTGCTTTCCTATGACCTGGGCTTCAATTGCCCGCGGTAGAGAACGAAACAACTTCACTATTCGTAACGCAAAAGCCTTCGTCCGTTCTCTGAGTTGTTCCGATTGGCTGCTCAAATATGTAATCACCTTGCCAAAATTACCCGATTACAAATTACCCGATTACCAATCTTGTACTACCTATCGATTTCTCCCAGCACAATGTCAATGCTTCCAATTGCCGCCACTACGTCTGCAATCAGGCGTCCTTCACACATCTGAGGCAAAGCTTGAAGGTTGGCGTATGAAGGCGAACGCATGTGTACGCGCAACGGCTTGGCGGTGCCGTCACTCACTATGTAATAGCCCATCTCACCGCGCGGGGACTCAATAGCGTGGTAAATCTCACCTGTCGGCACAGCAAAGCCTTCCGTGACAATCTTAAAGTGATAGATGAGGGCTTCCATCTGCGTCTTCATCTTCTCGCGGTCAGGCAGGACGATCTTTGGGGCCTCAGCTTTGGTCGGCCCGGATGGCATGCCTTCCAGCGCCTGCTTGGCAATCTCACGCGACTGGCGCAACTCTTCCACGCGGCAGACGTAACGGGCCCAGACGTCGCCTTCTTTGGCAACCGGAACCTTGAATTTGAAGTTCTCGTAACCGCAGTACGGCATGTCACGGCGGATATCGAAATCAACGCCGCTGGCGCGAAGAGAAGGCCCGGTCAAGCCAATAGCAAGCGCATCTTCACCAGTAATTTTCGCGACATCCTTCAAGCGATCAATGAAGATACGGTTGCCGGTAAGCAGGTTCTCGTATTCGTCCACTTTCTCTGGAAAGCGGTCGAGGAATTTCTTTACCTTGTCGAAGAATCCCAGCGGAGGATCGAGCGCCAGCCCGCCGATGCGGAAATAAGAAGTCATCATGCGCTGGCCGCTGACCATCTCATAGATGCGCAGCAGGTCTTCGCGTTCGCGGAAGCAATAAAGGAAGACTGACATCGCGCCAATGTCCATGGCGTGCGTGCCCAGCCAGACCAGGTGCGAGCTAATGCGCTGGAGTTCGGCCAGCATCACGCGCATCCATTGCGCACGCGGCGGAATTTCCAGGCCCAGCAGCTTCTCCACGGCCATCACATAGCAGAGGTTGTTGACCATGGGGCAAAGATAGTCAATGCGGTCCGTGAGTGGGACGATCTGCTGATAAAACTTGGCTTCGCAGGTCTTTTCAATTCCGGTATGAAGAAAGCCGATGTCCGGCATCATGCGGACAATGGTCTCGCCGTCAATCTCCAGCAGAAGACGCAACACGCCGTGCGTGGACGGGTGCTGCGGACCCATATTCAGGATCATTGTCTTGTCTTCAGTTGGGTCCAGCACCGGATTGGCGTTCAAGTGGCCCATTAACGATAGCCCTCCACCGGATAATCCTTGCGCAGGGGATGGCCTTCCCAATCCTCAGGTAGCATGATGCGGCGCAGATAAGGATGGCCGAGAAAGCGAATGCCGAAGAGATCAAAGATCTCGCGCTCGAAGAAATTGGCTGAAGGCCAGACAGGTACGATCGACTCCAGCGACGCCTCGTCGCCGGACAGGCGAACTTTCAGCCGTACACGCTCTTTGCGCTTCATTGATAGAAGATGGTATGCAAGTTCAAAGCGCGGCTCGCGCGGATAAAAATCAGCGCAAGTGAGGTCGGAGAGGAAATCAGTCAAGCCCTGGGCTTTCAACCGTGCACATGCTTCGCGGATAGCTTCGCGCGCAACGTAAATGGTTAGCTCATTGCGGTCAAAGCGCGCGCCTTGGACTACATCGGAACGCCACGTTAGCAGATCTGCAACGATGGGACGGTCTTTGAGTTGCTCAATATCGGTGATAGCCTGCGCGAGTGGCATCAGTTACCACTCCTCTCAGAGGCGTTCCAGTCGAGAATGCCTTTCTTCCATATATAGAAGAAGCCGACGAGCACCAAACCGATGTAGATCATCATCTCCCAGAAGCCGAACATCTTGAGCTCGCGGGCGATAATGGCCCAGGGATAGAGAAAGACGGCTTCCACGTCGAACAGAATGAAGAGCATGCCGACCAGGTAAAACTTAACGCTGAACCGTTGCTGCGCGTCGCCCGTGGGTTCAATGCCGCATTCGTAAGCGGTGTTCTTGGCGCGCGACCATTTATGCTTGCCCAGCAGGTGAGACAGAGTGACCATGACCGAGGCCAGGGCAATGGCAACGATCACCTGAAACAGCAACGGAATATAATGAGCGAAGTAGCTATTTTCCGGCATGAAGGGCCTGTACAGAAAGAGCAACGCAATCTGCCAAACACTCGAATGTAATTTCCATTCGCAACAGTGTCAAGGCCTTGACTTTGAACGGAGTTAGTGATTTTTAAATGGCGGCTGGCAGGCGTTAAAAATTGCCTGCCTGATGGCGATATTTTGGGTGCTTTCTTCGATTTTTTATGACGATTTTCGGTTTTAACACCGACGTAAAGCTCGCTGATGTGGTGTACCACGTCCAGAGTGAGGCTCGACAAAACGACCTGCTGTTGCAGACGCTGGTATTTGTGAAGGGCCAGTGCGTGGGCAAGCAGGCGTTTTCTTACGCGCATGAGATATCACATCCGGGATTCTCCACGGAAGCCATGCACGAATTGCTGAAGACGCAGCACAAGACGGTGATCGATGCCATCCAGCAAGGGCAGATGGATTCCGTGCTGGGCAGCGGAGCTGATGTGCAGGATGTTGGCGGATCAGGACTCTCTTTGCAGTGGAAGGTGACCGTTCCGGCGAACGACGCTCCGCATCTACCCGTAAGTTTTCAGGTTCTTGATTCAGGCAGGCCCGCAGCAGGAGCAGAGATCGTGGTGCGTGGTGTGATCGCATCAGACGGATTGGAACTGGCGCGGGGAATTGCTGATGCCTCAGGCGCGGCGGCGCTTTCGATCGCCATGACTGAAGATGTGCTGAATCGCGGCGCAGTCATGGTGCAGGCCACGCTCAATGGGAAATCCGTGACGCGAAAGCTCAGGGTGAAGCGATAGCGGAGTGCAACTACCTCTCGCATTTTTTCGCCTCATAAGCTGATCACGCCGATTCTGAATGCGGCATTCATTTATCCTTACCTCGTGCCAGATAAACCTGTGAAGCTGGAAGTGCCGGAGTGCGATGCCATTGTTGTAGGCTCAGGTCCAAACGGGCTTGCTGCGGCGATTCGTCTGGCGCAAGCTGGCAAGCGAGTGGTGGTGCTTGAAGGCGCCGACACTCCCGGCGGAGGCGTACGCTCGGCGGAGCTGACGCTGCCAGGTTTTGTCCACGATATTTGTTCTACGATTTACGCGATGGTTGCATGCTCGCCCTTCTTGAGCGAGCTGCCGCTCGATAAGCATGGTTTGGACTGGGCTTTTCCACCCGCGCCTCTAGCCCATCCTTTGGATGATGGCTCTGCCGTGATGCTGCATCAGTTGCTGGATGAAACGGTGCGCTTTCTGGGTGCGGATGGGGATGGATATCGGCGGTTGATGGGCGATTTGGTCGCACGCTGGCAGGATCTCTTGCACGACGCGTTCGCGCCACCCGGAATCCCAAAGCACCCAATTTTCTTTGCCAAGTTCGGGATGCGGGCGATCCGTCCGGCAACGTCATTGGCACGCGCCTATTTCAAGACCGAGCGTGGGCGAGCTCTTTTTGCTGGGCTGGCCGCGCATTCAATCTTGCCGCTAGAAAAACTTACTACTTCAGCGGTGGCGTTAATTCTGGCTGTCGCTGGCCATGCCATGGGATGGCCCTTTGCACGCGGAGGTTCGCAACAGCTTACGGCTGCACTGGTCAAATATCTGGAATCTCTCGGTGGGCGCGTGATGACGAATTGCTACGTGGAGTCGCTGGAGCAATTGCCTCCAGTACGCGCGATTCTGTTGGACGTGACGCCACGGCAATTGATCCGCATGGCCGGCACCAAGCTTCCCGGCTCTTACCGTCGAAATCTGGAGCACTTCAAATATGGTCCGGGCGTTTACAAGCTGGATTGGGCTTTGCACCAACCCGTCCCATGGCGCGCGAAAGAGTGCTTGCAGGCTGGAACGGTGCATCTGGGCGGAACAATGGATGAGATTCGCGAGTCGGAACGGCAGCCATGGCAGGGAAAAGTTTCTGACCGCCCTTATGTGCTGTTTACGCAGGCCAGTTTGTTTGATCCATCCCGCGCACCGGCAGGGAAGCACACGGCATGGGGTTATTGCCATGTACCGAACGGATTCACCGGCAACGTAACGGAGACGATTGAAAACCAGATCGAGCGCTTTGCTCCCGGCTTCAAAGATTGTATTGCCGCTCGCTCAGTGATGGGACCGGCGGACATGGAACGCCACAATCCAAATCTGATCGGTGGAGACATTGGCGGCGGAGCGGCTTATCTGAGCCAGATGTTTCTCCGCCCGACGGCCAGCCTGTATCGCACGCCGCTGGATGGCGTCTTTCTCTGCTCTTCTTCAACGCCACCCGCCCCTGGCGTCCATGGCATGTGCGGATACTTTGCCGCTGAAGCGGCACTCAAGACCTTTTCTTAAGCAGCTTCCCGATAGCGGGTTGGAATGCATTACTAAAGATGATTCCCGGATTCGTGAAGTGATTGCCTTTTCAAGGCGAATGAAGTACTTTTTCGATTGCGTAAACCCAAAATTACCAGCCAACTACGGGCAGAAGCCAAGTGAGGTGTGAATGTTTTGTTTCAAGTGCGGGGCTTCCATGCCCGAAGATGCCACAGTTTGTCCGCAATGCGCGGCGCCGGTACAGGCTGTGCCCACGCCGCCACCGCCAGCTCAGCAACCCAGTACGCCCAATCCAGCGTCCACATCGGCCTGGCTGAATGTGCCAACTGCTCCAAGCCAACAGTCGCCGCAATATCCTCCTCAACCCCAGCCTTATCGGGCATATCAGCCGGCACAGACAGACGGTGGCGCAATCGCAAGCATGGTCCTGGGAATTGCTTCGATTGTCCTGTGCCTCACTTTCCTTGCAGGAATTCCAGCCATCATTGTGGGGCACATGTCGCTTTCAAGAATTAAGAAAAGCATGGGAAGGCTGAAAGGTGAGGGAATGGCTCTGACGGGGCTGATTCTGGGTTATATCAGTCTTCCTTTTATTCTGATCATTGCGGCCATTGCCATCCCCAATCTGATACGTGCCAGAACTGCAGCCAATGAATCTGCCGCCGCCAGCACCACGCGTACGATCAATACCGCACAGATCACCTATTCAACAACGCATCCAGAACAGGGATATGCACGCGATCTGGCCACGCTTGGTCCTGGTTCGACCAATGGGTGCAGCGCTGGCAGTACCGCCGAACACGCCTGTCTTTTGGATAGCCAACTGGGCCAGATCAACTGTACCTCTGGTGTCTGGTGCCAGAAAGGCCAGTACAAATTCACTATCAGTACCAATTGCGCCCCAGCTCGTTTTGGGGAACAGCAGGGAACTGACAATACCTGCACTGAATATGTGATTGCGGCTACGCCCACAAATTCGAATGCTGGCCACCGCAGCTTCTGTTCCGTATCCGATGCGGTCGTACGATGGCGTTCGGGATTCCCTCTAACGACGCCTCCAACAGCTGAGGAATGCCAAGGCTGGGCTCCTGTGAGCTAGGGACGAAAAGGCGCCCTTTGGTGTCCAAGACGTAAAATCACGGTTCCATTTCGGGAAAATCGGCCCGCAGGGGTGTATTTTCCCTTAGTCTACCTTTCCTAAGGCTTCCAACTAGCAGAGCTGCATCTGCTTCTAAGTGAATGGATCTTAAGATGGAAGCTCTTCATCTGGCGCAGAAAACTGCGCCTGAAAACCCGAAATCCACGCTATTTCATAAGGCTGCGCGCACTATGCCCGGGATAATTGCCGGGGCTGCCGACCTGGATCCAGCGGCAGTATTGACGGCCACTGTGGCTGGCGCGAGCTTTGGCGTGTCACTGGGTTGGGTTGTGGTGCTGTGTGTTCCCGTTCTATTCAGCGTGTTCGCCGTATCATCGCGGATTGGGCAGGAAACAAAGAAGGGTCTGATTGAGCTGATTCGCGAGCACTATGGGCGCAAGATGGCGCTCATAATGGCCCTGTTGATCGTTGTGGTGAACATGGCCATGATTGTGGGAGATATTGTGGCGGTGAGCGACAGCTGCTCTTTACTCACCATGTCCCCCCGGCTGTTTTTCCTGGCGATTGTAGGTTTTACCGTCTGGTATGTGCTGATCATTGGCGACTACCAGAAAACCACCAAAGTCCTGGGCGGCTTAACATTGATTCTTGTTGCCTACGTGCTGGCGGCATATCACGTCACGGATTCCTTTACCATGCTGGCAAAAGACGTGCTTCTGCCGCGCATGCAAGTGAATTCCGGATACATGATGGGCGTGGTGGCCGTATTTGGGTCGCTGCTCACGCCTGATGTGATCGTATGGCAAACCAGCTCCAAGCGCGGACTGCCTGAAGGATTAGCCAAGGCGCACGTAACGGAATCGCACGCGGGAACCTTTGTCGCTTGCCTGATCTCGCTTTCTGCCATGGTGGTGGCATCCCATATGACCGTGGCCGATCCTTCAAACATGACCACGCGGACGGCCTCAGAAGCTTTGGGCTCATTCGGATTTCTGGGAACGGTGTTGTTCGCGCTCGGGATTATCGCTTCAGGCATGATTGCGCTGCCAATCCTGGTGGCGTCACTCTGTTTCAGCGTGGCGGAAGCCGCAGGCTGGCGGTCCGGCTTGTCCATGGAGCCATGGAATGCCCGACTTTTCTTTGTGATGATCTCAGCCACGGTTTTTCTGGCTGTAGTGATCGACTTTTTTGGGGTCCATACCGTGCCCGTTCTGTATTGGTCACAGGCCCTGGCCGGCCTGGTGTTGGTGCCGATCTTTGCCTATATTCTGCTGCTCTCCAACAATTCCAAGATCATGCGCACCACCAACAGCCGTTTTGAAAACTTCTGGCTTGGCTGCGCTATGACGGGAATGTTGATTTCCAACCTGCTGTTTTTTTGGTTTCTGATGAGATAGCGATCAGCATTCAGCGCTCAGCATTCAGCCAAAGCGAGAGCTGTAAAGAGACACGAAGTTTTGTACCAAATGGCGGTTAAAGGCAATAGCCAAAAGCCAATAGCCAAGAGCGAAAAGCCAAAAGCCAGCAGCTAGAAGCATTCTTACTTCACATCCATCAGTTCAACATCAAAAACAAGCGTGGAGTTTGGCGGGATAGAGGAGCCAAAACCGCGCGCTCCATAGCCGAGCGCCGGAGGAATTTTCAACTGCCGCTTGCCGCCGACTTTCATTCCGGCAATGCCCTCGTCCCAGCCCTTAATCACCTGGCCGGTGCCCAGGTCGAATTGAATCGGTTCACCTGCATCGCGTGAGCTATCAAATTCTTTGCCATCTGTGAGCCAGCCGGTGTAATGCACGCTCACTTTTTTGCCTTTTTCTGCCAGCTTGCCGCTGCCTTTTTTGATGTCCCAGTATTCCAACCCGCTTGATGTGGTGATGGGCTTGCCTGTAACGGGAGTAGGGCCGTCCTTTTTGTCGGCGGATTTGGCGGGCTTCTTGGTTTGTGCGAGCAGGGCGATCGACAGGATGAGCAAAAAAATCAAAAGGCTTTTCTGCGGCATGGTTTCTCCCAAGGTAAAAAAGAGATGATACAGGAACTGCCGTGTTTTGGCTTGCTTTCCTTGCTTGTCGATGGGGAAGAAGACACCCCTATTATGCCGACGGCACAGAGAAACCCGGAGGAACTCAACGCATACCCGGCGATTAAAAGTATTCTTAGTGATTTTTCGTGTGTCCGGCTCAAACGGCTACGCTATAATTCAGCCCTCCATAAGCAGCCTAACTGTCTTTGCGAATCGGCTTGAGAAGCCAGGCGTTCAAGCCAATTCCTGTAAGCGACATAAAGCAAGCCTGCGAGCGAAACTGTACGAAAAGAGGCATTATGGGCAAAAAAGTTGTTGCCGTGGTCTTCATCGTTCTTCTCGTCGGGGGATACTTCCTCTATCACGAGTGGGACCAGCTCAAAGTGGTTGTTCCGGAATACAAAGCGCCGCCGGAGCAAAAAGTAAAACTTGATCAACACTGGACTGAAGACCAGCGCCACCTTTTTCACTACACGGCACAAGGCACGCGTCTGTTACCTTACGAATGGTTTATGGCGCTTGAGCAGCCTTGCTTTTCTCTCGGCGGGTGCGAGCCGTTTCACGAGAAGACTTATCTTGCGCGATTTGGATTTTTAGAAGGTGACCAGGACCCCAAGCTCAATCCTGATGGTCTTCCTGTCGGCTTTGCCAAGCAGGATGATTTTTACGATCCTGAATCAAAGGGCACTTCCAAAGTCGTGGGGCTGACCTGCGCAGCCTGCCATACAGGAGAGCTGTACTTCGATAAATACGCGGTGCGGATAGAGGGAGCACCGGCCAATATTGAAGTTGCTCAATTTCAAAAGGCGCTAGGCGTGGCCCTGATCCTGACTGACAAAATGCCTTTTCGCTATAAGCGCTTTGAGCGGAGAGTGTTGGGTCCTGATCCGACCGATGGCCAAAAGAAGGACCTAAAAAGCACGCTGGATTCGTTCATCTCGCGGGCCATGTTTGAGAAGAGCGCCACGGATAAAGAAAAGATCTACGTGAACGCGGCTGGTTTTGGCCGTACCGATGCTCTTACACGCATCGGCAATCAGGTTTTTGCAGTTGACATGAGAAATTCCGCCAATTTTTCTCCGGCGAATGCTCCTGTCCGTTACCCACAGGTATGGGACGCCTCATGGTTTACCTGGGTGCAATACAACTCGTCGATTGCCGACCCGTTGGTCCGCAACATTGGTGAGGCGCTGGGTGTGCGGGCGTCGGCAAAACTTTATGGTGCTGATGCCAAAGACATGGGTAATAGCGTCCATATTGAAGGATTGAAAACCATTGAAGATCTGCTGGCGGGAACAGAGCCTTACAGTGGTCTCTC